>WBZX01001073.1_pt1 | contig 11725 bp, 16 predicted proteins | sample 5204211 | NCBI WGS metagenome assembly WBZX01 (sample SAMN12344362, study PRJNA552823) | activated sludge metagenome | biome: Activated sludge suspended growth; feature: Nitrification reactor; material: Wastewater; isolation source: activated sludge from nitrification reactor of wastewater...
GAACTGGCCCCCGATCACGCCCGGCGGTACTGGGGCCGAACGATCGGGGTCTGAACCCATGACCGTACGCATGGCACCCGAGGCCTCGGGTCCCACCACACCGGCCTCGATCGCCTCCACCGCCCGCGGCCCGAAAACCATCCCCTCCAACAAGGAGTTCGATGCCAAGCGGTTGGCCCCATGGACCCCAGAGCAGGACACCTCACCGGCCGCCCACAATCCCGGAAGCGACGAGGCTCCGTGCAGGTCAGTGACGATGCCGCCACAGGTGTAGTGGGCGGCTGGGGCTACCGGCAGCCAGTCTCGGGCCGGGTCCAGTCCGACCTGACGCAGCTCGGCGGCGATGTTGGGGAACCGCTGGTCGAACGCCTCCAGCCCGGTGGCATCGAGGAACACGTGATCGGCACCCAGCTCCAACATCCGCCGGGTAGAGGCCCGCGACACCACGTCACGAGGTTCGAGTTCGTTCACGAACCGCTCACCGGTGGTGTCCCGCAGCAGGGCCCCGTGGCCGCGCAGTGCCTCGGTGAGCAACGGCCGAGGCATCGAGTCGATCGACAGCGCAGTGGGGTGGAACTGGGTGAACTCGATGTCGGCTACCGCCACCCCGGCCCGCAGGGCCATGGCTATGCCGTCGCCGGTGGCCTCCAACGGGTTGGTGGTGACCGCGTACATCTGACCGGCACCGCCGGTGGTGACCAACACGTTGGTGGCCCGGACCTCCCGTACCGACCCGTCGGCGAACAGCGCCGTCACCCCACGGCAGTGGCCCGCCTCTACGATCAACTCCAAGGCGAAGGCATGCTCGTGAAGCACCGCCATGGTGGCCTGCACCGCCTCTACCAATGCCCGCTCCACCTCGGCTCCGGTGGCCGAACCGCCAGCGTGGACGATCCGGTTCAGAGAGTGACCGCCTTCGCGGGCCAGTTCGAGCTCGCCGTGGGCGTCCCGGTCGAACATGGCACCCATGGCGATCAGTTCGTTGACTCGGGCCGGCCCTTCATCGACCAGCACCCGAACCGCTTCGGCGTCGCAGAGCCCCGCCCCCGCCGCCAGGGTGTCGGCCAGATGCAGGTCGGTGGAGTCGGGATCGTTGCCACCCAAGACCGCGGCCACCCCACCCTGAGCCCAACGGGTGGTGGCCTGAGGGAGTTCCCCCTTGGTCAGCACACCCACCCTCATGCGGTGGGTGTCCGCGGCTCGGACCGCAGCCGAAAGCCCGGCCACCCCCGACCCCAGGACCAGCAGGTCCAGCGGCGCGTCTGCCATTTCTGGTTCGGTTTTGGATCGGGGCCGGGTCAGACCCGGGCCTCGACCTCGTGGTACGGGCGAGGGGCCGGCGTGTGCAACGCGGCCAGCGCCGTGGCCGTGGCCTCGTCGACCATGGTGTTGGACGTATCCACGTGGACGATGGTGGGGGCGTAGGTGTCCAGCTCAGCCTGTTCGTAGTCGGCGTAGCTGATGATGATGACCTTGTCTCCGGGGGCCACCAGACGGGCCGCGGCACCGTTCAGACAGATAGCACCCGAGCCGCGCGGTCCTTCGATGACGTAGGTCTCGAGCCGGGCACCGTTGTCCACGTCGACAACAGCCACTTGTTCGTACTCGAGCAGGTCGGCGGCATCCATCAGATCACGGTCGACGGTTATCGAACCCACGTAGTGAAGGTTGGCGTCGGTCACCGTGGCGCGGTGGATCTTGGACTTCATCATGCGACGACGCATCCGCTGGTTCCTTTCGTGGTGGGTGCCGGTCTCCCGGTCACCCCCTGGTGCGGAGGGCGAACACAGTCTGCCAACGTTTCGACCCGTTTCTCAATTCCCGGTTCCCGGTGGCGAAGATCCAGCGGTCAGCTATCGAGCGGTCAGCTCCAGGGCCAGGTTGTCGAGGAGCCGGGTGGCACCGAAACGGGCCGCCACGAGGATCCGCTGGCGGCCGCCGACGCGCTCGGCCACCTCGAGCGTGTCAGCGTCAACGATCTCGGCGTAGTCGACCTTGTCGACCCCGGTGGTGCTGGCGATCCGGTCGAGGAGCCCAGCGGTGAGGGGTTTCACGTTGCCGTCGCCTCCCTGGGCCTGCTCGACCACGTCGACCATGGCCCGGTACAGCACCGGAGCGGCGGCACGTTGGTCGGCCGAGAGGTAGACGTTCCGGCTGGACATGGCCAGGCCGTCCGCCTCTCTGATCGTCGGACAGCCGACCACCTCGATCGGCATCGACAGATCCGAAGCCAGCCGTCGGACCACCGCTAGCTGCTGGTAGTCCTTCTCCCCGAAGTAGGACCGGCACGGTCCCACGATCGAGAACAGCTTGGTCACCACTGTGGCCACCCCGGCGAAGTGCTCGGGGCGGGCCGCGCCCTCGAACCGTCGAGTGATCGACGACACCGTGACCACGGTGAGGACGGGACGGGGATACATCTCCTCAACCGACGGGTGCAGGACATCCGTTACCCCAGCCGCCTCGGCCACTTCGAGGTCCCGGTCCAGATCCCGCGGGTAGGTGCTCAGATCCTCTGTGGCCGCGAACTGGAGCGGGTTCACGAAGATGCTGGCCACGGCGAGGTCGTTGCCAGTTGACGCCTCTCGCATCAACGAGGCGTGGCCGTCGTGCAGGTAGCCCATGGTGGGTACGAAGCCGACGGACGCCCCCTCGGCCCGACGTTCGTCCAGGATCTGACGGAAGCCTTCGATGGTGGTGTGGACCCGGATTGCGCTGGCCATGGTCTGATCCTTTCAGCTCCGCGGTGATGAACGGTCAGAGTCCGGGGGGTAGGCCGTCCCCATCGACCAGGCGGCGGGCGGCCGCGGCCAGAGCCCGGTAGGCCTCGTGCTCGCTCGGGTCCAGTTCGGCCAGGTGGCGGCCCACCGTGGCCCAGTCACCGCGAGCCACGGGGCCGGTCAGGGCATCGGCCGCGCCCAGGGTTTGCACGTTGTCGATGGTGGCTCGCACCAGGTCCAGGTATGCCTCAAGCGGGACCCCGATCCCCGATGCGATCCGTTCCACCTGCCCCATCAGCGCCACCAGATGGTTCGAGGCCACTACCGCGGCGGCGTGGTACGCAGCCCGGTCGGCATCGGCGACCGTGAACCATCGTCCGCAGAGGTCGGCCACCACCCGCTGTGCCAATGGGTCACCGGCCACCGCAAACCATGCCCCCGCAGCCAGCCGCTCGGCCCCCAGCACCGCCGACGGCAACGCCACCAGCGGATGTATAGCCGCCACCCGCGGCCGGGTGAGCACGTCGAGCCCCAAGCTCCCCGCGCAGTGGGCCACGACCGCGGTCGGGACCGGTTCGATGCGCGCGGCCACATCGCCGACCACGGCATCGGGAGTGGCAACCAGGACCAAGTCCACCCCATGTGCCGCCCTGGCTACGTCGTCACCTCGCCGCAGGGGCTCGGCCACCGCCCATCCGGCCCGGGCCAAGGCCATTGCGAAGGCGCCGCCAGCCCTGCCGGGGCCGATCACCCGAAGCCTGGGAGCGACCGTCACCGTGCCGTCATCAGTCCGGGCCACCCGCGTCGGCCAGCGGCCCGAGCACCTGCACCGAGCCCTCGGCGTCGAGCAGGGCATGCTCGGACACCAGATCGGGGGCAAGGTCGCGCAGCGGGGCCAACACGAAGCGCCGTTCCCACATTCGGGGGTGTGGGATCTCCAGGTCTGGGTCCGAAACCATCTGACCCTCGATCCAAACGATGTCGACGTCGAGGGTACGTGGACCCCAACGTTCGGCCCGGACCCGCCCCGCCGCCGACTCGAGTCGATGGCACACCGCCAACAGGTCCCGGGGTGCAACGTCGGAGTCCAGCTCGACCACCAGGTTCAGGAACGGGCCCTGGTCCGGGCCACCGACCGGGTCGGTCTCATAGACGGGTGACACCGCCACGACCATGGCGCCTAGAGACTCGATCGCCTCGCTCAACACCCGTCGTCGATCCCCCAGGTTGGAACCCAGCGACAAGAACGCCCGGGTCACGACCGGGTCTCCGGACCCCGAACCCGGTGGATGCTCACCCCGGAGGTGGCCAGAGGCTGGGGAACCGGTGGTCGAAGCTTGCGCACCCCCACCGTGACCGCCACGATGCGGGCATCAAGGTCCAACACGGTGGTGGCCAGCGTCTCGGCCAAGTGCTCGAGCAGTTGGGGGCGCCCGGTTTCGACCACCACCGCCAAGGCGGTGCAGATCGCCCCGTAGTCGACGGTGTCATCGAGCTCGTCCGATGCCCCGGCAGCGGAGAACGGTACGTACACATCGACGTCCATCTCCAAGGGCTGGGCCCGTTCCCGTTCTTCGGGCAAAGCTCCGCAAATTCCAATGAGGCGGAGACCCCGCAGCTCGATGCGATCGGCCGCCGACCCCGGACGATCGCCGACGCTCACGGAGCCGGCGGCAGATCGAGGGCCACGGCCACCAGCTCTCGGCCCACCGGGCCGAGCTGTCGGGCCATCAGCTGCTCGGTCAGCGATATGGCCCGAGGGCCGCTGGGCATCAGGCCGGCCCACACGATGTAGGCGCCGATGATCCCCGAGATGCGGTCCCCAAGTTCCTCTCCGTGGATGAGCACCTTGTTCTTGGCGCCCAGTAGTGCCTTGAGCTCGGGCAGGAACTGGGTCAGGTACGCGGCCATGTCCTCGTGGTTGCCGAAGGGCCGGTGGAGCCATGTGACGTTCAGCTCGTCATAGTTGTGGAGGTTGGCCGGCGACGGAATGATCGAGATGACGGGCGAAAAGCCCTGCTCGCGCACCCAGATGATCTCCTCTTGGCGACGGACCCGGCGGTGGTTGGCGCCGTAACCGCCCGGACGTTCGCACACGGCGAGGACGTCCTTCATCACCCACCGGAAGTTGCGGGGCTCGATGCCCTGCGCCCACTTTCCCTTCGCTGCCACTTATCCGTCTCCCTGATGGGCTGCCTGTAGTTGTCGATCTGAGCTGGTGTCGGACCATGCCGCGTCCAAGGCTGCGACGGTCTCGGCCACGTCGTGTACCCGAACCATGGCGGCACCATCGATGGCGGCCCTCACCGCGGTGGCCACCGATGTCTCCAGGCGATCCGTCACCGGGGCGGGCTCGCCATCGACCCCGGGGCACAGTGCCCCGAGGAAAGCCTTGCGGCTGGTACCCACCAGCACCGGCCAGCCGGTGGCGGCCATATCTCCGATGGCGGCCAGCAGGGCCCAGTTGTGCGCTGCGGTCTTGCCGAAGCCGATACCCGGGTCGATCCACACCTCGTCCACGCCAGCCTGACGGGCAGCTTCGGCCCGAGCCACCAGGTAGGCCGTGACATCCGCGGCGACGTTTCGGTAGGTGGGACGGTCCTGCATGGTGCGCGGTTCGCCCTGCATGTGCATGGCAACCCATCCCACCCCTCGATCGGCGGCCACGTCGTGCAGCGACGAGGTGATGTCGTTGATGAGGGTGGCGCCGGCGTCGACCGCCAGGTTGGCCACCTCCGCCTTGGCCGTGTCCACCGACACCCGCACCTCGCTGGCCAGGGCTTCAATGACGGCTAGCAACCGGTCCGCTTCGGCGTGGACCGGGACCGGTTCGGCACCCGGTCGACTGGATTCCCCACCCACGTCGATCACGTCGGCCCCAGCCGCCACCAACCGCCGGGCGTGGGCGACCGCGGCCGCAGGATCGGCGAACTGCCCGCCGTCGAAGAACGAGTCGGGCGTGACGTTCACTATGCCCATGACCAGGGGACGCACGGCTGTCAAGGGTACAAGGCCCGTCAAATCCGGGCCGGGGGAGATCAGCGCCCCTGGATGAACCTCATGGCTTCCTCGCGGGTGGCCACGTTGGTGCGGAACAGGCCCCTGACCGCCGAGGTGACCGTGGTGCTACCGGCCTTGCGCACGCCCCGCATCGACATGCACAGGTGTTCGGCCTCGACGACGACCATCACGCCCTTGGGGGTGAGTCGGTGCTGGAGGGCATCGGCGACCTGGCTGGTGAGACGTTCTTGCACCTGGGGGCGGCGGGCGAAACCGTCGACCAGGCGGGCGAACTTGGACAGCCCGATCACCCGGCCGTCGTCGTTGGGGATGTAGGCCACGTGGGCCTTCCCGATGAAGGGGGCCAGGTGGTGCTCGCACAGGCTGTAGAGCGGGATGTCACGGACCATGACCATCTCGTCGTGGTCGGCCTCGAAGGTGGTGCGGATGTGATCGGATGGGTCCTCGTGTAGCCCCGAGCACACCTCGGCGTACATGCGAGCCACCCGGGCCGGGGTCTCGAGCAACCCGTCACGCTCGGGATCCTCGCCGATGGCAAGCAGAATCTCCCGCACCGCTTTCTCGATGCGGGCGGTGTCGATGGTCACTCTGGATCCTCCACGTAGGACGCCACGAACGGCAGACCTCGATATCGCTCGCCCACATCCAGCCCGTAGCCCACCACGAACGCGGGCGGGATCCGAAAGCCGACGTAGCGCAGGTCGGGGTCGTGCTTCTGAAGCCCTTCGCGAACCAGCAGAGCACACACCTCCACGCTGGCTGGGTTACGGGCCATGAGGTTCTTGCGGAGGTAAGCCAGGGTCAGGCCGCTGTCGATGATGTCCTCCACTATCAGCACGTGGCGACCCGAGAGGTCGACGTCGAGGTCCTTGACGATGCGCACCACGCCACTGGACTTGGTGGCGTTGCCGTAGGAAGCCACAGCCATGAAGTCGAACTCGACGGGTAGGTCGATCGCCCGCGACAGGTCGGCCATGAACATGAACGCGCCCTTGAGCACACCGACCAACAGCACCGGAAGGCCCTCGTAGTCGGCGGTGATCTCGGCACCGAGCTCTTGGATCCGTCGACGCAGATCGTCGACCCCGACCACCACCTCCCCCAGGTTCGGATCGCCTTCAACTCCGTGAACGGGGTCACCCATGTCCCGCATCCTTGCAGGAGGGACGGTCGCGGAGAAGCCGAGCCATCAGCGTCTCATCGTTGACCCGACGGAGGCTGGAGCCCGAGCCGACCCCGAGAGCGAGCCACCCGCCACCCACCGACGACCTCGGTAGCCACCGACGACCCCCGGGCCACGTCCAACACTCGCTCCACCGCGGCGGCGTCGACCACATAGCCGCCGCCGACACCGCCCTGCACCAGCCAGTCCCGGATCGCCACCCTCGCCACCGCCACGGGGATCGCCGCCAGCTCCCGGGCCGAAGTCGGATCAACCGCGCCCGCCACCTCGTGCAGCCAGTCGGCCACCTCCGCCAACAGGTCGGCCTGACGGTTCAACAAGGGGACGACGTCACGCCCGGCAACATCGGCTGCCAAGGGCAACAGCTCGTTGCGAACCCGGTTGCGACGGTGCACCGGATCGAGGTTTGAGGGGTCTTGCACTGGCTCGAACCCCAACAGGTCACATACCCGCTCGGTGTCCGAACGTCGCAACCCTACCAGGGGGCGACGAGGGCCCGGAGCCAGCGGGGCCAAGCCGTCCAGCCCCGTACCTCGCATCATGTTCAACAGCACGGTCTCGGCCCGGTCATCGGCGGTGTGGCCGGTGAGCACGTCGGGAGGGAGCACCGCGTAGCGCGCCTGGCGGGCCCGGGCCTCCAGGTTCGGACCAACGGGAACCGTCACCGCCACCGAGCGGAACCCGGCACCGAGTTGTCTGGCGGCGGCGGCCACCACGTCGGCCTCATCGTCTGACCCCGGGCGCAACCCGTGGTCCACGTGGACCGCGGTGGCCACGCAACCAGCGGTGATGGCCAGGGCCAGGAGCGCCAGGGAATCGGCTCCTCCCGACACCGCACACGTGACTGCCGTACCCGAGGCGGGAAACGGGCACCGTGCCGCCAGAGCGGCCAGTTCGAGCCCCGGTGTCAGGCGGCGGCGGGACGGATCCGGGTGATCCACGTCTCTGGATCTCGGATCTCAGCGATGCTGGGAAGGTTCGCCGGGTCGAGCCAGGCCCGATCCAACAGGTCGGTACCACCGGCGCTCTCTACGGCCTCGATGAACCGCTCGCCTTGTTCGTACTGGCGCATCTTCGCTTCGAGCCCGATCAACTTCTGGAGCAGCTTGACCGCGGAGCCAGCTTCGGCCCGTCGTTGACGCAGCACCTGACCGAACCTTTCCGCCGAAGGGATCTGGTCGGCTCCGGCCCGGTCCATGGTGACGTCGCCGTGACCTTCGAGCAGGCTCATGAGGCCCGCGACCTGGTCGAGCACCGCCCGCTGTTCGGGTGAGGCGAACACCGCCATGATCCCGCCGTCATCGAGGGGGTTGCGGCCCGATCGAAGGTCGGTGGCCAGCCGACCGAGGGCGTCCATGAACCGCTTGGGGTCCGGGTCGAGGCTGTTGACCGTCTCTTGGACCAGCCCGATGAAGTGCTCGCGCATCCAGGGGATACCGGTGAACTGGGCCCGGTGGGTGACCTCGTGCAGGGCGAGCCAGTGACGGAACTCGCGGGGCGGGAAGCCAAACCGCTTCTCCAAGCCCAAGACGTTGGGACCCACGTAGTAGACGATGTCTTGGTCTTCGGGGTTCTCGTCTTCCACGACCAGCAGGTCGTACTGGCCGAGCACGCGGCTCGACATCCACCCCAGGATCATACCGACCTCGGCACCGGCCACCCGGCTGGCCACCGGGGCCAAGGCGTTGGCGGCCATGTGCTGGTCGAGCCTGGTGGTGATGGGGCTGAGCAGGCGTTGAAACGAGGCGATGTTGGCTCGCACCCACCCCTGACGGTCTGTCACCCGGGCCCGGGCCGTGCCAGTGAGGCTGCGCAGACCGGTGGCCTCGGCAACCTGGTCTTCGGCGATTGCGGTGAGCTCCAAAAAGTCCCGGCTCAGGGACTGGTAGTGGTACGACTCGGCGAACGGCTCACGGCCGGTGGCCCGAACCGCGACCTTCTCGGCCAGCCCCCAGTCGACCGCTCCCACCCGATCAGGCCTGGTTGCGCGGGTACCTGGGCCGGGTCACCTTGGTCAGGTAGCCCACGATGGTGGCGAGCACGAACAGCACGGCCCCGGCCACGAGGGGCACGGCGATCCAGTACGTCCAGACTTTGGCGAACAACATGGTGGCGATCCTAGAGGGGAAAGGTGGGGCTACAACCACTCAGGTGGCTGTGCTCAGCCCTGGGTTTCCTGTATTGCGCGGGCGATGCGGTCTCGCAGCGACTCGGGGACCTGATCCACGCAACGGTTGCGGACCACCATCCGAAGCTCGGCCTCGAAGTCGTAGGCCTCCAGACACGGCAGGCAGTCGTCCAGATGCTGCTGGATGTGGTCCCGGTCCGAGTCGGTGAGCTCACCATCGAGGAACAGGTAGAGCTCTCGTAGGGTCTCGTTGCATTCGGGCATGGGCGTCTCGAGGGTCAGCGTTCCGACGGCAGGGCCGGAGCGGGATCGGGGGGCAAATCGGCGAGCCCGTGGGTGACGGCGTAATCCATCAACCGCTTCTGGAGGGCCTTTCTTCCCCGGTGGAGGCGGCTCATGACCGTGCCGATCGGGACGTCGAGGATCTCGGCGATCTCCTTGTAGGAGAAACCCTCCACGTCGGCGAGGAGCACGGCCATACGGAAGTTCTCGGGCAGGTCCTCGACCGCGGCCTTCACCTCGGCATCGGAGAACGTGTCCATCAACTCGTCTTCGGCGCTGCGGCTCAGAGCCGCTGTCTCGAGTCCACCAAGCCGGCGGTAGAGGTAGAGGTCCTCGACCTCGTCCAGTTCCGTGGTCTCGGGCCTGCGTTGCTTGGCCCGGTAGGAGTTGATGTAGGTGTTTGTGAGGATGCGGAACATCCAGGCCTTGAGGTTTGTGCCTTCCTGGAACCCGCCGAACCCGCGGTAGGCGCGCAGGTAGACCTCTTGAACCAGGTCTTCGGCATCGGCGGCGTTTCGGGTCATGCGCAACGCGCCGGAGTACAGGGGCCCCATCAGGGGCATCGCCTGCTCCGAGAACGTCGCCTGATCGGCCATCTGAGCAACCTAGCCCGGGGGCGGTCCGAATCGTCGTGCGACGGAGGTCGAGGCGCCCCGGTGATCTCGACGGTGTGATTGGACCGCTCCGACACCGCCACCGGTGACGGCACCCCGCCGGGCAGCACGACTTCGTGCCGATCCACCAGCGCAGTCAGTTCGGCCACCAGTGCAGAACCGTTCGGGGGCCGATGCTCGGGATCGGCCGACAGGCCGCGCTCCACCACCTCGGCCACCGGGGCCGGGACCGTGGCCCACGACGCCAACGGACGATGAGACCCCCCGGCGGCCGCGGCCAGCGCCCGTTCCAGGTCCGACCCGTGGGGACGGCGGGTGGTGAGCAGCTCATAGGCGATGACCGCCAGGGCGAACACATCGCTGCGTTCGTCTGCCGGTCGGCTCGGGTCGGCCAGCTCCGGGGCGAGGTAGCCGGGGCTGGCCAGCCCCGAGGCCCCAACGACGTCGGTCACCACCGGTCGGCCGTCGGAGCGCAACAGGATGTTCTCGGGCTTGAGGTCGCCATGGACCAGGCCATGAGCCGATAGTCGCTCGAGCACCGTGGCCACCGGCGCCAACAGGGCCACCACCTCGCCGGCCGATAGCGCACCCCGTTGGTCCATGAGGTGGCGCAGCGTGCCCCCGGGGACATAGGGCATGACCGACACCAACCCGGGTTCGGAGCCAGGCTCGGGATCGTCCCACCGGGCCAGGACCGGCAGTAGGTCGGGATGTTCGATCTCGATGAGGTGTCGGGCCGCGGCTCGCTCCGCTCGAGCCCGGATACCACCCCTGACGACCTTCACCACCACATGGGTCGCCTGTGGTCGATCGGCCACCAGCCACACCCGGGTGTCGGGACCGACGTGGAGCAGAAGGTCACGGCGTTCGTCAACCCACTGGCACGTCATCGGCCGCAGATACCCGCCGGGTTCGGGGGTGAAACCGGCGGTCCTGATGCGAGTGCCGTCTCGGTGCGTACGCTGCGCTCAGTGACAGAACAGTCGGCAAGTCAGGCGGGAGACCCGGCGCTTGCAGTCGGCTCGCCGCGGCGTGAGGTGGTGTTCGCGGTCCTAGCCGTGGTCGGCTACCTGGCCGCCGCGGTCTGGGCTCGCAACCGGAGCCTGCCCGGCCCGGTCCTCATCTGGTTCCCACCCGCGGGGGTGGCCATCGGCACGCTCTTCCTGCGCCCCCGGCTGTTCCCCCTCCTCGTCGCCGCCGAGGTGGCCAGCACCGCCGTGATCATGGGCATGGCCGACGATTTCGGTCCGCTGGGGCTGATCGTGAACGCATTGGCCATAGTCGGCTCCTACCAGTTGGCCGGCATCGCCCTCCGTAGCCTCGGCTTGGATCCTCGTCTACGCAGCTCCGAAGACCTGGTGGCGCTGGCCTTCGGTTGCATCGTGGTCGGATCCGGACTGGCGGCACTGGGTGGGATCGCGGTCCAGTACGGGCTGGACCTGGTGGCCTCCGCCGATGTGGCCCGTTCCGTGGGCCTGTTCTGGGTGGGAGACGTGATCGCCTGCGCCAGCCTCACCCCGGCCATCGTCATTACCGGCGATGCCTTCCTGCGCGGGCGCCCGATCCCCGTCGCCGACGATGACGACACGGTCAACCGCTGGCTGCTGGTCGCCGAGTTCGCCCTCCCGCCCGTGGTGGCCGTGGCCCTGATGGTGGCCGGAGACGAGCCGATGCAGTTCGTCTACCTGGCCTTCGTACCGGTCATCTCGCTGGCCCTCCGCCACGGTGTGGCTGCCGCGGCCATGTCGGCCTCCACCATCGGGGCGGTGCTCACCGC
>WBZX01002752.1_pt1 | contig 11722 bp, 14 predicted proteins | sample 5204211 | NCBI WGS metagenome assembly WBZX01 (sample SAMN12344362, study PRJNA552823) | activated sludge metagenome | biome: Activated sludge suspended growth; feature: Nitrification reactor; material: Wastewater; isolation source: activated sludge from nitrification reactor of wastewater...
AGTCAGTACAGGCGTGGGCTGACAGCCTTAACACCGACCAGCCACTACCAGCACCTCGTTGATGGAGTTGAAGTGGGCGAGTAAGGCACTATCCGACTTGGTGCGCTTACATGAGTTTCTCGCGCCAGTGAACAAGGCTGCGGCTGCACGCACAGTGCAATCGCTGGCTTCGGCACCCACCAGCCTGCTTCAGCATCCGCGTATTGGTGAAAAATTAGAAGAGTTTGACCCACGCGAAGTACGACGAATTTTGGTTGGGCACTATGAGATGCGCTACGAAATTGAAGCATCCACAATCTATGTGTTGCGGCTATGGCACACACGAGAAGATCGCTAGCATTCGTTCCGCTACGCAACTAAATAGCGGGTAAAAACTGGTATTATCGTTGAACTGTTTTTATGCCAATAACCTTCAAGCACCAACATTTGAGTAGCTAGATAAGTAGCTGAATACCTTAATGTCAACACCAACCGTTGAAAATACTATATTTGAAGCAATTTTTGAGTTTACGCTGTGTAATTTATAGAAACGTTTCACAACACTCCAAACTGGCCTTGAGGCGGTTTGCGCGCCGACAGACAGCTTTATCCTTGGTTTGCAAGGATTGCTTGGCCTCCATTTGTCCACCCATGTGCGGTTGGAGGTCTGCTGGAATTTTTGCCCTGAAGTAGTAGACGCCACTTCTTTTGAGTAGCCTGGTTTGATCCCGCACGTTCGACCCCCTGATTTTCATGGGTGTCTCACCTCGGTGTACCAGTTTGAATATTTCGAATCCCGCATGCTGTCTAGTTTACAGACTACACGTGGGTTTTCAATAGGGTCTGGCGGGACGGAGGGAGACGAATGGCCGCTCAGAATAAGACCAATAATTCAATAATAATCAATAATTTGGCTACTTATAACCACCTAGACGACGGATCACTCAGCCGGATCACCTCTCCGGTTTTTTGACACTTAATTTTATCATGTTTGAAACAGTGCCATTAGCCCAAATGGGCTATTTGGACATTTCAGTCTTAATGATATTTTTCGCATGCACTCATCATGTGTCGATTTAGCAATAAATCTAACAACCAACAAAAAAGGATTAGTTATGCGAAACACCTTCTTGGCCGCAATGCTGTTGGCATTCTTGCCGCTCGGCGCACAAGCTTCAACATTCAATTTTTCCTACACGTTCCAGTCCGGCGATGTCGTCACAGGCTCATTGAGCGGCGACAAGAACGGCGATTACGTAGACAATGTCGGCAACGTTAAAGTTAGCCTGAATGGCACGCAATTCCTTGCTGCACCGGAGGTGTGGCCTTTAGGCGTGGATGAAAATGGCACTATTGGCGGTGTCCCGACGGTTTCATTCAACGGTGCGCTGAACAACTTCTTTTTTTCGAATGCGGATTTTCCGGCCAAGCCGTTCAGCAGCTACTTCGCCATCATCAACAATTCAATGTTCAATGTTGCTCAGGCGATGACGCCTAACAGCCTCCCGACCGACCTCAACTGCCCCTTCTGCACAGAAGGCACCTTTAATCCGCAGCGCTGGTCGCTGGAGGAAGTTCAATCACCATCAGCCGTCCCGCTGCCAGCAGCATTACCGCTGATGCTTTCCGGCCTTGGAATGCTCGGGTTTGCGACTCGCAGAAAATCTTGATTGGCATCTGACATGGAAAAAGGCACTCAAATGAGTGCCTTTTTCATTTTGCAGTTACCCCATCAATTCTGAGTTGCCAGGCATTTTGCCGGGTGTTTTCAGCATCCCAGCCAGCTTGCCGCCAAGGCCAGTGCCTGCACCTGCGCCAGATGCGATTTTTTGGGTGACGACTTGCCCGGCCATACCCACAAAAGTGCTGCCTCCTATGGCGCTGCCGTCTGATTCTGCTCCAATCCAGCGCATGACGCCTGCGGGCAAGGTGTGGATTAGGCGGAATGAGAAAAAGACGACTGACGCGCTCATGACGAGGTAAATCAATAGGCCGATGAGCATGCCGACGAGGCCGGTCACCGATGTTGTTTGTGTCGCTTGCATGGCCTGGGCGAGGCCGCTGGAAATCAGGGTGTCGCCTGCTGTTGTCAGGACGAGGCCGATGAGCAGGCCAAACAACATCAATGGCGGACGGAGTAGCAAGTCAAGCAGTGCCAGGTAACCTTTTTCACCTGAGCCGAACGCGTCATGGCCGCCTGGGGTTGCGTGGGCAATTGTCCAAATCGGCGCGGCGATGATGGCGGTGACGAGGCTGGCGAGCCATGCGACGGTGCCTAATGTGTAAAAAATATACGGGATTATGGGGATGATGTAAGCCAGCGCCGCGCCGATGATTAGCAGCATGACCATAAAGCCGCTGCTGTTGTCAGGCATTGCGGCTCCGGCGACCTTTGCGGCGGGGCCGGGGATGACTTTTGAGGCCGTTGAGATGGTGTTGATTGACCACCACGCATCCAGCATAACGTGGCCCATGGTTTGCATTCTCAACATCGGGTCGGGCTGAGAATGTATGGTGTTGATCAGGGTTGCTTGAAGTGATTGAAATGGATGCAGGAGCCAACCGAGGCTGCCTGCGTCCTCGGTTGATGGAGTGCTGCCGGTTGTTGCGTTGGCGAGTTGCTGCTGGGCTTCCTGTGCTGCTACCTTGATTTGGTCGAATGTTTGGCGGTAAGTGGCCGGGATCAGGTCTTCGCGGATGCTGACGGCGTTTGGGGTGGTGCTGCTAGCGGCGATGGCGTCATGCGTCGCCATGCCTAATTTTTGGTAAAAAACGCCTGCACCTGCCCAGCCGTCCTTAGCTATGGCCGAAGCGTCGGCGGTGGTTGTGTTGGCTGTTGCGGTTTTACCGGCCATGCTGGCAGTCCACCACTCATTTTTAAATGATTCGTAGGTACGCACCGTGTCTGCAATGCTGCCGGGTTTGCCTTCGACCAGTACGGCCAGTGCTGGACGTAGCGTGTTTTGCGCGTTCAGGAGTGCGACTTGTTGCGCCTTGGTAACGGCTGCGGCTGCGCCGGTGGCTTGAGGCCACCAAATGCATCGCGGGAGATTAAACCTTGGGGGCTGGTCACGAGGGCTAATTGTGCGGCTGGTTCGCCACTGACTTTTGACGCGCTTGAGCTGTCGCTGTTAATCGCCGTCATGCAGGCTTGCTGCTCAACGATTTTTGAGAAAATCGGACCAGTTGACGCAGGGACAGGCGAATTAAAGGCTGCCAAGTCGCCGGTAGTAAGGCGCGATGCGACTGCTGACCAAATCTGATCTGTGATCGTCGATGACATTTTGACAAGCCCGACGATGGAAATCTGTGCAACAGAATAACCGTTATAAACGGGTGCAAGCGCAAGCAATGCAAGTGCGACGCGCAAAGGCAGCCACATGTTTGACCAGTGCTTAAGCTCCCCATGCCCAGCAGCATAAACTACGCTGCTATATAGGACATATGCAATTACGATTGAACCGATGACCAGTGCGGCTGCATTGAAATATTGCATTAATGCCGAGAGCATAGTTGGCGGACCAGACAACGGCCCGATGATTTGATCAATTGCGGCCCCGGCAAGCCCGCCAGCCGCTGTCGAAACGTCGGAGATGTTCATTTCACTTCCCCAAAATTAACAACGTTGCCGTCTTTATCAACGAGCGGCTTGGCGGGTTCACGAAAGAAAGTGGCGATTTCTTTGGCGACCAAGCAGTACACGGGTTTGTTGATGCCGCTCTCCCCGCCGCTGTGCGGCACAGGGAACAAAAGGAGAACGACTGTCAGTGCGCGAACTGCAATGCGCCATGCTGCAATGCGGGGACGTTGGTTTTCCATGTTACATCTCCATCTCTGCGCCACGATTCCGTCGCTGTTGTGGTTGTTGTTGAGAGGCCGATTGCACGAGTTGTTGAGCCGCCCGTGCTGCCATGCCTCCGGTGGGTGCATGGGTCGTGGTTGGTGATTGGGTGTTGTGCCTGGTCGAGTCTAGACCAAGCTCGACGCCCTGCTTTTGGAGGCCGCTGGCGCTGAATTCTTTGCCGAGGGCGCTGCCTTTCCATATCCTGCTGTCGGCAGTCTGGAAGCTGAGGCCGCTGAGGCGGCCTGTGCTTTGGCGAGACTCTTTTAGCGTAATTCCGTGCGCGCTAAGGCGCTGACGGAATTCGTTGATATTGGGGTTGCCTTCGGCGGCTTCGCGTACCTGCGCGCGCAGGTTTGCGAGTGTGCCTTTTTCGGTCACTTTTCCCTGAAAGGCTTCTAAGCCTGCCGCCTTCTCGGCTGCTCGGGTGGCCTCATGGCTGCGCTTGAAATCGCGATTTTCGCTTACCGTGCGCCCATCGAGCTGGACACGGTTTGCGATTATGTGAATGTGGTCGTGGTCGGTGTCGCGGTGCCGGGTTATAACGTATTGGGATTTGTCGAGGTCGAATCCCATTTCTTTTAAATACGATTCGCCCGCTGTCTGCCACTGGTCGTCCGTGGCCTGCTGGCCGGGTGGTAGCGCCAGCGAAGCATGAAAAACCGGGCGCGTTGTCCTAGCCGATGCGGCGACTGCCCGCATCTCGGCGGCTCTAATGTCGTGGTCTTTCGAAAACACACCGACGGCGCATATTTCCTCGGCATTTTCTTTGCCTGAAGCGTAGCGCATCGCGCCCTTAAATCCCTTGCCCTTAATTAATTTAGACACCGCCATGAAGCGCCCTTCCTGCTGCCGCAATGCTCGCTTGCACGTTGTTTAGCCATGCGTCGATCTGGTCAGCGGTAATGCCTGAAACAAGCCCCGCGTTAAGTGACCGGGCGACTTGATTGATATTGTTTCCCAGCCGATTTAGGGCCGTAATTGCTTCCCGGTTTGCTGCCGGGAGTGAGTTGATTTGCAGGTTAAGGCAAGCCGCACGGATGAACTCCGCTACCGGTAACCCCGCTGCCTCTGCCCGTTGTTCAAGCCGGGAATTTTCGGCTTGAGAGAATCCGGGGTGGTAACAAAATTCCCGCCTTTCCTGAGGCAACTTCCGCGGCCTACCGCCTTTGTTTTTCCGTCCACTTGACATGCTGAATCTCCTTGTTATGTTAAATGCGAAAATTAAAGAAAATGGAGGTTTTTGCGAAGCAGAAACCCCAGTCCAAACGAAGTGCAGGCAGGGCAAGCGACCGAGGGATTTTTGCGAAGCGAAAACCCGCTGGGAGGTTATTGCGCAGCAATAACATAGCTTGCTCTAGGTTTGCAAATGCTGACAAAAACGTGCTGTTTACTGTTATCACAATGTTGCCTCCACTTCTGTTTCTGCTGTCTTCCGCCTACGTGATTTCTTCCTGCTGGACACAATCACGGCGGTTTCTGTCTGACAAAAACCCGGTGCGTCGTCCATGGTTTCCACGATTTTTAGCAGAGATGAAAGCCCGTCTGGCGACACGTCAATGGTTTCCCCGGCGGCTTCGACAACTGCATCTTTTGCAATGTCTTCAAGGCTGGAAAGTGGGTCTTCTCCGGTGTCGATGTCGGGCAATCCGGCTGGTTCCGGCGGCAGTAGCAGCAGGTCATCGGTGACGTCGATTTCCACTTGTGCGTGCTGTGTTGGTTGTTCAGCCGTAGCCTGTTCCTCCTGCGTCGGCATGCTGATTTCCTGCCCTGAATCGGCCCCGGATGCTTCTCCTTCGACGGTGTCAGGCGCGGTTTGCATGGGCAAACCGAAGGCTTGTGACGCTGCTGGAAGCGTCCATTTCGCCGGGACGTGTCCCATCGGCGCATCAGTGAGCACGGGGACAAATGGCCAGTCGATGATGTGTGCGCTGTCGCTGAGTCCCAGCGCGAGCATGCGAACATATTTTTTTTGCTTGTTGACGCCAAGGTCTGTGCTGATTTGGGATGGCATCAAAACCGGCAGGCGCTCACGCGTGAAGCTGTTGGAGGCTGTCGTTCCGGTGATTGTTTGAGTCGGGGTGAAGACTTCTTTTTCGCCAACAAGGTCGCAGGCCCACTTTGCACTTGCGCCTTCATTTTTGCCGACGATGGTTGTGCCGACAATTGACGTCCACGTGTCTGTTGTGTGCTCTCCAAAAATTTCACGAATTTGTGAAATAGATTGGACAACGGTCACAATTCGAATTGATTTGCTCCTCGCAACAGCAAGCATCTGCCCCCATCCCTCGACTTCCCCAAGGCGAGGAAATTCGTCCGCGATGACCCAGGCCGGATCGTGTGTTTCGGGCACGTCCGGTAATGAAGAAAGTTGGCTGACGACGACACTGAGGACTGCTTGATTGACGGCTGCTGAGAGTGCCGCGAATTTGTCATCTATTTTGAGGATCACTCGGCGGTTTGTTTTTTTATTGTGCATGATCCAGTCACATGCAGACCATTCCTGCCGATTGCCCCACGCCTTCCCAAGGATGAAAATCGGCGTGCAGATGGCAGCTAAGCTTTTCATAAGGCCATCGGTTGTGTTTGATTCTGGGTTCCTAACAAAGGAAATCGCGGGAGGCCAATATTTTTCTGCCAGCGGCAAAATGGCTTCGGCACTCAAGGAAAGTTGGTCTGCGAGGTCTTTGAAGCCCCATTTTCCTGCCCCACGTTCAACGATTAGTTGAGACATGATGCACGTCAGAATCGCTCGCGCACCGTCGCTCCAAAATCGCTCCCCCGACTCGGGGATGAAACGTGCAGCAACTTCAGATGCTGCAAACGGCGTCAGAACGTCACAGCTGATCGCCCATGCACGCGAGCGTGCGTCCGTCGGCGCGATGATGACGCTGTCGCGTGGCATGCGCTCGGTCAGGCCCTTGTAATCAAGCACAAGCACCCGGTCGTCCCGCGCAATTGCTTCCCGCAGGATGTGGCTAACGACGATTGTTTTGCCTGCACCTGTACCGCCAGAGACAAGGAAATGTTTAGTCTCCTGGTCGTGGCTGATCCTGACTTGTGGGTGCAGGCGAATTCCTCGCGGCTTTTGATTCGCGGTGGCTTTAGCCGCTGCGCTCGCACCATCCATGATTTTGCGTCCGCGCACATGGATTTCCGGGGAAATGGGTTTTGCCATGTCAATTCCAACCCATCCTGCCGCAAACAGCGACATAACTAATGTTGTGTCGAAACGAATGAAGCGCGTCCAATCGGCTTGAAGCCACGCCACGTAAAGGTTGGCATCAGCTTGAAACCATCCAGCCGACATGTTCGCGACTGTTTTGAGTGTGAGAATGCAGTGCGTGCTCCATGCCTCCGACCCCCAACTCAGCCACTCAACGCCCGCAAATGTTGCCGCTCCAGCGGCCATGCTGGCTGCGGCAACATCTGCCCAGCGGATGCGGGCGATGGGAGGTTGAACTGTGGGCTGGATCAGCAATCTTGCGATTCCACGAAGTCGATCACGGCTGCAATTTCTTCATCGGACGGTCTTCCGCTCATTTTTGCATCCCACGCCGGATCATAATCGTCGGCAATTTCAATCTCACAGTCGCCATTTCCCCACGAAACCAAGTCCGATTCTTCATGCAATTCTGCATTCCTATTCGCGATGATTTCCTGATCGCTCAACCCTAATGCGCGCGCTTCGGAATACAGGTCTTCCTTGCTGTCGCACGCCAGTATGGCGGCATGCCAGGCATGGGCATCATTGCGCGCCGCATCGCGGAAGGGTTGTGGGTTTTTCGCCATCGTTGCCGTTAAATTCATTTGCAATTCTCCTTTGTTTTGCCATTTGCCGGGCGGCGCAGCTCGGCGATGTATGGATGCACATGCCAACCGGATGGCAAGCGAACAGTGCACCTCTTTCCGCTAACGTCAGCCAGCACGCCGCCGCGCCACAACTCGCCGGTAATCCATCCAATATCAACAACGTCTCCAGTCTGTAATTCCATTTTTCTTCTAACCTTTCTTTGTTTAATAATGAATATGTTTTCTACGCACAATAATTATCTGCCATTTATTTTCAATATGCAAGCACATTACAATAGTAATTGTTTGTTTTTATTGACATTTACTCACACGGATAGTATAAAACATATAAAATAAACGATTTCTGTTGAGCTATATATTCGCGGATTTGTGGCTTTGTATTGTTGCAATTAGGCCATTTCTTGTTTATTTTCTATTGTTTTTAATTAATTTATAAACAATCACCATCACAGACGAAAATACATGTGTCGGGAGTGCTGTTGAGTGTTTGTTTTTTGCAGCGAGTAGGCGACGAGCCTACAGGCGAGGAGTGGACGAGCGCTAGGCGACGGTGACGAAGTCAGCCGTTGCCGAACGGCACCTACAGCTAAAGAAGTGGGGTGGCTATGGCCATCCCCATCCTGACAATTCAGGAGCCGCGCGGACTCGCGGGAAAAGGTTGGACGTCAGAGGCCGTTCAGCCCCTGATTTTTGCGTAAATTCTTGCTGCCGCTGCCTGATCCGGCGGTGGAATTGGTGGTGGGTCGGTTATTTTTTCGTCCCAATTGGCAGCCGTTCCGGCTGCCCTTGGATAACTTAAGATAACTGTAACTGCTGACTTTGATAGCGGTTGGAGCGCGTAGAAGCCGGGCACTTTGTTGATGATTGATTCTTCGGTGTTGATGTTAGTTACGCCGACACAGACCCGGCTGGCGCGGTGAACTTGATAAATCGCCCGGATTTCGCGTTGATTTGTTTTGCATCCCAGCCCACCGTTGTGCATGATCCAGTCGCCGAATCTACTGGCCCGTGCGTAGCGCCACGCGGAGCGCAGGCTCCAGTCAGCGGTCTCTGGTGCTTCATGTTGTGCACGTAGCCTGCGCCAGCTGGTTAGCGATGGAATGCCGAAAAACCCGTGGCGACGTAGACCCCATGCGCTTGCCCAAGCGGCTTCATCGATGGCGTCGGCATCGGGGGTTTCTTGAAAAAACTTTGTAAAGTATTTCAGAGCGTAGGTTGCAAAGCTGCCCTTCACTGGGTCGCCTTTTTCGAAGTTGACCGCTTTTTCTGAGTGCCCAAATAGCCTGTCGAAAAGTGACTGTATTTTGATTTGGTGCTCAACGTCAAAAAACATCAGGAAATTAATATGCGAGCATCCGTCCGAGTGAGCTTCGCGCGTCCACATTCCGGCGAACCGAATACCTAGCTTTGCCAAACAGGCACGGAGTATCGCCCAGCGCTCTTGAATCCATCGTGCTGACTCCGGTGGTAGCGTGCCATCCCAATTATTCTTTCCTCGTTTTGGGTTGGGATGCATGACGCTGGGGACGGTAACTACAATTCGCGACCACATCCAGCCTTGAGCCTCCGCTGCTTGCTCCAGCCCCTTTGACACACAATAAAGCTCCGCCAGTCGCTTTTTCCGGGTTGCACCTCCGCTCGCAAGCGGGAAGCTCCGTCCGTCATTGCCAGTGATGACGTGTGATTCTGCGAATTTTGCCTCTGCGGCGAGTGATGCTTTTTTGCGGTTGTGGGTTATCGATGAGCACCGTTTGTGGATGCTGTTGCGTCCGCCGATGAGTCCGGCATGGATTGCTAAAGTCTCGGTGATTCTTGCTCGGCGCTGTCGGGTTTTGCGACCGGCATTTGTTCCGGCACAGGCTGCGCGGATATCGTCATCGCTGGCCGCTGCCAGCTTGAGGTCGTCAATCGTGATAGCGTTTTGAAAGAACACAAGGTCGGCGATGATGTCGCCTTCGATCTTGCTGGCTGCGCTTCTCGCGAGCTCAGTGCTGATTGCGCCTGCGAGTCTGCCGGTGCGGAGTTCACGGGGGATGAGGACGGGTGTGTTCTCTTCTTGCCATTCCCCGGCTTCGTCCAGCCACGGCGTGTTGAGGGTGGCCGCAAGGTCGCCCTTGCTCTTCCAGACTTTAAGGTCATGGTCAAAGTGAAGTGACGACGGAAACCCTGGCACGTTGTCAGTGCCAAGGCTTTCAAGGGTGTCATCTTCGGTTGAGAAAAAGGTCACGCCGCCCATCCATACTTGACCCGCCAGTCACGTATAAAGGGGCGGCGCGTTTGTGAAATCATTGCTGGCTATGGCGGTAGCAGCGAGCGTCGCATTGTTTAATGCTTATGCCATCATTTTAGCGAACCAGCCGCCAACAGTCAAGTTTATCGTTATTTTTCAATGACTTGACATGTAGTTTCTGCGCGGTATGGTGCAGTGAAATATTCGCGTGAATGACGCGTCGCGGCTTTATGTCGTTGATCCGTTGAGTGTTGTTAAATAATTCAAGATTTATTCGCGTTGGGTTTGCGCTTGAGAATTCGCTTCGCTTTTGGTGGCGCTGTTAACGCTGAATCGAATTGGCCGGGGGTGTAAATTATTGGCGGCATGGCGAACCCCGGCCATGTTGCAAAGTCAATTTTCGGCAGCACTAGCGCCTTAAGCTCGTCAAAATCAAGCAATTTTATGTACCCGCTGTGCGCGTCCTTTTTTTCGGGCACATGACCTGTGTACTGCCGCGCGGCGCTAACGCTCATCCCGGTGCGGTCTGACATTGTTATCCATGTGTGCCTTAAGCTATAACAATCGTGGCCGCGCCCGAAGCCTAACGCTGTTTTTAGCTTCCCGAAATCTTTAGATGGGCCGTCCCAGCGCCCGTTTTTAGCCTGTGACACGAGGTGCGGAAAAAGGTATGTTGTGCCGGGATTCGTCCTGCGAACGTCGGCGATGTAGTCGATGATGCCGTTCAACTGTGCAGGTAGCGGTATTGTGCGAGCGCTACCAATTGTTTTAGCTTTTCTAATCTGCATGCTTAAGGCACCGTCGCCAAGCTGCTTAATGTCGTCTAGCAACATTTCCGCGATTTCGCCTGGACGTGCACCGGTCATCATGACAAACAGTGGAATCCAGAAGCCGCAGGGCTTCTCAGAAGCCATCACAGCAGGGATGATTTTCTCAAGATCAGCAGCAGTGAACGCTTGCCGCGTTTGCGAAAATTTTTGCAGTTGCTGCGCCTTGATGACTGGTGTTAGGTCAGCGGATTCGACGGGACTGGGGCCGGGATGCCTTCCCCGCTTGATCGCCCATTTAAAAAGGCCACGGATACCGCGCAAATCCTTTGAAATGGTTTCGGGCGAGAGCTTGCCGTCGAGGGTTTCGCGACGCCACTTCGAGAATTTTTCGCCGTCGATGCTTGCTATTGGAGTTGTTTTGCCAAGTCCGGCTAATAGCTTGTTGAAGCCGCTTTGGTATGTCGCCCAGGTATTTGCAGCTTTTCCAGCACCGGCTTCGTACTTGTAGTCTCTTAGCGCTTCTTCGAGTGTCTGCTGCTTTCCTGGACTAACTAGCGCGATTGGTTTTTCTTCGTCAAGCGCAAACATCCGCGATGCTCTGTCCAGCCGCTCCCGCAGTCCGATTGCCTTTATGTGTTCTGCAAGCGCCTTGGCATCTGCATCCGTTCCGTCCGTAGTAACTTCGACTGTACCGTCCGGCTGCTCGCGATATGTGAACCCTAAGTAACGCCCACCACCCATGATCTGCGCTCCGAATTGATATGCAGTAGATTTTGCCTGAATTGGATCGCGCGTGCGCAGGCTCTTGCGAGATTCTTTGCCGTTGCGCTCGATGCGCAGGTAATAGATGCCGTGACGGGACAGCCACAGGTGCGAATTTAGCTTTGCGGGCATGGTTAAAACGGATCACCAAGCCGGATCACCTGTCAAGATGCCTCATTTCGCCATAATAATAATTTAATCAATAAAATCAATTAATTATATTGACTTCATATTGATTATTATTGCCATATGGCGGGACGGAGGGAGCCGTACTAAACGGCGAAAGCCGCGCCAATTCTTGATCTATTGTTTTAATTTTTAACGAAT
>WBZX01002754.1_pt1 | contig 11719 bp, 12 predicted proteins | sample 5204211 | NCBI WGS metagenome assembly WBZX01 (sample SAMN12344362, study PRJNA552823) | activated sludge metagenome | biome: Activated sludge suspended growth; feature: Nitrification reactor; material: Wastewater; isolation source: activated sludge from nitrification reactor of wastewater...
AAACCTATGCCGGCAAATTCGAACTGGCAGTTCCTAACCGGTAACAAAGATCAACTCTATAAGATGGCCAGGCAGGCATATGGGATCGATAATGGTAAGCCCGATACCACATTACCGGTAAAAGACCAGTTCATCCATACCCAGTTCTTCGCCCTGGTGGATAAAATGGGGCGTGTGCGGGGTATGGCCTACGACGGGTTGGATAACAGCGAAGTGGATAAGCTGATTGATGACATCAAAGGCCTGTTGAAAGAAAAGATAACCACACCGCGTTTTATGAACGGGTTCAGCAACAACCCCAATTAATCAAGTATGGATCAGTTAATGGACATATTAAAAAGGAATCAGCTTAGCGTTACCGAAGGGCGGAGGAAGATACTGGAGTTGTTTCTGAAAAGTGACGGGGCCCTGGCCCATGCCGATGTGGAGAAAAAGATAGACGCCGGTTTTGACCGTGTTACCGTATACAGAACGCTTCAGACCTTTGTAGAGAAGGGGATCATTCACAACATTCCCACCACCGACAATTCTATTTTATACGCCTTGTGCAAAGATAATTGCGAGGCAGGGCATCACCATGATAATCATGTCCATTTCATTTGCGATGTATGCGACAAAACGATCTGCCTTGAGCACGTCGCTATTCCGGAGGTAAAATTGCCCAAGGGGTACCAGCAACGGCAGGCCGACCTGGTGATCAGCGGCGTTTGCGACGACTGCCGGTGATCATTCCATTTCACTTTTTACAAACTCCATCAATACCTTGATGCGTTCCGGGCTGAAATCGAATTGCAGCCCTGCGGCTTCGTAAAGACGGGGTAATGTTTGAGTACCTCCCAGTGCCAGGGCCTTGCAGTAGTTGTCCAGCGCCTTTTGTTTGTTTTGCCTGAATTGCATCCACATTCCGATGGCGCCCAATTGTGCGATGCCGTACTCGATGTAATAAAATGGAACTTCAAAAAGATGCAGTTGTTTTTGCCAGAGATTACTGCGATATGTTTCCAGTCCGCTGTAATCCACTACGTCATCCTGAAACTCTTTCAGAATACTTACCCAGGCATCCGTACGCTGGTCGTGGGTGTGTGAGGGGTGTTCATATACCCAATGCTGAAATTTGTCGATGATGGCGATCCAGGGAAATATGGTGATCACCCGTTCCAGCTGGTGCTCTTTGGCCCGTCGCAGGTCTTCTTCACTTGAAAAGAAACTATCCCACTCTTCCATGGTCATCAACTCCATGCTCATGCTTGCCACTTCCGCGATTTCCATCGGGTATTCCTTAAAACCATTTAACTCCAGCGGGTGTGCCAGGAAAGAGTGAATGGCATGTCCGCCTTCATGCAGCATGGTGATCACATCCTGCATTTGGCCTGCCGCGTTCATAAAAATGAAAGGCGCTCCGCTCTCGGCCAGGGGACAATTATATCCACCGGGGGCCTTGCCTTTACGGCTTTCCAGGTCAAGATGCCGCATTGCCTGCATTCTTTTCAGGCATTCGCCGAAGAAAGGCCGCAGCCTGGCAAAGCAATCGATGGATCGTTGAATGAGCTCATCGCCGGATTCGAATGGCTGCAGCGGCTTTACGCCAGCAGGTTCTGCATCGATATCCCAGGGCCGAAGCGTATCAACGCCCAGTTTTTTCTTCTTTTCCTGGTAGATGATATTGACCAGGGGTAAAACGTGCTGCTTCACCGCTTGGTGAAACGCATAGCAGTTTTCTTTTGTGTAGTCAAAGCGCCCCAGTTCTTTAAAACGATAGTCACGATAATTGGAAAAACCGGCGTTCAATGCTTCCTGGTTTCTTTTTTCAATCAACTGGTCATAAAGTGTATTAAGCGTATCCTTGTCTGCCAGTCTGCGGTCATTGATTTTCCGATACACCTCTTCGCGGGTACTACGGTTAGGATTTTCAAGGAATTTAGCCGCCTGCTGCAGGGTATATTCTTTTCCCTCCATCGTAACGGTCATCTTTCCGGCAACAGCTCCATACTGCTGCTGCATTACAGCAAGTTCTGCCTGTAAAGGAATGTTTTCTTCCCGGAATAATTCAATGTTTTTCCGGATGTTGCGCAGGTAGGTGTGGTATTTAACGGGGTCAAGTTCCCGGGTAAGCGGATGATTGACCAGCTTTTTGTTCAATGCGTCGGCATAGGGTTGAATCTTAGGCTGTATCACGGTAAAGAAATAATTAAAGGCTTCTTCCAGGGCTTTGTTTTCCGTATCACAGGTCATCTTGATCTGCCGCCAGCAGGCATCTTCATTTACCATGGCTTCCAGTTCACTCTGGTCCCTCAGCCATTGCTCAAGATCTTCCTTGGTCTGGAATTCACGCTCCAGCAGGTTTTTAAAATAGGGTTCCAGGGTTTCCCAATCGGTTACGGTAAAATCGACGGGCAAAAAATGGCGGGGAAGTTTTTTAATATCAGCGCTATAAACGTGTGACATGATACGTGGTTGTTCGGATTTAAAAATCCTGCCAGTTGGTATAATGGCAGGATCAGTACTGGTACATCCGTTGTGATTGTGATAATTCCTGAAAAAGCTTAAGCCATTTTCCGGGGTGTGTTTATCTTTTTGGCAGGGGCATTCTTTACAGCCGCGGCCTTGGTCTCAACCACTTTTGGTTTGGTTTCTGCCGGCGTATTTTCAGCTGACTCGGCAGGAACTTCGGATAGCTTGATCTCTATCTTGTTCGCAGTTAATACTCCAAACCATTTCACCATTTTTTTCATATCGCTGGCGTATACCCTGCTGAAGTCCATATCCGGGTAAACTTTCTCAAAGTATTTCTTTATAGCGGCATTGTCATTCTCTGCCGGCAGCTTGGTTTTACTTTCGCTCATCGCCTTAAAAATATCCACCAGGTTTACATTATCCTTGGTTGTATATACTTCGATGCTTTCGAGATGTGAGAAATTGTGCACACGGCTGCTCACGAACTTTGTACTGTTATCTTCCAATGACCTTACAACGCCTCCGTCTGATTTTGAAGATAATAATTCGAAAAGCCCGGGCAACCCGGTAACTGCTACTAATTTGCTGTATTCCATACGAGTCGTTTAAAATTTAGGCATGCAAGTTAATCCTAAAAAGGGAATTTTCAGCCAATGACGGCCTCCCCGTTAATCCAGTCAAAAGTCCTTTTATCCATGTGAAAGGCCGTATTTGTATGGAGGGTTATTTGGTAGTCCGGGTGACGACAGTTTCCTTCTCTTGCGTCGTCTAATACGGTACAATAATAAATTATGAGATTAAAACCCGCACTACTCGTACTTCTTTTCAGTTTAGGATTTATGGTTACCCAGGCGCAAACCCTCACTCTTAAAGGGCGGCTTTTGGATAAAGACAGCAAAACCCCCATTTCCGGCGCCACGGTTACATTGATAGCCCAAAAAGACTCTCTCAACCCCAAAACGGTTCTCACAAATGCAAAAGGAGAATTTGCCTTTACCGGCTTGGTGGTGGATAAATACCGTTTGTTAACCAGTATGCTCGATTATGATGTTGTTTCGCAGGTAATCAATCTGCAGGCAAGTAATAAGGAGCCGCTTGTTTTTAATCTTTCCAAGCAGCCGAAAAACCTGGCGGAAGTTTCAGTTAAGGCAAAAAAACCCGTGGTGCAACAAAAGGGAGATACGCTCGAGTTCAACGCAAGTGAGTTGAAGGTGAACCCTGATGCAAATGCGGAGGATATGATCAAAAAACTGCCGGGCGTAACGATTGATAAAGATGGCAATGTTACATCGGGTGGCGACCAGATACGTAAGGTAACCGTAGATGGGCGTGATTTTTTTGGGGATGATGCAACCGCAGCCCTCCGTAACCTGCCGGCTTCGGTGATAGACAAAATACAGGTGTTTGATAAATTGAGCGACCAGGCCCAGTTCACCGGGTTTGATGATGGCAATAGCATAAAATCGATCAACATCGTTACCAAACAAGGTATGCGGAATGGGCAGTTTGGTCGTGTTTATGCAGGGGCCGGTACCCAGGGAACCTACAATGCGGGGGGTAATGTGAGCTTATTCAAGAATAACCTCCGTCTTACATTTGTGGGATTGACCAATAATGTGAACCAGCAAAATTTCGCTTCACAGGATTTGCTGGGAGTTACAAGTTCGGGTGGCGGCGGCGGCGGTCGTGGCGGCGGTCGTGGTGGCGGTGGAAATTTTGGTGGTGGCGGATTCGGTGGTAACAATAACAACTTTACCGTTGGGCAGCAGAACGGGATCAGTAAAACCAATTCATTTGGCCTGAACTTTTCGGATATATGGGGCAAGAAAAAGAAGGCAGAAATTTCAGGAAGCTATTTTTTCAATAACAGCAACACAAGCAATGACCAGCTTTCGAACACGGAAAATTTTCAACTTTCCGGGAAAAATCAATACTATAATGAAAATGCTGTATCCAGCTCAAAGAACTTCAACCATCGCATCAACTTCAGGTTGAATTACAAGATCAATGATAAAAACTCTATCATAATCACGCCCAATCTGAGTTTCCAGGATAATACAGCCATAAAAGACATATCGGGGTATAACACATACTCGCCTACAGACAGCATCAGCCGCTCGATCAACAACAGCGACAGTAAGAATTTTGGCTACAATTTCAGTAACAACATCCTGTTTCGCCACTCGTTTGCAAAACGAGGCAGAACGCTTTCGGTGAATTTCAATACGACACTGAATAAGAGGGATGGGGATACATATATATATAATATCAATGATTATTATACGCCCGGAGGAGTATCGAGTGATTCATTACAGCAATATACAGGGTTGATTACAAGCGGGTATCAATTGGGGGCAAATGTTTCATATACAGAACCCATAGGAAAAAAGGGCCAATTGCAGATAAGCTATACCCCTTCGTACGCAAAAAATAAATCCGACCAGGAAGTATATCAGTATGATCATGTAGGAGGTAAATACACACTCTTTGATGATTCTCTTTCCAACAAATTTGATAATGTAACAATCAAGCACAATACCGGGGTTACATATCGCCTGGGCGACAGGGATAATATGTTTTCAGTAGGCCTGTCTTACCAGTACACAGAACTGACCAGTGACCGTACATACCCATCTCCGGTACGGGTAAGTAAAAACTTTAATAATGTTCTTCCGAATCTTATGTGGACCAAAAAGTTCAACGCCCGGAACAGCATCCGTGTTTTTTACAGGGCAAATACAAATACACCTTCTGTAACGCAATTGCAGGATGTGTATAACAATAACAACCCTCTTTTCGTCACAGCAGGCAACCCCAATCTTAAACAACAGGTGGGTAATGTGCTGAGTGCGAGGTATACCTATACAAATACAGCAAAGTCAAAGAGTTTGTTTTTTAATGTATTCCTGCAGCAGAACAGCAACTATATAACCAATGCCACCTATACAGCAACCAAAGACAGTGTTCTGAACAGTTCGGTTACCTTGTACAAAGGCTCTCAGCTTAGTAAACCCGTGAACGTTGACGGATACTGGAGCCTTCGCTCATTTATTACCTACTCTATGCCCCTTAAATTCATGAAATCAAACCTGAGTATTAATGGCGGGTTTACCTATGGAAATACACCCGGGTTAATCAATAATATCCGGAACAACTCTAAATCCTATGTCTACAATGCCGGTGTTGTGCTGGCAAGTAATATCAGTGAGTATGTGGATTTTAATATCAATTACTCCGTTAATTTCAACAATGTAACAAACTCCATTCAGCCAAGCCTTGATAATAAGTATGTTCAGCAATCTGCCGGAGCTCAGCTTAATCTCCTGAGTAAGAAAGGCTGGTTTATTCAGAATGATATAAGCAACCAGAGTTATAGCGGCCTCTCCGGCGGGTTTAACCAGCGTTATTGGTTGTGGAATGCGGGCATTGGAAAGAAATTCCTGAAAAAGCAACAAGCGGAACTGAAACTGACGGTATTCGACCTGTTGAAACAAAATCAAAGTATTACCCGTACTGCGACGGACTCTTATATCCAGGATGTGCAGAACCAGGTGCTTCGCCAGTATTTCATGCTCACGTTCACCTACAATTTAAAGAATTTCGGAACGGCCAAGCCGGGTAATAACTCTGGCTTTGAAAGAGAAAGGATGGGTGGATCTGGCGGCGGCTTTCGTCCATTTTAATTACTTTTAAAGAGGTAATTAAATGTACGATATTGGATCAACAGGAATTAATTGTGCAACTGCAACAGGGGAGTGAATCGGCTTTTGTAAGGCTGGTGGACGAATGGCAGGATATGGTGTACAATACAGCGTTAGGGATTGTGCAGAATGCGGAAGACGCCGATGACATTGCCCAGGAGGTCTTTATACAGGTATTCAAGTCGATACGGTCTTTTAAAGGTGATGCAAAGTTATCAACCTGGATTTACCGGATCACGATAACAAAGTCGCTGGATCATGAGAAGCGGAAGAAGCGTAAAAAGCGTTTCGCGTTTGTTCAGTCATTGTTCGGAGACGGTAATGAAGAAGAGGCTCAACCTGCTGAATTCAACCACCCCGGAGTTCAAATGGAAAACAAAGAAAAAGCAACCGGATTATTACAGGCTATCGACAGACTGCCTGAAAAACAAAAAGTGGCGTTTGTGCTGCATAAACTGGAGGGCCAAAGCCATCGGGAGATAGCAGAGATCATGAAAACAAGTTTGGTTTCGGTAGAATCATTGATCGCCAGGGCTAAAACGAATTTGAGGAAATTATTGACGGAGTATTATAAGGATAAAATTATTGAACCGGAAAAAGATCCGTTATGAAAAAGCAAGAACAAATTAATAAGCTGATCGAGGAAACCCTCGAAAGCCTGGAAGGCGTTGCCCGTGCAGAAGCCAAGCCTTTCCTGATGACCCGTATACGGGCTCGTATGTTCAGGCATACAGAGTCTGCATGGGATCGGGCTGGTTGGTTTATTGGTAGGCCGGCCGTATTACTAACCGGGTTGTGCCTGATTCTCTTTATTAATGCTGTGGTTGTGGTGTTTAACAGGCAACCCGGAAAGGCAGCTCCCATTGAGCAGCTTTCTCAATCACCCAACGATGAGTTTTCCTATACTGTCGCTACTATTTACGATATTGAAAATACACAACCGTGATGGAAGAGAAACAAAACCGTAGTAAGAGGCTTGTATTGCTGATTGGTATACTGTTATTGACCAACATAATGCTTGCTGCACTTCTTCTCATGAAGAGAGATAGGCCCGGTAACGAAAGAAGACCTGACCGGAAAACGATGATAGCGACATTCCTCCGGGATGAAATTGGGTTTACTCAGGAACAGTTAAGGCAATATGATACATTGAGTTCCCGGCACCAGGAAAATGTCCGGAAGATGTTCGAGAACCACCGGGCCTCAAAGGATAAACAGTTCAAGCAACTTGTAGCCGGCGATTTTTCCGATTCGGTCATCAGTGCCGTGGCTGATACATCGGCAACAACACAACGATCCATGGAAGTGCGGATGTTTAATCACCTCAAACGCATCCGGATGCTATGTACCCCCGGGCAGCGCCCCAGATTCGATTCCTTGTTTGTACGGATTCTGAACCGACGCGGAGAAGGTAAAAAATGACGCACGGATACTTTTCTTGTATATTCAGATCACTCTATATGTAAACCAATAATTTTAAAAAATGAAAAAGCAATTATTTCTGATGGTTTTTGCTGCAGCAGTCAGCATTACTTCTGTAAATGCGCAGGGTGGCGGTAATTTTCAGCGCCGCACTCCTGAGGAGCGACTCAAGGTTGTTCATGATAAACTGGATAGTGCATTCAAGCTGGAGGCTGCGGTTATGACAAAAGTGGATGAGATATTTCTTACATTTTACAAAGATTCCGATAAGAAGATGGAAGAAATACGTTCAGGCGGCGGAGGCCGTGAAGAGATGATGGCTGCACGCCAAAAGCTGGTAGAAGAAAGAGATCAGAAACTTAAGGGAGTGCTTAGTGAAGCACAGATGAAAACATGGAAAGATGAAATTGAGCCATCCATGCGGCCCCAGCGCCCGGGTGGCGGTGGAGGAGGTGGAAAATAGTGTAGCTAATTTGCGTAAAGAGCCAGCATTCGCTGGCTCTTTTTTTAGTGACTTGTTCTTTAGGTAAACAGGTAAAATGCTCGCTTAAATAATGCCTTTCCAGCGTAAAAATCCAGCGGCACCCAGTACCAGCCCGCTTAAAAAGAGAATTCCGACCGGGCCTGTATCTCTGTCTGGAAAAGTTTCCTTGTACACAGGGATCAGGGTTTCATATTGAACGGTTTCAATCTTGGTTTCATCATTCTTCGCCATGGCGTCTTCCTGCCAGTTGCTTAGATCGGTTCCGGTAAGCCTTGTCAATTCCTGTAACTCTTTTTTTCTGCGTTCTTTTAAATCCTGCAGGTACTTTTTTCCAGCTGCGCAGTTGAAATCGCCGGATGCGGGATGTGTGATAATGTAGCGGGCCTGGAAATTTTCTGTATTGGGGGTTACCTGGAACATCAGGTCTTGCGGAAATGATTTACGGTTGTAGCGAACGTGCAGCCTGGTAAAATAAACGCTCCGGTCACCATTATCCGGCTCATCATTATCTATATCGCTGTAATCATTCCAGTCTTTGCCATATAGCCACCATACACCACTCTGAACAAGGTCCTGTTCTGCAGGAGGATTATCAACACAGGGATCACATTTTAGTTGATTAACGGGGGTGACATTCCAGGCATATTCCAGCAATGAAATGTTTTTTCCTTCGTTTTTCCATTGCTGGGTGAAGAGATTCGCATAGAATGCGCCAAAGTTCTTTTGCACAAAAAGCGGGATGTTCTTGTTGCTGGCGATATCAACATTCCGGTAATTGGTACATTCAATTCTTCCTTTACGCGTAAAGGCGTATACAATCAGATCCTGGTCGCCATCGGCGTTTGCCATTCCTAAGCGGATCGGGAGCATGAATTTGGGTGAACTGAATGCTATCTGTATTGGCCTCAGGAAATTATTATTCAGCTTCTGCTTTTCTTTTTCATTCACTTTTACTACAAAGAATTTCAAATTACTGCGGATATATGGATCAAGAACTTCTTCGGCATTGGCGGGGATCTTGTACCCGTTTTCGGTCAGCCAGGTCTTCAGTCCCGTACTTTCTTTGGCGCTTAGTATAAGAATATCGTATTCGCCAACGAGGTATTTGGCTTCTACCCTTACTGAACTTTCCTTTTCTCTTGATTCAGCTTTGCCTGGCGCCATCATTCTATTCAGCGACTTATCCGCTACCGTCGCTACCTCGTCGTACATATGCCTGTTGCAGGGATTTTCATCCCAGTATTCGACAAGCCTGGGAGCGCTGTAGTCGTTCAATTTCTGGAAAATAGACGGGTCCACCACCTTGATATTCTCCTTTTGCAATACAACCGGTACCGGAACCACCATGGCAAAATCCTTCGTATCTCCTTTGAAATCATTGTACATCGTGATGACATTCCGGTTACCATCCCGTACCAGGATCACCTGACTGGTCTTGTTCTTTAATGTGCCATCCGCTTTACTTACATAGAATCCGCAGAAGGAGTACAACAAAGGGGATAGGAGGGTAAGACCCCCGATAATTAGAATTTTCTGTTTCATACGGCTTTTTTTATTATAAGAATTACATGACTGACTTGGAATAGATCGTTTGCAGAAACCGCTCTTCCTGAATGGTCATTTTCGTTGAAGGGGTCCATTCGAAATTTCTGGCTTTAAATAGTTTGTCAAGCAGGGGAATGAGTGGTTGGGCAGCCACCAACACATAAATGGGAGCGCCATTAATAAACCTGAAGGTTGCGAGGTAAAAAGCTGCACAACCGATTCCGATGCTCCACAGGATCCTGGCCACACGATGATTCGGTGTTGTTTTTGGGTCGGTGATCATGAAAAAGGCAAACAATAATAAACTGCCGGTGCTTACTGATTGGATAAAATGGTCCATAGGCCAACCGAGGTAGATGATCTGCCGGGTAAACAACAAACCACCAAAACTTCCCAGGAAAGCGAGACTGACGTCGATTTTCTGAACCTTTGTCGTTACAGTAAAGCCCAGACTTAATACGGTAAATACTATGACGGCATCGCTGCCCCATTGCCCGGGGCTGATCCAGGCGTTACCGGTGAGCAACACGGCCGCTACAATCCCAAGCGCCGAGGGATTAAAAATGTGTTTTCCATTAATGCGTAGTATATATTTAGAAAGAATGGAAACGGTGGCGGCCAGTATTGCTGCAACCGGTTCGTGGGTTTTCAGCAGCAGGCTTAGTCCGAAGGAGGAGATCAAAACCGACGGAATTCCTTTCCGGTATCTTTCTAAAAGCGGTATGTTTTTGTTACCCCCAATCCACTCGCATGCGAATTGTACTATAAGGCTGGTGGCAAAGTAGGTGGCATATAACCAGGTTTCACTTTTCCAGTGGAGAACGAAAATGCCGTAGGTCAAAAAAATGCTTTGGAAAATAATCTGAAAATAGCGGGCGTCTTTCAATAACCGGGCAGGTAGCATACAATTTATTTGCGCATAGGATGAATAGTCGTTGCTGTTTGCACAACATCACAGACTGAAAATGGGCAGATTGGAAAAAATAAAATTTTATGGAATGATGATTACCAGGCATCGCCGCTGATCAAAATTCAGTTGTATTTTACCTGTAATTGCTTACATTAGTTTACGGATACTGAATTCTGTATTACCACGCCGATTAATAATGCTGCCATGAAAAAAACAATACTGCTGCTTTTTTTTGCCCATCAATTATTGAATGTTTATTCCCAAAAAGGAAACCTGCCTTGTAGTAAGCCCGAATACAGGCAATTTGATTTCTGGATTGGCGAGTGGGAAGTTTTTTCCCCAAAGGGAAACAAGGCTGGCGACAGCAAGATAAGCCTGATACTTGATAGTTGTGTAATACTGGAAGAATGGACCAGTGCGGGTATGCAACAGGGTTTGATCTATTCCGGCAAAAGCTTCAATTCCTACAATTCAGCTACAAGACAGTGGCAGCAAACCTGGACAGACAATACCGGGAACACCACCGAATACCTTCGGGGAGAGGCCGGCAATGGAAAAATCGTGTATTACGCCGATAAGGTAACCGGGCCCCAAGGCAAACTGTTCATGCGCCGGTTATCCTTTACCAAACTAAGTGAAAATAAAGTACGGCAACTTGGAGAGCGAAGTGATGATGAAGGAAAAACATGGACAGTAGAATACGATCTCGAGTATCGCCGCAAAAAATAAGGTAAAGAGAATGCGTACAACTTTTTTGAAATGGCAACATTAAAGACCAGGGCAACGACGCTTAGTGTGACGGAATTCCTTCGTTCCGTTGCTGACGAAAATAAACGAAGGGATTGCAGGGCCTTACTGAAGCTGATGAAAAATTGCACGGGAGAAAAACCCGTTCTATGGGGTAATGGCGTGGTAGGGTTTGGGAGGTATCATTATAAGTCTGAACGAAGTAAACAGGAGGGAGATTGGTATATGACCGGCTTCTCTCCGCGGAAAACGAATCTAACTATATATATAATGCCGGGATTCGGTAAGTATAAAGGAATGCTTGCTAAACTGGGTAAATATAAAACGGCGGGCGCATGCCTGTATCTGAATACCATGGCGGATATAGATGAGAAAGTGCTTGCAGAGCTCGTGACTGCCGCGTTCGGGGATATGAAACAGAAATACAAATAATAACCTTTAACCATTCACGCATGC
>WBZX01002755.1_pt1 | contig 11715 bp, 9 predicted proteins | sample 5204211 | NCBI WGS metagenome assembly WBZX01 (sample SAMN12344362, study PRJNA552823) | activated sludge metagenome | biome: Activated sludge suspended growth; feature: Nitrification reactor; material: Wastewater; isolation source: activated sludge from nitrification reactor of wastewater treatment...
GAAATGAAGAGAAAATCGGACGGAGTCTACGGAGCCTGTGCGCTTACTCTGTGCCCAGCAGCTTGCCGGTCGCATCGTAGCGAAGCTCGACGGTCTTTCCGCCGTCGGTGACTTTGATGTCGAAGGTCGGCTGATCCTTTTTGTCCTTCTTGTCTTTCTTGGCGAGATCGACGACGCGCTCCACCTTGCTGATCTTCGACTTGCCGTACTTCGATCCCGCGAAGCTCTTGCGCACCGCCTCGGGGAGATCTTTTTCCGCGATCATCTCTTCTTCTTCGACCAGCTCGCCCTGTGGCGTCAGCTTGACTTCAATGTCGCGGTTTCCGTCGCGGAACGTCGCCTCGTAGAGCCGCTTTCCGTGCTCTTCTTCCAGCTCGAACTTATCGACCTTGGCTGCGGGATACTGCCGCACCAGCGTCTCTGTAACCGGCTTCGGAACCTCCGCTTCCTTGATCACGGTCTCTTTCGCAGCGACGGGAGCCACCAGAAAAAGGGTCATCCCAGCAGCGACAAGCGTCCTTCGACAGATCTTCAGCGTGACTGAGCGCATGGTTCTCTCCTCTTGTTTGTGGGTGGACTCTGCGGAGCCTAGGCAATCACAGATTCCGTGATTGTGAAGTTCTGATGAAGTTGACGTCGTGAGGAGTCCGCCATGCGCGGCCCGAAGGAAGGTCTGTACCCGCTGATCGCGCGCTATCGCTTCGCGTGGAGCGATCCCGCCACCCGCCTGGCCTTGCCGACTTCGATCGAATCTGCCTTCGCGTAGTGCTTCGCCGTCACCGCAAAACTGGAATGCCCGAGCGAGCGCGCGACATCGTTTGACGTAGCTCCAGCTTCGAGCGCCAGCGACGAATGCAGACCGCGAAGGGAGTGCGGACAGACTCGCGATACACTCGCTTCATCGCAGTAGGAATGCAGGCGCTTATACATCCAGTTGGGCGAGGGTTGCTTGTCGCGCTCTCTTGCAAAAATCCGCTCACCAAGAGGCCGCTTCGCACAGTACTTCGCAAGCAGCTTGGCAACCGGCGCAAACAGCTCCAGCCGACGCTTCGCATTCTGGTTCTTGGTACCGTTCACAAAGACGTTCACTCCGTCCACCGCACCGACGGTCAAGCCGAGCACTTCCGATGGACGCAGACCCAAATAGAGCTGCACCAAAATCGCCAGCGCGCCTTCTTCTCCCTGCTTGGCTTTTTCAAACAGGAATCGCTCCAGCGTCTTGGCCTCGAGCGGTCCAAGCTGCTGCTTTCCCGCGTTCGCTTTCCCAATCGGCTTCACCTTCGCAAAGGCATCCTTTTGGATGTATTCACCGTCGAGCAGCCAGCGCCAGAACTCTTTGGTCGTCTTCAAGTAGCCGTGATGCGTCGCGGCCTTGAGCGGCCCAAACTTTCCTTCCGTCTTGGTGACAGCCAGGTACAGCGCCGACGCTCGCGCTGCATCAATCGATTCGACCGGCACATCGGGAATCCAGGTCTTGATCCGATTTTCAACGTGCCGCGCAACGGAGTCCGGGTTCCGCCACGCCGGTCGCTTTTCGTCGATCCACTGTGCCAGCGCCTCGTGCACCGTCAGAACCGGCTTGGTCTCTGTTTCCCGTCGGAGCTGCACCGCCAGCAGATCCGCCGCGCCCCGCGTCTCTGCGCACAAGCTCTTTCGCCTGCCGGTGATCGGGTCGTAAATCACCACTCGCCACTTCGTTCGCCCCTCTGCGGGCGGGTATGGACCGTAGATATACACCCGGTTATTTTCGCATTGATTTAAGCGGTCTGCGATACATTTCTTAACCTTCTCGCCCGCTTGCACGAGCCGACGAGCATGCACCTTTCGTCGTCTGATGAAGCGCGCTCGCTTTTTCACCGGCCCCGACGGCGGGGAACCACTCAGCCCGAACACCCGTCGGACCGTTTGTTCACCGAGATTTGAAGCCGGTGAACATCATGATTGTGCGGGACCCGGAGATGACGGGCGGCGAGCGCTCGAAGATTCTCGACTTTGGGCTCGCGAAGATCATTGAACCCGAGGGTGGCGAAGGGATTACCAACACCGGAACGATCCTTGGGACACCGGCGTACATGGCGCCTGAGCAGTGCAAGAGTGCGCGCGCAGCGGATCCCAAGAGCGATGTCTATTCGCTCGGTGTGATCTTTTACGAAATGCTCAGCAGCGAGATTCCGTTTGATGCGGACACCGACGCGGAGCTTCTGTCCAAACACATGTTTGCCGATCCGCCGCCGCTGCTGTCGAAGGCTCCTGGCTGTGGCGTGGCGCTGGCGGCGCTGGTTCATCGCATGCTCGACAAAGACTCGGTCAGTCGTCCGTCGGCAGGCGAGGTCGCAAACGAGCTACAGCAGCTCTATGGTTCTGCGTCGCTGAGCACGTCCAGCAGTCAAGCCGTGGTTATGGCACTGGGCAGCGAGGGATCGTCCCGTCGCAACCTGGCAAAAGATGTGAATCCGGTGCGTGCCACAGACGGTGTTCCGCAAGAAGTGCCGGTTCACGAGCCAACCGCGAAGACAGAGCGTCTGATGGCCGTGAGGCCAGGCTCGGGTCGCGCGGGTCTGTGGTTTGTGCTGTCGGTGTTCATCTGTGGGACGCTGGGCGCGGTGGCTTGGCAGCTCAAAGGTCGCGCGCTGTACGCTGCGATGACGCAAAAGCCGCCGGTTCGGCTCTCGATCGCGAGCATTCCCGCTGAGGCAGAGGTGATCGATGAAAACGGGCAGTCGCTTGGCAAGACGCCGCTTTCCATCGAGCGCCCCGCTGGACCTGGCAACGTGACGCTGACGCTGCGACTTCCGGGTCATCAGGACAAGCCGCTTGAGCTGCCGCTTTCGACGGATACAGCCACGACGGAACGACTGGACCCACTACCGCCTGCGCCCGCTGAGGCTCCGATGGATGCAGCTCCGCCCGATCAGTCTGATCCATCCGTCCTGTAACCTGCGCACACCCAGCGCAAGCCGCACACCAGCGAGACGCAAGGGACGCGCTCTTTTTCTCTGCGGGCCGAGTCAGCGCTTGCGGTGCTTGACAGGCGAATGCGCGGTCTGATACCTAGCTGTGTCTAATTGCCCCGACCTAAGGGCCTGTTTTCCCGCGAGAATTTCGTACAAGGAGATCGCTGTGAAGCGTACCTATCAGCCTCACAACATTCGTCGTAAGCGCACCCACGGGTTCCGTGCCCGTATGGCCACTCTCGGTGGTCGTCTCGTCCTCAACAACCGTCGCCGCAAGGGCCGCAAGCGCCTGACCGTGAAGGTCGCCTCGAAGTAATCAGGCTGTCGCGTTCGCGCAGCGTCGCTCTTGTCATCGATCACTTCGCCGTCTTCGCTCGGTTTTTTGTTTCCCAAAGCCGAGCGCATCCGCAAGCGTCCCGACTTCGTTCGCATCCAGGGAGAAGGTCGCAAGGTTGTTACCAAACACCTGCTGGCTTTTTACCAGTTTGTGAGTGATGTGCCGCCGCGCTTGGGGATTACTGCATCTCGCAAAGTCGGTGGTGCCGTCGAGCGAAACCGAATCAAGCGCCTGCTGCGAGAAGCGTTTCGTCTTCACAAGCACGAGCTTCCGCAAGGTCTACAGCTGGTGTTGATTGCCAAGCCGCACGCCAAAGACGCTACGTTTTCTGCGCTGTGCGACGAGCTAATCGAAGTTCGACACCGCATCCGTAGTCCGCGACTCTCCTAACAGATTCCATCGTCATGCCCGCGCCTTCCGAGACCCAGACCGTGTGTTCGCTCTTGCCGTCTGGGACGGAGCGGGTAGTCTTGCCTCGCATGTCGTCGACTCGGCTTCTGCCCAGCGCCGCTCGTCTCTTCACCGGACTCATTGGCTTTTATCAGCGCTTCGTCTCGACGGCGCTGGCGCTGCTTTCGGGTTCGGGCTGCCGCTTTTATCCGACCTGCTCGGAATACGCACGGCTCGCGATTGCCGAGCACGGTGCGCTAAGGGGTAGCCAGATGGCGCTGCTTCGGCTATGTCGCTGTCACCCATTTCATCCCGGCGGTTATGACCCGCCGCACCGCTAGGAGCATTTGTCCTCATGAACCAGGAAAGACGGGCCATGCTGGCCATCGGGCTGTGCTTGGTCGTGGTGGTGGCTTGGTCGATGCTGACCGGCTTCTTCCAGAAGAAAGCGACGCCCGGAAATAGCGCGAATCAGACGGCAGGCCAGGTTAGTGGTCAGCCGACGCAGCCCGGAGCGCCACAAGCTGCAGCTCCGACGGCGCCTCCGATGGAAGAAGTGCGCCGAGTCGTCGAGCAGCCGGGGCTGTATCGCGTCGAAGTGACGAGCCGAGGCGCAGCGCTGACCAAGTTTGAGCTGCTCGATCAGAAGATGTGGAGCCGCGACATTCGCTGGCTGACGCTAAAGAACGGTCAGCCGGTTCAGGAAGTGCGCAGCCAAGACGGGCCGACCAACCTGCTGACGAGCTATCGTCCGTCGCTGCTTGTTCGTCTTCCCGAGAGCGGCGTGTCGCTGCCTGAGCCCGCCGATCAGCAGCCGTACGTCCTGGCTTCCGACGATACGCTGCCCGATCAGACGCGCAAGCTGAGCTTTGTGCTCGATCTGCCGGATGTGAAGGTCGTAAAGACGTTTTCGTTTCCGCCAAAGAGTCTCCAGATTGGCTTTACCGTCGACGTGGAAAACAAAAAGAGCGCGCCGGTGAACCATCACCTCGAAGTGGGGCTGGAGGGTTATCAAGATCCGACGCAGAAGACCGGCATGTTTTCGCCGCGCGTCGTGCAAAACGAAGTGCTGTGGGACAAAGCAGGCAAGCGTCACAGCCTGAACCTGGAAGCGCTGCTCGAAAACAAGGCGGACGCCGAGGATCTACGCGGAGGACTGCGCTGGCTGGGCATTGCGCAGCAGTACTTCATCGTCGGACTGGGCATGCCGTTTGGTTCGCAGGTTGGCGACAAGCAGGCCAAGGCGAAGGCGGACGCAAACGGTGCGATCGCCGCGTCGGTGGTGTTCAGCGATCAGCTCCTGCAAGCGGGTCAGAAGGTCAGCTATCCGTTTACGCTCTACGTCGGTCCGAAGCAGCCGGAAGCGCTCGATGGAGTGACGGTAAGCGGTCAGACCGTCGGCATGTCGTCGGCGATTGAGTACACCTGGGGCCTGGGTATGATTGCGCGGCCTCTTTTGTGGATTCTGCGACAGTTTTTCCACATGAGCGGCTCGTGGGCGATTGCGATCGTGCTGCTGACGCTGTTTGTGAAGCTGGCGATGCTGTGGCCGTCGCTCAAAGCGATGAAGTCGGCCAAGGCGATGCAAGAGCTGAAGCCGAAGATGGACGCGCTCAAGGTCAAGTTCCCGCGTGACGACCAGCGCAACGATCTGAACATGGCGATCCTGCAGCTTCAGCGCGAGCACGGCGTCAGTCCGCTCGGTGGCTGTCTGCCGATCCTGCTGCAGATGCCGATCTGGGTGTCGCTCTATTCGATGCTAGGCAACGCGGTGGAGCTGTATCGAGTCCGGCTGTGGTGGATTTCCGATATGACCGCGTCGGACCCGTACTTTGTGCTGCCGCTGCTGACGGGCGTGCTGATGTTCTTGCAGACCAAGCAGTCGGCCAAGACGACGCCGGTTGATCCGCAGATGAAGATGGTCACGACGATGATGCCGATCATGTTTACGGTGTTCAGCATCTTTTTGCCGGCGGGACTGACGCTGTACATCCTGACGAACACGGTGCTCGGCATGGTTCAGCAGGAAGTCATCAACCGCGTGAACAAGACCGGCTCGGCGAGCAAGTCCGAGCCTGCGGTGGAAGTCATCGACGCGCCTGGCAAGAAGTCGTCGGGTGGCAAGAAGTCGCCGAGCAAGAAGAAGTAACCCGCCTTGGCCTCGCCCACCATCTGCGCCATCGCCTCGGGAATCGGCGGTGGCATCGGCATCATCCGCATCAGTGGCTCACAAGCGATTGCGATTGCGCAGCGCATCTTGTCGCCGTGGCCCGTCGAGCTGGAAAGTCATCGTCTGTATTACGGTCAGGTGACGGCGCCCGATTCGTCGGAAGTCATCGATCAAGTGCTGTTTGTGCTGATGCGCGGACCGCGATCGTATACCGGCGAAGATGTCGTCGAGATTCACGGACACGGCGGCGCGGTGACGCTGCGGCGAATCATTGAAGCGTGTCTTTCCGTTGGTGCTCGCTCGGCCCAGCCGGGAGAGTTTACGCGGCGGGCGTTCTTGGCTGGCAAGCTGGATCTGACGCGAGCGGAAGCGGTGGCGTCGCTGCTTGGTGCGCAGTCGGTGCAAGCGGCTCGGCAAGCGCAGCGTCAGCTTAGCGGCGAGCTTGGGGCAACGCTCAAAGAAAAGCGACGGCAAGTGACGACGCTGCTCGGCGAGGTGGAAGGGCTGCTCGACTTCCCGGATCTCGACGAAGATGCGGTGATTTTGGGACGAATTTTGGCCAAGCTGTCGGACGCAAAGAATCAGCTGGCGTCGCTGGGTCTCAGCTTTCGCGCTGGTGGCAAGGCGCTGTCGTCGGGGCTGGAGCTGGCGCTGCTTGGCCGAACCAACGCAGGCAAGTCGAGCTTGGTCAATGCGCTGTCGGGAAGTGAGCGTGTTCTCGTCGATGCGACGCCAGGAACGACGCGCGACTTCGTCGAGGTTACGTCCGAGTGGGACGGCATTCCGGTGACGCTGATCGATACAGCGGGCGAGCGATCCGACAAAAGTGAGCTGGAAGAGCAAGGTCTGCGGCTTGGACAGCGTCGCTACAGCGGAGCCGATCTGGCGCTGATTGTGGTCGATGGAAAGCGCGGGCTCGGACCGGATGAAGAGTCGCTGATCTCGTCGCTGCCGGAGCACTTGCCGCACCTTGTGGTGTGGAACAAGACCGATCAGGTGGGCTGTCTGCCAGTGCCGAGTGATGCCGTCGGTGTGAGCGCGCTCAATGGCTGGGGTCTGTCCTCGCTGCGGAAGCGAGTGCTGGATCAGCTGGCGGGTAGTGTGGCGGCGCAAGATGAGCTGGTGGTGACGAGCGCTCGACAGGCGGAAGGTCTGCGTCTGGCTACTGAGGCACTGACGAGAGCCGAGCAGGTGATCGCTCACGGTGGTGCTGTCGAGATGGCAGCGTCGGAGCTACGGATTGCTTCTGCGCGCATTGGAGAGCTGACCGGCGAAGAAGTGACGGACGCGGTGCTCGACGCGATCTTTTCGCGGTTCTGCGTCGGGAAATAGCCCACAGTCGGCGTCGCTGGCGAAGCGACAAAAGCTGCAAAGTCCCCGCAAAAGCCAAGTAACATAGCCAGTTACGCTGCGAAGGGGGCTTGATGACGCAGGGGGGACTGCGGGCCGTGGGCTGGCCATGGGCTCTGTGCTGTTTGTTGTGGCTTGTCGGCTGTGCGGGATCGGTTGCTTCTCCCGTCGTGGTTTCGTCGGGCGTGAAGCCATCGAGCGGACCGGGCCGAAGTCGCTTTCTTTCCCGTCTGGAAGTGCGTAGCTCCGAGGCGCTGACGGGTTATGACTTTGCCGGTCGGGCGCTCAGCGACTGGGGTCCGCGTCTGTCTGTGGCACTGGATGAAGCGCTGGAGCAAGAGACGCAGCCTCGGACGATCATCGTACAACTGACGATGCATACCGATCGCGAAGCGTCCGTCGAGCTGTCGTCGAGCCCTGTGCTGCCCGCGCAGCTTGCGCAGCGACTGCGACGCGCACTGCTGGCGAGCGAGCCTCCGAAGACGAAGCTGGTCGACTTTACGCTGCGGGTGGTGGCGAAAGTGGGCTCAGGCGCTTCCGACGGAGAGTCCTCGTGTTCACCGAAGCTTCAGTCCCCGCATGAAAAACGGCTGGCGGAGCTTTCGTCGGCGACGCTCGGACAGCGGCTTCAGATCTTGCAGGCTTGGTCGCAACAGGAAGTGCTGCCGGTGCTGACGGCGGCGATGCAAGCGGCGGAGTCGGACTTTTCGGGCGTGCGTGGCGTCGGGACGCTGCTGCAAAGCGATCGCAAACACGGTCCAGTGAGCCAGCTTCTCGACGGAAGTGCGCAGTATTGGCGCGGCCTGCTGGAGATGTCGCCAGGCAATCCGCTGCTCGTGTCGTCGCGGCTGTTTCTGTACCTGGCGCGTGGCGAGCTGGATCTGACGCGGCTGTACATGAAGCCGATTTACTACTTTGCGAAGAGCGACAACCTGGCGCACGACTACCTGGAACAGCTGCGCGAATACCTGATCGTGGTGTATGACTCGCTGGATGCGCGAATTCGCGTCGGTGTTGAGCTGCACGATCAAGCGCGCTTCGACGACGCGATCTCGCTGTACGACGGGATCTTGCGCGACTATCCGTGCTCGGCGCTGACGCTGTACGAGCGCTGGTTTGCCCAAAACGAAAAAGAAATGCGACAGGGCGTGGCGCAGGCTGGATCGTCGCTGGATGAGTGGGAACAGGTTCGCGCCGACGTGTTTCGCTGCAATCCGATGTTCGAGATCGATGCGGTGTCCACAAGTGAACAGCGACGGCAGCAGATGATGCGAAGGCTGGCTCTTCGCTCGCTGTGGAAGGATCCTCGCAGCGAGGGCGAAGACTATCTGCGCTATGCCGACATTGCGCTCGATCTGGGGGAATACGGGCTGGCGGCGCACCTGTACTTTTTGATCGGGACGGGACTGTCGGCCAGCGCGTATGGCGATCGCAACGTGCTCGCGCACTTCCTGTATTCCGTCGAAAAGCTGGGCGTGACCGAGCTAAAGACGCTGTTCAAAGGCGATCATCAGCGGGACTTTGCGGACATCGACAAGCAGCGTGCGGCTCGGCTGCGTGGCGACGGAAAGCTGTAGTCGAATCGCTAGGACACGCTACACGGATAGGCCAAGCCGCTGAGCATCTGGAGTCGCAGGGCTTGGGTGAGACGCAGCGCTTCGGTGGCGTCTTCGGCGGTGACGAGCGGAGGCTGTCCGGTGCGCGCGGCGCGAACGAAGTCCTGAAGCTCTAGCAGCAGCGGCTCGATCGTCGGAATCTGGATTTGATCGACCTGCGTGTGCTGCTGATAGGACACTCCACCGTCGGCGGCTTGATACGACGAGACGGCGTTGCGATAGCTCTGGATTTCTTTACGCAGCAGATCCGCGACGATGAAGGCCGACGGTGTCGTCACTTCGATGCTACGGACTTTGTGCTCGGTGACGCGCGATGCGGTCAGCGTGACGACGGGACCTCCGTGAAAGCTGACGTGCGCGACGCTGTGATCGATGTCGCGGGTGCGGACGACGCGACCTAAACCATCGTGATGCGACACCGTCTGACCTCTGACGAGATCGAGCATTAGATCGATGTCATGAATCATCAGATCGAGCACCACGTCGACGGCTTGGCTCGACGTAGAAAAGCTGGACAATCGACGGAAGACGATCGCAAAGGGTCGCTGCTGTCCGTCGTGAATCAGACGCTTTAGCTCGGTGAAGACCGGGTTATAGCGCTCGATGTGACCGACCATCAGCAGCTTGCCGGTGCGACGAGCCAGCGCCGTCAGCACTTCCGCTTGATCGACCTGTTCGGTGATCGCCTTTTCGACCAGCACATGCTTGCCGAGGCTGAGGCTCTGTTCGACGTGAGCAAAGTGCAGCGGCGTCGGTGTCGCAATGCTGATCGCATCGACTTCAGCGAGCAGCGCTTCCGGTGACGAAGCAACCTGGGTTCCGTAGCGAGTCGCCACGGCCTGTGCGCGGTCTGCATTTGCGTCGTAGACCGCGACGAGCCTCGCATCAGGCAGGGTGCTCAGCACACGCGCGTGCCGTTCACCCATCAGCCCTACCCCCCACACTCCTACGCGAAGAGGTGTCGTCACGCGGCACCTCCGCGATGTGAAACCCCGGTCTTACGGGGTCTGTGTTTGAGCCTTACGCAGCGGAGCGAACACCGATCGGTACTCGTTTTTGCCAACACGATAGTACTTGAGCTTCGACCATTCATCGGCCGAGAACAAGTCCTCTTCGCAGCGTGAATCCCAGACGGTGATTGGGCCACTGCTCTGCGGCTGTGTCACGAAAATGCGCACTGCGCGCGGATCGCGATCACGCAGCATCAGCAGTCGGGCTTTGCGTGCCGCTGCATCGAGGCTGTCCACTTCCGTTGGTGGTTCATCCACTTCGCTGTTAAACGACGACGGAAGCTGGAAACTGACCAGACCTTGGACGTTGGCGGAATACGAAGCCACGGCGGTCAGCGTCTGCGGCGACATCGTGCTGGCTAGCTCACTGCCGCAGCTTGGCGGAGCCATTCCTTCACTACAAGGAGCCGATGCGACGCTGGGACCACTACAGACTTTCACCGACAGGTCGTGATACTCAATCGGGGCTCCGGTGGCATCGGTCTTTTTCCCGATGAGCGACACATCCACACAGGCCGCTTGCCGAAGGATACACGGGTCGTTGGTTTCGCAGCCGCTCGTCAGGCCAAGCCCAAACATTCCAACCAGCAGACCGACGGAGAAAAGACGCTTGCTGAGTTCCGAGACCATGGCCGCGCAACCTAGCACAGGTCATTTGCTGAGCCCTACGGCAATCTGTGGCGAGGTCATCCACTGGGGTCGCTGCGGAACCAGCCGGACGGTTAGCGGACGCGCTCGCGTTGCGCCATTGATAAATAGCAGCCTCGACAACAGGCCTAATGATCCGACTTTTCCCAGGATGTGCAGGAATCGCAGTTGTGCTATAAAGGCCGCCTTCAGGGTCGGCTGATGCTAGGCATCGAGTTCATCTTCGTACCAAGTCAGGATCTCTCTGCGACGGCTTATGCTGTCCGCCTTGAGGTGGCGTCCGCTGCTGTCAGAGCCGTGGTGATCCAATAGTCCCGAAATGGGACTGCAATATGAGGACTGGCCGGTGCGTGATTACATCCTGTGCTTAGACGAAGAAGAGTGGGAGCTACTGCGACTCAGGCAGCAGCTTCTCTCGCGCTTTGGTGAGCGCTGCGTCGTAGAAGGTCTGCAGAGTCCGGCTGGGCTGTGTGCGCGGCTCGACGAGCTGAATGCGAAAGACGAGCACGTTGCGCTGCTGATCTTGAGCGGTTCGATCCTCGGGGAAGGCGGCCTGGAAGCGCTGATCGAAGTGCATCAGAAGTCGCCGTCCGCGAGCAAGCTGCTGCTTCTGTCGACGCCACACGATGAGCTGCTGCCGCTGTCGGTGAGTCACGCGGGCGTCTGTCACTTCCTGCGTCGTCCGATCGAAGAGCTTCAGCTTACGCTGTGCGTCGAGTCGATCTTGCGAGAGCAGCGCCTTGTACGAACGACAGAGACACTGCTGACGACGCTGCGCGAGCAGCAAAAGCAGCTCGAAGCGGTGCAGCAGGATCTCGATGCGCGGGTGAAAGAACGAACGCGCGCGCTGGAAGAGGCGAATCGGCGGCTGTCTCAGCTGGCGGCGACCGACGGACTGACGGGACTTCACAACCATCGCTATCTGCAAGAGCACCTGGTGTTGGAAGTCGAGCGATCGCTGCGCACTGGGATTCCGCTCGGCATGCTGATGGTCGATGTCGATCACTTCCGTCAGTACAACAATCGCTTTGGTCATCAGACGGGCGATGAGGTGCTGCGGCGCGTGGCTCGCTTGATTGCGGAACACCGTCGGGTAAACGACGTGGTTGCACGGTACGGTGGTGAAGAGTTCGCGCTGCTGCTCATCAATGCCGATCATCGCGTTGCATCGAACATTGGCGAGCGACTGCGGGCGCGCGTGGCGGCGGAGCGCTTTCCGCAGACGCACGAGCTGCCGGGT
>WBZX01002756.1_pt1 | contig 11709 bp, 6 predicted proteins | sample 5204211 | NCBI WGS metagenome assembly WBZX01 (sample SAMN12344362, study PRJNA552823) | activated sludge metagenome | biome: Activated sludge suspended growth; feature: Nitrification reactor; material: Wastewater; isolation source: activated sludge from nitrification reactor of wastewater treatment...
GACCGGCCACAACGTGATGCACACCATGGGCTACGACGCCTTCGGTCTGCCCGCCGAGCAGTACGCCCTCCAGACCAACACCCATCCCCGGGTCACCACCGAGACCAACATCGCCAACATGCGCCGTCAGCTCCGGCGCCTGGGCCTGGCCCATGATCCTCGGCGGTCCATCTCCACCACCGACGAGGACTACTACCGCTGGACCCAGTGGATCTTCCTCCAGCTCTTCAACTCCTGGTACGACACCGCCGCCGACGACGGCGGCCGGGCCCGTCCGGTGAGCGAGCTGGAAGCCGAACTCGATGCCGGCACCCGTCAGCCCGATCCCGGCACCAACCCGAGCGGCCGCTCCTGGAGCGACCTCGATGCGACCGGACGGAGGGCCGTGCTCAACGCCCACCGTCTGGCCTACCTGGCCGAAGTGCCGGTGAACTGGTGCCCGGGCCTGGGCACGGTGCTGTCCAACGAGGAGGTGACCGCCGACGGGCGCAGCGAGCGGGGCAACTTCTTGGTGTTCCGGCGCCCCATGAAGCAGTGGATGCTCCGCATCACCGCCTACGCCGACCGCCTCATCGACGATCTGGAGCTGTTGGACTGGTCCGAGGCCATCAAGACCCAACAACGCAACTGGATAGGCCGCTCCACCGGTGCCCAGGTCACGTTCTCCACCCCGGCTGGTCCGCTGGAGGTGTTCACCACCCGGCCCGACACCTTGTTCGGCGCCACCTACATGGTGGTGGCACCCGAGCACCCCCTTGTCGGAGGGCTCACCGCTTCGGCTTGGCCGGAGGGCACGTCGCCGTCGTGGACCGGCGGTGCCGCCACCCCGGCCGAGGCGGTGGAGGCCTACGTGGCCGTGGCCCGCAACCGTTCGGACCTGGACCGCCAGGCCGACGCCAAGGACAAGACCGGGGTCTTCACCGGCTCGTTCGCCACCAACCCGGTCAACGGCGAACCTGTCCCGGTCTTCGTTGCCGACTACGTGCTCATGGGTTACGGCACCGGGGCGATCATGGCCGTTCCCGCCCACGACCAACGAGACTTCGACTTCGCCCGAGCCTTCGACCTAGACATCGTGGAGGTCGTCTCCCCCACCGACGCGTGGCGAGCCGAGAACGGGGTTGAGGCCGGCGCTCCGGCCGGGACGTGGCCGCTGGCCTTCACCGGTGACGGGGTGGCCACCAACTCGGCCAACTCCGATGTGAGCCTCGACGGCCTGGCGGTGGCCGAGGCCAAGGCCGCCATCACCGCCTGGCTGGAGTCGGCTGGCCTGGGCACGGGAACGGTGCAGTTCAAGTTGCGGGACTGGTTGTTCAGTCGTCAGCGCTACTGGGGGGAGCCGTTTCCGATCGTGTTCGGTGACGATGGTGAGCCTCGGGCCCTGCCCGCCTCGGCGTTGCCGGTGGTACTGCCCCCCATGGAGGACTTCACTCCCCGAACCTCAGATGACGAGGACTCCGAGCCCGAGCCGCCGCTGGGTCGGGTGGATGATTGGACCACTGTCACCGTGGATCTGGGCGACGGTGACGGGCCCCAGGTCTACCGCCGTGAGGTCAACACCATGCCCAACTGGGCCGGGTCGTGCTGGTACGAGCTGCGCTATTGCGATCCTGCCAACTCCGAGTCGTTCGTGGACCCGGTCAACGAGCGCTACTGGATGGGGCCGACCGACGACGACGATTGCGGCGGCACCGACCTGTACGTGGGCGGGGTCGAGCACGCCGTGCTCCACCTGCTCTACGCCCGTTTCTGGCACAAGGTGCTGTTCGACCTGGGCCATGTGTCCTCTCGTGAGCCTTTCCGACGCCTGTTCAACCAGGGCATGATCCAGGCCTACGCCTACTTGGACGACCGCGAGTTCTACGTGGAGGCATCCGAGGTGACCGAACGGGACGGTCGTTGGTTCCTGGGCGACGCGGAGGTGCGGCGGGAACTGGGGAAGATGGGCAAGTCGCTGAAGAACGCGGTGGCTCCCGACGAGATGTGTGAGCGTTACGGAGCCGACACGCTGCGGCTCTATGAGATGTTCAGTGGACCGCTGGATGTCAGCCGCCCCTGGGACACGACGGCGGTGGTGGGCATGTACCGCCTGCTCCAGCGGGTGTGGCGGTTGTTCGTGGACGAAGAGTCCGGGGATCTGCGCGTAGGTAACGGCGATCCCGACGAGGCCACCACTCGGGCCTTGCACCGGGCCATCGACGCTGTGCGCGAGGGTATGGAGACGTTGCGGTTCAACACCTCGATCGCCCGGATCACCGAGCTCACCAACCACCTCACCTCCGCCTTCCCCGATAGTGGCGTGCCCCGGGCCGTGGCCGAGCCTCTGGCCCTGCTGTTGGCCCCCGTAGCCCCGCATGTGGCCGAGGAGCTGTGGGCCCGGCTGGGACATCCCACGTCGCTGGCCTACGAACCCTTCCCGGTGGCAGTTCCGTCGTGGCTGGTCGATGACACAGTCGAGGTTCCGGTTTCGGTCAACGGGAAGGTGCGGTCCCGCATCACGGTTCCCGCTGATGCCGATGCTGCCGCTCTGGAGGCGGCGGCCCGGGCCGATGACAAGGTCGCGGCCCTGTTGGATGGGGCGACGGTCCGCAAGGTGATCGCGGTACCCGCCAAGATGGTCAACTTCGTAGTGGCCTGATCTACGCAGTCACGGGTTGGCGGGTGGGTTTGGGCACGAGGCCCTCGATCAACTCAGCCAGACCGCGGGCGTCGGCAGCCCAGCCATCGGCGCCGCTCAATTCGGCAATCTCCGGGCTGGCCACAGCCTGACCGCCGGCCAGCACGGTGGTCGTCTCCAACCTCGACTTGAGGGTGGTGACCACATCTCGGGCATCGTCGAGATGGGACGCGTGCGTCACTCCGACGCAGACGGCGGTCAAGCGATCCGCCCGCTCGGCAGCGGCCACGAACACGGCCGCGGGGACATCGGTGCCGAGGTCGAGAACGGTGAAGTTCCTGAGACGCAACACGTCGGCGATGACGGTGAGCCCGAAGCCGTGGCTCTCGCCCGCTGGTGCCCCCACCACCACCGATCCTCGGGTGCGACCCCGACGCCGGAACCGGGCAGTCAGCAGAGCCGACATGCGGGTGCCCGACACCACCGCCAGGCGAGACGAGGCCAGGTCGGAGGGATCGTCGGTGGCATACACGGCCCGGGCCACCAGATCGACCAGCACCGACTCTGGCTCCCACCCCGCCACCAGGGCGGATTCGACGACCAGCCAGGCACCGGGTTCGTCGGCCTCGATGAGTCGGTCTCGGAGGCGGCGTACCAGGTCGGATTCGTCGCCCGTGGCCGAGGGGGTGAGCAGAGCGGCCACGTCGTCTGCGTCCACCACCCACGCGGTACCGACCCGACGGGCCGGCAGGCGCCCCGATCGCACGTAGCGGTAGGCGGTCATGTAGTGGACGTCGAGCAGGTTGGCCACCTGCTTCAGGTTGAGTTCCGACGCAACGCCTGAGTCCATGAGACCTCCATCCTCGTGGCCGTGGACGCGGTGCCCACGGGCCCGGGAGGTGTCTGGCTTCCCCGGCAAGTCGGTCGTCGGGGTCACAGTGGCGGGACCGCTCCGGATTCGAACCGGATTCCCTACACCAGGCGGACCGAACCTAGGGGCGATGGCTCTCCGCCCTCCAATCCATGCCCGCCAAGGAGGCGAGCGAACAGGCGAGCCGACCCACCCGGGCGAATTCGGGCGCCAACGGAAGCGACCCGGTGGCGTAGGGGACACCACCGGGTCGCGATCACGCCGAGCCCGCCAGCTCGGAGATGAAGTCGGCTCTCGCCGCCGCGATCAGCAGGGTCGGGCCGAGATGGCGGTAGCGGGCATCCACTGGCGACGGAGGGCCTGAATGGCCTGCGAGGTGGCGTAGGTGTTGAGACCCCAGCCGTCGTTGGGGCTGGTGATGTGACCATCTATGGCTTGCTGGCTGGCCAACCATGTCGTGGGCGACACATAGGGATCACCGGACTTGGCCGGGGCGAACTTGTTCCGCCAGCACGCGCTGAGCGGGTTGTGGCCAGCGCCGGTGATGGCCATGGTGGCCATGGCCGTGGCATTGGGGTCATCGGTGCCGTAGGCCTGCCACGCTCCGCTGGCGCTCTGCTGGTTGGCCAGGAAGTCGAGGCCGTCGGCCACGTCGGCATCGGTGTCGTCGAGCCCGGCCGCGCCAAGGGCGATGATGGCCTGAGACGTGGTGTCCACGTCGGTTCCGGTACCCGATGGGTCACCCAGGTAGTCCCAACTTCCATCGGCCTTCTGGGCCGCACGGATGTAGGCCAAGGTGGTGGCAGGCACGGATCCGCCCGATGCCTTCTTGGCGATGGCAGACATGAGGGTTGCTCCGAAGGCGCCGTATGACCCGTTGGGCTGAAGGCCCGAATCGATGACCGCGATCAGGTCACGGGCCCCGTCACCTTGAGGGTCGAACGCTGTGGGCGACAGACCGAGGGGCAGGGCCACCAGCGCGGTGATCTTCGCTGCGGAGCCGGCGTTGAGGGTGCCGTCGGCCTGATCGTCGAGGGCGTCGAGTGGGTCGTTGCCGTTGTTCTGGGTGGCCTGAACCGCGCTGAGGGCCAGGGCCTGGTTCCAGGAGCCGTCGGTCTGGGCGTTCTCGGCGATGGCGATGACGGCGTCTGCGGTTTCGAACCCGGGGAAGCCGGCTACCTCGAAGCTTCCGTCGGGCAGTTGCTGCCCGGCCAACCAGGTGGCGGCGGTGGCGGCGACCGCGTGGGACGGGGTATCGCTCCAGCCGGTGATGCGGCAGCCACCGAGACCCGCGGCCAGGACGGTTGCGGCACCAAGGGTTGCGACGGTTCGACGGGTGGACATGGGGGGTTTGCTCCTTGTGGGGTACGGGGTGGCCGAGGGTTCGGCCACTGGGAATGACAGGCCTTGGGCCCGTTAGCGGTGCGTCATCCGGAGGCGGGTGGCCATGGCTAGGGCCGCCCCGCCGGCTGCCACCGCGGCGACGGCCAGCGCCGTCGAGGTCTGAGTGTCCGACCCGGTGCGAGGCAGCGGCCGGCCACCGGTGGAACCACCGCTCACGCCACCAGCGCTCGGAGGTCGGCCGCCAGGTTGGGTCGAGCCGGTACCGACCGTGGTGGTGGACTGCGGATCGGTGGATCCGGGGCCAGTGGTTCCGGGAACGCTGGTTCCGGGAACGCTGGATCCGGGAGCTGAAGTCTCGGGTCCAGGTGTGCTCGTGGTGGTGGACGGCACCGTGGATCCGGTCACGGTGCCCTGGGGAACCGTGGTCGTGGTCGTTGTGGTGGTCGTGGTCGTTGTGGTGGTCGTGGTCGTTGTGGTGGTCGTGGTTGTGGGTGGGGCCGTCACCTCGTCAGCGCCGGGGGCAGTGGATTTGAACCCACCGGCCCAGGACCACCCTTCGATGGCGTCGACGGGGATGGGGCCGGCCGCACCGCCGGTCGGGCTGAAGCCCCACGACCCGCCTCGGGCCTTCTTCCAATACGACCAATAGCCGCCGGTGGTCCAGCAGTACGGGTAGCCCTCGGCGGGTTGGCCGTTGATGGTGCAGGCCATGCCCGGGCCGCCTTCGAAGCCGGTGGTGAAGCCGGCGGCGGTGAGCGCCGCGAAACCGGAGGCCTGCTGGCCGGGGGCGCAGCCCACCACCACCCCACCGGGAAGGCTGGTGAAGTCGACGACCACGGTCACTCCCACGCCGGGGGCGCACGAGCCCCCGGTGATGGCACCATCGGCCTGGCTCAGCGAAGGTGGGATCACGGCCATCGCCCCCACGAGACCGATCGAGACCGCCGCCAGGACCACGGCCAACACCCGACTGCGCCGGCCACCCCGGGCCGACATGTCGACAGCGGATAGTCGGGTCTGGTTCGGATCGGCGGTCGAGGTGGCTGTTTGGGTGGAAGTTGGGGTGGACGCGGTCGGCGAGGTCCAGAGCTGAGACATTGGGCTTCCTGAGGTGGCGGGCGCCTCATGGTGAACATGCCCGCCGGCCGCTGCCAAGGTCCTTCATTTAGCGCAAACACCATCGAGTGACTTTTGACGCAAACAAGCGGGCGGACGGGCCACGACCGCACCGTCGACGACCTATGGTCGGTCCCCGCTGCGGGTGATCCGTCCGCAGTTCGACTACACGTGGGCGAGCCGAAAGGTGAGCCGACTCACCGAGCACGGAACGGCTGAAGCCCTGTACAGCAAGGCAGCCAACCGTGACCGGGGCGAGACGTGACCAATTCACCAGGTACTCGAAGGGGATGAGATGGCACAGCAGGTGAAAGCGGTGGTGGCCCGAGCCAAGGGGGCTCCGGTCGAGGTGGTCACAATCGAGGTGCCCGATCCCGGTCCCGGCGAGGTGGTGGTGAAGGTCCAGGCCTGCGGGGTGTGTCACACCGACCTCCACTACCGAGAGGGTGGGATCAACGATGACTTCCCGTTCCTGCTCGGCCATGAAGCGGCCGGGATCATCGAATCGGTGGGGCCCGACGTCGTCGACCTGGTGCCGGGAGATTTCGTGGTCCTCAACTGGCGGGCGGTGTGCGGGGACTGCCGGGCCTGCAAGCGGGGCCGGCCCCAGTACTGCTTCGCCACCCACAACGCCACCAACAAGATGACCTTGGACGGCGTCGAGCTGTCACCGGCGTTGGGCATCGGTGCCTTCGCCGAGAAGACCTTGGTCGCCGCCGGTCAGGCCACCAAGGTGGACCCATCGGCGCGGCCCGAGGCGGTCGGTCTGTTGGGTTGCGGGGTCATGGCCGGCCTGGGTGCGGCCATGTTCACCGGAGAGGTCGGCTTGGGTGACAGCGTGGCCGTGTTCGGCTGTGGCGGCGTCGGTGATGCCGCCATCGCCGGGGCCCGTCTGGTGGGTGCATCCAAGGTGATCGCCGTCGACCTCGACGCCCGAAAGCTGGACCTGGCCACCGAGTTCGGGGCCACCCACGTCGTGAACGCGTCCGAGGTAGACCCGGTGGAGGCGATCCGGGCGCTGACCGACGGCAACGGCGCCGACGTGTGCATCGAAGCCGTCGGCAACCCCAAGGTGTTCGAGCAGGCGTTCTACGCCCGGGACCTGGCCGGAACCGTTGTTCAGGTCGGGGTCCCCAACCCTGAGATGCGTCTCGATCTCCCCATGATCGACTTCTTCGGTCGAGGCGGCCGGCTGAAGCCGAGCTGGTACGGAGATTGCCTGCCGTCTCGGGATTTCCCGATGCTGGTCGACCTCTACCTCCAGGGCCGCCTGGACCTGGACCGCTTCGTGAGCGAGACCATCGGCCTGGACGGCGTGGAGGAGGCGTTCCACCGCATGGAACGGGGCGAGGTCCTCCGGTCTGTGGTGGTCATCGACTGCGAGGCCCGGTCATGACGGCCCGGATCGAACGGGTGGTCACCTCGGGCACGTTCTCCCTTGACGGTCAGGACTTCGAGGTCGACAACAACATCTGGCTGATCGGCGATGACGCCGAGGTGGTGGTGGTCGACGCCGCCCACGACCACCATCCCATCGTGGATGCCATCGACGGCCGACGGGTGGTGGCCATCGTGTGCACCCACGGCCACAACGACCACATCAACGCCGCGGTGGCCTTGGCCGACGCCACCGGCGGTCCGTTGTGGCTGCACCCCGACGACGCCATGTTGTGGCAGGTGGTCAACCCGGATCGGCCCGCCGATGCCACCCTGGCCGATGGCCAACTGATCGAGGTCGGCGGCACCACGCTCACAGTCCTGCACACACCGGGCCACAGCCCGGGCGGGTGCTGCCTCTACAGCGAGGCCGACGGGGTCCTGTTCTCGGGTGACACTCTGTTCAACGGGGGTCCAGGGGCGACGGGACGGTCGTTCTCGGACCGGCCGACCATCTTGGGAAGCATCGCCGATCGACTGCTCCCCCTTCCCGCCGACACGGTGGTGCACACCGGCCATGGAGACAGCACCACCATCGGCGCCGAGACCCCCGGCGTGCGCGCCGCCCTGTCCGAACTGTCCGACCTGACCTGAGATGTCCCAAGGTCATGACCCAAGATCAGGTCCCGAGGTCACGGCTGCGGACATTGTGACCCGGTAGCGGGCTGGGCCTTCGATCCACATGGGGAAATTGGTACCCCAGCAGTTGTCGGCCAGCAGTATGTGCCAGCCACCGGACATGTCGGGTACGGGCGGGTCGGCATCGAGCAGGTTGGGTCGTCCCGGTGCCACCAGCGGGGCGTCGGGAGTACTCAGGCGCAACTCACCGTCGGGGCCCTGGTAAGTGAGGCCACCCTCGCCAACGGCATGCAGGCTGCGGCCACCGCGCCGGACGACGTCGAGCGGTGAGACCGGCTGGCCCAGCTTGTCCATCGTCCAGTTCTCGGGGTGGTCGACGGGCGGGTTGAACGTCCACCACAGCGCCTCGGGAAGACGGTTGGCGGGCTTGTGGTCCCACCACAGCGAAGCGGTGAGGTTCGGCCCGACCTCCCAGCAGATCCAAGCCTGGGGTGGCGCGCCCAGCTCCTCGGACAGCTCGTCGGTGAAGCGGACCTGGATCCACAACGACGGCATCGGACCGTTCCCCGCTCCGGCCATCGCTCCCGTCATCGCTCCCGTCCGCGGTGTGGCCACGGGCCCAGCCATCGGCGCGGCACTGGTACCGCCCATAGACCCCGAAACGGAGAGGGACACGGCGATGTCGGTGACGGTTGGGGTCCACAGCCCGGATCGGGCCGCGGCTGTCGTCTCGATGCCGGGCTTGGTGTTGTCCCAGCGGGCCCACCACTCGTCGTCGGGGGTGGGAGCGAGCCCGGCGTAGAACCGCTCGTAGTCGGCGGCGTCGAAGGACTGGTAGCGCACCAGCCCCAGGGGATGGTCGGCGTCGGCCAACACTCTCCCCGACCGTTCATCGACCAGACCCACTACGGCACCGGCGCTGTCGACGGTGAACCGCCAGGTACCGACCGAGACCGGTTCTCCGGCCTTGACCCGGCCAGCACCATCACCAACGCCCGCACCCTCTAGATCCAGATCCATATCCAACGGTGACCGGCCGGGTCCGGGCGCGGGCGTGGGCGCTGGACGGATCAACTCATAGAGCGCAGCCGATGACCCCACCTGGGCCGCGTCGCCCGCCGGCTCGTCAACTGCACCAACCCGACCAACCCCACCAACCACCGACGTTGCCTCCACCCTCGGTGAAGCCGGCGACACCAGCCGAGACTCCCGGCCCGGAGCGGTGCCACCCGTAGCCCTTGCCGTCAACGAGGCGAGCTGTTGGGCGGCCCGGGTCACATAGGCGCGCTGTTCGGCCCAGGACCGTTCGAAACGCCTGGCCTCCGGGGTGGAGCGCAGCTTGGCCAGCCCGGGCCGATCCCAGTGGGTGGTGTCGGGGAGGGCTTCCTTCTGGTCGAGACCCCAAGTGTGCTCGGCCACCAACAACAGGGACCGGTCGACACGCTCGAACGGCGCCGGAACCGCTTCGCCGTCGGCTTCCAGCCGTTCCCGTTCCACCAGCCGGGTTCGCAACAGGTGCCGGTAGGCAGCCACCTTGGCCGGGTCCGACCCGGCGCCGAACAGCCACGGGTCTCCGATCTCGGCGGTGACCACGGGCAGGTCGGCGGTGGCGCCCGACGCGAACAGGGCCCGGGCGAAGTCGTCGAGGGTGGACGCCCGGATCTCGGCGTCGGGAAAGGTCGCGGCCAGGTCTCGGTGGGTCGAGATGACCTGCCCCACGCTGGGTGGGCCCAGGTTGTCGCCAGCATGGAGGAAGGTGAGGACCTCGTCACATCCGGGTACGCGCACAGTCCCGCCGTAACCACCGGCCTGGTAGGCCACCACCACCTCGGAGCCATCGGGTGACCGCCACCGGAACACCGGTGGGACATCGGGGACGGGCCAGGCCGGGTTGACGCCGATGTGCAGGAATCGCACGCCTGCTGCGGCCAGCAGGGGGACGAGGCTGCGAGTGTGGCCGGGGACGTCGGTCATCTTGGCGGCGATGGTTCGGCGGGACGGGCCCGCCCGGTCGAAGCGCCGGTCGAGTTCGGAGCTGATCCCCAATCCGCTGCGGACCAGTCCGGCGTCCATCAGCTCGGTGTGGGTGGTGACGGGAAGGGCATGCCAAGCCAGATCACCCCGTTCGATCCCGGCGGCCACCGCGCCGGCGGCTCGCCCTCCGCCCTGCAAGGCCCGATGCAGGATCCACGATCCGGTGGTCCACACCAGCCGTTCGGGCCCACCTCGGTCTCGTAGCACCGCAGCCACATCGAGGGCCTTGGGGAAGAAGGCGGTCAGGTACCGCAGCTCGACGTCGGTGGCCAGGCCGGTGAAGCCGAGGTCGAGGTGGGTCTTGGCCACCACGTGGACCACGGCCGTCGGCTGATCTGCTCCTACCGGCCCTACTCCGGGGATGCTCATCGAGACCGAACCTAGAAGAAGCGGAGGGTGGTATGACGGACGCTTTGGGTGAGGCCACGGAGCGTGGCATCGGTCACCGTCGTTCGGTTCGGTGCGTGAGGGCGCGCCAGCGTTAGTGTAGATCAATCCTGTCGTCGACCTGTCGGAGGCCCAACGTGCGCAGGTTCTGGTCAGTTCTGGCGGTTCAACTCGGTAAGCGGGCCGGGTTGGTCTCGGTAATAGGTCTGCTGGTCACCTTGATCATGGGTATGGGCCTGACCAAGCTCCAGTTCGCCACCGGTCAAGACAGCTACCTGAACAGCGATGACCAGGTCGCCATAGACAACGTGGCGTACCAGAAGCTCTTCGGCGGACAGATCATGGTGGTGCTGTTCACCATGGACGAGGGCCACTCTGTGGCCGAACTGGCATCTCCCGCCAACCGCAAGATCTTCGACCAGGTCAAGGCCGAACTGGCCGACGTACCCGAGGTCCGCACCGTGGTCTCACCGCTCGACGGGCTCGAGTACAGCGCCAACCTCTTGGCCCGAACCCCCGCCGACCCCACCAACGCCGAGGTGTTCGACCCCATCGGTTCCATCGCCAACGCCACCCTGACCGCGGCCACCGAGGCCGCCAAGGAAGCGGGCGACGAGAAGTCTGTCGAACTGCGCGAAGCAGACATGGCCAAGACCACCGAACGCATCGCGCCGTTCCTGGCCCCCGACGCCGACCGCAGCTTCGACAACCCCGACTGGGTCGAGATGCTGCTCATCGACAACACCGGTGAAATCCGCAAGCCGCTGCGGTCATTCTTCTTCGACGACCGCCACGCTCAGATGGTGGTTCGCCTCACCGGCAACGCGTCCATCGAGGAAGAAGGCGTGGGCGCGGTGGCGGTGAAGGACGCGTGGGCACGCCACGACCTCGAAGGTGGCGAGGTCCTGGTCACCGGCGCCCCCGTCCTGCTCAAGGACCTCAACGATTACCTGCGGGGTGGCATCTTGCGCCTCGGTGGCATCGCCTTGGCCGTGATGATGTTGATCCTGCTGGTCCTGTTCGACGTGCGCTGGCGACTGCTGCCCTTGGCCGTGATCGTGGTCGGCGTGATCTGGGCCTTCGGCCTGGCCGGGTTCCTGGGCATCCCGTTGTCCGTGGTCACCATCGCCGGCCTACCGGTGATGATCGGCGTTGGCATCGACTACGCCATCCAGATGCACGCCCGCGTTGAAGAGGAGGTGCTGATAGACCGGGCCGACCATCCCATCCAGGAGACGTCTCGCAACCTGGGGCCGGCGCTGCTGGTGGTCACCTTCGACGCCGTGTTCGCCTTCTCGGCCCTGATGTTCGCAAAGGTCCCGAT
>WBZX01002757.1_pt1 | contig 11706 bp, 9 predicted proteins | sample 5204211 | NCBI WGS metagenome assembly WBZX01 (sample SAMN12344362, study PRJNA552823) | activated sludge metagenome | biome: Activated sludge suspended growth; feature: Nitrification reactor; material: Wastewater; isolation source: activated sludge from nitrification reactor of wastewater treatment...
CTTCAAGACAGCATAACTGCAACGGTTAACCCTGATGATCTCTGGGGTGGGCGGCAACTGATCGAAACCCTGCAGGCCAAGGCGAGAGCTGCTCTGGATCCTTTGATTCCTGAAGGATCTTCGGTTGGAGTGCTGGATTATCCCAATTACTCAAATGTAGGGGATGGTCTGATCTGGCTGGGAGAGATGGCATATCTGAAGTCGCGAAGAATGCTACCAAAGTACGTGTGTGATATCGAAAACTATAACCGCAGCAGTCTTGCAAAAACATTGGGGGAAAAAGGCTTCATCCTGTTACAGGGGGGAGGCAACTTTGGTTCGCTTTGGAAAAGCGTCCACGATTTCAGATTGCGAGTAATTCGGGACTTTCGAGATGTGCCGATCATCCAATTCCCCCAATCGATACACTTTAGTGACGATAAGACTCTTGAGCAAACTAAGCAAGCGATCAGTCAGCATGGCAATTTCACGCTCGTCGTCCGAGATAATCCAAGTTATGACTTTGCAGTCGCTCAGTTTGAATGCAAGGTGTTCCTCTGCCCGGATATGGCATTTTTCATCGGCCCCATCGAGCCTGGCAGGAATTTCGCATTTGACAGATTCATTCTGTCTCGAACAGACCATGAAAAATCTGGCAACTGGATAAATGATCTGGCCGGATTGAATCCGGATGTTTCTATCGATGTCGATGATTGGCTTGAGCAGGGGGTTCCCGAGAAGATATTGAACCGTATCCAGCGACATACGGCTGGTTTTCGAGCCGTTGCAGACCCGAGTAATCAGACTCTGTTGAAACTGTGGCATGCCCTGGCAAAAGCCAGAATGGCCAGAGGCAGAGAGTTGCTTGAGCGCGGCAGGGTTGTGATTTCGGATCGCCTGCATGTGCATATTCTGTCGATCCTGTTGAACAAACCCCATATTCTGATCGACAACAGTTACGGAAAACTGAGCAGCCTGCATCAGGCATGGACCAGGCCGTATGAGGGTGTGAAATTTGTCAATAATCTGGAAGAGGCGCTGGTTGTCGCCCACCAGTTTGACGAGCGCCTGCGCCAGGTAAATGGCAGGGGTGGAGCGTAGGAATGGGGCAGGACAAGTCTTGCATCGTCGTGACCACCTTTGCCGAAGGCCAGCCGGGGTTTCTTGATTTTTCATATCGCATCAAGGCACTTTCTGCGCACTATCGTCTGACGGTCCTGAGCACATTTCCGCTCAAGCAGCCCGAGCTGCACTTTCCCAATGTGGATTATGCGGTGATCAAAACATCGAGTGGCCGGCTCGGGTGGCTTACTTATCTGTGGCGCTGTGCCCGTTTGATTCGCAAACAGCAGCCATCGGTTGCCGTGCTGCTGCATTCGATGGCTGCACCTGTTGCCATGCTGGCGGGTAACGTGCCGACAGTGACTTATTGGAACGAGCATCCCACGCATGTCGCCCCCGAACCAGAACAGGCGTCGCCTGTCAAAAGAATGACCCGCGCCCTGATTAGAGGGCTGATGTTCCATGGTGCGCGCAGTTCCAATCTTGTCATGCCCATTGGCGAAGCACACCGGGATGATTTGCTGGCGCATGGTTGTAAGCGCGAACGTATGCGCATGATCTACATGGGCGTGGAGCAGTCGTTTGCCGGTGTGGCCTTGCCGGTATCGCCGGGCAGCCAGGCAGACCTGTTGCAGCTTGTTTATGTGGGGTCCGTGCATCAGGATCGCGGGCGGGATGTCATGCTCGAAGCGATCCGGATCGTTAATCAGGCTCAAAGGATTGCGCATTTGACGATAGTCGGGGCAAGCGCCGAGCAACTCGAATATTGCCGTAATGCCATACAGGAACTGGGTATCGCCGAATCTGTCACGATGCTTGGCCGGGTTTCGGGTCACAGTATTCCGGGGTTCATGAAATCGGCGGATGCCGGGTTATGCCTTTGGGAAGACCTGCCGTGGTATCGATTCAACCCGCCGACCAAATTGTTCGAGTACCTGGTGGCAGGCCTGCCAGTACTCGCAAGCAATATCCGCACGCACACGCAATATATCCGCGATGGTGTCAACGGTTTTATCTTCGAATATGGCAGCAAAGGGCTGGCCGAGGCAATTGGAAGGCTCTGGTTTGCCAGGGATGAATTGCCCGGGATGAAGCGCCGGACGTGCGATGAAAGTATCCCTTATTTGTGGCAAAGCATTGAAGAGGATTTTCTTGATTCTGTAGCAGGGGTGGCTCGTTGATTCCTGTTGCGAGAGCTGCCGGGATGCTTTCAAGCATCCATCTGAAGGCTGTCGCGATGTTCGTGGCGATGGCGCTTCTTGCCGTTTTCACGGGGCTGGTCGCCACAACTGCAAACCCGGTGTTGATTGCGTTGGTGGTTGGCTTGATGGGTGGGGTGGCATTGTTGCTGGTGCCGCAATTCAGTATCTGGATATTGCTGATCGTCGGTTTGACATCAGGGTTTCTGGCATCAATGGTTCCCAGTCTGAATAAATTACCGTGGGCCTTGACATTGCTCAGTATGCTTTTGATGCTCCCCGTGGCGATCAAATTTATTGAGACAAAGCGAATCCCCGGCTTTATCTGGATGGCACTTTCCTTCATGCTTTTCGCCCTGCTTGCAACGGCCGTGCAATGGCATTCGCTCGCCCAGTTCATGGCAGGTTTCAAGCGGTATTTTCAGATGTATGGGCTGATGTTCGCGCTCGCCCTTCTTGCATTCAAGCCGCAGGATTACAAGCGATGGCTGATGTTGATGCTGATCATTGCGTTGATGCAATTGCCTTTCGCCCTGTACGAGTATTTTGTATTGGCTGCGATGCGCGGCGGTCGCGGAATCAGTGGTGCGGAGGCATCAGATGTCGTTGCGGGGACGCTGGGCGCCAATCTGGAGGGCGGGAGCGCCAATTCGGAAATGGCGGCATTTCTCATCATGACCATTGCTTTCTTGTTCGCGCGATGGCGAGTGGGGCTGGTCGAAAAATCCAGGGCAATGCTGATGGGCGTGGTATGCATCCTTCCACTGGGGCTGGGTGAAACCAAAATTGTGATGGTTCTGCTGCCATTGGTTTGGCTGATCCTGATGCGCGACCAATTACGAAAAAAATTCGTAGTGTTTCTGATGCAGTTTATCGGCCTGCTGGCCGTCACCTCTTTACTTGGCATGATTTATCTTGGGTTGAACAAAAGCAGCCTGTCGGAAATTGTCTCGCTGACAATCAATTACAACTTCGGTAGCCAGGGTTACGGTTTGAATATTCTCAACCGCTCAACCGTCATTGAATTCTGGTGGAATAACCAGAGTTGGGGTAACCCGATGGGGATACTCTTTGGCAATGGGCTTGGCAGTGCTTATTTCAGCCCCGGTAATGCAGTGCCCGGGCATGTTGCAGTCAAGTTCATCGGCTACGGAATCGACCTGACTTCGGTCTCGTCGCTGTTGTGGGATGTCGGGGTGCTGGGTCTTCTCATGTTCTTTTCCATCTTCATTCTGGCCTGGCGCGCAGCAGGCTACTTATCCAGAGCAGCCCGCCAGCCGGTTGTGAGGGCGGATGCGCTTGCCATACAAGGTTGCATTGCCATTTTTGGCGTATTTGCCTTCTACGATTCCGCCCTGGTCAACTATCTTCCTTTCGAGCTTATTGCAGCATCCGTGCTTGGGTATCTTGGATATCTGGTTCGGTGTGAGAGCCTTCAGGGTAATCCCGGAATATCCCGATAACTGTAATGAACTTGCGAATGAAGCTTTTCTATTTTGCTACCGACACGTATCCACCCTGGCGGGTAGATCTGACAGAACTCTTCAGCCGAGAGTTGGCAGGTTTGGGCGTGCAAACCGACTGGTCCCTGCGCAGAGAGGATCGGGGTGGGTGGGCATCCCTGCAGATTAACAGCGAACGATACTTTCTCCCGCCCGCATGGCCGGGTTTGCCGGTTATTTCACCAGGCATCAGACGTATTGGAGAGCTCTTTGGCGAGCTATTGCTATTTTTCAGGTTCATTTTCGGTGATCGGTACGACATTATTCAAGTCCGTGACGATCGATATACCGCTGCACTCTTTGCGTGGCTGGCGGCGCGTATCAGGGGGAGCAAATTTGTCTACTGGGTATCGTTTCCATTTCCGGAGAATGATTTTGAAAAAGCCGAATTGACAGACGGGCTCAAGAAAGTCGTTTTCAAATGGCGAGGCTCGCTGGCGAAATGGTGGCTTTACAAGTTTGTCCTGCAAAGAGCCGACCATGTGTTTGTCCAGAGTGAGCGTATGCGGCTCGATATTGCGGCTTATGGCGTCAGGCTCGAAAAAATGACAGCCGTTCCCATGGGCGTGCCGACACGCCTTGTTGCATGGCGCAAGACAATACAGCCTGTCATCGACCGGAACAGCGTCGTGTATCTGGGTTCGCTGGCCCGGTCGCGTCGGCTGGAACTCGTCATCCATGCGTTCTCCAGGGTCTTGCAGCAATGCCCGGATGCCAGGTTGTACATGGTTGGCAGGGGGGATACCAGAGAAGACGACCAGTTCTTGATGGATGAATGCAAGCGCGAGGGCCTGAGTGACCGCGTGATCTTCACTGGATTCATGCCGATGGAGGACGCATGGGAGTTGGCGTCCAGGGCGGCCGTTTGTTTAAGTCCTTTCTTTCCAACGCCGATTTTCTTGCAGGCTTCGCCCACGAAACTGAATGAGTATCTGGCGCTTGGCCGTCCTGCCATCGCGAACGAGCATCCTGAACAGAGCTTGACGATGGCAGCGAGTGGCGCTGGTTTATGCGTTTCATGGGGGGCGGAAGATTTTGCCGGGGCGATTTGCCACCTGCTGATGCATCCCGAAGAGGCTGATCGGATGGGCGAACAAGGCCCTGCGTGGGTAGCTGAACATCGCAGTTACGAAAGGATTGCCGCCGATGTTTTTGCCCGGTATCGCTCGATCGTGTTTGAAGGATCAACAGCATGAATGATCTTGAATCTTCATGGGGACGATGCGCACTGTCGGGGCTGTGGTTTGCCGCGTTGGCGATGATGCTCGCGGGCTGCAACCGGCTGGAAGCAGCTACAGATTATTGTCACCAAAAATTCGATGTCAGGCACGGCGAGCAAAATGTGCTGACGGTGCCTTTGGGCAACCAGGTTGTACGGAGCCTCGGTCCGGTGTTCTTTGGTTTCAACATGGAATGGGTGGATTTTCAGCAGGATTTATGGGACCCCGGTACCAGAACCGTCAAGCCGGAGGTGATTTCCTGGATGAAACCATTCAGCGGATCTCCGTACCGGTACCCCGGCGGTACCGGGTCAAACTACCTTGATTGGCATGAGACGGTCGGAGAACCGCAAAACCGGCCGGGAAGAAAGCACACTGATTGGTTGCCGGTATTTGCGCCGAATTTCGGATTTGATGAATATCTGAACTTTGTGAAGGCCGTCAATGGCAATGCCTGGGTGGTATTGAATATTTATGGCGGATACGATGGCGAGAGTGATAAGCGGCGCCTGGCGGACAGTGCCGCAGAATGGGCAGAATACGCAGCGAAAAAAGCTGCAGATGGCTACCCGGCTGTTTTGCGTTGGGAACTTGGCAACGAGCTGGATCGCGGCAAAACGAAATGGTCGCCAGATCAATACACCCGAGTGGCTAGGCAGGTTTCGCAAGCCGTAAGGCAAAAGAAGCCGGATGCGGTATTCGTCGGCATGCTTCAGGATTGGCCGGCACAAAAAGAATACAGTGCCGGCAAATATAACCAGATCGTCATGAATGGCTTGCAAGGCCTGGCGCAAGACTTTGCTCATCATCTTTATTACGAAGGGCTGAATTGGGAAACCGTGAGCCAGAGAATGGAACTGGCCTGCAATACAGTCGAATCTGCCAAACGGGCAAACATCAAGATCGGTCAATTATGGATTACCGAGCACGCGAGAAACCTTCACGAAAGCGCCACAGCAGAAGAACGTCAGCGTAACTGGCGAAAAACTGCCAATCTTGAATCTGCACTGATAGCCGCGGAGGCTTATATTGCCGCGACAAATTCCACCGAAATCGAGTCCCTGTTTCTGCACTCATTGGGTACTGCACATGGCCCCTGGCCGCTATTCCATGGTGAAAAGGGCGGGGGGCTTCATCCCGGCACGGTTTACTGGGCGATCAGAATCCTACGGGACAGCCTTTTGGAAGAGGTTGTTGCCAGTGAAACGCAAAGTCGAAACGATGAAGATAGCCTCGGCGGCCACGATGTCAGGGCTGCCGTCATGTCCAATGCTGCCCGCGATCGTTACACGGTATGGGCTGTGAACCGGGCGGGCGGGAACACCAGGCTGCAATTGAATTTCCCTGCCCTGAAGGCTAAATCACTTCTGCTCCGGCATACCTTCATCAGTGACTCCAACAAGGAAGCGAACAACTACGCTTCAGCGGAGCGCATTCAACCTCAATACTCGGAAAAAATGGCTGGTTTCGATGCGCAAGGCCGGGCAAATATTGAATTGCCGGCCTATTCCGTATCGGCAATCACATTTCAGGTTCAATAACAGTGCCGGAAATTATGACGTATGAAAATTGCGCTGATTAACCCGATTACTCGAACACCGACGAATCATGTCGTCCCAGAGATCGTCTCGAACGCAGACGCCATGGTGGTCAAGCTGGTCGCCGAATTCAAGGCGCAGGGCCATGATGTGGTCTTGTACGTGTCTGATCTTTATCAGCCAGGGGGATATGAAGACCTGGGCATTGAGATTGTTTATCTCAAAACATTGCTGCGTGGAATGCCTGAAATCCCGTGCGTGCCGGGGCTTGTCGCCGAGCTGAGAAATCGCTGCGACATCGTGATCGCATCCGAGGCTTTTCAATGGTCTACGATTTTTGCGGTAATCGCCCGCCTGACATCATGGAAGCGAAAACCGAGAATATATGTATGGCAGGAACTGTCAGTCCACCAGCGTGTGCTGAAAAGGCTTCCTTCCATCATTTTCCACAAGGTCATCTTGAGGTTTTTTCTGGATCGGCAGATTTTCAAATATATACCGCGCGGTCTTAGGGCAAAAAGGTTCCTGATGAATCAGGGGATCGCTGAACGCAGGTTTGCTGCTCCGATTTCCCATGGCGTTGACCAGAAGGTCTTTTTTCATGAGCCGGGAAAACCGTATCGGCCCTATGTGCTAACACCGGCGCGCCTAGTTCAGGATAAGGGAATCGATACCCTGCTCAAGGCTTTCAGTGTTGTCCGCGATGCGGGCATCGATGTGGGGCTGGTCATTCAGGGAGATGGGCCTGATGCCGCCCTTCATGAACGTCTCTCAAAAGAGCTGGGGCTGGGCGAAGTCGTTCAATTTAGCAAGAAACGGGTGACGCATGACGATATGCGCAAGCTTTACTCAAATGCCGCCCTGACGGTGATTGCCTCCAGACGGGATTTCATGCTGTTTTCCGTAATGGAAAGCCTGGCCTGCGAAACTCCCGTCATGATTTCCGATGCCATCGATATTGCCGAGGAAATTGAAGAATACGGTGGCGGTCAGGTATTCCGTTGCGACGATGATCGGATGCTTGCGGCAAAGCTCATCGAGTTTTTCAGCAAGCCCGATGTTGCATCTGCGATGAAACAAGAGGCTATTCGTGTTTCTGGGCGATATCTGAATAAAAGCATTGCGCAACAGTTCATCGCCTTGTTTCACCGCGATGAAGCTGCTCTGCAACGCTGATACAGGTGAATGCATGAAACGTTGGTTTGGGGATATTGATGAAGGTTTTGATCGCAAATAAATTTTTCTTCCGCAACGGCGGCTCGGAAACCGTGATGTTTCAGGAACGTGATTTTCTGCTACGAACCGGTCACGAGGTCGTGGATTTTTCGATGCGGGATGACCGAAACTTTCAAAGTGCCTACGAAAAGTATTTTGTCGGTAACCGCAGTTATGCGGGAGGCAGGAGCGGCAAACTGGGCAGGGTGGCAGATGCATTGTCTTTTATCCACTCGCTCGAAGCCGTGAGGAATATTGGCCGCCTGATTGATGAAACCAGGCCAGACCTGGTGCACTGCCACAATATTTATCATCAGCTGACTCCCTCGATTATCGGTGCCGCCAAAAAGCGAGGCGTGCCGGTGGTGCTGACGCTGCACGATTCCAAACCTGTGTGCCCGAGTTATTACCGAGTTCGGGAAGGTAGGCCATGTTCAGAGTGTTTGGGTGGGGATTTTTTAAATGTCGTGCGATATCGGTGTGCTGATGGCTCTTTCGGGAAAAGCACGCTGCTTTACGCTGAGGCCAGGATTCAGAAATTCATGGGCAACTATGAGGATGTTGATGCCTTTATTGCTCCAAGCAGATTCATGCAGGGGTCTGTTGCATACAGAATTCCTCTTGAGCGAATCAAGCTTCTTTATAACGGGATAGATACTAACGCGATAGCGAAAAGCGAGACTGATGATGGCTACGTGTTGTTTTTGGGGCGGTTGGTCCCTGAAAAGGGGATTGAAACATTATTAAAAGCACATGAGCGCTCCAGCCTTAATTGGCGTTTGGTCGTAGCTGGTACCGGACCATTGGAGAGTGTATTAAAAACGCAATATAACCAGAGTATTTTTGTCGGGTATCTTGCCGGAAATGCTTTGAAAGAAATGATTAATATGGCGGCCGTGGTTGTGGTCCCATCTGAAATATACGAAAACTGCCCAATGTCAGTATTGGAGGCGATGGCTTACGGCAAACCTGTGGTCGGTAGTCGCTTGGGTGGAACTGCCGAACTTGTTGCGGATGGAGAAACAGGATTGCTTTTCGATGCTGGCAACGTAAGCGAGTTGACGGCTGCGCTGGATAAACTGATGTCCTCTGCCGATTTGAGAAGGCAGATGGGCATGGCGGCGCGGCAACGAGTAGAAGCCGAATTTTCTCTTGATAGGCATCACGCTGGCTTGATGGACATTTATAAATCTGTATTAGGAGCCTGATGATGGCCGCTGCATACCCGACCGATGTTTCGATTATTACCACTTACCGGTGCCAGATGCGCTGCAAGATGTGCGATATCTGGGAAAATCCTTCTGACAGCAAACGCGAAATCACGGCCAAAGAGCTGGAGATGTTGCCTAACTTCAAGTTTGTGAATATTACGGGGGGCGAGCCATTTGTCAGGCGCGACCTGGAAGATATTGTCGAGGTGATGTTCAAAAAGGCGCCACGCATCGTGATTTCGACATCGGGCTGGCATACCGATCGCATCATCAAAATGGCCGAGAAGTTCCCGAACATCGGCATCCGGGTCAGCATCGAAGGCCTTGCGCAGAAAAACGACGATCTGCGAGGCCGCGAAGGTAGTTTTGACCGCGCAATGCGGCTGCTTCTGACGCTCAAGGAAATGGGAATCAAGGATATCGGGTATGGCTGTACGGTATCAAACAAGAATTCAGAGGATATGCTCTGGCTGTATAAACTTTCCAGAGAGCTGGGCATGGAGTTTGCGACAGCCTCGTTCCATAACTCATACTATTTTCATAAAGACGATAACGAGATTACCAACAAGGATGAGGTCATTAACAATTTCCGCAAGTTGATGGAAGAACTGCTCAAGGATAAAAGCCCCAAGAGCTGGTATCGCGCGTTCTTCAATCTGGGGCTGATCAATTACATTCGCGGTAATCCGCGCATGCTGCCTTGCGAAGCCGGGACGGCCAATTTTTTTATCGAGCCGTATGGCGATGTGTATCCGTGCAATGGCCTGGAAGAGCGCTACTGGAAAGAGTCCATGGGGAACATCCGCGAAGTTTCCTCATTCGATGAGTTGTGGTTTGGCAAGCAGGCGGAAAAGGTCCGCGGGCTGGTCCGTACCTGCCCCAAGAATTGCTGGATGGTGGGGACAGCCGCACCGGTGATGAAGAAATACATCAAGCACCCGACTGCCTGGGTGGTCAAGAGCAAGGTTAAATCGATGCTGGGCAAGCCAATTTGTATCGACAATGTGCCACATTTCGATGTGGGGCAGGACTCGTTGCAGGGAAACCTGAGAGAAGGCTCGGTGCCGCAGCACAAGGTGGTTTTTCACCGGCGCGAGCCTGAAGTGGTCTTGTCGGAAGCAGAGCTTGCCGACATGCTAAGGGCGGATTGATCTTGAAAAAAAGTTGTTGGTGTTGTTGCTTGGTCAGGCTGGTATCCTGATTGTTTTTTGACAAGAAACTCAGGGTAGTCTTTTGATGGTGAAAGTCTTTCTGGCCATGGCATGGGCCTTGCTGTCTTTATTTTCAGGGGCAGCTTCTGCCGATTCTGCGATCAGGCCTGCTAATGTTGCGGTGGTGGTGAATACCGCCGATGCCAGAAGCGTGGAAGTGGGCGAGTATTATCTCAAGGCGCGTGGTGTTCCTGAGAGCAATCTCGTGCGGGTCAGCATTCCCGGTAGTCCGCTTAAACTGACGCTGGAGCAGTTCAAGCAGATCAGGCAGCAAATCGATCGCAGGCTTCGCCCGGAAATAAAGGTGATCCTGCTGGTGTGGACGGCGCCGTATGCGGTGGAGTGCAATTCCATTACATCGGCGCTGACCCTGGGGTTTGATGCAGAGCAGTGCCAAAACACCTGCAGCCCGGGCAAACCCAGTCCGTACTTCCATAGCCCGCCCAACCAGCTGGTAGATTCCGATATGCCTTTGAGCATGCTGCTACCGACCGAATCGGTCGAGGTCGCCAAGGCGCTCATTGATCGGGGCGTGCTGAGCGGTTTCAGGGTGCCTGACGCCAGTGCTTATTATTTGCAGACTTCCGACAAGCTTCGCAGTTCACGGGCCGGTTTTTTTCCAAAATCGGGGAGCATTCCCCAAAGAAAAATCAGCATCAATACGTTGCAATCCGACTATATCGAACACAAAAAAGACATCATGATCTACCAGACGGGGCTGGTCAGCGTGCCCAAACTGGAGACGCTGGAGTTTTTGCCGGGCGCGCTTGCCGACCATCTGACCTCGGCGGGGGGGAATCTGCTGGGCAGTGGCCAGATGAGCAGCCTGAAGTGGCTGGAAGCCGGCGCCACGGCGAGCTACGGTACGGTTTCAGAGCCTTGCAACCATTGGCAGAAGTTTCCCAACCCGACGGTACTTCTGCTGCATTATTTATCAGGAGAAACGGCTGTCGAGGCCTATTGGAAGAGCGTTGCCTGGCCTGCGCAGGGTTTGTTTATCGGCGAGCCGCTTGCCGCGCCATATTGCAGGTCGTGCGCGTTGCAGAATTAGGGAAGCGCCGATTAAGAGCCTATTCAGCAGGTTTGATCCACCGCGTTGAGCCGGGGCATGGATGGATGAAACCTACTGAAATAGGCTCTAAATTATTCCGTTCGCCCTGAGCTTGTCGAAGGGCGTTTCAACTTCCTGACTTACCTCTGCGATCATGGGCGCAGAGGTAAGTTTGTGCACAGGAAGCCGGGGGTGGCATCGGCTTGATGCGGTAATTGCTTGATTGGCAATGAAAATATGCAACATATTGATTATTAACATTTAATTATGAGATTAAAATATGTGCAATAAACAGAAAACCCATGTGAATTCAAGACTTAGCTCACCTGTTATAGAGATGTGCACAAACTTATCCACAGGTTTTGTGGAAAGGTTAAAAAGTGCTTATGGTTTATATGGTTATCGAGCTTTTCGTTAATTTACACGAAAACAAGCAGGTAACTAAACGCCTGTTTCGGCTCGCGTTCCGTCCGGGCTGCGGCCAAACAGGGATTACGCAACTAAGGAAGTGCCGATGG
>WBZX01002758.1_pt1 | contig 11704 bp, 10 predicted proteins | sample 5204211 | NCBI WGS metagenome assembly WBZX01 (sample SAMN12344362, study PRJNA552823) | activated sludge metagenome | biome: Activated sludge suspended growth; feature: Nitrification reactor; material: Wastewater; isolation source: activated sludge from nitrification reactor of wastewater...
TTGGCCGGGGAACCAGCGCAGCCAGCCGTTGCATGAATTCCAGTGGCGACATGATGATGTGGGTCGTGCCATCCCGATAAGGTGTCTTCAGCTTTAACACTATTTGCCCATCTTTATTGCGTGTCAGAATCGTCCCGGTATTTCCGGAGATAAAATGGTTTGAGAGGAGGAAGAGATGAAAAACCAAATCAGTTATTCACCGGAAGTACGAGAACGAGCAGTAAGATTGGTATTCGAGCAACAAAAGGAGCATGAATCGCAATGGGCGGCGATCAAGTCGATCGCATCAAAGATTGGCTGTACAGCGGAGACGTTGCGCACCTGGGTAAGACGAACAGAGATTGATCAGGGAATTCGAGGCGGCCTGTCGACTGCGGATCGTGAGCGGCTCAAGGAATTGGAACAGGAGAATCGGGAATTAAAGCGAGCTAACGAGATATTACGTAAGGCATCGGCCTATTTCGCGCAGGCGGAGCTCGACCGCCGACCGAAATGATGGTGACATTTGTCGATAGCAACAAAGCGGAATACGGGGTCGAGCCAATCTGCAATGAAATCTGGATTGCCCCGTCGAGCTACTACGAACACAAAGCGCGCGCGCGAGATCCCGATCGATTGCCTGACCGCATCAAGCGGGATATGAGACTAGAACTTGATATACAGCGGGTATGGAAAGACAATTTCCGAGTTTATGGTGCTCGCAAAGTATGGCGGCAGTTGCTGCGAGAAGGTATTGGTGTTGCTCGTTGTACGGTCGAGCGGTTAATGAAGAAGCTTGGAATACAAGGTGTTCGACGCGGCAAAAAGTGTTGGACAACCATTTCGGACGATTTGCTTGACCGGCCAACGGACAAGGTTAACCGGCAATTTGTAGCTGCCCGGCCCAATCAATTGTGGGTGGCGGATATTACATTTGTAGCGACATGGACAGGATTTGTTTATGTGGCTTTTATCACCGATGTTTTTGCCCGGTATATTGTTGGCTGGCGAGTGAGTCGTTCATTGCGAACGGAACTGATACTGGATGCATTGGAACAGGCGCTATGGGCACGGCGGGGAACCTCAGGATTGATTCATCACAGTGATAGAAAGTCGGTTTCACATGATGTGCGGAAGTTTTGGATATTGATCTGAGGCTAATTCGCCCCTAAGGTTTGAGACGAGCCAGCTTGCGCAAAGCGACATAGAAGACAGGGGTAAGGAACAATCCGAATAGCGTCACGCCGATCATCCCGGAAAAAACGGTTATACCTGTTGCGTAGCGCACCTCACTGCCTGCACCGTAGCTGAGCACTAAGGGAACAGATCCCGCGATGAAAGCGATTGAGGTCATTATGATCGGTCGAAGTCGAAGACGGCAGGCTTCCAGTGCGGCTTCGACAGTACTCTTGCCCTGGATCTCCAACTCCCGTGCGAACTCAACGATCAGGATGGCATTCTTGCATGCCAGGCCCATCAGCACGACCAGTCCCACCTGAACGAATATATTGTTCTCGCCGCCAGTGAGCCAAATACCGAAAAGCGCAGCGCACATACATACCGGCACGATAAGGATGACCGCCAAAGGTAATGTCCAGCTTTCGTAGAGGGCGGCTAGCACCAGAAAGACCAGCATAATCGATAATGGGAATACGATGACCGCCGCGTTGCCCTGCGTTACCTGTTGGTAGCTAAGATCGGTCCACTCCAGCGTAATGCCGCGGGGCAACACCTCTGCGGCAACGCTCGAGAGCTTGGTGATGACCTGCCCCGAGGAAAGTACGCGCGGATCAGCATCGCCGATAAGGTCAGCGGCGGGATAGCCGTTGTAGCGGATGACTGGATCCGGGCCAAATGAAGGTTGAATCGTCACCATCGACCCTAGCGGAACCATTTCCCCTTGAACGTTGCGCGTGTACAGATTGCTGATGTCTTCGGTCTTCTGGCGAAAAACTGAGTCCGCCTGAGCCAACACTCGATAGACCCGACCGAATAAGTTGAAATCGTTAATATAGATAGAACCTAGATAAATCTGCAGGGTATTAAATAGATCTGACAATAATACTCCTTGGGCTAATACTTTAACTCGATCTATATTGACCTCGAGTTGCGGGATATTGGCTTGATATGAGCTGACAGGAAAGGTCATGCCTGGCGTTTGGGCGATTGCGTTTTGGAAAGTCGTTAATGCCTCTTGTAAAGCTCCATATCCCAAGCCGGCGCGATCAACTAAATAAAGAGAATAGCCCGACCCATTACCCAGTCCTTGAATAGGCGGGGGCAGTAATGCATAAGCCTGCCCGTCCTTGACCTCCACAAGCTTGGCATTCAGTTCGGCGGTGATGGATTCCGCAGAACGCTGGCGCTGATCGAAAGGTTTGAGGATGATATAGGAGGTGACCTGATTGGGAGTATTGACGGATTGCAAGGCATTCAAGCCCACATAGCTTTCGGTTATGTCTACGCCTTCGATAGTGCTGGCAATTTTGTTCAGTTGATGTGTGACAGCATTAGTTCGGGCAAGCGAAGCGCCCTCCGGCAATTTGGCTCCCGCGAAAAGGTAGAGTTTATCCTGGTTGGGAATAAAGCCGGTCGGTACGATATGGAACAGTATTGCGGTCGAGAGCAATAGCCCTGCATAGACGGTGAACGCTATGCCACGACGGCCCAGCGTGCGAGCCACGGTATTATGATATTTATGGGAGCTGCGAAGAAATAGCCGGTTGAACGGATGGAACAGCCACCCCAACATACGCTCGAGCAACCGTGTCAGCGCATCCTTCGGAGCATCATGTCTTTTGAGCAGTTTTGCCGCCAGGGCCGGCGACAATGTCAGTGAATTGATTGTGGAAATGATGGTGGATATGGCGATGGTGATAGCAAATTGCTTGTAGAATTCGCCGGTGACACCGCTTAGGAACGCCATGGGCACAAACACGGCGCAAAGCACCAGGGCTATGGCAATAATGGGGCCGGAGACTTCCTTCATGGCCTGGTGGGCTGCTGCAAGAGGATCCAGGCCTTCCTCGATGTAGCGCTCGACGTTCTCGACGACGACGATGGCATCGTCGACGACAATGCCGACTGCCAACACCAGTCCAAACAATGTTAGCGTATTGATGGAATATCCGAGAAGGTACAGCCAAGCGAAGGTACCGACAATCGAGACCGGTACCGCGATCAGAGGAATGATGGATGCACGCCAGGTCTGCAGAAACAGGATGACCACCAGCACGACCAGGAAAACCGCTTCGATCAGGGTTTGACCCACCGCCCGGATGGATTCCCGGACAAATACGGTAGGGTCCCACACTATTCGATACGTCACGCCCGCAGGGAAGTTTGCTGAAAGTTCTTCAAACTTGGCGTAGACCGCTCTGGCTACTGCCAGGGAGTTTGCGTTGGGAGTGAGGAAAATGCCCGCGCTGGCGCCGTTCTTTCCATCAATCATGGCGTGCAGCGTATAATCCCCGGATCCGAGCTCAACGCGTCCCACGTCGGATAAGCGAACCAGTTGGCCATGGTCGCCGCTTTTCAGCACGATATCGCTGAATTCCTGTTCGCTGCGAAGCCGCCCGCGCACATTTATCGGAACGAGGAAATCCGTACTCTTGGGTGACGGTTGCGCGCCCAGCTGACCCGCGGATACCTGGACGTTCTGCTCTCGAACGGCATTGATCACATCACTGGCTGTAAGCCCGCGTGTGGCAAGCTTGCCCGGGTTCAGCCACAAGCGCATTGCATAGTCGCCTTCTCCGTACAATCCGACGTTGCCAACACCCTGCAGGCGCGAGAGCTGATCCTTGATATTCAGGGTCAGGTAGTTGCGTAGATAGACCCCATCGTAGCGATTGTCTGGTGAAGTCAGACTCACAAACATGAGCGGAGTGGGGGATTGCTTCTGCGTGGTTACGCCGTACAGACGCACATCGGGGGGCAGACGCGACAGGGCCTGGGCGACGCGATTCTGTACACGGACAGTTGCGGTATCGGGATCGATGCCAGGGGTGAAGGTGACTGTCACTTGCAGGCTTCCGTCGGAACCCGCAACGGACTTCATGTACATGATGCCTTCGACGGCGTTGATCGCTTCTTCCAACGGAACGGCGATTGAATCCGCCATTTCTTTGGGATTGGCGCCGGGGTATATTGCTCGCACAACGACACTAGGCGGCACCACCTCTGGGTACTCGCCCGCGGGTAGGAGCGGAATGGCGATAAGTCCCCCCGCGAAAATAACGATCGAAAGAACAATTGCAAATATGGGGCGGTCGATGAAGAACTTGGAAAAATCCATGATCGCGCTCTTATTCCGCGGCTCTTATTGAACCGGAAGGGGGGAGATAGCCTCTCGTGCTTCCATAGCGACATACTCAGGCCTTACAATCATTCCTTCACGAATGATCTTCTGTGCGCCGGTGACAATGACCATGTCTGTCTTGTCGAGGCCGGACTGCACGATGTATAGGTCATCGATTTGACGACCCAATGTGATATTTTTGCGTAGTGCCTTGTTTCCTTCTCCTAGCACATAAATATATTTGTGATGCTGGTCGGTCAGAATGGCCTTGGTGTCTATCAAAAGTGCAAGTAACTCATCGCCTTGCAGCTGTACACGGGCGAAAAGCCCCGGTGTCAGGAAACGGTCGGTATTGGAGACGACAGCGCGAGCACGAATTGTGCCCGTTGTGGGATTAACCTGATTGTCGAAGAAATCTACAGTCCCATGGTGCGGGAAGCCTTCCTCATTAGCCAGACGGATGCGGACCAGATATGCATTGTTCCCGCGATCGTTCCTGCGAGCGAATTCCTTGTAGCGCAGGAAGCTATGCTCATCGCAATCGAAGTATACATACATGGGATCCTGCGAGACCAAGGTTGTCAGAATTGATTGGTCAGCCTGGGCAAGATTGCCGACGGTTAGGTATGCTCGCCCCACGCGGCCTGCGATTGGCGCTCGAACCTCGGTGAAATCGAGGTTGAGCTTGGCGGTGGCTACAGCAGCTTCAGCCGCACGAATCTCGGCAGCCGTTTGGTTCAACTCCGTTTGTCTACCGTGGAAATCTTCGCGTGACATGGCCCGTGTTTCGAACAGCGCCTGCGCGTGCTCAGTCTTGATTTGCGCAAGATTCGCGGTCGACCGGGCACGTTCGAGCTGCGCCTGCGCACTATGGAGTGCATTGCGGTACGGCCGAGGATCAATGACGAAGAGAAGGTCGCCAGGTTTGACCTCGCTATCCTCTTTATAGGCAACACGATTGATGTAACCACTCACGCGAGGACGCAATTCTACAGTCGGGATTGCATGGACACGGCCATTAAATTCATCCCAAGTTTGCACTGAACGCACCAGTACGTTCGCAACCGCAACATCGAGCGGTGGTGATTCGACTGGAGTGTTGGATCCGGTATTGCATCCGATGAGGAAGATTGCCGAGAGCGCAATAAGAATTGTAAATGCGCACCGTTGGCGTGGGGTTGAGCTGTACATATGTTAAATCATGAAAAATTTCTGGCGGGGAGGGTCGTAAGACTCAATCATTCTAAATGAAACCTCTGCATACCTATGTCATTAAGGTTTTTTGCTCATGCGGTAATTTTTAAAATCAATCGTTTAAAAATGACAAATTATCCAAAAAACCAGTTAGGCAGAGGTCTCAAATATTCCTAGTAGAGGATTTCCGAGAAAGAATGCATCGGAGAAAGACTAAATTATCCCGACTTGAACTTGATCTAACAGATGGCTTCAAGCCGTAATGGTTGCAGGCAAGAAATCTGGCGCTACCTGATCTAGGGATGGTCTGAAGTAGACACCACCATCTTCTAGCGGCTTTGCCATCTTGTCAATGAAAAAAATTATTTGCTCCAGGTCAACTGTGTAAGTATTGATATCTGAATTCCCTTTAATAAATTACAACGAGATAGAAATTCTATAGCAGAACTATATATAAAGCTAGACGGATTGGGTATAGGAAAAATAAACCACCTTTTCTAAACCACCTTTTCCATAAGTTTTGAATGTACTGAAAGCTGGCTCAATTGTCAAACACGGTGATAATCGATTGAAAAATTACTGTATTCCGGTTCAGTTAGCACAAAAATTCAAAGATTTTGCCGCGTTTTGGCGCTTCAGGCGAAAGACGCCCAGGGGTAAAGGTCAGCCCAGTGATGAAGAGGATTGAAAGGAGCGAGCACGGGATCAGGTTGGCTCGAAAGGATCAAAGATTTGTGCAGGTGCTCTAGGCGGCGCCCGGGCAGGCAAACCAAGATGGTCAAGAATTTTAGTGATTGTGGCTTTCTCCAAGAGGGCGGCGATGATTTTCATATTCCCGCCACAATGCGGGCAGCGCTCAATGTCGATCTCAAACACCCGCTTGAGCAAACGTGCCCAACTGATGCGCACGGAAGCCGGGGAAGGCGGCACATCGTCATTCGTATCGGATGCATTACTTTTGTTTTTCTTGCTGCCAGGAATAATCTCAGCGCGCAGTTTGGCGTTCGGCGCAAGCACGCCATGGAAACGAATGAGGTTGAGCCTTGGCCGGGGAACCAGCGCAGCCAGCCGTTGCATGAATTCCAGTGGCGACATGATGATGTGGGTCGTGCCATCCCGATAAGGTGTCTTCAGCTTTAACACTATTTGCCCATCTTTATTGCGTGTCAGTCGTTCATTAGCAATCGCCGGTCGCGTGATGTAACGGCACAGATGTTCCAATTCCTTACGCTGATTCATGGCGCAACGCACCCCGGCATGCAGGCTAAAGCCATGTGCATTGACACAGTATTTTTTGTTTTCCTGTGGTTGCGTATTTTGTGTGGAAATGGTTTTTAACGTCAGCACCTTCTGCCCTGCCCGGCGACCGAGTGCTATCCGGTAGGTGCAGGCCGCCGATTGCAGTGGACTCAGCGCCGCGTCCGTTTCCATTTCAGCTAAGTAGCTCATCCCCTCTTCCTCAATAAGCGCGCCGTTACGGGTCAATGCTTTCATGATGCGCTGGATGATCTGGCTAAGCAGTCTTTGCAACTGCTCAGTCGTCGGTGACCGTGCGCTGTGGAATTCCGCCACACCATTTTGGATGCGGTAAACGCCGTCAAGCACTAGGCAATGCAGATGAATATTGAGATTAGCCGCCGAACCGAAACGTTGAATAAGCGTAATCGCACCGGTCTGTGCTTCGGATCGTTTCAATCCGGCCTGTTTGATCAGAGAAGTAGAGATGGCACGGTGAATCACCTGCAATACCGGTGTGATTAAGCGCGGATGAGCGGCTAACAGGTAGCGTAGCGGGATCGGCAGTGAGAGCACCCATTGGCGCACCGGCACTCGGGGAATGATGTGATCAACCAGGTGAGCAGCCGTCTGCGCCATGCGCCGCCCACCGCACGAGGGACAAAATCCACGCCGCTTGCAGGAAAAGGCTACCAGTTTCTCATGGGCGCAGTTGGCACAACGCAGGCGTAAGAACCCATGGGCCAGAATGCCACATTCAAGAAATGCCTCAAATTCGTCTTTAACAAAGTCAGGTAACCCTGAACCGGTTTCCGTCTCAACCTGTGCAAAGAAAGTTCCGATGTGCTCTTGCACCAACCGATACAGAGTGGTTTCTTCCGGTCGGTGCCGTTCATAGTGGAGCTGATTTTCAACCGCTGCGTGTTGAGCTGGTTGGCGCAGGTTCTTTTGGTGGAATTGGGCGCGGGGTGTGGCCGTCGACATGATCTTTGAGAACGAATGTTTTCGTTCTCAAAGTATCGACTTCTCGGGCTAGGCCTTGAGTGATTTCGCCAGATGTTGGTCGCCTCGATGGAAAAACAGCTGGTTGTTGGTGTCATGGGCGCAGGCCATGCGCTGCATGGTTTTGATGTTACCCATCAGTTGCATGACTTGGGCGTTCAGAATGTTGCCGTTTTTGCCGTGGGACAGCGACAAATCCTGCAAAAATCTCGTGAAAGCTGTGGCGGATGCCGTGTTTGGCGTTCTACCCAATGTTTCCGAATCTTTTCAGCCACAATTCCAGCGGCTGGAGATTCGCTTTGAAATGGGGTGTTAATCAACATCTGCTACTACTATCTACTATTATATTCAATCAGGTGATCCTATGGAACGTAAAGCGAAAGTGACGCAAGATGCTGTAACCGATGCATGTGATGAACTCATGGAATCCGGTAAAAACGTCACTGTAAACGCTATCACTGCGATGACAGGAGGTTCCTTTTCCACCGTAGGCGCAATGGTCAAGAATTGGAAGGCGGAACAAGCCTTAAAAACTGCACCAGCAATTGAGATGCCAGAAACGGTTAAAACCGCCATGCACAAAGCTGTTACTGTTATTTGGGACGCTGCGTCCAGCCTGGCGAGCGATGAAATTGACCGCATCCGGAAGGAAGCAGTGGAAGGTATAGATAAAGCCAAGATTGAGTTATCAGAATATGTGGGAGAAATTACGCGCCTGGAAAAAGAATTAGAACAAAGCCAAAATATCACTGCAGAAACCGGAAAGCGCCTTTCCACCGCTATGACTCAGATTTCAGAACTGGCCACTCAAAAGACTGCTCTCGAAACGCGCCTTTCAGACCGTGATAACGAACTGGATCGCATGCGAGCTGATTATAAGAAACTACAGACCGAGCTTATTACAATAGCCAAAACCAAGGCCAAACAGAACAAGGTGGGATAAGCCCACAGTACCTGCACTTAATGCTCGTTCCTTGCAATTCATTGAAAGGTAATGCAGGCATGGATTGGGGCTTGTATAAATATCGGCATTTGGTAGAAAACGCTTTTGCGCGATTAAAGCAGTATCGCGCAGTGGCAACACGATATGACAAATTGAAAAGAAATTTTAAGAGTATGGTAGTCATGGCTTGTGGATATCTGTGGCTACCTATGTGAAATGTCAACAGACCCTAGGAGTCTGTCGGATAGGCATTGTTTCGATCGCTCGAATGGATAATTACTGGCATATTGAATGATAAATAGTGATTAAAGTGGTTTTTTAATTTCATTAAATGGCATTTTACATGAATCCGGTGGGATTGATATGGTGTCTATTCGCTAAGTCCGACAGACTCCTAGTAGCCAGATTCATGTAATTTTGCACGCAAAGAATTTATTTTCTCCTCACTATTCCCTCAACAATTTAATCAACCCACGTAAAAAACGGTTCAATAACATGTTGAATCTGCAAACCGTAAATCAGTCCAAAATAATATGTGCAGTCAGGCGATCCAACGCAATGCCAATTGCCCTATCATCAAACAAACGAGTCTTACGCTCGGTGGCACCCGCAGGCCATTGCCGTAACCCTTCGCGTACAGCCTGAACCGTAGGTTGTACGCCTTCTTTACTCAGCAACCAATCGACAGTAGCCAGAAGCTCCATGCCGAAAGGAGACTCAAAGCCGTCGATCAAGGCGGCGGTGTATTCCAGCGCTTGCTCATAAGCCTTGGCCTCGGTCTTGATATAAGTTTGCACCAAAGCCTTGTGCTCATCGTCGAACCAAATTATATCCAGCGGCCCAGCGTCACTGATACGCTTATCGCAATGCAGATAACTGCCATCCAGATTGTTGAGAAGATGATCGAGCTTATTGGCATAAGGCCCGTACTTGTGTGCAACAAATTGCAGCTTGAGCGGATTGTCCTCAGGAGAAAACTGCTCAATGGCACGCTCCAGAAACCACGCCAATTTCTGAATCTCCAGCAGACTGCACTCCATGCCAAGTATCCAGTAGCGGCGCACTAGTTCAGCAATCAGCGCGCGAGCCGGTGTTAGCCTCCCCACTCCAGCGCATTTGGCTACGTTCTGATACTGCTGGGTGGGCTCGAACACCACAATCTCGATATTTGGCAAGTCACCCAGAGCGATCTCAATTTGTTCGCGTACCTCAGTCCATTCCAAGCCGCCGTTCCCTGCGCCCAAAGGTGGGATGGCAATAGATTTAACCTGCTTTTCGATAAGAAAACGGCGCAAATCCTGCAAGCCTTCCTCCACCCATGCCATCTGTGAAGGCGCTTTCCAATGCTGCTTGGTGGGGAAATTCACGATCCAGCGCGGACCGTCGAGTTCATGTACCTCGGTGACAAACATCTTGCCGGTCTGCACTTGCTTGGCTTTGCATGCGATAGCATAAAGGCGCATGTTATCGGCAAAGCGCTCCTTGAACATCAACGCGATGCCTTTGCCCATTACCCCAACGGTGTTGACCGTGTTCACCAGCGCCTCGGCACGGGCTTCAAGAAGGTTGCCTTGTGTAAACGTAATCATCAGAAATACCACCCCGGTATGGCTTTAATATCCAGCGTTAAACCTCTGGCCTGCACTTGACTCTCAAGCATTAATTTTACTGCCTCCGTATAACAAACGACACCCAGCAACGCCGCAGTAGGCAGATGCCCATAAACCAGCGCTTCTGCTTGATAACGCTCGATCTGTGCCGGGTCATCCGGGTTTCGCTTAAAATTTCTTGCCTGCAGCAATGTCCAGTCGATCTCGTTCAACAGTGCCGTATCATTAAAATATCTTGCCAAAGCAGAATACGCATGACGATCAGTAAATACAAAACGCAATCCCATGACGTTCACACGCGACAAGCTGGAGACCAATATACAGATTTCTTCATTACTACGCTTAGGCACCTCGCCTCGCCCCGTGTATATGTTGTACATCATAGGCGAAAACGGCGTGAAATAAAATGGTACGTAGTCTGCCAAAGTGCCGCCAGGCTCAATTGGAACTTCTCGGTGTGTACGCCGAGAGATAAGGTCTGTATTCCCAATTGCTACGTAGGCGGATGCCTGCGTTGGCGAGCTCGCACAATGCAGCCCATTATCCAGAATCCAAGGCAGATTGTCGCGATGGACGATGCGCCAGATCAGCGCTTTTTCTGGATTAAGATTCGTGTAAATCATGATAAAAACATTCGCTCGTTTTACCTTAACTTAGGGTACTGTGCATCTTCATCCGTAAATATACGCTAGGACAGTACCCTTTATATGGGTATTGCAGAAGAACCCCACTTAATAACCCCAAGTAAAAAACGGCTCAACAACATGTTGAATCTGCAAACCCGCAATCAGTCCAAAATACCGCGCATCAAAAGAATTCGGATTCACATCAGACATAAGCAGATATTCAGAATCACCCAGCATCTTCTCCCCCAAACGATATTGCGGCATTTCATGACCATCAATATCTGCTTTTAACTGGGCACTGTTAGGCAGCAAGCCATCATTTACAGTAATCCCTGCCTCGTTAATAGAAACAGTATCCCCCGCTTGGGCAAAAACACGTTTCAGCAACATGCCATAACCGCCTGGACAATTACCCGCGCTGATATAGTGCCGTGCCACGGCAATATCAAAAACCTCGTCTTGTGGTGGGCAGAAAGAGACGTATGCGCCCTTCCCTACTGGTTCATCAACAATCTTGTAAAACCCCACCGGAAAACTCGGCGTATTATTGTAATAAATACCCGTGAGTCGAAAAACAATACTCAATAGAAATATACCGGCACTGACAGACAAAACAATGCCTGCCAGAATATTGCGTATTTTTCTCATGATGATTGGATTATTTTGTCGCTGTAAGCCGGTGCAGGAACAGCAGCCCGCGCAGAAAACACAGAATCTTGAAAGTACAAAGGCTGCTTGCCATATATAGCAGGATAACCCGCCACATAAATAATCATGTCACCTGGCTTGGTAATCTTGCCTTCAGCATCTTTTT
>WBZX01002759.1_pt1 | contig 11704 bp, 6 predicted proteins | sample 5204211 | NCBI WGS metagenome assembly WBZX01 (sample SAMN12344362, study PRJNA552823) | activated sludge metagenome | biome: Activated sludge suspended growth; feature: Nitrification reactor; material: Wastewater; isolation source: activated sludge from nitrification reactor of wastewater treatment...
GCGCTTTGCCCCTCTCGCGCTCCTTCCCCTGGCTCTGCTCGCCTGCTCGGCCAGCACCAAGGTCCAGTTCAACAACGGGGGAGGCGGGCAGGGAGGCGCCGCGGGCTCCGGGGCCACCGCCGGAGATGGGCAGGGCGGGGGCATCGGCGGCATCGGGATCGGCGGCGGCGCGGGCGGATCGTGCGCGTACAGCTGCACGGCGGACCTCAAGAAGGTCATCGACTGCAACGGCGCGGTGGTCACCACCTGCGGGGCCGATCAAGGGTGCGCGAACGGGACGTGCATCAACGACCCGTGCGAGGCCGCCAAGCAGTCGTCGAGCTCGTACGGGTGCGACTACTGGGCTCTCAAGACGGACATCATCAACGACGCGGCCGGGGCCTGCTTCGCCGCCTACGTCGCGAACACGTGGACCTCCCCGGTCAAGATCTCGGTCGACTATAACGGTCAGTCGCTCAACACGGCGAGCTTCGTGCGCATCCCGTCGGGCCAGGGGCAGGCCCTGCAATACGCGCCTTACGACCCCGCGGCGGGGCTGCCGCCGGGCGAGGTGGCCATCCTTTTCCTGTCGCGCGACGCCAATGGCTTCTTGCCGGACTGCCCTGCTCCGGCCGCCTTCCCGGGGGACTCCGGCATCCTCGGGACGGGGAAGGGGCACGCGTTCCACATCTCGACGGATCGGCCGGTGGTGGCGTACCAGATCCTCCCTTACGGCGGCGGATCCAGCGCCGCGACGTCGGCGACGCTGCTCTTGCCGACGAGCGTGTGGGACACCAACTACGTCGCGATCAACGCGTATCCCAAGAGCCAGATCGCGCCGGCCTCTCCTTCGCTCGACATCCTCGCGCACGAGGACGGGACCACGATCACCATCCTGCCCAAGGTGGATATCCAGCCCGGCAACGGCGTGAGCGGGGGCACGGCCAACACGCAGACGATCTACACGCTGAACAGGGGCGAATACTTGCAGATCACCCAGGATCAGGAGCTGTCCGGGAGCCCCATCCAGTCGGACAAGCCCATCGGCGTGTGGGGGAGCGCCAACTGCTTCAACGTGCCAGTCACCAAGTTCGCCTGCGACACGGCCCAGCAGCAGATCCCCCCCGTGAAGGCCACCGGCAACGAGTACGCGGCGGTGCGGTACCGCGGGCGCGGCGGCGGGATCGACGAGGCGCCGCCGTGGCGCATGGTCGGCATGGTCGACGGCACGACGCTCACGTGGGAGCCGTCCGTCCCGGCGGGCGCGCCGACCCAGCTCAAGCTCGGCGACGTCTTCGAATACAACGCGGCCGGGCCGTTCGTGGTGAAGAGCCAGGACGCGGATCACCCCTTTTACCTGGCCGCGTACATGACGGGAGGAGAGGACTTCAACGGCGAGGGAGACCCGGAGTGGGTGAACGTCATCCCGACGGCCCAGTACCTGGACTCCTATGTTCTGTTCACGGATCCGACGTACTCCGAGACGAACCTCGTGGTGGTGCGCCGCCCCGGGAGCGACGGTCAGTTCGCGGACGTCGTGCTCGACTGCGCCGGTCCGCTCCAGGGTTGGCAGCCTATCGGGCAGTACCAGTACACGCGGGTGGACCTCGTGACGGGCGATTTCCAGAACGTGGGCAATTGCTCCAACGGCCGCCACGAGATCAAGAGCGACCTCCCGTTCGGCGTGACGGTGTGGGGCTGGGGCAGCGCGGCGGCCGGCAGCTTCTTCACGCAGTACGTGTCGTACGCCTATCCGGCAGGCGCGAGCGTCGCGAAGATCAACCAGGTGACGGTGGTGCCGGACCCGCGGTGAAATAGGCAGTTACGGGGGCGCCTGGCCACGACTCCCTCGTGACGAATCACGGCCGACGCCCGGTGATCCGTTTCCAGAGAGCGCGGACCTCCGGCAGACCTCCCGCCGAGATCGCCGCTGCGATCCACTCGTCGCGACACCGGTGGCGATTCCACCGCGCTCCGAGCCTCCGCGGCGCGAACACCTCGACGAGCCACTTCCCGTTCACCAGCGCGTGTCCCTCGTCCACGTTGGCGCGGATGGTGGCTTCGGCGGCAGCGGCCTCTTCCGAGAAGCGCGCTTCCACGTCGTAGCCGGCGACGAGGTGCTTGTCCCGGGCGAGCGCGGCGGCGATCTCCTCCCGGGTGCGCAGCGGCTCTTCGAGCGTGGGGTGCGCGAACCGCGCGAGCCGCAGCGTCTGCAGCGCTTGGCGCAGCTCGCCTTGCACGCGGTTCAAGGCGACGTAAGGCACGTGGTCCGTCAGGACATCGACCCAGAGCGGCGCGTCGTTCCAGCTCGCTGGCCAGCCGCATTTCACGAGCAAGTTCTCGATGCAGTAGGCCTTCCAGGAGAAGCACGGCCCCTCGTGGGGAGGGTCGAAGCTCGCGGCGAGGACACCCGCGCTCGCTCCGTCACCGTCCGTCACGCCGAAGACACCCTCGTATCCCTTGCTCCGCGCCGCCAGCGCCGTTCTGCTCCGGACGGCGCTGCCGCCCGAGCCGGACGTCTCCGCGAGCCCGCGCACGAGCACCCCGTCGTGAACCCTGTCACGGGGTGTCGGGAGGCCGAGCAGCGCGAAGAAGATCGGGACGTCCGTCTTGCCCTCCAGGTAGATCACCTTGCCCGCCGGAGCGCTCTGAAGGTCGGCCCCCATCTCGCGGAGGAGGTCAGGCTCGTTCACGACAACGCTCTCCCGAGGAGGGCTGTCGTTCCGCTCTCCGCGATCCCGAAGAGATGGCTGCTCTGCGTGGCCACGATGACCTGGCCGCCGCGCTCCTTCTGCCAGCGTTCGAGCATCGTCCAGAGCGTCGTCTGCCACGAAGGGTGGAAGTGCAGCTCCGGCTCGTCGATGAGGATCAGCGATCCGGGGCGCCAGCGCCGGTGCAGCTCCGCTGCGAGGATGAGGGCTTGTTTCTCTCCGCTGCTCAGCTCCATGAGAGGATGGAGCACGCCGCTCTCTCCGATCCGGACGAACAGCTTGCCTTCCTGCCAGACAAGCCGCTTCGTGTCGCCGAAGAACGCCTGAAAGGCCTTGTCGTAGCTCTCGAAGTGGGTCGCTCTCTCGGGGTGACCCTCCTCCTTCGCGTTCAGATCCGCCCAGCGGGCGCCGTACAAGAGAGCTCCGAGCGACTGGTTCCATTCCTTTGCGGGCTGGAAGCGGTAGTAGAATCCGTCGGTGTCCGTGAGGTCCCCTGGAGTCTTGAAGGATTCGTCCAGAAGCTCGAGGCGACGATCGGTGGGGAGATGGACGACTCGCGGAAGGTGGGACTCTGCGAAGAGTCGAGGATCGCCGATGAGCGGCTGAACGGATGCGTGGAGAGAGCCATTGTAGGCTGCCGTCCAACCCGTGGCCGTGCGGGTGAACTGGGTGCACGCGCTCGTCGCGTGAGCGCGAACGAAGGCCGAGTCGCCCAGGATGACTTTGTGGGTCGCGTCTCCGAGCTCCGTGCTGGTGAATCGGAAATCGATCCAGGCGTTGGCGGAGGGCGAGTGGTTCCAGAGCGGCGGTCCATCACCCCTCAATATCCTCGCCGCATCCGCGATGAAGTCCAGCAGAGTCGTCTTGCCGCTCCCGTTGATCCCGCCCACCATCACCAGATCGGGCACCTGTTCGCCCCAGCCCATCCCGTCCGCCGGCCAGTCGACTTTGCGGAGCGCCCTCAAGCCTTCGACATGCAGGCCGACGACCTTCAGACACGGCTTCACGCTCACGACCATGGCGCGCAGCCTACCGGCCTGGCCGTTCGAGGTCCACGTTCCGGGCCGTCGCGTCGCTACGTCGAGCGGTGGGGGCGCGGGGGGTGGCGTACCGAGCGCGGGGCGCGGGATCTGTCGGCGTGGGCGTAGATCGCGGGGCCGACCGCGCGCAGCGGCTGGACGCCTGTCACGCGGGCGTGGCCGGCCGGGCTCAAGCTGCCGTCGCGCACCGCGAGGAGGCTCTCCGCCATCCCCAGGAGGAGCAGGCCCTCCGGCGCGAGGCGCTCCACGAGCCGGCGCGTCACCGCGGCGCGCGTCGCCGTGTCGAAGTAGATGAGCACGTTGCGGCACAGCAGCAGATCGAACCGGCCTGTCACAGGCGTGTACCAGTCACACAGGTTCAGCCGCTGGAAGCGCACCACGTTGCGGAGGTCGCGCGACGGCTGGTACTCCCCCGTGGCGGCGTCCAGCTCGAAGAAGCGCTGCCTGTAGCTCTCGGGGATCTCCGCCATGCGGTGCGCGGGCCAGCGCGCCGCGCGGGCGCGATCGAGCGCGGCGCCCGAGATGTCGGTCGCGAGCACCTCGACGGAGAGGCCGCTCTCCGGGGGGATCTTGGCGAGGAGGAGCATCGCGATCGAGAAGGCCTCCTCGCCCGTCGAGCACCCGGCGCTCCAGACACGGAGCCGGCGGGTCGTGCCCTTCGCCGCCGCGAGCCACGCGGGGATGACCGTGCGCTCCAGGTATTCGAGCTGCTCGGCGTCGCGGAAGAAGCGCGTTTCATTCGTGCAAACCGCGTCGGTCATCCGCGAAAGCTCGCCGTTTCCGGATGTCAAAACGCGACGATGGTAGTCAGAATAGGACGCGATCCCGAGGGATCGTATCCTTTCGGAGAGGCGCGCCGCGAGGAGCGGCTTCTTCCCCGGGGGGATGGAGATGCCGGTGCGCTCGCGGATCAGCGACGACAATTCCACGAAATCGCTGTCGGAGATGGCGGCGGATTCGCTCTCTTGCGAGGCGCTGGGCCGATCGGAGGGTCGTGTCATTGGCAAGCTCAGGAAGCGTAGCTCGCAAACCACATGCCGGGGGGACACATGAAGGGGCGCGTGCGCTTTTGGCGGAGATCGCCGCGAGGATCGTGAGCGTGGGTTGAGGTCTGCGCCCCTCACCCTTGCAGAACCGGAATCCAGGGGAGAGGCGCCGAGGACGCAGCGGCGGGGGAGCGGGCGGGCGTCAGGTGCCTTGATCGTCGTCCTGCGCCGGAGGGGCCTTCTTGTCCTTGCCCTTCGGCTTGCCCTTGCCGTGCGGATCACCCTTGCCGTGCGGGTCGTCGTCGTCTTCGTCGTCGCCCTTGGCCTTGGGGGTGCTGTCCCCGAGCTGCTTACTGTACTCGCGGGCCTGCTTGGCGAACTCGGGCTCTTTGAGCTTGTCGTAGCCGGTGGCCAGATCCTCGTAGATCTTCTTGAGGTCGTCGTTCTCCGGCTTGCAGAGGATGGCGCTGTTCAGCTCGAAGATGGCCGACACCTGGCGGCCCGTGCGGGCGAGAGCGCGCGCGTAGAGGCGGTGGACCTCGGGGTTCGAGACGTCGACGAAGAGCGCGCCTTCGCCGATCTGCCGGGCTTCTTCCCACAGGCCGCGCTCGACAAGCATGCCGAGCAGCCGGACCCACACCCGCCTGTCGTGCTGGTCCAGCGCGGCGATGCGGCGGAGCGCCGAGAGCTCCGCGTCGCCGTCCTTCGCTTTGTGGGCCAGATCGTAGAGCGCCTGGAGCGGCTCCACCTGCGAGGTGTCGAGCTGGTAGGCCTGCTCCAGGTTCTTCTTCATCTTGACCTTGTCGTCCGAGGCCTCGGCGAGATCGGCCAGCATCATGCGCATCGCGTAGCCGTCGTTGCCGTCGGCGATCATCTTCTCGAGCTGCTTCTCGGCGCCTTTGTAGTCCTTCTTGCGCATCGCGCGGCGCACCAGCTCGAAGTTCGCGTTCGGCTCCTTGGGGTCGGCGCGGAGGGCCTCCTGGAACATCGCGTCCGCCTCGGCCTCCTGCCCGTCGGCCCCGAGCGCGCGCGCGAGCTGGAACAGCTTCTTTCCGTTCTTCGGGTCGGCCTTCACCGCCTTGCGCGCGTCGTCGAGCGGCGGGACGTGGTGATCGGGGACGAACTGCTTCTCGTAGCGGGACAGGCGCGGCTTGAGCCAGGCGCGGTACTGCTTGTCGAGCTCGTCGCTCGTGATGCCGAGCGACTCCTTCACGACGGCGGGCGTGCGCTTGCCCTCGGCCCACTTGGGCATCATCGAGACGACCTTGGGGAAGCCGAATTTCTCGGCCATGAACACGATGATCTGGCTCGCGGCGAAGTACGCCATCGTGACGTCCTCGGCGCTGTCGACGTGCGTGAAGGCCCTGTTGAAGCTGTCGACAGACGGGATGCGCCCGCCCTTGAGGCCCGCGTAGAGCGCCGGATCCTCCTCGCGCGACCACTCCGGCCGGCGGATGATCGTCTCGTATTCGGAGAGCCCCTCGGTGTACCAGCGCGGCACGTGGTTCTTCGAGAGCTGGATCGCGAAGACGTGCCCGAGCTCGTGCCACAGCACGTTGCCCCAGTTGAAGGGCGCGGCCGCGGGCGACAGGGCCGCGAGCGTCTGGCCGAAGCAGACGCCCTGGATGCCCACGTTGGGGAGGCCGCTCGTGCGCACGCTGAAGTGCTCCGTGTCGGCGTAGAGCTCGATGGAGACAGGCTGCTTGGGCGTGAAGTTGTAGCGCTTCACCATGCTGCCCCACGCCTCTTCGAGCATGCGCGGCACGTAGCGCTCCAGGATCGCCTTCTCGTCCTTGGCGTAGCGGATGCGGAAGTTCGTGCCGTCGACGGTGACGTACGTCGCGGCGATGTCCTTCTCGTAGAGGTTCAGCGTGTTGTAGACGCGGACGTTGAAGTGGTCCGTCTTCCAGGCCTCGCGGAGGGCGTCGAGCCCCGCCGTCTCGTCGCCGGAGCGGATGAGGTTGAGCCCCAGCGTGGCCCACGCCTTCGAGTCCCGTTTGTCGAGGACGACGGCCTCCCGCATCATCTTCACGATGTCCTCGTAGCGGTGCTCCCACTCGGCGAACTCGCCGACGATCTGGAACATCGTCGAGAACTCCGCGTTCTGCGCGATGACCTTCTTCTTGGCCTCCTCGAAGCCGGCCGGGTCGTCCGCGAGGAAGCGGATGGCGGCCTTCATGCTGAGCAGCTCCAGGTCGTTCGGGTTCGTCTTGAGCCCGAGATCCGCGGCGGCGTCGGCGGCGGTCGTGTCCATGTCGCGCAGCGCGAGGCCGGCGCGGACGAAGTAGGCCCCGGTGTGGTTCGGGTTGATCTCCAGCGCCTGGTTGATCTCGGCCTCGGCGCCGTCGAAGTCCATCGCGTTCTCGAGCTTCACGCGGGCGAGGGCGACGTGGACGTCCGGATCCTTCGGCGCGACCTTGAGCGCGTCCTTCACCGTCGAGCCGGCGTTCCCCGGGTCGTACTTGTCGAGGAAGAGCTCCGTCCGCCAGAGGAGCGGCTCGACCATCTTCTTGGCGCCGACGCGCTCGGCCTTGTTGTACATGTCGTTCGACTGCCGGGGCGCGCGCATGAGCTGGGCGGCGCGGGCGACGACGATCAGGTTGTCGACGTCGGTGTCCTTGATGTCGTCGTTGTTGTACGCGTCGGTGATCCTGCGCAGGACGGTGGCTGCCTCGCCGCGTTTTCCCGTGCGGATCAGGAGCTGGCCGAGCATCATCCGCGCGCGGTGGGCGGTGTCTTCGCTCTCCACCTCCTTCACGGCGGCGATGGCTTCGGACATCTTGCCCAGGGCGGCGAGGGCTTCGGCGCGCAGCGGAGCGGCCGCGATCTTGTGCTCTTTCCCGAGGGCGCCGGCGCTCTTCGCCGTCTTCTCGGCCTCGGCGTACTTGCCCGTCTTCATCTCGACGCGGGCCTTGAGGAGCAGCGCCTTGGCGCGATCGGCGCCCTTGACGCTCTCGGCTTCCTTCTCGGCGACCCCGTACTCCCCGCGGGCGAAGGCGGACACGGCGCGATCGAGCGCCGTCGGATCGGCGGCGCTCGCCACGGACGCGAGCGAGAGGGAGGCCGCGGCGAGGGCGGCCCCGAGGAGGCGGCGGAACGTGCGCGAGGTCATCAGCATGCGACCCTATGCGTAGCGCGACCTTGGTGGATCGGTCCACCCTCCAGGCTCCTTCTCGCTCAGGATGCTCCCGCCCGCGAGCGCCTCCGGGGTGCGCTCCGGAGGCCTCGCGGGCGGTCAGAGCATGTCAGGGAATCGGCACGCCGTCGTCGTAGCACTTGCAGCCGCAGGCCACGTCGGCGGTCATCACCGACCACTGGCGCTGTCCGACGAGGCAGCTCCCGGAAGCGAAGGTGTCCTCGTCGGTGATCGTCGTCTCGCAGGCGAAGACTCCCACTTTGGAGTTGTCGAATCCATTGTAGGTGCAGACCGCCGAACAGTACGCCTCGTAGAACCCAGGCGCGTTGTCGAAGATGGCGTCGCACTCCGCCGCTGCGTCGGCCGAGACCTCCGCCGCGGCGTTGTTGTGCGCCGCCGTCACGCGCCCGATGAGCGCGCAGGACGAGCCGTCGCCGATCACCTCCTTCTGGAAGATCGACGACTCGACAGGCACGCACGCGGCGTGGACGAGGCCGTAGTCCATGGCGTGCGCCTCGCGGCCTCCCGGGAGGGCCAGGAAGGCGGCCGCTGCCGCGAACACCAGAGAAGAAACGAAGAGGACAGGACGGGTACGCGTGCTCATGGGGAATGCTCCTCGCTCATCGAGAGCTGGGGTGGAGAAGGATGCTCCTGCGTCGATTCGAGCAGGTCGCGACGGGCTCATCGCAACGTGCGTGCCGCCCGGAGGCGCGAGACGAACGGCCCTGTTTTCGCCGTATTCTGCGGATCCGGACAGCCTCGGTCCCGCGGAGGTGCCCTCGGTCGAGGGCAGCTTGCCCTCACGCGAGGTCACCTGTCGCCTCCTGCTCGCCGCGCCCACGAAAACCGGCGCTCTTGACGCCGCGCGCGCCGTCGCTCTGGTGGTCCTCCCACGGAGGCAGAAGCCCAGGCGTCGCGCCCAAAGGCGTGCTCCTCCAGCAAATCGGCGCGTTCGGGGCCGCTCTCCAGGCTACGCGGTGAGGGCGGCTCTCTCTTTCTCTTTGCGGAGCACGACCCAGATCAGGAATGCGTAGAGCATCGGGAGGCGAACAAGGGAGACGGCGATCGCCGCCTTCGGGCCGAGCCCCGGAACGGCGAGCGTGAACAGGGCCAAGGCGCCCACGAAGAGCGCCGCCCCTCGGCCGGAGCGCACCTCCGTGACCATGACGAGGAGCAACAGCACCACCGTCACGAGCACGAACGCCGCCGCATAAGGGCTCTGGAGCGACCCGAGCATCACCAGCGCGAGCCACACCGTCAGCCTGTGCCGGGGCCCGCCCCTGTTTCGCGCGGCCAGCACCGCCAGGACCAGGAGAACCACGGTGTACACGCTGCTGAAGATCCGCGTCTGGGCCCAGCCCCAGCCCGCGAGCCCCAGCGCCCCGAGCTTGAAGGGGACGCCGAAGAGCGAGAGATTGAACTCGATGTTCTGTGCGGTGTCCGCCATGAAGCGGAACGCCTCCCCCGACCGCACCTTGGGGAGGTGGTAGATCAAGAAATCGCGCCAGACGCCGGTCCCGAGCACGCCGACGGAGAGGGCGCAAAGGGCGACGGCCGCGAGGACGGTGAACGCCGCCGATCGCCACCTGCGGTGCACCAGGAGCACCACGCCGAGCAGGCCCGGGAAGATCTTCGCGAGCGTCGCCGCAGCGAGGAGCGTGCCTGTCAGGGCGTGCTGTCCTCTCTCCTGCGCGACCCAGCAAAGGAGGCAGAGGCTCACGGCGGTCAGGTGGAAATTGCCCACCTGCAGCACGACAAGGATCAACGGGTTGGCCAGGAAGAGAGGCGCGAGCAGCCAGAGGCGTCGTTCGCCCGCTCCCCCGAGCGTCCTCGCCGCCGCCGCGCAAGCAAAGAAGGCCAACGCCAGCGACCCCGTGCCGAACCACATCCGGAGAGACAGGAAATCGGTGGTGATGAGAAAGAGGCCCCTCGGGAGCAGCAGAAAGGGTGGCGGATACCCGTAGGCGTCGAGCTGGAACGGGGCGAACTGCGCCGCCGTCGCGGGCAGCGGCGGGGGCGGTGTGGAGCTCACGAAGGCCATGTCGTAGACGTTGGCGGTCGGATCGGTGGAGAGGATCGCGCCGTGGAGATAGGCAGTGAGGCAGGAGTGATGGAGGAGGAAGGGATCCTCGGGGGCGAAGGAACAGCTCACGTAGGCTGGATCCCCCAGGAATACAGCCATTCGACCGAAGAAGAACAGCGCGAGGAGAGAGCCGGCTCCCCACAGCGCCGCGAGCTTGCGGTTCCCGGGAGCGAGCCAGTCGTCCAGGCTCACAGGGAGCAGCGCGGCGAGGCGGGGCACGGCCAGGACGAGGGCCGGCCCGGCGAGGACGCTCGCGACCACCACCAAGGGGATTGGCACGCTCGCGAAGATCCCGGCTCTGCGGGCCAAAGGGACCCAGAGCGCGAGGACGAGATACGGCATGACCGCGGCGGCCCAGACCGACGCGACGGCGCGACGTCCGATCCCGGGAGTCCCTGTGGGAATGACTGCGGAGTTGCTCATGGTGGGCACGATGAGGATGGCCGCGCGAGCTCGGCTTCTTCGGCGAGCACGGCTACAGGGTCTTCAGGTACTCGACGAGCGCCCAGCGGTCTTCGTCCGAGAGCTTCGTACCGTAGTCGTGCCCGCCGTTGCCGTTGCCCGCCACGGTGGTGTCGATCACGAAGGGCACCTGTCCGTCGCTCACGTACCCGACGTTCTTGGGGTCGTATTCCCAGCGACCCACGGCGAAGCGGGCCGGCCGGGAGGCGGGCGGGAGGAGCATGTCGTGGAGGCTCGGGACCGATCCGTTGTGCAGGTAAGGGGCCGACGCCCAGATCCCGTTGAGCGGTCGCGCCTTGTAGGCCAGCAGATCCGCTGTCGGGTCCTTGTCGGTCGGCTGCCGGTGCTGGCCCTGCTTGGACGACTTCTCCATCCCGTGCACCTTGGCGAGCGCGAGCGCCTTGATCACGGCGTCCGGCTTCGCCGTGAGCACCCCCTCCACGAGGTTGGTGAGCATGGCGAGCGCGGACATCTCCGCTCCGTATTTTTCGCCCTTGGACGAGACCGCCCCCTGGAGCTTGCCCGAAGGCACCCGCGCCCCGGCGACCACGTTGGCGGCGGTCTTGTCGGTGCCGACCACGTCGACGTCCGTGATCATGGCCACGACCTTCCGCCCCGGATCGGCCCGGTCGAGGAGCGCGTGACAGGAGATGCACTGGGCGCGGTAGAGGGCCTCTCCGCGCTTGGCGAGGGCCTGTTCGATGGGCGGGAGCACGTCCTCGGGCCAGCGCGGCGACTGGAGCTTTCGCAGGGCGTCCTCCATCGCCACGATCTCGTTCGCCTCGGCGGTCGAGGGATATCCCTTCTTGGTCTCGTCCACGGTCTCGTAGTGCTTCACCTCGATGCCGCCATAGACGCCCAGGACCTCCCCCACGTTGCGGCCGAGCGCGCCCGCCTCGGCGTTGGGGCTGAAGCCGGTCCATTGCACGTAGTCGTGGCGCGGCGCGTCCCAGAGCTCGGGGTAGCTCGCGGGGGCGGTGAGAGGGAGGCTGTTCTTCGGATCGCTGGTGAACCGGATGGTCTGGTTGACGATCCTCGTCACCGCGTCGAGGCGGGTGAACCCCTCCTCGACGGTCGCGTGGTTGGCATTCTCGTAGCTCTCGAACCAGCTCTGGGACTCGGTGAGGGCCCCGCGCGCGACGGCGGCGCCTCCCTTCATCTTGGCCGCGAGCCGCCCCAGCTTGGCCTCGTCGGCCAGAGTCGCCTCGATCGCGACGCGAACCTCGTGGAGGAACCCGATGATGTCGGCCACCGCCGGTCCGCCGTCGATGCGCATCGCCGTGCCCTTGTAATTGATCTGGGTGGTG
>WBZX01000618.1_pt2 | contig 11702 bp, 8 predicted proteins | sample 5204211 | NCBI WGS metagenome assembly WBZX01 (sample SAMN12344362, study PRJNA552823) | activated sludge metagenome | biome: Activated sludge suspended growth; feature: Nitrification reactor; material: Wastewater; isolation source: activated sludge from nitrification reactor of wastewater treatment...
CTCGATGATGTCGAACCATGCGGTGCCGAGCGCCCCGCCGTAGCCGTGCGCATCGCACCCGGCCACGAACTTCTCCCGCTCCTTCTGGATGAGCACGCGGTCCTTCTTGGGGTCGGGGTTCTTCTTCTTTTCGCTGTGGATGAAGGCGACGGCGTTCGGTTCGCAGCTGGTGTTGATCCAGCGCGCCACGCCTCCGCCCCGGTTGGCGTCCACGATCCACTCATCGTTCAGGGTGAAGAGGAATGTGTGGCCCGATCCCACTTCGCCTTCGTACTGTTTATCGGCTTCGTCGTGGGTGATCAATTTCCCGATGTACTCCACGATCTGCTCGCCCTTGCGGATGGGGGCGGTGGCGAATACGCCGTTGCCGTGGATCTTGGAACGGCGGCGTGCGATCTTCAATTGCTTCTCGGTCTTCTTGGCCATGTTGATGGGTTCCGGTGAACGGGGCGCAAAGAAAGGCCTCCATGTCATGCGCCGCACACGGATGGCGTCCTGGATCGAACAGTCGCCGTGGGACAAGCTTCTTAGAAGTACAGCTTGCACACCACCACGGCGGTGATCACGCACACGAGGTCGGCGGTGAGCATGATGCCGAGCGTGTAGCGACTGTCCTTCACGTTCACGCTACCGAAGTAGAGCGCCACCACATAGAAGGTGGTCTCGGCCGCACCTTGGAAGAGGCAGCTGAGTTGGCCGGTGAGGCTGTCGGCACCGTAGGTCTTCATGGCATCGAGCATGAAGCCACGCGAACCACCGGCGCTGAAGGGGCGCATGAGGGCTACAGGAACGGCATCGATGACCTCTTTGCTCACACCCACGCTGGCCAGCATCCAGGAGAGACCGTCCATAACCACACCCATGAGGCCGCTGTTGCGGAAGATGCTGAGCGCCGCGAGCATGGCCAGCATGTAGGGCAGCACGCGCAATCCGGTGGTGAAGCCGTCCTTCGCGCCGTGCACGAAGCTCTCGAACATGTTCGTGCCCTTGTCGCGGAAGTAGCGTTCCACCAGGAAGGCGTAACCCACGATGAGACCGATGATGCTGAGCAGCATGCCGTTGCTCAGGTTGTCCGTGAAGTGGAATTTGGCCGCACCCGTCATGGCACCGATGTAGGCCATGAGCCCACCGATGATGCCGCTGATGAGCAGCACGCCCAGCATGACCGGCAGGTTGAAGAGGTTGATGCGCTGCTTGGCCGCCACCAGGAAGAGCGCGGCGAGCGTGCCCACGAAGGAGGTGATGATGCACGGCACCATGATGTCGGCGGGATTGGCCGCGCCCTGTGCCGCGCGGTAACCGATGATGCTGGTGGGGAGCAAGGTGAGACCCGCAGCGTGCAGGCACAGGAACATGATCTGGCCGTTGGTGGCCCGGTCCTTCGTTGGGTTGTCCTCCTGCATGCTCTCCATGGCCTTCAGGCCGAAGGGCGTGGCCGCGCTATCGAGGCCGAGGAAGTTGGCCGCGAAGTTGAGCGTCATGAACCCGTAGGCCGGGTGGTCCTTGCGCAGGTCGGGGAACACCCGGTGGAAGACCGGAGAGAGGAAGCGGGCCACCTTTTCCATGGCGCGCGAATCGATGAGCAGGTTCAAAAGGCCACAGAAGAAGGTGAGGTAGCCGATCAGTGGCAGCCACAGGTCCATGATGGTGTTGCGGCAGGTGGCGAAGAGTCCGTCGGCTGGTTGTTTGCCGCGCGTGATCTTGATGGTGCCGGTACTGTTGAGGCTATAGCGCTCCGCGTTCACGGCCACCCCTTCGTCACCCGCTTTCCGCAAGGCCCGCAAGAAGGCGGTCCCCTGTACGGCGGTCGTATCCATCTCCGCCGCTACCAGTGCTTCGCCTTGCTTGCCGTTGATGAGCATGCCCAGGGAGTACTGCTGCCCGGTGCCCAACATCACCATCACGTAGGCGATGCTCAGGATGAGCATGAAGGTCCAGAAGCGGCTGAGGGCCATGGCTGCAAAGAAGGGCAGGGGAGGTCCCGGCCACGCGCGGTCCGCTTTCGTGTGGTGAACAGCCGGGTGTTGACTAGGGGAGGGTGGACAAGTCCCTGCCTGTGATCCACGCCTCCATCATCGCATCGCCAAGCAAACTGCCAACGATGCGATACCGCGAATGGGCGAGCGGATTGTGTCCATCGAGCGGTTCGCTCATCACGCCCACGTCGCGCTGGTAGTAGTTGCTGTGCACGAAGCGGATGCTGTCCCCACGTTTCACGATGAAGCCCACGTGGCTGTCCAATCCCACCTTGTACAGACCATCCCCTTGCTCGCGTACATAGGCTTCCACGTCGGTCACGGGGCGGTCGCGGAAGCGCTTCACCCGGTGGCTCACCTTCACAGTGATGGGTTCGGCCGCAAGCTGCGACCACTTGATGCGTGGGAGTCGGAACCCCGCGTCCTGCAATACTGTGTTCACGAAGTAGCCGCAGGCGATGGTGCCTTGGCCGGGTGTGCGCGTCATCCCGTTGAAGTCCCAAGGTGTGCCGTACCAACTCGGGAGAAGGTCGAGCGTTATCCGGTCGAACACATAGGCCCGGGCACTGTCGAGCAGCACAAGGCGCTCAAGACTATCCGCCTGTGCGTAGGAACGCTGGAATGCCCCACGCCGTTGTTCGATGGAGGCCTTGAGGGTGACGTAGTCCGGTGGCGGAGCGATGAGAACGGTCGTGGCGAATACGAGTGCAAGGGTCATCGGAAGGGTTTCGCCCTTCAATGCAGGCACACCGCCGTTCGTAACGCAGCCCTACGCTGAACGGTGCACGACGAGCCCGTAGACCATGGGCAACTTGCCTTCCATGCCGTTGATGCGGTGGAAGCCATCGTCACAGCGCACGGTGTTCGCGAAGCAATCGTGCGGGGAACCGTCCTCTTCCGTGAAGCGTTCCACCACCAGCCCTTCAGCGAGCAGCGCGGAAAACACTTCGCCCAGGCCATGGTTCCAGCCGTAGGAGGTGAGCTTGATGTTCGCGTCCCGGTCGGCATAGGTGCCCTGCTCTTCTTCCACGATGGCTTCGCGGTTGAAGTAGGAGTACGCCACGTGCGTGAAGTCGTTGTCGAACATCCACAACGCCGGATGGAACTCCACGAAGACGAAGCGACCACCGGGCTTCAAGTAGCGCCGGATGTTCGCGGCCCAGGGCTTCAGGTCGGGCAGCCAGCCGATGGTGCCGTAGCTGGTGAAGACGATGTCGAAGCGACCGTCCAACGTGGGAGCAGGGTCCACCACATTGCTCAGCACCCACTCGGCTTTCACACCACAGCGTTCGGCAAGCTTCGCCGCTTCCGCCAGGGCCGCATCGGAGATGTCCAGCCCGCTGACCTCCGCACCCATTCGGGCGAGCGAGATGGTGTCCTGCCCGAAATGACACTGGAGATGCAGGAGCCGCTTCCCACGAACATCACCGAGCAGTTCCAACTCGAGCGCGGTGAGTGAGTTGCGACCGGCTACGAAGCTCTCCACGTCGTACATCCGCGATGCAAGGTGATGCGGTGTGCGCGCGTTCCAGAGTTCCCGGTTCTGTTCGAATGCCGTGCGATGGTCCATGCGACGAAGCTAGGTCGCCACTTGCTCGGTCACATCTTCAACTCGCGCATATCACCCTTGTCGGTGATCCAGATGTACTTCACCAGTTCCTTCACCTCCTTCTTCGGGAAGCCCTCGGGCAACTGACAGGAGAGGGTGAGGTTGTAGGTGTACTGCACGGGAGGTTCGGTGAACTCCGGGTGTAGGACGATGTCGAAACGGCTGTAGGGGACCTTGTTGTAGAACAAGGTGCTCGGCTTTCGGATGTCGTTCACTTGCTGCCCTTTGCGACGGCTGTTCAAGCTCATGCTGCTATGCGCTTGGTAGCTCGTGTAGCGTTCCAGCGGGAAGTGTGCGTTGTTCTGCTCGCCTGCGGTGCGATGGCTCTCCTCGATCTTGAGCCCCAGTTTGGTGAAGGCGGCCAGCTTCTTCTCCATGGCGCGTAAGGCCACGGTGCGCAACGTATCGTAGCAGGCGCCTTGGTCCTGTACGATGTAGTCGACCTTCACCAGATCGTAGATCTCCTCCTTGGCGGCCGCGGTCACGATGCGGTCCAGCACCTTGGCGTCGCTGAAGCGGACGTGGATGTTCTTCTGGATCTCGAAACCGGCGGGGATCTCCTGGTAGTACTTGCTCCAGCCTTTCCGAATGGTCTCGTACTCGAACACGGGCACGAAGCTGAGCATGTCCACGAACACATCGTCCACGTTCAGTTTCTCCCGCTTCATGCGTGCTTCCATCCCCCCGATGCGTGCGTTGATCAAGCTGTCCACCTCTTCGGCGGTCTGCCCCACCTGGCTGATGTGGAAGATGGCGAGGTAGCTATCGGCTTGTGCGTTCATCATGGTGTTCACCTCCAGCACCAGCATGTTGCCTTGCACGGTGGCGCGCACGGGTTGCTCCGCCTGCTGGAAGAAGATGCGCGTGTTGGCATCGTAGAGCAGGTTGCCGCTCACCTGCGGCTGTGCGGTGAGTGCGGAGGCTACGAAGCAGGAAAGGGCCAGGGAACGTGAACGGTGGTGCATCGATGGTGGTTTAGGACCATCGGTACACCGAAGCGCCGAACAGGTTCAGGCGAGGATCTCCTCCACGTTGCCTTTGATCATGGTGCTCAAGCGATCCATGGGCAGGTCGTTGGCGTCCTTGCCGAACGGATCTTCGATGCTCTCGGCGATGAGCTCCAGGCTGGCGAGCACGTAGAAGATGAACATCACCACGGGTGTGGCGAGGTAGCCGAGTGTGAAGGCGAAGCCGAAGGGCAGCGTGCCAACGTAGATGACGATGAACTTCTTGATGAAGCTGCTGTACGAATAGGGGATGGGCGTGTTCTTGATGCGCTCGCACGCACCACATATCTCCATGAACTGCACGAGTTCCTTGTCCAAGGTCAGCAGTTGCTCTCCGGTGATGACGCCTTCCCGTTGCAGGCGATAGGTCCGTTCCGTAAGCAGTTGGGCCACTTGGGTGGGGATGTGCTTGCTGCGGTCGAAGTCGGGGATCTCTGGATGGGGTGCCGAATCCAGTTCCAGGCGTGTCTTCTCCAATTGCAGGTGCAACCGGAGTTCGTGGGCGAAGAGCGGGATCAGGCGGGCATAGAAGGAACGCGTGGTGGCATCCTGCGGCACGTACGCATCCACCTTCACGGCCAGGTTGCGGCTGGTGTTCACCAGTTGGCCCCAAAGCTTGCGGCCCTCCCACCAGCGATCATAGGCGGTGTTGGTGCGGAACACGAGCAGCATGCTGATGGCGAAGCCGAGCAGGCTGTGCATCACGGGCAGGTTGCTCACGAAGCTCTCCTTGCCCAGGTGCAGGTACCTCACCTCCACCCAACCGGTGATGGCGGTGAACACGCCCATGAGCAACAGCCACGGCAGCAGGCGCCGAAACGTGTCCGAGCGATGCAGTGCGAGGGCGTTGAGCCAGTTGTTGGTGTCGTAGGCCTTCATGGCTTATTCATAGTGCTTGCCCACCATGCGCTGGAAGAGGCGACCGGGTAGCAGCTTCTTTGCCAGCACACTGAAACGTTGGACGCCCTGTGCCACCAGGTACTGCGTGCGCGGCGCGCGTGCATCCACGATGCGGGCCACCACCTGTGCCAGTTCATCCGGGTCGCGGCTGTAGTGCATGCTGCCGTTCAGGGCATCCATGGCCTTCTGATAGCCGGCTGCATGGTCCGGCGTGATGGTCTCCGGTCGCAAGCGTGCGCTGGCGATGTTGGTCTTGAACTCGCCCGGCAGCACGGAGACCACGTGGATGCCGAAGCGCTTCACCTCGATGGCCAGTGCTTCGCCGTAGCGTTCCAATGCGGCCTTGCTGGCGCTGTAGAAACTGCGGTAGGGCAGGCCGAACTGCCCGGCGATGCTGGTGATGTTGATGATGAGGCCGCTCTTCTGCGCGCGCATGCCCGGCAGCACGGCGCGACAAACGCGGTGGGCACCGAGCACGTTGGTGTCCAGCAATCGCATGGCCATTTCCGGTGTGATGTCCTCTGCGGGACCTTGGATGCCCAGTCCGGCATTGTTCACCACCACGTCCAGTCGGCCTTGTTCGCCGAGGATGAAGTTCACGGCGCGTTCCACCGAGTGGGTGTCGGTGATGTCCATGGCCACCAGCTGGTAGCCGTGTTCATGCGCGCCGGACGTGACGCTGCGCCCGGTGCCGTACACCACATGTCCACGCGCCGCCAGCAGCTTGCACATGGAGGCTCCCAGGCCACTGCTGCCGCCCGTTACCAGCACCACCTTCTTCGAATGCGCCATGCGGCCAAGGTAGCGGCGAGGAGTTGTCACGCTCATCTTGCTGAAGGGCCCCCTGAGAACTTGATCGGGAGGTCTACCGGATCAAGGTCCGCTTACCCCAAAAGAAGAGGGGCAAGCGACCTATATCACACCGCTACGACCGCCTACCCTTGCTGCCTTCCGGCCCTGGGGGATTCGACGGGAGCTGGTTGTACAGGACTTGCCCCGGGGGCGAAAGTAGGTCGATCAGCGCGACGCGCAACGCGTTCTCAATTCTTCACGAATCGGGCGATATGCCGTTCGCCGTTCACCTCGGAGGTGATGAAGTAGCTCCCTGCCTGAAGCCCAGCGATATCCAACTCCATCCGGTTCACGCCTTGCGTCACCGGTCGGCGATAGGTGGCCACCAGACGACCGCGCAGGTCGGTGATGCGCACGCTCGCCGTGCCTTCCGTTCCAGCTTCCAGTCCCACGATCACTTCCGTGGTGGCCGGATTGGGGTACACTTCTTCCACACCGGAGGCCGGCTTGAAGTAGGCGGTCACCGTCCCGTCGGCGGGGAACGACCGTTTCCAGTGCGCATCGCGGCTGGTGACGGCATCGCCGCTGTAGCCCCAATGGTCGAATACGAAGCCCTCATTGGGCTGCACCGTCACATCGATGTCATTGCCATTGAAGTAGTAGCCCGCGAAGGGGAGCTCCGGGGTCAGGGTGTTGAGCGCGAGGGTGCCAGCCGCTGGCGGGAACACGTCGAACTCCAGCAGGGGCGCATTGGGGAATCCGTAGAAGTCCAGCACGTGCTGGCGCACATAGCCGTTCCGCACCTGCGCGAAGTGGGGGATGATGTTGAACGCATGGTCCTGGTAGTACTGGAACCAGCAATCCCATCGGTCGTAGTGCCGCTCTATCTCACCGGCATAGGTGGTCGTGATCTTGTCCACCTCTGCTTGGAAGTGGTCCGCACGCAAGCTGGTGTTCATCAGGTCGGCGAAGCGATTGAGGAAACCGCGCTTGAATTCGTGGTTGGTCATCAGCCCGCGGAAGAGTTCGCTGTGCACGAAGCCTGCACGGTGTACGAAGGTCCAGTAGAACATGTCCAGGTCCTGCGGGATCCAACCGTAGAGTTCCATGGTGGCGTCCAGGTCGTACAGGATGTAGCGCCACTTGCCTTCGGTGATGGAGGGCTTCCAGTACTTGAGGTTGTTGCTGGGCCAGTCCACATTGCCCGCATGCATCTCCACGGCGAAATAGTCCTTGGCGCTGTGCAGGTCGAAGAGGCTGTCCACATGGGCCCAGTTGGCCGGGTCGTTCAGGTCCTGGGTGTAGATGAACTGCATCAGGTTCCAGAAGTGGATGGTATCGCCCTGCATGCTCCAGTTCTCCTCCTCCATCATCAACGCATCGCTGCGGTCCGCGCCATAGTTGTTGTGCAGGTGGTCCTCGTCGATACGCTCGCGGATCTCGATGAGCCCCCAGTAGCGGCCGTTCACGTATGCGATCGCCGGGCGGAAGGCCAGTTCGTCCACATCGAGGCCGTTGTGCAGGCTTAGCTGGTGGAAGAGCCCGTCGCGGAAGTTGCTGATGCAGAAGTCGCCGCCCGAGTTGCGCAGCACCAGCGTGCGGAATCGTTCGATGCCATCGCGCTCCGGGAAGAAGGGGTAGCGCATCACATCATCGCCGTACTTGGCTTGCGCGGTGATGCGCAGGGGGCGTTGCGGGTTGGTGCGCGACCGGCGTCCGCCGTGTATCTGTACGTCCACCTTTTGCGCCAGGCCACGCGTGCCATCGGGTTCGAAGAATTCGATGCGGGCCGGTAGCGAACGGTCCTCCCAATAGTTGGCACCGTAGTAGGGCCAGGTGGTGTCGGCGTCGGGGCCGGTCACATACATGCCGTACACCTCGTGGAACATGCTGTCGGGGTCCACGGAGAGCGAGACGATGGGCAGCTTTCGTTGATCGTTCACGATGAAGCTGGCCACGGTGACCGGAGAAGGCAGCCATTGGTCCAGGTAACGCCGTGCCTGCACCACCATGGTGGAATCGATGGAGAGCGGCGCGCTGGCCATGGGCGAACCGAGGTCGGGTTCGCGACCGTTCCAGGTCCAGCGTACGATGCCGCCTGCATTGGCTGCACTCACCAAGGCGCCTTGCGCACAATAGCCCGCTGGTTTGTCCAATACGGGTGCCTCGGCATACCCCAAGTAGGCGGTGGTGGTATTGGCTGCTCCGGGTGTGGGGGTGTCGAAGTAGAACGGGCCGCTTCCCAGCGTGGCCCCCGAACCATAGGAATGGTCACTATCCAGGCGAGGTACTTCGACGACGTGGATGGGGGCGAGGTCATCGTCCGAAAGCACGATGGTCTCACCTTCCCCGTCTATTCCGAAGGGGAAACCGATGTTCGGATCATCGTCGGCATATACCACGAGGTATTCGCCTGCGTCCAACTCTACGTGTGGCAGTTGCCATCGCCCAGGATCCGAGGGGGAGTCACTGAGCCGGTAGTGGTCCAATTCCACTTCGGTCCCACCACTGTTGTACAACTCTATCCAGTCCGGGTGCCCACCTCCGGGTGCTTCCCACACGCTCGCGTTCCGGGAGCATACCTCATTGATCACCACTTGGGCGGTGCACAAGGGAGCAGAGGCAAGGGCGAGCGCTGTGAGGAAGGAACGCATGACGCGGCTGGTGTTCCGTAGACACGAATGTACCCCCTTGTGTTGCCCGTTAGCCACCTGGCGAGAGGCACCGTCCACACGGCGGTGTTCACCTCAACTCGTGCGCACCTGCCTCCAAACGAAGCCCACCACCAGCAGAACGATGATCCCGATAAAGCTCCAAGCGAAGACCTCGCCCCACGCGGTCCGCTCCTTTCCTGCGGGAGCGGGTGGTTCTTGTTTCACTGCTGCCGGTGGGGCCGGTTGTACCTCCACGACAGGTGCCGCCGCAGCTGGGGGCTCCCACTGGAAGACAAAGCCGTAGCTGGCAGCTCGCTCACGGGCAAGCTTGGCTTGGTTGCGGAACTTGCACAGCTCCAGCAGATCGGCATACGCGAACAGCAAGGCACCGAAGAGCGGGTCATTGGCCGGTGTGAAGAACAGGCGATCGTTCACCTGATAGTGCACCTGCTTGGCCAACTGGCGCAGGTCCACGGAGTCGGGTGCCATCAACGCGCTATCCGGTCGAAGGTCCACACCGATAAGGGACCATGGGTCCGAAGGCACCGTGCCTCGCACCCGTTGTTCGAGCAAGTTGAGGTGTATCCATTCCGACCCGCGGTGAGAATCCGGGTTCAGACCGATGGCCTTCTTCATGAACGGGATCGCATCGGCGGGTCTTCCGCTCAGTTCGAGCGCGGCGGCGTGCGTGATCACCACATTGTAGTCCTCCGGGTACTTCGCCAACAATTGCGTGGAAAGGGTGAGCGCCTCGGCCGTTCGTTTGGCATAGAGCAGGGCGATGACGAGGTCATTGCATCCGCGCTGGAGGGAGTTGGCACAAGAAGGTTGTTTGCGCCCGATGAAGGCGTTCAGGCTGTCCATGTCCACCTCCGTCGTGCCTATGTCGTAGTACTGTGCATGTTCCGACTTCACGCCGGGCACTCGTTCATACATATTGATGCAGGCCTGAAGTGATGATCCGAAGAGGATGGAGCAGCAGGCGAGGATCCGGAGGGTGTGTTCCATGGAAGTGGCAAGCTAGTTCGAGGTGGCTGTGCTGCAATGAGCGAACGACGAGCAGGTAACGCTCTGGCCGATCCTCCGGCGGCGTATGCAATAAAGCACCGCGCAGCATCACAGGGATAACGACCTCCTAGGGTCGCCACCCTCACAATGCGTTACCCACTCGTGCTCGTGCTCAGTTGCCAGGTGTTGACCGCCGTGGCCACCGAACAACCCGTCATCACCACCATTTCAGCGGCCAAGGTCTTCCTGAGCGGCGCCGAGGTCACGCGCACTGGTAGCGTGGAACTCGCAAGGGGTACCAGCACCTTGCTCTTCGCCGGTCTCAGCGATGAGGTGGATCCCGGGAATATCCAGGTGAGCGGTGTCGGCGCGTTCACCATCCTCGGGGTCCAGCACCGGCTCAATTACGTGGAGGAGAAGAAGGACCGGGCGGAAGTCCTCGAACTACAGGGTCGGATACGCGCCATGGAAGCGGATGTCGCTCGTGAACAGAGCCTCCTTGCCGTGCTGGAGAAGGAGGACGCGCGGCTCGCGAAGAACGACGTGATAGCGGGTGAGCAGGGATTGACGCTGGAGCAGTTGCGCAGCGTGAACGACTACCTGCAAGGCAGGCAGGAGGCGTTGGCATTGAAGCGGCTGGAACGACAGGCACGCATCGCGCAGCTCACCGAAGAGATGAACAAGCTCCGCCTGCAACTCAACCGATCCCAAGGTGACAGGCCACGACCGACGAGCGAGGTGATCGTGGAGGTGAGCGCGAATGCGCCGGTACAAGCCACGCTCACGCTGAAGTACCTGGTGCGCAGTGCGGGGTGGAGCCCCAATTACGACATCCGGGTGGCCGACATCACCAAGCCGCTGGAACTCATCTACAAGGCGCAGGTGTACCAGAGCAGCGGGGAGGATTGGGCCAATGTGCAACTCGCGCTCAGCAGCGGCGAGCCGAACAAGGACGCGTTCATGCCGCAATTGATGCCCTGGCGCCTGGACTTCGGTCAGGTGCAGCCGATCGTGGATCGCGGTTCCGTGCAGGGGTACGACGCCAGCGTCCGCGATGTGCGTGGCATCATCCGCGACGCGAACACCGGGGAGCCGATACCCTTCGCGAACGTGGTGTTGCTGGATGCCGCCGGTACGGTGGTGAACGGGGCCACCAGCAACATGGACGGCTACTACGCAGCAGCCGTTCCCGCCACGGTGCGCTCGCTCCGCGTCAACTACGTGGGGTATCAGCAACGCGACCTTGTGATCGCTTCCGGGACCATGAACATCGCCTTGGTGCCGAGCGCGAACCAGTTGCAAGAGGTCATGGTATCCGGCATGCGCAGCGAGTACAGGAACGTCCCAGCAAGGGTCATCAACAGCACTGGACGTCGGATCCGGAAGCGCCGCCATACAGACAGTGATCAGGAGGAACTTGTCCCGGCGGTGTCAGCCATCACGTCCATCGCCGGGCCGGTGGTGGAGCGGATGACCAACTTCGAATTCAGCATCCCGATACCCTATTCCATCCCGAGCGATGGCCAAAGCCACCAGGTGGGAGTGCAGGAGCAGCAGTTGCCAAGCAACTACCGGTACTACTGCACACCCAAGTTGGAACTGGATGCCTTCCTCTTTGCGCACGTCACCGGGTGGGAGGACCTCAACCTACTGGCGGGACCTGTCCACATCTATTTCGAAGGCACCTACGTGGGGGAGAGTTTGTTGGACCTTAGCGGCGCCGGGGATACGCTGGATATCTCCTTGGGCCGGGACA
>WBZX01002760.1_pt1 | contig 11701 bp, 10 predicted proteins | sample 5204211 | NCBI WGS metagenome assembly WBZX01 (sample SAMN12344362, study PRJNA552823) | activated sludge metagenome | biome: Activated sludge suspended growth; feature: Nitrification reactor; material: Wastewater; isolation source: activated sludge from nitrification reactor of wastewater...
GGTCCGCCGCACGGACGAAGGAGCCGACATGGCGACACTGCTCGAAGAACTGGAACAAGCGGCCACCGGTGTGGTCGACCGCGTGGGCCCTGCCACCGTGGCGATCGGACGGTCCGGTCGCGGCAGCGGTGTGGTGGTCGCCGAGGGGCGGGTGCTCACCAACGCCCACAACCTGCGTGACCGCACCACCCAGGTGACCTTCGCCGACGGGCGTGCCGAGCAGGCCACGCTGGTCGCAGTGGACACGGGCGCCGACCTGGCGGTGCTCGAGGTCGACACCGCGGAGGTGACCCCGGTCGAATGGGCCGAGCGCGTGCCCGGCGTCGGTGCCGCGGTGCTCGCGGTGTCCCGTGGCCACGCCGGCACGCGGGTCACGGTGGGGTTCGTCTCCGGCGTGCAGCGCAGCTTCCGTGGTCCCCGCGGCCGCCGCATCGACGGCGGGCTGGAGCACACTGCGGCCATGGCGCGGGGCTCCTCGGGCGGGCCGCTGGTCGACCAGCACGGGCGACTCGTCGGGCTGAACACCCACCGTCTGGGGGAGGGCTTCTACCTGGCCCAGGCCGCCGAGCCCGAGCTGGTCGCGCGCATCACGGCGCTGGTCGAGGGGCGCGAGCCCGCCGGGGTCGAGCTCGGCATCGCCGTCGCCCCTCCGGGCGTCGCCCGCAAGCTGCGCCGATCGGTGGGCCTGGACGAGCGCGACGGCGTGCTCGTGCGCTCGGTGGCCGACGGTTCGGCCGCGGCGACCGCCGACCTGCGCGCCGGCGACCTGATCGTGGGTGCCGCCGGACGACCGATCGAGTCGGTCGACGACCTGCACGTCGTGCTCGGCGCGCACGACCCCGCGTCACCGCTCGAGCTGGCGGTCGTACGCGGCGCTGAGGCGATCGAGCTCACGGTCCGCTTCGACTGACCGCTCCGCCGTGCCGGCCGGATACCGCTCAGGTGTGCCCTGGGCGGTGTCCGAGCTCGGTGCCGAATCGGTGACCCGAGCGGGCCATCAGGACCGCCACGCCGATGATCAGCAGTCCCGACACCGAGATCAGCAGCGGCACCCGGCCCTCACCCGGGAAGAACCAGGCGATCGCCCACGGCACGTAGGCGAGCAGGCCGACCGCCCCGACCGGCGACAGGGCGACCCGGCCCGGCAGCATCGACACACCCAACAGGCCCAGCGAGGTCACCAGCCCGGCGATCGTGGCGACGCCAGGGGACTGCGCCGCAGCGACCGCGCACGCGACCAACATGCACGCCGCGCCGAGCACCTCCAGCACGAGTGGTGCCCGCGTGAGTCGACGGATGCCGACCGCGGCGACCGCCACCCCCGACGCCCACAGCACCGCGGCGGTGATGATGCCCGCGTCACGGGACATCGCCACCACCAGTGGTGGCAGGGACTGGGCGACGGTGATCGCGCCGATCACGCAGAGCGCCACGATCGAGGCGATGTCGGTCACCAGGCCCCGGAGCAGGGCCAACGTCACGATCGCCGCGCCGGTGGCGACGACGAACAGCAGGCCGATGCCGGGGTCGCCGGCCGCGGCCACCGACACGATCGACCCGACCGCGGCGGCGACCGCGCCGACGGCCACGTCGATCACCGGGTAGGTGGTCCGCTGCCGGACCCCGAGCGCCAACAGCGCTGCGCCCGTCGCCCACACCGCCACCCCGGCGATCGTGGAGCCCGCCGGCTCGGCGAGTCCCGCCCCGACCGCCACGACGGCTGCGGAGAGTGCGATCAGCTGCTGGACCGGTCGCCGCCGGCCCCACCACATCAGGCCGCTGACGAGCGCGACGGACGCTGCGGTGCACGCGACGACCGGGCCCACCGGGTCGTCGCCGAGCAGGTCGCGCGCCGCGACGGCTGCGAACACACCGACCGACGCGGTCGCCAAGGTCCAGAGGAACGCTCGCAGCCGCGCCATGGCCGAGTTCCGGTGCTCCGGCACGGCGAGCCCCGCGCCGGCGAGTGCGGCCGCGGTGACGCCGCTGAGTGCGAGGCGTCCGCCCAGGGCGAGGTCGGTCCAGTAGTGCGCCACGAGCAGGACCACCCCGGAGACCGCCAGGACCCCGCCCAGGTAGCCGAGCGCCTCGATCACCGCGGACAGGGCGGCCCGTGGCCGCTCGCGCGGGGTCGGTCGGGGCGTCGCGGGAGGTGTCGCGTCAGCGGGAACCGCGGTCGGGACCGCGGTGTGGACCGGGGGGCCCTCAGGGGCCACGGCGCCGACCGGTTCCGCGGCGCGCTCGTACGCGTCGATGCGCTCTGCGGTCAGGTCGTCGATGATGCCCGCCCGCACCCAGTGCGCCAGCTGCTCCGCGAGCGGTCGTGGGTGCGGCGCGCCGCGGCCGCGGACGCCCATGACGATCACTGCCACGACCGCGGCCACCAGCAACAACAACACGACGATCGCGATCATCCGGCCCTCCGTGGTCCACCGCAGCATGTGCGACCGCAACGAGGTGTGGCAGGGCCGTTGGTCACCGCGTGCCGGAGCGGCCGCGCGGTGTGCCATCCTCTGGCCCAACGCTCGCCTCGACCCAGGGGGACCACGGTGGAGATCGATCTGCTGGACGGCGGCTTCTACGTCGATGACCCGTACTCGGCGTACGCCTGGATGCGGGAGCATGCGCCCGCGTACTGGGACCAGGTCAACGAGCTGTGGGGCATCTCGCGCTACGACGACATCGTCCAGGTCGAGAAGCGCAAGGACATCTTCATCAACTCCGACCAGGACAAGGGCGGCTACCGCCCGAACATCCCTGCGGACCCGGCGATCATCGGCCTGGACGACCCGCTGCACCAGCGGCGCCGCAACCTGGTCGCCCGCCGGTTCACCCCCCGGGCGGTGTCGAACTGGGAGGACCACATCCTTGACGTCGTGCGCCAGCTGCTCGACGACGCGATGGGTCACGGCGGTCCGATCGAGATCGTCGACGAGGTCGCCGCGCCGCTGCCCGCGGAGATGATCGGGTTGCTGCTCGGCTTCCCGGGTGAGATGCGCCCGAAGCTCCAGGAGTGGTCCGAGCGCACGATCTGCCTCGGTGGCGGCCCGCGCTACTTCGACGACGACGGCATCGTCGCCGCGATGGAGTTCGCGGCCGCGTCGGCGGAGCTCTACGAGGAGAAGCAGCGCTGCCCCGCGGACGACGTGATGACCGCCTGGACCACCGCCGAGGTGCCGGGCCACCAGTTCGGCGTCGACGAGGTGATCAGCGACTCGCTGCTGCTGCTGGACGGCGGCGCCGAGACGACCCGCACGGTGATCGCCCGGATCATCCTCGAGATGGCGCGCCAGCCCGACCAGTGGCAGGCGTTGCGCGACGGTGCGGACCTGACCGTGGCGGTCGAGGAGTTCATCCGCTGGGTCACGCCCATCCACAACATGTGCCGGGTCGCGACCGAGGACGTCGAGCTGGGCGGCCGCACCATCCACGCGGGCGACCAGCTCGTGCTGATGTACTCCTCGGCCAACCGCGACCCCGCGCACTTCGACGCACCCGAGGCGTTCGACGTGACCCGCACGCCGAACCACCACATCGCGTTCGGCTTCGGCACGCACTTCTGCCTGGGCGCGTCGCTCGCCCGGCTCGAGATCCGGCTGTTCTTCGAGGAGCTGCTCCAGCGGGTCAGCGGCTTCCGCGTGGTGCCCGGCTCGGTCGAGGAGATGCCCAACGCGTTCGTGTACGGCCTGCGCTCGGCGCAGGTCGAGTTCCTGACCTGATCAGTCCGGCACCGGCATCACCGCGCCGGGCGAGGCCCAGAACTCGCGGCTCGCCGCCTGCGGGTCCGCGACCAGGGCGGTCTCGGTGTCGAGCACCATCACGGGTCGGCCGGGCCGGTCCACGGTGGGCCACTCCGGGAGCCCGTCCGCGGCGGGCGTGCCGGTGCGGGCGAACGCCACCCACGCGTCGTGGGTGGCGCGTGCCAGCTCCTTGGGGGCGTCGGCGCCCACGAAGACGTGCAGCCGTTGGTCCTCGACCAGGTCGAACACGAACGGGATCTCGATCGCGTGCGCCGCGCCGATCATCCCGCCCCACGCCGGGCTGCCCCAGGTCCACAGGTACTGGTGCACCGTGGCGTGCGGGGACTGGGCGTCGGCCAGCCGGACGGCGGGGATGCGGAACACCAGGTCGGTGAGCAGCGCGCACTCCAGCTCGGCGATCGACGCGCCGGGCTGCTCCTGGCGGTACACCTCGAGCGCGCCGTCGGGGTCGGTCACGACCAGCGCCGCGCGCTGGCGCAGCGCCGGCTCGTCGGCCGGCGGCGGGCTCATCATCGCGAAGAGCTTCCACTCCTCGCTGTTGGTCCCGATCAGCAGCGGGACCCCGGCTGCAGCACCACCCGCGACCGCGGCGAGCGGGTCGGCGGGCACGGCGTCGCCGTCCGCGACCGGGCGGAAGGACAGGAACGCCAGCGGGTTGCCGGTGCGCTCGATCACCGCCTCGGGGTCGGCCACCCGGCTGGCGGCCATGGTGGCGTGCGCCGCGAGGAGCTGTGCGGGCTCGGCCGCGACGAGTGCCTCGACCGAGTCGAGCCCCGCGGTCGCCATGAACTCGCGGGTGTCCGCCGCTGCCAGCGCCGGGGTGCGGGCGGCCGACGCGGCGCCGGACTGCGCGATGACCCCGTGGAACAAGCCCTGCGCCGACGGCATGGACAGCAGCAGCGAGACGCTCATCGCACCGGCGGACTCGCCGAAGATGGTGACTCTGGTCGGGTCGCCGCCGAACGAGGCGACGTTGTCGCGCACCCACGCGAGGGCGGCGACCTGGTCGAGCAGGCCGACGTTGCCGGAGCCCGCCCGTGAGGGGTCGAGCTCACCGAGCTCCAGGAAGCCGAACGCTCCCAGGCGGTAGTTGACCGTCACCAGCACGACGCCGTCCTGGGCGAAGGACGTGCCGTCGTACAGCGGCGAGGAGCCCGAGCCCATCTCGAAGCCGCCGCCGTGGATCCAGACCATGACCGGCAGCGGGGTGTCCGGTTCGGGGTCGGGGGTCCACACGTTCAGGTAGAGGCAGTCCTCGTCCCACTGCTCCGCCTCGCCGCCGAAGAGGGCCTCCATGAGCGAGGGGTTCTGCGGTGCGACGGGACCGAACTGCTCCGCGGGACGCACCCCGTCCCACGGCTCGGGGGGCACGGGTGGCCGGAAGCGCAGCTCGCCCACCGGCGGCGCCGCGTAGGGGATGCCGGCGAAGCGGGCCACGCCCTGCTGCCAGGTGCCGCGCACGGTGCCGAGCGTCGTGGACGCCTCGACGGTGGTTCCCTCGTCTGCTGCCATCCCAGAGGTGTACCACCGCCGACGTATCGAGGTTCACTCGATCACCAGGTTGCGCCGAGCGGATTTAGCACTAAATTAAGTCCCATGGCTGCTGCCCGAACTGTCGAAGCCCCCCGCCAGCGCCGCCGAGCCTCCACGGACCCGGTCGGGCTGTACCTCGAGGAGATCGGTCGGCATCCGTTGCTGACCCCGGCGGGGGAGCAGGTGCTCGCCCGCTCGATCGCCGAGGGGCGAGCGGCCGCGGAGCGGCTCGAGGCGCTCGAGCGCGACGGGTCGGTGCCCCCCTCCGAGCGCCGTCGTCTCCAGAAGGCCGTGCGTGACGGCCGTGAGGCCGCCGAGCTGTTCGTGAACGCCAACCTGCGCCTGGTCGTGTCGGTCGCGAAGCGGTACCAGGGCACCGGCGTGCCGCTGCTCGACCTGATCCAGGAGGGCAACCTCGGCCTGATCCGCGCCGTGGAGAAGTTCGACCACGAGAAGGGCTTCCGCTTCTCGACCTACGCCATCTGGTGGATCCGCCAGTCGATCTCACGTGGGATCGCCAGCACCCGCTCCTCGGTCCGCCTGCCGACCCGCATCAACGAAGAGACCGTCCGCCTGCGCGAGATGACCACGCAGATGGAGCAGCGCCTGGGTCGCCAGCCCCGCATCGCCGAGCTGGCCGAGGCGACCGACCTGTCCGAGGAGCGCGTCGCCGAGCTGCTCCGGCTCTCGGCCGACACCGTGTCGCTGTCCGGCGCCGTCGGCTCCGACGGCGACGCCGAGCTGGGTGACTTCCTCGAGGACCCGGGTGCGGCCAACGCGGTCGACCTGGTCGCCTCCCGCCTGCTCAACACCGAGGTCGAGGAGATGCTCTCGGTGCTGGACGAGCGCGAGCGCCGCATCGTCGCCCTGCGGTTCGGCTTCGACGGCCAGGAGCCGATGTCGGTCGTCGACGTCGCCGCCCACATCGGGCTCTCACGGGAGCGCATCCGCCAGCTCGAGCACCGGGCGCTGGCCAAGTTGATGCACCCGTCGTGGGCGGCCGTGGGCCGGTTCCTGGTCGAGGACTGAGGCGTGCCGGAGCAGGCCACGACGCTCGGCCTCCGTGCCGCGGCCGAACAGCTCGGCGTGCACTACATGACGGCGTACCGCTACGTGCGCAGCGGTCGCCTTCCCGCGCACAAGTCCGGCAGCGAGTGGCAGGTCGACCCCGCCGACCTGGCGGCGCTCGCCGCCGCGCCGCCACCATCACGCGGCCGGTCGGGTGCACCACGTGCGGTGCACCGCGACCGCCTCGAACGACGCCTGATCGCCGGTGACGAGGCTGGCGCGTGGAGTGTGGTCGAGGCCGCGCTGGGATCGGGCGCCGAGCCGTCGGAGGTGCTCACCGAGCTGCTCGCACCGTCGCTGCGCTCCATCGGGCAGCGCTGGGCCGACGGCGAGCTGACCATCGCGGACGAGCACCGCGCCTCGGCGGTCGCGCAGCGACTGATCGCCCGGATGGGCCCCCGCTTCGCCCGCCCGGGTCGGCGCCGCGGTGTCGTCGTGCTCGGCTCGGTCGCCGGGGACCGCCACTCGCTGCCCACCGCGATCCTGGGCGACCTGCTCCGCGGTGCCGGGCTGGAGGTCGTGGACCTGGGTGCCGACTGCCCCACGGAGAGCTTCGTCGACGCAGTGCACCGCGCGGACACGCCCGCCGCGGTCGGCATCTGCGTCACCGCGCCCGAGGCGCTCGACGCCGTGCCCGGCGTGGTGGAGGGGCTGCGTGACGGCGGCGTGCGGTGCCCCGTCGTCGTCGGCGGCGGCGCGGTCGCGGACGGCGACGTCGCTCGTCGGCTCGGCGCGGACTGCTGGGCGGGGCCGATCGACGAGGTCGTCGAGCTGTTCGTCTCCCTGGCCGGCGTCCCAGCTGCCGCCGCAGCCTCCTCTGACTCGACGGAGGCGGCGGAGTAGGGTCGTGGCATGACCACGACGCAGCGTCCGCGTCCGCAGCGACCCGCCCCACCTGCCCCGAACCCCGCTTCGCGCGGCGTGATCCTGGTGGCCGTCGCGGTGGTGCTGGGTGCGATCCTCCTCATCAAGGGCGGCGGCATCGGCTTCGACCAGACCGACCAGGAGCTGACCATCGACGCCGGGGGCGACACGCCGGCCGCCGAGTCCACGACCACGACCACCGCCCCGGCGCCGTCGACGAGCGTCGCTCCGGCGTCGCTGAAGGTCGTCGCGCTGAACGGCGCCGGCATCAACGGCTACGCCGGCAGCGCGCAGCAGTTCCTGAGCGTGGCGGGCTACACGTCCACCACGGCGGCCACGGCCGCCACGCAGACCACGTCGACCATCGTCTACTACGCACCCGGCTACGAGGCCGATGCGCTGGCCGTGGCGGAGCTGTTCGGCCTGGATGCCACCTCGGTGCAGCCCATCCCCGACGGCACCCAGCTGGCCCGCGACGCGGCCGACCTGCCGACCGACACCAACGTCGTGGTGCTGCTCGGGCCCGACGTCCAGAACCGACTCGAGAGCTCGGGCGCCAGCTCGTCGACCACGACGACCGTCGCCGGCGCCACCAGCAGCGGGTCGGGCAGCTCGGGCTCGTCGACCACCACCACGACCACTGGCTGAGTCGCACCCCGGCCTCGGGGTGTTCGGGGGTCCGGACGCGCTCGTCGCGACCGACTTCGACGGCACCCTCTCGCCCATCGTCGCGGACCCCGCGGCGGCGCAGCTGATCCCCGGCGGGGCCGAGGTGCTGGCGCGCCTGGCCGATCGGGTCGGCGAGCTGGCGGTGGTCTCGGGACGGCCGCTGTCCTACCTGCGTGCCCACCTGCCCGAGGGGCTGACCCTGGTGGGGCTGTACGGCTTGGAGACCGAACGCCGGGGCGTCCGCGTCGACCACCCCGACGCGTCCTCCTGGCGGCCCGTGGTGGCCCGGGCGGTGGAGCAGGCCGAGCAGCTCGGGCCCGACGGCCTGCACGTCGAGTCCAAGGACCTGTCGCTCACGCTGCACTACCGCCAGCACCCCGAGCTCCACGACCGCGTGACGGCGCTCGCGGGGGACCTGGCTGCGGCCACGGGCCTGGTCGTGCGCCCGGCCCGCATGAGCCTGGAGCTGCACCCGCCGATCGACGAGGACAAGGGCACCGCGCTCGAGCGGCTCGCCGGTGACCACGGCGGTCCGGTGATGTTCCTGGGTGACGACGTCGGTGACCTCGCGGCGTTCGACGCCCTCGACCGGCTCGCCGCGACCGGTCGTGCGGTGCTGCGGGTCGTGGCCGAGAGCCCCGAGACCGACCCGGTGCTGCGCGCCCGGGGCGACGTGGTCGTGGACGGCCCGCCCGGCGTGCTCGAGCTGCTCTCGTCGTTGTCAGGCTGACGCGGCGGCGAGCTGGTCCGCGAGCCAGTCGGCCGGGGTGCGCCGCTCGACCAGTGTCGCGAGCGCCGCGGCGCGCTCGCGGCGCTCCGGCGCGGCGCGGTCGAGCGCGGCCGCGAGCGCGGCGGCGGTGGCGGTCAGGTCGAAGGGGTGGATGCCGTCCGCGGCGTCCGCGAGCTCGTCGTACGCACCGGCCTCGGTGGACAGCACCAGCTGCCCGTGCCGCTCGTTGACGAGCGGGCCCTCCTTCGCCACCAGGTTCAGGCCGTCGCGCACCGGGTTGACCAGCAGCACGTCGTAGCGGCGGAGCGCCGCGACCGAGCGCGGGAAGTCGTCGTCGGTGGCCAGGTGCACCGGCTGCCAGTCGGCGTCGCCCCACCGACCGTTGACGCGGGCGGCCGCGGCCTCGACCTCGTCGCGGTAGACGGCGTACGCGGCGACGCCTTCGCGAGAGGGGTAGCAGCAGGCCAGGAAGGTCACCCTGCCGCGCAGGTCCGGCCGGTCGGCGAGCAGCAGGTCGAAGGCGTCGAAGCCCCGGACGATGTTCTTCGACAGCTCCATCCGGTCGACGCGCACGATCAGCTGCCGGTCGCCGGCGAGCTGGTCGAGCGCGAACAGCGCCGCGTCGCAGGCCGGGGACGCGGCGGTGTCGCGCAGGGCGTCCGCGTCGCTCGACAGCGACGAGGCGAACACGTTCGTCGCATCCACCCCGGTCGGCCAGTGCGCGAGCACGTCGCGGAAGTTCGAGGACCACTGCGTGGTGTGGAACCCGCAGGCGTCGTGCGCGGCCAGCGAGCCGAGCATCTCGGCGCGTGCCGCGGGCGGCAGCACACGGATGCCGTCGGGGCCGGCGAAGGGGGTGTGGTGGAAGTGCACCAGCGAGAGGTCCGGGCGTGCGGCCCGGACGGCGGGGGCGAGCAGGGTCAGGTGGTAGTCCTGCACGAGCACGACCGCCCCGGTGGGTGACAGCTCGACCACCGCCGAGGCGAACCGCTCGTTGACCCGCCGGTACGCCGCCCACGCGTCCCACCAGGTCGCGTCGTAGGCGGGGGACCGGGTCAGGTCGAACAGGCCGTGGTGCACGAACCAGAGCGTCTCGTTGCTGATCAGGTCGTAGGCCAGGCGGTGGTCCTCGGGGTCCAGGTCGAGCAGGTGCGCCGACAGGCCGTCCGCGGAGGTGATGCCGGCACGTCCCGCGGCCCGGTCCGCGTCCGAGAGCGCGGCGGCGATCCAGGTCGCCCGACCGTCCTCGACCAGCGGTGCCAGACCCGACACCAGCCCGCCGCCACCACGCCGGCCGACGGGCTCGCCGCCCTCGATGCGGTAGCTCAGCGGACCACGGTTGGAGGCGATGACGACGGGGCGGTCCCCAGCGGCGGACATCGCGGTCACGTTAGGTCGGAACCGCAGCGCCCTACGCTGGGGCGTCGTGCAGATCCTCGTCGCGCCGGACAAGTTCAAGGGCACCGCCACCGCGTCCGAGGTCGCCGAGGCCCTGGCCGTCGGGTTGCGCGCCGAGGGCCACCAGGTCGTGTGCTGTCCCCTCGCCGACGGCGGCGAGGGCACCCTGGACGCACTGGGCGGCCCGAACCGCACGACCACGGTGACGGGTCCGCTGGGCGACCCGGTGGAGGCCGGCTGGCGACTGGCCGGTCGTCTCGCGGTGGTCGAGATGGCGCGGGCGAGCGGCCTGGCCCTGGTCGGTGGAGCCGAGGGGAACGACGCGGTCGCCGCCTCGACGCACGGCACCGGCGAGCTCATCGCGACCGCGGTCGAAGCGGGCGCCCGGCGCGTCGTGGTCGGCGTCGGCGGTTCGGCGACCACCGACGGCGGACTGGGCGCGCTGCGGGCGATGTCGCCGCTGCACCGCTACCGCGGGGTGACCCTGGAGGTGGCCTGCGACGTCCGGCTGGGCTTCGTCGACGCGGCACGCGTCTTCGCGCCGCAGAAGGGTGCGACGCCGGCACAGGTCGAGCTGCTCGAGCGGCGGCTGGAGCGCCTCGTGCAGGTCTACCGCGACGAGTACGGCGTCGACGTGACGACGCTGGAGGGTGCCGGCGCGGCAGGTGGCCTGGCGGGCGGCCTGGCGTGTGCCGGTGCGGAGCTGGTGGCCGGCTTCGACGTGGTGGCGGACCACCTGGGGCTGGACGAGCTGGTCGAGGCGGCCGACCTGGTCGTGACCGGCGAGGGCTTCCTGGACGAGGAGTCCTTCGACGGCAAGGTCGTCGGCGGGGTCGCCGAGCTCGCCGCGTCGTTGGGCACGCCGGTGGTCGCCGTCGTCGGTGAGGCGTTCGACGACGCAGCCGCGCGGGTGGCGACCGTCTCGCTCGTCGAGCACCACGGCCGCGAGCGCGCGATGGCCGGGACGGCGGCCTGCCTGACGGCTTCGGCTCAGCTGGTGCTGGACGCCGCGCGTCGGGCGCGGTAGCTCGCGACCTCGATCATCGGCGGTCGCTCGCTCACGTCGACGGTCACCTCGGGCTGGCCGGGGCGCTGGAGCTCGACCACCGGCGGCGCAAGGTCGGGATCGACCCGGCACAGCATGGTCTGCATGATCGACAGCGCCTGGGGCCCCAGGTCGGCCAGCGAGCGGTTGCGGTGCAGGCGGATGTCCAGGTCCACCTGCACGAGGCCCTCGACCCCGACGTGTCGCGACAGGTCGATCAGCAGGCCCACGTCGACGCCGTAGCCCTGGAAGAACGGCAGCCGTTCGAGCACCTCCCGGCGGCCGCCGTACTCGCCCGACAGCGGCTGGTGCAGGCCGGCCAGCTCGGGGAAGTACAGCGACAGCAGCGGCCGGGCGAGGAGCTCGGTGACCCGGCCGCCACCCACGCCATCGGCCTCGGGGCGGTGGTAGTGGCCCTTCACGAAGTCGATGCCCGGGTCGGTGACCAGCGGCCCCACCATGCCGATGATGAAGCCCGGATCGAAGTCCACGATGTCGGCGTCCACCCAGACCACGACGTCGCCCGTGGACTCGTGGAGGCTCTTCCACAACGCCTCGCCCTTGCCGTGGCCCTCGCCGTGGTGGGTCAGGACCGAGGCGGCGTCCACCACGCGGGCGCCAGCGGCGGCGGCC
>WBZX01002761.1_pt1 | contig 11700 bp, 8 predicted proteins | sample 5204211 | NCBI WGS metagenome assembly WBZX01 (sample SAMN12344362, study PRJNA552823) | activated sludge metagenome | biome: Activated sludge suspended growth; feature: Nitrification reactor; material: Wastewater; isolation source: activated sludge from nitrification reactor of wastewater treatment...
CCGGCGCCGCGGATCTCCAGGTCGTGCATGGCGAGGTAGAAGCCCGAGCCCAGTTCCTCCATCTGCTGGATGGCCTCGAGGCGCTGCGCCGCCTGCTTGGTGAGGCCCTCGACGTCGGGCACCAGCAGATAGGCGTAGGCCTGGTGGTGCGAGCGGCCGACGCGGCCGCGCAACTGGTGCAGCTGCGCCAGGCCGAACTTGTCGGCGCGGCTGATGACGATGGTGTTGGCGCTGGGCACGTCGATGCCGGTCTCGATGATGGTCGAGCACAAGAGCAGGTTGTGGCGCTGGGCGACGAAGTCGCGCATCACCGATTCCAGCTCGCGCTCGGGCATCTGGCCGTGGGCGATGGCGATGCGCGCCTCGGGCAGCAGCTCGGCCAGCTTGTCGCGCCGCGCCGCGATGGTCTCGACCTCGTTGTGCAGGAAATAGACCTGGCCGCCGCGCTTCAACTCGCGCAGCACCGCCTCGCGGATCGTGCCGCTGCTCTCGTTGCGCACGAAGGTCTTGATCGCCAGGCGGCGCTGCGGTGCGGTGGCGATCACGGAGAGATCGCGCAGGCCTTCCAGCGCCATGCCCAGCGTGCGCGGGATGGGCGTGGCGGTGAGCGTGAGCACGTCCACGTCGGCGCGCAGCGCCTTGATCGCCTCCTTGTGGCGCACGCCGAAGCGGTGCTCCTCGTCGATGACCAGCAGGCCGAGGCGCTTGAACTTCACGTCCGCGGACAGCAGCTTGTGCGTGCCGACCACGATGTCGATGGTGCCGTCGGCGATGCCTTCCATCGCCGCCTTCACCTCCTTGGCCGAGCGGAAGCGCGACAGCTCGGCCACCTTCACCGGCCACTTGCCGAAGCGGTCGGCGATATTCTGGTAGTGCTGCTCGGCCAGCAGCGTGGTCGGCGCGAGGATGGCCACCTGCTTGCCGCCCGTCACCGCCACGAAGGCGGCGCGCAGCGCCACCTCGGTCTTGCCGAAGCCGACGTCGCCGCAGACCAGGCGGTCCATGGGCTTGGGGCTCACCATGTCCTGGATCACGGCGTGGATCGCGGCCTGCTGGTCGGGCGTTTCCTCGAAGCCAAAGCTTGCTGCGAAGGCCTCGTAGTCGTGCGGCTGGAAGCGGAAGGCGAAACCTTCGCGCGCGGCGCGGCGCGCATACAGATTCAGCAGCTCGGCCGCGGTGTCACGCACCTGCTCGGCCGCCTTGCGCTTGGCCTTCTCCCACTGGCCCGAGCCGAGCTTGTGCAGCGGCGCTTCCTCGGCGCTGACGCCGGTGTAGCGCGCGATCAGGTGCAGCTGCGCCACCGGCACGTAGAGCGTCGCCTTGTCGGCGTATTCGAGGTGCAGGAACTCGCTGGGCCCGTCGCCGAGGTCGATGTTGATCAGCCCGACGTAGCGCCCGATGCCGTGGTTGACGTGCACGACCGGGTCGCCGACGTTCAGCTCGGAGAGATCCTTGATCAGCGCGTTGACGTCGCTGACCTGCTCCTGGCGCCGCTTGCGCCGCGCGCTCGGCGCGGTGGCGAAGAGCTCCGTCTCGGTGACGAACTGGATCGCCCGCCCCGCGGCCGGTTCATGCCAGAAGAAGCCCTCGGCCAGCGGTGCCACGCCGATCGCGAAGTGTTCCGCGCCGCTCTCGAATTCGGCCAGAGACGCCACGCTGGGCGGCTCGATCTTGTTGTCGCGCAGCAGCTCGAGCAGGCTCTCGCGCCGGCCCTCGCTCTCGGCCACGATGAGCACGCGGTGCGGCGTGCCCTGCACATGGCGGTGCAGCCGCGCCAGCGGCTCGGGCGCGCCGCGATCGACGCTCAGGTCGGGCAATGGCCGCGCCCAATCGACCGGCTCGGCGCCGCGCAGCGCCAGCGTCGCATGCGCGTTGGCGCGCGCGAAGAAGTCCTCGCTGCGCAGGAAGATCTCCTCCGGCGGCAGGATGGGCTTGTCCTTGTCGTGCTGCAGGAAGCGGTGCCGCTCGCGCGTGTCGGCCCAGAAGCGCATCAGCGCCTCGTCGACCTCGCCGTGCAGCGCCAGCGTCGCCGCCTCGCCGAGGTAGTCGAAGATCGTCGCGGTCTGCTCGAAGAAGAGGGGCAGGTAGTACTCGATGCCGGCGGTGGCGATGCCGCTGGCCATGTCCTTGTAGAGGCGCACCTTGGTCGGGTCGCCCTCGAGCTTCTCGCGCCAGCGCGCACGGAAGGCGGCGCGCGCCTCCTCGTCCATGGGGAACTCGCGCCCCGGCAGCAGCCGCACCTCGGGCACTGGGTAGAGGCTGCGCTGCGAGTCGGGGTCGAAGGTGCGGATCGAATCGACCTCGTCGCCGAACAGGTCGACGCGGTAGGGCACGGGCGAGCCCATCGGGAACAGGTCGATCAGCCCGCCGCGCACCGCGTATTCGCCCGGCGATACCACCTGGCTGACGTGGCTGTAGCCGGCCAGCGTGAGCTGCGCCTTGAGCGCCGCTTCGTCCAGGCGCTGCTTCTGCTTGAACTGGAAGGTGTAGGCGGCAAGAAAACTCGGTGGAGCGAGACGTACCAGCGCGGTGGAGGCGGGCAGCAGCACCACGTCGACCTCGCCCTGGCGCACTCGCCACAGCGTCGCCAGCCGCTCGGAGATCAGGTCCTGGTGCGGGCTGAAGGTGTCGTAGGGCAGGGTCTCCCAGTCGGGGAAGACGGCGATGCGCAACTCCGGCGCGAAGAAGGCGAGTTCGCCTTCGAGGCGCTGCGTGTCGGCCGGCTCGGCGCTGACGATCGCGAGCAATTCTTTCCGCGCGGCCTGCGCCTGCGCGAAACGCGCCAGCAGCAGCGCATCGGCGGAGCCGATGGGGCGGGGCAGGGTGAAGCGCTTGCCGGGCGCGATGACGGGGACTTGCATCGGGGGGCCGAATCATACAATTCGCGTCCACTTCCCGCCTCGCATGACCGACGCTTCCGCCCCGCGCTGCTATGCCTTGCTGCCCTGTGCCGGCATCGGTTCGCGCTCCGGCGCGGCCTTGCCCAAGCAGTATGTCGAGATCGCCGGCCAGCCCATGGTGGCGCACACGCTGGCGGCGCTGGCGCAGGTGGCGCGCCTCGCGGCCTCGCTGGTGGTGCTGGCGCCGGACGACGATCGTTTCGAGGCGCTGGTCCCGGCCTTCGAAGGCGCGCGCGGCTGGGTGTGCCGGCGCGGTGGCGCGACGCGCGCCGACACGGTGGCCGGCGGCCTGGACGAACTGCTGGCGCGCGGCGCGCGGCCCGACGACTGGGTGCTGGTGCACGACGCGGCGCGCTGCCTCGTCAGGCCCGAATGGATCGATCGGCTGATCGTCGCCTGCCTCCCCGATGCCGTCGGCGGCCTGCTCGCGCTGCCGGTGGCCGACACGCTCAAGCGTGCCGAGGGCGGGCGTGTCGCGCAGACGCTGCCGCGCGCCGACAAGTGGGCCGCGCAGACGCCGCAGATGTTCCGCATCGGCATGCTGCGCGAGGCGCTCGCAAAGGCGGGTAGCGCGGTGACCGACGACGCCAGCGCGATCGAGGCCATCGGCCTGGCGCCGCTGCTCGTGGAGGGCGACGCGGGCAACCTCAAGCTCACCTGGCCCTCCGATTTCACGCTCGCCGAACGCGTGCTCGCGGCGCGCCCGAAAGGAAACGCATGAACCTGCCCAACATCCGCATCGGCGAAGGCTGGGACAGCCACCGGCTCGTGCCGGGCCGGCCGCTGGTGCTCGGCGGCGTGACCATCCCGCACACGCACGGGCTGGACGGCCACTCGGATGCCGATGCGCTGTGCCACGCCATCACCGACGCGATCTTCGGCGCGCTCGCGCTAGGCGACATCGGCCACCATTTCCCCGACACCGACGAGCGCTTTCGCGGCGCCGATTCGCTGGCGCTGCTGGCCGAGGCCGGCCGGCGCGCGCTGCAGGCCGGCTGGCACGTGGTCAATGTCGACAGCACCATCGTCGCGCAGGCACCCAAGATGGCGCCGCACATCCTGGCCATGCGCCAGCGCATCGCGCAGGCGCTGGCGGTCAAGGTCGAGCAGGTGAGCGTGAAGGCCAAGACGGCCGAGAAGCTCGGCCCGGTGGGCGCGGGTGAATCAATGGAGGCGCGCGCGGTGTGCCTGCTCTACACGCTCAGGCGACCGGTCGTCCCCGCGTAGAGATTCAAGGCGCCTTCTTCAGACGCAGGTGGCACACCAGCCCGCCGTCGGCGGCGTTGGCCACCTCGAACGTGCCGCCCATGCGCTGCAAGGCCTTCTCGACGATGGCCAGGCCCAGGCCCGCGCCGGTGGCAGCGGTGCGCGCCGCGTCGCCGCGGAAGAAGGGCGTGGTCAGCTGCGCGAGCTTGGCCGGGTCCACGCCGGGGCCGTAGTCGCGCACGCTCAGGATCACCCAGGGCCCGGTGCGCGCGTAGGTCACCACCACCTTGGCGATGCCGGTGTCGGTGCTGCGGCCGTAGCGGCGGGCGTTCTCGAACAGGTTCTGCAGCACGCGGCCGAGTTCGATCTCGTCGGCCAGCACCTTGGTATCGATCGCCACGCGCGCGGTGATGCGGATCTGGCTGGTGTCGCGGAAGGCCGCCATCTCGCGGTCGACCAGGCTGGACAGGTGCACCGGCACCAGCTTCACGTCGCCGGGGCGCGCGTAGTCCATGAACTTGTCGATGATGGCGTCGAGCTGGTCGATGTCGGAGGCCATGTTGCGCTTGGCCTCGTCGTCGTTGACGCTCATCTCGGCTTCCAGGCGCAGGCGCGCCAGCGGCGTGCGCAGGTCGTGGCTGATGCCGGCCAGCATCACGGCGCGGTCTTCCTCCACCTTGGCGAGCTCGCGCGCCATGCGGTTGAAGCCCATGTTGACCTGGCGGATCTCGGCCGTCATGGTGTTCTCGTCGAGGATCGAATCGAACTCGCCTTCGCGGATGCGGCTGGCGGCGAAGGAGAGCTCCTGCAGCGGCCGGTTGATGGCGCGCGCGATCAGCGCCGAGCCGAATACCGAGGCGAGCAGCGCGATGCCGCCCCACAGCCCCAGCGTGCCCCAGGTGAGCGTGCCCACGCGCGAGGAGTCGGCCTGCAGCCAGTAGGGATCCTTGTCGATCATGAAGCCGACCCACAGGCCCGGCTGCTTGTTCACCGAGCTGGCCACCACGGTGTCGGTGCCGAGCTGGGCGCGCAGCTCGGCGCCGATGGCGCGCGAGAAGCGGTCGACCTCGAAGGCCTCCCACTTGTCGCCCGGCTCGCGCGGTGCGAGCCGCACCGTCTCCTGCTTGGCCATGGTCTTGATGAGCGCCACGCGGTTGATCGTGTCGCTGGCCTGCAGCGCGGTGCGCGCCAGGTTCACCAGCGCGGCGATCTGCTGCGCCGCCTGCACCGCGCGCGGCTCGACCTCGAGCGCGCGGAAGGTCTGCATCCACGCGAACACGCCGCCCACCAGCAGCAGGGTGAGCAGGAAGAAGGTGCGCCAGAACAGGCTGAAGGCGAGCTTGGTGCGGGCCATTCGGGCGGCTTCGAATGTGTCGGGACGTCAGTGGGGGAGTGTCGGCGCAAAAAAGGCCCCGACGTGCGGGGCCATGCTGCCAGCCTGGTGCTGGCCGGTCACGAGGTGCCGTCCGGCACGAACACGTAGCCCACGCCCCACACCGTCTGGATGTAGCGCGGCTGGGCCGGGTCGGGCTCGATCATCTTGCGCAGGCGCGAGATCTGCACGTCGAGGCTGCGGTCGAAGGGCTCGAACTCGCGGCCGCGCGCCAGCTGCGCCAGCTTGTCGCGCGACAGCGGCTGGCGCGGGTGCCGCACCAGCGCCTTGAGCATCGAGAACTCGCCGGTGGTCAACGCGATCTGCTCGCCGTCCTTGGTGAGGCGGCGCAGCGCGAGGTCGAACTCGAAGGGGCCGAAGCTGACGGTCTGCGGCTCCTTGGCCGGCGCGCCGGGCGCTTCCAGCGTCGGGCGGCGGCGCAGCACGGCGTGGATGCGCGCCAGCAACTCGCGCGGGTTGAAGGGCTTGGGCAGGTAGTCGTCGGCGCCGACCTCCAGGCCGACGATGCGATCGACGTCCTCGACCTTGGCGGTCAGCATGATGATGGGCGTGACGTCGTTGGCCGCGCGCAGGCGGCGGCAGATCGACAGGCCATCTTCGCCGGGCAGCATCAGGTCGAGCACGATGAGGTCGACCGTCTCGCGCGTCAGCACGCGGTTGAGCGCCTTGGCGTCCTCGGCGAGCAGCACCTCGAAGCCTTCTTGCGTGAGGTAGCGGCGCAGCAGGTCACGGATGCGCGCGTCGTCGTCGACGACGACGACACGGTCGGGGCGCTGATTGGGATTGGTGGCCATCGAGGGCTTCTCCAAACTTGTAACAGGCGGGATTCTGCGGGGCTTTCCGGGGCGTTTCGGGAGGTCTGACCATCTGTTACAAATCTTGCCCCTGTGCCGGACGAAGTGCAATCACCCCGTCAAGACCGCGTGCGCGTATAAGCCTTCGTCGTTCACTTCACCGGGATATCAAGACATGCGTTCACGACCGATCGCCGCGATGCTCGCCGCCACCACCGCTGCACTGGCCAGCGTGGCCCATGCCGAACCGGCGCCGCTGCAGGGCGTGGTCTCGCTCTCGGCGAGCGCCACCGTCGAGGTGACCAAGGACCTGCTCAACGTCGTGCTCAGCACGAACAAGGAAGGGCAGGACGCCGCCACCGTGCAGAGCCAGCTCAAGCAGGCGCTCGACGCAGCGCTGGCCGAGGCGCGCAAGGCCGCCAAGCCGGGGCAGATCGAGGTGCAGACGGGCAACTTCTCGCTCTACCCGCGTTATGCGCCCAAGGGCGGGCTGACCGGCTGGCAGGGCTCGGCCGAGCTGGTGATCGAGGGCAAGGACATGAGCGGCATCGGCGCGCTCACCGGCCGCATCACGACGATGAGCGTGGCGCGCGTGAGCCAGGGCGTGTCGCGCGAGCTGCGCGAGAAGGTCGAGAGCGATCTCGCCGCGCAGGCCATCGCGCGCTACCGCGCCAAGGCGGCCGACTACGCCCGGCAGTTCGGCTACTCGGGCTATGTGATCCGCGAGGTCAACGTCAGCGGCACCGAGCCGCCGGGCTACGCGCCCATGCCGATGCTGCGCGGCAAGGCGATGGCCTCGATGGCGTCGGACGAGTCCTTGCCGGTGGAAGTCGGCAAGGCGCAGCTGGCCGTGAACGTGAGCGGTTCGGTTCAGCTCACGAAATAGGCGTCACTGCGCGGTCCAGCCGCCGTCCACCGCCCAGGCCTGCCCGCGCACGTTGTCGGCGCCCGCCGAGCAGAGGAATACCGCCAGATCACCCAGCTGCTCGGGCGTGGTGAACTGCAGCGAAGGCTGCTTCTCGGCCAGCAGGCGGCGCTTGGCTTCCGCGTCGTCGACGCCGTCCTTGGCGGCGCGCGCGTCGACCTGCTTCTGCACCAGCGGCGTCAGCACCCAGCCGGGGCAGATGGCGTTGACGGTCACGCCGGTGGTGGCGAGCTCGAGCGCGCTGGCCTTGGTCAGCCCGACGATGCCGTGCTTGGCTGCCACGTAGGCCGACTTGCCCGCCGAGGCCACCAGGCCGTGCGCCGAGGCGATGTTGACGATGCGCCCCCAGTTCTTCTTGCGCATCGCCGGAATCGCCAGGCGCATCGCGTGGAAGGCCGAGCTGAGGTTGATGGCGATGATCGCGTCCCAGCGCTCGGCCGGAAAGTCCTCGACGTTGGCCACGTGCTGGATGCCGGCGTTGTTGACGAGCACGTCGACGCCGCCGAACTCCTTGGCGGCATAGGCCATCATGGCCTCGATCTCGGCGGGCTTGCTCATGTCGGCGCCGTGGTAGCCGACGCGGATGCCGTGCGCCTTGCCGGCGGCAGCCACCTCGGCCTTCGGGCCTTCCGCGTCGCCGAACCCGTTGAGCACCACGTTCGCGCCCTGCGCCGCGAGTCGGCAGGCGATGCCCAACCCGATGCCGCTGGTGGAGCCGGTGACGAGGGCGGTCTTTCCTTTGAGCATGAATCTTCTCCGACGATTGACTTAGCATGGATTATGGAGACCCGACTGAACCGGAACTGAACCGCACATGACGCAACCTCGCCTCGACAGCGTGCAATGCCTGGGCGCACGCGGCCTGCACCGCATGGCTTACGCCGAATGGGGCGACCCGGCCAACCCGCGCGTGCTCGTCTGCGTGCATGGCCTGGCGCGCCAGGGCCGCGACTTCGACGTCTTCGCGCAGGCCCTGAGCGACCGCTACCGCGTCGTCTGCCCCGACGTGGTGGGGCGCGGCCGCTCCGACTGGCTGGCCGATCCGGCCGGCTACCAGATCCCCGCCTACGTGGCCGACATGGTGACGCTGCTGGCGCGCCTGGATGCGCAGGAGCTGCACTGGGTCGGCACCTCGATGGGCGGGTTGATCGGCCTCGGCCTGGCGGCGCTGCCGCAGTCCCCCGTGAAGAGGCTGGTGCTCAACGACGTCGGCCCGGTGATCGAGCTTGCCGCGCTGCAGCGCATCGGCACCTACCTCGGCCAGCCGCTGCGCTGGGGCAGCGTCGAGGAAGCGGCCGACTACCTGTGGAGCATCTCGGCGAGCTTCGGGCCGCACACGCGCGAGCAATGGCTGGCGCTGACGCGGCCGATGCTCCAGCCCGACGGCGACGGCTTCAAGCTGCACTACGACCCGGGCATCGCCGTGCCCTTCCGCGCCGTCACGCCCGAGGCGGCGCGCGCCGGCGAGGCGATGCTGTGGGCGAGCTACGACGCGCTGCGCTGCCCGACCCTGCTGCTGCGCGGTGCGCGCAGCGACCTGCTCTCGCGTGATACCGCACAGGCGATGACGCAGCGTGGCCCGAAGGCGACGCTGGTCGAGTTCGAGGGCGTGGGCCATGCGCCGACGCTGGTGGCGCCGGATCAGATCGCCGCCGTGCGGGAGTTCCTGCTCGCGCCATGAAGACCGGTCTGGCGGACGCACACGACGAGGCAGCGCCCATCGTGCAGCTGGCCGATGTGGCCGACGTGGCCGGCACCGACGCCGAGCTGGCGCCGCTGGAGCGCGCGCGCGCCTTCGCCGAGCCGCTGCTGGCCGGCCGCGCGCTCGACACCGGCGAGGATGCCTTCGCGCACGCCGAGGGCGTGGCCGCCATCCTGCAGGGCATAGGCGCCGCGCCATCGATGCGCGCCGCGGCCTATCTCGTCTATGCCGGCGACTTCCTGCACAAGCCCGAGGAGGTGGTGGCCAAGGCCTTCGGCGAGTCCTACGCCGGCCTGGTCGCCCACACGCGGCGGCTGGTGCAGATCCAGCGCGCCGCGCGCGAGGCCAACGTGGAGGCGCAGCGCCGCGCCGAGCAGACCGAGCGGGTGCGCAAGATGCTGCTCGCCTTCTCGCGCGACCTGCGCGTGGTGCTGCTGCGCCTGGCCTCGCGGCTGCAGACGCTGCGCTGGTACGCGGCCAGCAAGCGCGAGTGCCCGCGCGCGCTGGCCGAGGAATCGATGCAGGTATTCGCGCCGCTGGCCAACCGGCTGGGCATCTGGCAGATCAAGTGGGAGATCGAGGATCTGTCGTTCCGCTTCCTCGAGCCGGCGCCGTACCGCCAGGTGGCTGGCCTGCTCGACGAGCGGCGCGTCGAGCGCGAGCACGGCGTCGAGGCCTTCCGCGTCGAGCTCGGCGAGTTCCTCGCGCGCTCCGGCCTGAAGGCCGAGGTGCAGGGCCGGCCCAAGCACCTCTACAGCATCTGGAAGAAGATGCGCGGCAAGGGGCTGGACTTCGCGCGCGTATTCGACATCCGCGCGATGCGCGTGATCGTCGCCGACGTGCCGGCCTGCTACGCGGTGCTGGCGCGCGTGCACGAGCGCTGGACGCCGGTGCCGGGCGAGTTCGACGACTACATCGCTCGCCCGAAGCCGAACGGCTACCAGTCGCTGCACACCGTGGTGATGGATGCGGAAGGCCGGCCGGTGGAGATCCAGATCCGCACCCGCGAGATGCACGAGCACGCCGAGCACGGCGTGGCCGCGCACTGGGCCTACAAGGAGGCTGGCGCCAAGGGCTATGCGGGCGTGAGCGCCGGCAGCGACTTCGACGCGCAGGTGGCCGAGGCGCGCAAGGCGGTGCTGCGCCAGCTGCTCGCCTGGGAGCGCGATTTTGTCGAACGGGGCGTCGAGCAGGGGGCCGAGCCCGGCGCGCCGGTGGGCGGCGGCATGTTCGACGACCGCATCTACGTCTTCACGCCGCAGGCCGCGGTGGTGGAACTGCCGGCCGGCGCCACGCCGATCGACTTCGCCTACACGCTGCACACCGATCTCGGCCACCGCTGCCGCGGCGCCAAGGTCGACGGCCAGATGGTGCCGCTGAATACGGCGCTCAAGAGCGGCCAGACCGTCGAGGTCAATGCGATCAAGGAGGGCGGCCCCTCGCTCGACTGGCTCAACGCCGAGCTCGGCTACCTGCAGAGCTCGCGCGGCAAGGCCAAGGTGCGCGCCTGGTTCAATGCGCTGGCGCAGCGCGACACCATCGCGCGCGGGCGCGAGGCGGTGGAGAAGCTGCTGCAGCGCGAAGGCCGCACCTCGATGAAGCTCGACGAGCTGGCCGCGCAGCTGGGCTTCCGCAACGCCGACGCGCTGTTCGAGGTGGTGGGCAAGGACGAGTTCTCGCTGCGCAACATCGAGAGCCTGCTGCGCCCGCCCGAGCCGGCGCCGAGCGAAGACGAAGCCATCGTCGCCAAGGCCATCAAGACGCCGGGGCGCGTGCCGCAGGGCGGCGTGCTGGTGGTGGGCGTCGAGTCGCTGCTGACCAGCCTGGCGCGCTGCTGCCGGCCGGCGCCGCCCGATGCGATCGGCGGCTACGTGACGCGCGGCAAGGGCGTGGCCATCCACCGCGCCGACTGCATCAACTTCCGCCAGATCGCCGCGCGTTCGCCCGAGCGCGTGATCGCGGTGGCCTGGGGCGAGCGCAAGGGCGAGAGCGCAGCGGTCTATCCGGTCGACGTGGCGGTCGAGGCGAACGACCGCCAGGGCCTGCTGCGCGACATCACCGAGGTGTTCGCCAAGGAGAAGGTCAACGTCACCGGCGTGAAGACGCAGAGCATCAAGGACGCGCACGGCGGCACCGCCTGGATGACCTTCACCGTCGAGGTGGGCGATGCCTCGCGGCTGGCGCAGGTGCTGGCGCAGGTGGCGCGCGTGGCCGGCGTGCGCTCGGCGCGGCGGCGCTGAGCGCCTCGGAGCGGTCGGCAAGCCTGCTATACTGCTGAGCTTTCCAGGCGCGTAGCTCAGCTGGTTAGAGCACCACCTTGACATGGTGGGGGTCGTTGGTTCGAGTCCAATCGCGCCTACCAAATTCGGTAGAAGAAGCAGGGCCCGGCGAGAAACGCCGGGCCCTTTTTCTTGGCGCGCAGCGGCTATGCTTGCCGGCACCACGTCGCCGGAATCGTCATGCCTTCCAAGCCAGCCGCCGAGTCCCGAACGCGAGCACCTGCCCCGCAGCTGCGCTTTCGCATGCGCGTGACCCAGGGCGATGTCATCGCGGTCGGGCCGGGCAAGATCGCGCTGCTCGAGGCGGTCGACAAGACCGGCTCGATCACCGCGGCGGCCAAGAGCCTGGACATGTCCTACCGTCGGGCCTGGCTGCTGCTCGACGAGCTGAACCGCTCGCTGCGCGTCGCCGCCGTCGATTCGGCCAAGGGCGGCACGGCCGGCGGCGGCAGCGTGCTGACGCGCGAGGGCCGCGAACTGATTGCGCTGTACCGGCGCATC
>WBZX01001828.1_pt1 | contig 11693 bp, 10 predicted proteins | sample 5204211 | NCBI WGS metagenome assembly WBZX01 (sample SAMN12344362, study PRJNA552823) | activated sludge metagenome | biome: Activated sludge suspended growth; feature: Nitrification reactor; material: Wastewater; isolation source: activated sludge from nitrification reactor of wastewater...
GTCGCGATCCACGACGGGCGTGACGCGGGATCCCGCACCGCGAAGCCGACGGGCGCGGGGCGCGCCCCCGCCGCCAAGAACTCCTGGGCCGCCTTGCGTCCGAGCGAGCGGCGCAGCGCTCCTCGCACCCAGCCGGGGGCGCCCCTCGCGATCGCCTCGGCGAGATCCGGCTTCGGCCGCGGGGGCACGTCGCCTTGTCCTTCGAGCTCGCGCGAGACGCTCCGGAGGACGTGGTTCGCAAACCCGGCGGGCCGCTCCCCGATCGCCTCGCGCACGCCGAGGACAGCCTCCGACACGGCCGCGAACGCGGGGACCCGCTCGAGGAAGAAGAGCGAATAGAGGCCGATCGAGAGGTGGGCCCTCGCCATCGGATCATCGAAGCCCTTGCCTCGATCGGAGCGCTTGTCGATCTCCTCGTCGAGGAAGCCTCGGGTGCGGAGCACGCCGTAGACGAGCTCGGTCGCGAGGGCGACGTCGCGGGGATCCATCTTCGGCTCGCGCGACAGCTCGGCCTCGAGCGCGGCCGAGGAGAAGGCCGCGTCTTGCTCGACGCGGGCGAGGGCGCGGGCCGCCCTCCTTCTTGCCTCGGCGATCTTCACGGGGCCGGCCGGCTTCAATCCACCAGCTCCTTCACCTGGCCGCGGATGACGTCCCACCGGCGCTCGATGTCGTTCTTGAAGGCGACCCCCATCATCACCATCAGGAACACCATCCCGAACAAGCTCGCGATCTCGCGGACGCGGAGGGGAAGCGGACGGCGGAGGAGGGCCTCGAACAAGAAGAAGAGGAGGTGCCCGCCGTCGAGGACGGGGATCGGCAGCAGGTTGATGAGGCCGAGGTTGATGGAGATGACCGCCATCGCCCAGACGAAGTACGACGTGCCCTTCTTGCTCTCTTCACCGACGACGTCATAGACGGTGAGAGGCCCGCCCAGCGTCGAGAGGCTGACCTTGCCCTCCGCGATGCGGACGACCCCGACGAGGATGAACCGCGCGACGTCGTAGGTCTCCTCGAGGGCGCCCACAAACGCGTTGCGAACGCCGCGCTCGCTCTCCACCGGCGGCTCGGGGACGACGGGCACCCAATGCCGAGCGCGCAGCACGTAGCGGGGACGCTCCGTCCCGTACTCGTCGACGTAGAGCTCGCGGCGCAGCTTGAGGAGGCCGCTCTTGCGGACCCCCTGTCGCTCGAAGGTGATGAGGTGCGCGTCGTCGCGGCCATCGAAGAGGCGCTCTTCGAAGGTGACCCACGCCGGGACCTCGACGTTGTCGACGGCGATGATGCGGTCCCCCGGCCTCAAGTCGGCCTTCTGCTCTGCGGACCCCTCCGGCACGTCGAAGACGTAGAGATCCGCGGGCTCGATCCCGGTGCGCTGGAGGACGGAGCCGTTGCCGACGTCGGGGGTGAGCGTCGCCACGCCCGACTCGTACACCGCGATGTCCGCCATCGCCCCGAGCGCCCCGCTCACCCTCACCGGCCGCAGATACGAGACGGGGATGTTCTCGCCGCGGTGCTCGGCGAGGACCGCCTCGAGCTCGCTGTACCGCTTCACCGGCTTGCCCCTCACCTCGATGACGACGTCGAACGTCTTGAGGCCGCCGCGGAAGGCGGGAGAGTCCGTCCGCGGCACGCCGATCACCGCCGCCGGTTGGCTCGGTCCGATGCCGATCTCGCCGATGTAGTCGACGATCTCGAGCGGCTTGTCGATGCGGATCTCTTGCGGGACGACCGCGACCTCGACCCGCTCACGCCCGCGGAACACGCTGAGCGTGATCTCTTTGTTGGGGCTCTTCTGGATCGCGCGCGTGAGCTCCTCGAACGTGTAGACGGGGACGTTGTCGACCGCGAGCACGCGATCGCCGGGGAGGAGCTTGCCGTCGGCAGGGTGGCCGGGCGCGACGAAGCCGATCGTCGGCGGCGCGGACGGCTCTTGCCCGAGCAGGACCCCGAAGTAGAGGAGGACCGGGAAGACGATGTTCATCGCCGGGCCCGCGAGGACGATGACGGCGCGTTTGTAGATGGGCTGCGCTTCGAACGTGCGCGGCCGATCCTCGGGCAGCACCGAGTCCTGCCGCGTCTCCTCGAGCATCTTCACGAACCCGCCGAGGGGGAGGATGCCGACGCAGTACTCCGTCTCGCGGCCCCGGATGCGGAGGATCTTCGGTCCGAACCCGATCGAGAAGGTGAGGACCTTCACCCCGAAGATCTTCGCGAACACGAAATGGCCGAGCTCGTGCACGAAGATGAGCACGGAGCAGAGCAGCGCGAAGTAGACGAGATCCACGGAGCCCCCGAGATTTCACACGGGCTCGGGATCGGGGCAATCGTTTCGTGGGGCCCCGCTCGCCCGTGGATTTCAGCCTTCGCTCGCCGTCTGCTCCTTGGGTCGCGTGGCGAACGTCGCGACGGCGACGATCACGCCGACGCCCATGCCCGCGCCCGCCCACGCGAGCTCTTTCAGATCGGAGCCTCCCAAGAAGGTGAGCGATCCGATCACGCCGAGGATCGGGATCACCGGCCCGAGGGGCACGCGGAAGATCGCACCCTCCTCACCCTTCGCCGCGCGTCGCCGGAGGATCGGCACCGCCGAGCAAGTCAGGGCGTATTGGACGACGACGGTCACGTTGGAGAAGCCGATCAGCTCGCGGTAGGTGAAGACGGCGGCCGCGCCGGCGGTGAGGAGGGTGGTCGTCACGATCGCGACGTGAGGGGTGCCGAAGCGCGGGTGCACCCCCGCGAGCCCGCGCGGGAGCTGTCCATCGTGGGCCAAGGCCTGCGCGTAGCGCGGAGAGCCGAGGGCGCTCCCGGCCATGAAGCCGCCTACGCTGAGGAGGCTGCCCACCAGCACGAGCACGCCCAGCACGGGGCCGATGCTCTTCGCGGCGTCGAGCAGCGGCGTCGTCGACTCCGCCGCGAGGCCCGGAAAGGAGCCGACGAGCATCGTCTGCACGACCGTGAAGAGGACCGCGGCGAAGAAGAGCGATCCCACGGTGGCGAGGGGGACGTTGCGCTTGGGGTTCTTGGTCTCGCCCGCCGGGACCCCGACGACCTCGAAGCCCTGGAGCGGGAACAACGCCAGATAGATCCCGGTGCCGACGCCGGCCGCGCCATGAGGCAAAGGCCCGCCGAGCCGGCCGCCGTGGAGATGGAAGATGGCGGCGCCCACGAACAGAAAGATCGCGGTGAGCTTGCCGATCGTCATCACGTGGACGAGGTTCGCGCCTGGGCGCACGCCCACGTAGTTCACCGCGCCGAGCAGGAGGATCGCGCTCACCACCGCGGGGCGGTAGAAGAGCGTCTGGTCGAGGTGGGCGAGGGCGCCGAGGAGCGTCGCGTTCGCGGCGAGGCTGAGGAACGCGTTCACGTAGCACGACCACCCCACCACGAAGCCCACGATCGGGCCGAACGCGCGGACCGCGTAGACGTAGGGCCCGCCGTTCTTGTCGACCGCGCTCGAGAGCTCCGCGAAGCAGAGCGCCACCGGCACGAGCATGACGGCGCACAGCACGAACGCGAGCGGGGAGAGCCCGCCCATCGCGCGCTGCATGTCGTCCGGCACCGAGAAGACGCCGGAGCCGACGATGGCGTTGACGCCGATGGCGAGGACGTCGAGCAGTCCGAGCCGACGGCGCAGGCCCGCGGGCGCGGTCGCGCTCACGAGCCTCTCACCGCTTCCCTCACCGGCTCGCGCCACTCACTGGCAGGTCGAGTTGTCGGCCGGGTTGATGGTGCCGGGGCACTCCGTCGCGCTGCACGACCCCGCCTCGGCGCAGTAGTCGCAAGAGCCGACGCTCTGATCGGCGCAGTCCGGATCGCTCGCCCCGCAGCCGCAGTCGCAGCCGTCGTTCGCCGCGTAATAGGAGGTGTCGCACGCCCACTCGGGGGGAACGGTGCTGCCGCAGCCTTGCTCGTCGGACCCGTCCGCGCAGTCCTGGAAGCCGTCGCACGTCGCGAAGATGAGCACGCAGCCGTTCCCGTCCAAGCACGGGATCTCGAAGAGGCCGCAGCCGCCGCCGGTGCCGGTCGACGTGGTGTTCGTCGTGGAGCAGTTCGGGTTGGTGGGAGCTTCGTCGGCGCCGTTCGCGCACTGCTGGGTGAAGTCGCACTCCTGGGCCGCGGGGAGGCACTGGCCGTTGCCGCAATCGAATTGATTGCCCGTGCACCCCATCTGCGAGCCGGTGCTCGTGCTCGTCGTGGTCGTGGTCGTGGTGGAGGTCGGCTGGGTGACGTTCGTGCTGCCGCCGTCGGTCGTCACCGGGCTTCCGCCGTCTCCGGACGTCCCTCCGTTGCTGGGCGTACCGCCTTCGGAGGTCGAGTTCCCGCTCCCTCCGCTGCCGACGATGTCCCCCTCACCGGTGGCGCAGCCCGCGCCCACGCCGACCACGATGCATCCAACCGCAAGCAAAGCAAACTGCTTCATCGCACGCTCCCGACAGCGTCCCCGACCGGACCCACAATCTTATCCATAGTCGGCGCCTCTCGTCACTTGGACGACGAAGGCACCACCCAACACGACCACATGGTCACGAAGCGCTCGCACCGGCTGCGCCCTTCCGGCGGATGGGTGGAGGTCGGAGCGGCTGTTCAGAAGAGGCGGTCGAAGATCAGCATTGCGACCGCAGCGATGAGCCCGGCGGCCGGGATCGTCAGCACCCAGGCGGTGACGATGTTGCCGGCGACGCCCCATCGGACCGCGGAGAGCCGCTTCACCGCGCCGACGCCCATGATGCAGGCGTTGATGCAGTGGGTGGTCGAGAGGGGAATGCCGAGGTGGCTCGCGAAGAGGATCGTCGAGGCCCCCGCCGTCTCGGCCGCGAAGCCCTGGAGCGGGGTGATCTTGATGATCTTGGTGCCCATCGTCTTGATGATCCGCTGCCCGCCCGCCATCGTCCCGAGGCCGATCGTGATGGCGCAGGCGATGACGACCCAGCGGGGCACGCCGTCGCCGACGGGGACCATCCAGTGGGGAAGCGTCGTCGAGCCCTTGGCCGCGAACGCGACGAGGGCGAGGGTGATGATGCCCATGCTCTTCTGCGCGTCGTTCGAGCCGTGAGCGAAGGCCATCCCGCTCGCGGACACGAGCTGCATCACGCGGGAGCCGCGCTGGACCGATCTCGGCCTTGGCTTGGCGGCGTGGATCACCCAGAGCATCACCGTCATCACGACGAACGCCAGGAAGAAGCCGAACAGGGGGCTCACCACGAGCGGCACCAGGATCTTCTGGACGAGGGCCTTCCACTTGAAGTGAGAGAACCCGGCGTGGGCGACGACCGCCCCTGCGAGCCCGCCGACGAGGGCGTGGGAAGAGCTCGAAGGGATGCCGTACCACCACGTGATCAGGTTCCACGCGGAGGCCCCGACGAGGGCGGCGAGGACGACGGCTTGGGTCACGTCGACGGTGTCGGCGAAGCCGGACGCGATCGTCTTCGCGACGGCGGTGCCGGCGATGGCCCCGACGAAGTTCAGGATGCCGGCGATGAGCACCGCGGTCCGGATCGGGAGCACGCCGGTGGACACGACCGTCGCGATCGCGTTCGCCGCATCGTGGAAGCCGTTGATGTAGTCGAAGACGAGGGCCACCACGATGACGAGGACGAGCAGGACGAGCCCCTCACCCATGCTTCACCGAGAGGTTGGAGAGGTACTCCGCGACGTCCTCGCACGTGTCGATGGCGTCCTCGAGGAGCTCGATGACCTCCTTCTCGCGGATGAGCGAGCGGGCGTCGATCGACGTGTCGCTGAAGAGCTTTCGCATCGCGCCCCGGTAGATCTCGTCGCCCTCCTTCTCGAGCGTCTTCATGTCCCGGGTCGCGTCGCGGAGGGCGTCCCAGTCGTGCTTGCGAAGGCTCGGCAGCACCTCTGCGATCTTCGCGGTCGACTTCACGAGCAGCCGGATGAAGGCGAGGGCCTGCTCCGAGGGGGTGTCGATCGCGAACATGTCCATCGCGCTCGTGGTCGCGTGGCAGCGATCGAGGATGTCGTCGAGCATCGAGGAGAGCTTGTGGATGTCCTCGCGATCGATCGGGGTGACGAAGGTCTTCGCGAGGGCGTCCTCGACCTGGTGGTTCACCTTGTCGCCGCTCTTCTCGATGGCGTGGACCTTCTCCTTCACCTCCGAGAGCGGGTCCTCCTCGATCGTGGCGAGCATCTTGGCGCCCTCGTGGGCGAGCTTGGCCTGCTCCTCCAGGTAGTCGAAGAAGTGATCTTCTTTGGGGAGGATCACGCGAATCAAGTCTTGGAGTGCCATCGTTCCTCGTCGTCGGCGGGCGATGGGCTCCGCCGACCTCGCGAGCCCATTAGCACCTCCTCGCAGGGAGCGTCAGACCGCGCGTGTCGTCACAGATTCGTCACAGTCCCCGCGCGCGACCTCGAGAGGACGCCGTGCAAGCCAAGGAGCTCTCCGTGATCGATAGCGGTCGCAACCATTCAGAAGCCATCTGCAGCGTCGGAGGGGGGCTAGCGAGCCGAGCTGCGGGGCTTCGCGCTCGCCACCCAACGCTCCGAGCTCGACGACGCTTCAGGTGCGCCCTCTCCTTGCGAGCGCGAAGCGCGACGCGCGGAGATCAGGTACCGCGACGTGTGGTGAGGAGCGCCTGGTAGAAGCGGTCGAGCGTCGCCTCCACGCGCGCGAAGACGGTGCCCTCCGGGTATTGACCTTCGCGGGCGGCGCCGGCGGGCACGCCGGTGAGGAGCTCGATCCCCTCCTCGACGGTGTTGATGGCGTAGATGTGGAACGTGCCCTCTGCGATCGCGTCCATGACGGGGCCTCGCAACATCAGCGCGTCGACGTTGCTCGAAGGGATGAGGACGCCTTGCGTCCCGGTGAGCTTGCCCTTCGCCACGCAGACGTCGAAGAAGGCCTCGATCTTCTCGTTGAGGCCGCCAACGGGCTGGATGCTACCGCCTTGATCGACGCTCCCCGTGACGGCGAGATCTTGACGGAGGGGGAGCCCGGAGAGCGCGGAAAGCAAGCCGTAGAGCTCGCTCGAGGAGGCGCTGTCCCCGTCGATCGCCTCGTAGGTCTGCTCGAAGACGAGCGACGCGCTGAAGCTGAGCGGCCGCCGCTGGGCGAACCGCGAGGCGAGGAACCCGTTCAACACGAGGACGCCCTTCGAGTGGATGGGGCCGCTCATCTCCACCTCGCGCGCGATGTTCATCGGGCCCTCCTGGCCGGGGTAGACGACGGCGGTGACGCGGCAGGGGCGGCCGAACGCGACGGGGCCATCGGAGAGGACGCTGATCGCGTTGACCTGTCCGACGATGGCGCCGCTCGTCTCGATGCGGATCGTCCCGTTCGTGAGGAGCTCGTGGAGCGCGTCGCGGAAATGGCTGCCCCGGCGCTGGGCTCCGTCGATGGCGGCGACGATCGCGGAGGCGTCGATGGAATCGGCGCCGCGCCGGAGGGAGAGGTACGAAGCCTCCGTGGCGACCTCGGCGATGAGGCCGAGGCAGCTCGTCACCTTGGCTTGGCTCTCCGCGAGGCGCCCGCCGTGAAAGATCAGCTCCGCGACGGCGTCGCGCGAGAGCGGGAGGAGCTTTCGGGTCTGGGAGAGCCCCGCCAAGAACGCGGGGTAGGTGCGCTTCGCCTCTTCGACGGGCAGCGTCGGCTCGAAGCGGGCTTGCACCTTGAAGAGCTGTGAGAACTCCGGATCGGCCGCGTGCAGCTCTTGGAAGAGCGTCGAGCCCGCCACGAGGATCACCTTCACGTCGAGGGGGATCGAGGGAAAGAGCAGCTCCTCCGCGGTGCCGCGATAGTAGGAGGGGTTCTGCTCCGGGACGATGAAGCGTCCGGAGAGCAAGCACGCCTTCAGGTGCTCGTAGAGGAGCTCGTTCTTCAACAGGGCGGCCGCGGGCAAGATCAAGAAGCCGCCGTTCGCGTCGTGGAGCGCGCCCGCGACCGCGAACCCAGGCTCGGGCGGGAAGGTGGCGTCGGGGGGCGCGTGGCTCCTCCCGAAGAGGGATGAGAGCGTCGGGTGGGCGACCTCGACCACGGGGCCGCCGCTGCCGGGGGCGTGCTCGGTGAGGAGGGTCGGCACCACGAAGCCGCGGGAGAGGGCAGGGGGCTCTTCCCCGCGCGGCTCGTCGATCATCTGCAGCACGCGCGTCGTCACCGCGGACTCGAGCTTGGCGAAGAACCCCGAGAGATCGCGGTGCTCTGCGTAGCGCTGCACGACGGGGGCGAAGTGCTGGCGGAGCGCGTCGGAGAGGAACTGCTTGATGCTGGCGCGCAGCTCCTGCTCCGCCTCCTCGTGGACGGTGGAGAGCTTGGCCTCGAACTCCTCGACCGCGAGCTTCACCGCCTCCAGGGTCTCGTCGCTGGGCGGCTCTTCTTCTCCCTCGGCGCGGCGCAGCTCGATCTCGTCGCCGCTGCGCTCGATCGCGAAGCCGTGCGTCCCCGCCGTCTCCGCGAGCTGGTGCTCGAGCTTCGTCTCTTCGCGGCGCGCCCGCCGCTGCGCGCGCGTCTGGGCCTGCTTGAAGCGCTCGCCCTCGGTGGCGGTGTGGAGCGACTCGATGACCTTGCCGTAGAGCCCGCTCATCGCGTCCACGAACGCGCGCCCCTCTCCCGCGGGGAGGAAGAGGGCCGTCGGCTCGCTGGGACGATCCGGGTTGGGGAGGAGGAGGAGGTCGTCCGGGGTCGGCCGCGACTTCGCGATGCGCTCCGCCGTCGAGCGCACGCTGAACGTCCTCCCCGAGCCGGGGCTCCCGACCACGACGATGTGGAATCGCGGCTGGCGGATCTCGAGCCCGAGCTCCAAGGCCTGCAGCGCGCGCTCTTGCGAGACCACGCCCCTCGCCGGCTCGACCGCGGCTGTCGTATCGAAGGTGAGCGAGGCCGGGTCGATTCGGATCCGACACTCGTCTTGGGTGAGCTTCCGCGGCGCCATCGAGTCGGCATCTATAGCTCGAATCGAGAGGCGCGAGCACGCGCCAAGCGGACGGCGTGGCGAAACGCTTCAGCCGCCTTCGTTCGTCCGCGCCTTGCCCGCCTGCGCGAGGAGCTCGTCGACGCGGACGCCGTCGATGACGAGGCCTTCGATCTTGGCGTTCGTGATCGAGAGGCCGCGCAGGTCCACGTCGTCGAGGCGCGCGTCCTTGAGCGAGATGTCGTCGAGCCGCGCCCCTTCGAAGCTCGTGTTGCGGAACCGCGCGCTCGCGAACGAGACATCGTCGAACGAGGCCCCTTCGAAGTCGACGTTCCGGAACACGCCCTTCTTCGCCGACGCGTCGTCGACGCTCGCCTCGTCGAGCTTCACGTTCGAAAGGCTCGCCCCCGTCGCGTCCGCGTCCTCGAGCGCGAGCTGCTGGAGCGAAGCGTTCACGATGCGCGCGCGCTTGATCGAGACGTCCTCGAGCTTCGCGTCGTCGAGGACCTCGTCACGCCACGCGAGGCCTCGGTCCGGCGACGCTCCCTTCCCTTTGCCCTTGTCCTTCTTGTCGCCGCCCATGCCACGAGTGTCCAGCAGTCCCGCCCGCTCGTCGAGGTTTCCCTTGCATCCCGCGGCGCGCGCGAGTTGATCGGGCCATGGAAGACCGGGTGCTCGCGCACCAGATCGTCGCGCGCGAAGGGGCCACCCCGGACAAGGCGATGCTCGTGCTCCACGGCATCCTGGGCATGGGGCGGAACTTCCACTCCATCGCGAAGTCTCTTTCGGAGGCCGCGCCCTCGTGGTGCTTCGTGCTCTGCGATCTGCGCGGCCACGGCCAATCGCTCGGGCTCGCGGGGCCCCACACCCTCGCGGCCGCGGCCGACGATCTGCGCCGGGTGGCGGCCCGCCTCGCCGTCCCCGTCCGCGGCGTGATGGGCCACTCGTTCGGGGGGAAGGTCGCGCTCCAGCTCGTCGCGTCGATGCCGGTCGACGTCGCGTGCGTGCTCGACTCGAACCCCGGCCCCCGCCCTTCGGGAGCGGGGGAGGGAGACGGCGTGAGCGAGGTGGTGACGGCCCTCTTGGAGCTTCCCCCGACCTTCCCCTCGCGAGAGGCGTTTCAAGAGGCGATGCGCGCGCGCGGCTTCCCCCGCGCCATCGTCGAGTGGCTGTCGATGAGCGTGCGCCGCGCGGGAGAGGCCTACGCGCTCACCATCGAGCTCGCGACGGTGCAGGCGCTCTTGGCCGACTACTTCGCTCAGGATCTGTTCGGCGTCGTCGAGGATCCGACGCGCGCGCGCCGGCTCGCGTTCGTGATCGGCGGCCGCTCCCACGTCTTCGATCCGTCTGCGCGCGCGCGCCTCGACGCCGCGGCCGCGCGCAACCCCCACCTCTCGATCACGGAGCTGCCGGCGGCCGGGCACTGGATCCACGTCGACGATCCGCGCGGCACGCTCGAAGCGATCCGGGCCGCGATCCTCTGAGCCAGCGATCGCGACCCTTGCCGCCACGGGCTCAGGGCGCGACGAGGTTCTTGAAGCCGCGCAGATAGGCGATGAACGGATCGCTGACGGCGCGCTCTCGGAGGAGCTCGGGCGGGTGGGGCGGACGAAGAGGCTCCCAGCCCGGCTCGCGCGCGCGCAGCGGCAGATCCGGGTTCGCGATCGCGGCCCGGGCGATGGCGACGAGGTCCGCGCCCAGCTCGAGCTGGTGCTCCGCGTCCGCGCGGGTCGCGATCTGTCCCGCCACCACGAGGCGGACGCGGCTCGGGAGGGCGGCGCGGAGGACGCTCGTGGGGTGCTCGGCGGGCCGCTTCTTCGTGGGGTTGCGGGCGTTCCAGAGCGAGGCGTGGATGAAGTCGACGCCGTCGTCCGCCAGCCACGCCGCGACCTGCAGAGACTCGTCGAGGTCGAGGCCCTTCGCGTTGCCGAAGTCCTCGAGCGAGAGGCGCACCCCGACCACGAACGAGGGCGAGGTCGCGGCTCGGACCGCGCGCGTCACCTCGCGGATGAGCCGGGCTCGATGGGTGAGGGGACCGCCCCACGCGTCGGCGCGGCGGTTCTCCGTCGCGCTCAGAAACTGGGTGAGGAGGTAGCCGTGGGCCCCGTGGATCTCCACGCCGTCGAAGCCGGCCCGCTCCGCGCGGGCGGCGCCTCGCGCGAAGTCGGCCACGATCCGCTCGAGCTCCGCGGAGGTGGCCTCCCGTGGCCCGCCCTCCTCTTCGGAAGGCCCGAGCGGCCGCCCTCCCGTGACGCTCGCGTCCGCGCGCCGGCCGCCGTGGAAGATCTGCACGAGCCCGAGGGCGCCGTGCGCATGGAGCTCCTTCGCGACGCGCGCGAGCCCGTCGACGAGACGGTCGTCGAAGACGCCGAGCTCGCCCGCCCAGCCCTGTCCCTCCGGCGAGACGTGGGCGGCGCACGTCGTCACGACGCCGAACCCGCCGCGCGCGCGCGCCGCGAGCCAGGCGAGCTCGTCCTCGCCGAGTGAGCCGTCGGGGTGACTCTGACGATTCGTCATGGCCGCGAGCACGAAGCGGTTCTTCGCGATCTTCGGCGTCCTCGCCTCCGCGGGCGCGCCGATCGCGATCGGTGAGAACAGGTCGTCGTCGTGACGTTCGGAGCGAGGCATCGGGTCTCCCGTCGTTCGGAGTATCGCGCAGACAAACCACCACACGACGCGGCGGAGCGACAAGGCCCCTCGCGGACCCGTTTTGCGATAGCGTGGTGGAGCGTGGCGAAGCTCGACGTCAAAGAGGTGAGACCGCCTGTTCGGGACTCGCGGTCCGACGACGGTGACGATGCGCCGGCGCTCCGTCCGCGGCCGCCGCTC
>WBZX01002539.1_pt1 | contig 11688 bp, 10 predicted proteins | sample 5204211 | NCBI WGS metagenome assembly WBZX01 (sample SAMN12344362, study PRJNA552823) | activated sludge metagenome | biome: Activated sludge suspended growth; feature: Nitrification reactor; material: Wastewater; isolation source: activated sludge from nitrification reactor of wastewater...
CTGTTAATAATTCGGGTAAAAGCTGCATTTATTTGCGCAACAACGAAACAGGGAAATCACAAAGACTCTTTTCTCAACACTTTAAGAACAGGTTTCAGGAAGCTGATACCGAGTATCCCCATTTTTGCTGGAGCGATGGCGACAAAGAATTTTTTGTCAGTACCCAGCGAAGAGACAATATTTATATACGAAAATACAGTATCCAGGATTTGAAATATGCAGAACAACTGCTGCCCAATGAGGTGCAGAGGTTGTATAGCCTGAGTTACATTGACAAACGTTATTTGCTCATCAATGCGGCTATCGATGGTTTTTCGGATATTATGATCTATGATACCAAAGAACGGGAAGTGTTGCCGCTTACCAACGATTACTTTGATGATCTGGATGCCAGTGTTGTTGATTACCAGGGAGGAAAGGCAGTGTTGTTTTCCAGCAACAGAACTGTTGAACACATCCTGCCGATGAAACTTGATACCATTTTACCTTTGGGCACCATGGATGTATTTCTATATCCTTTGCCCACAGTGAAGGATAAAAACGATTTGAAAAACATACCAAGAATACTGGAAAGACTTACCCAAACGCCGGATGACAGTGAAACCCAACCCGTTTGGATAGGCAATAATACCTTTGTATTCAAAAGCGAAAAATCGGGTCTCGTAAATCTATATGCAAGGGATATAATTACAGGTGCGGAGACTCCATTGACCAATTTGGCCGGCAATTTATTGAGCTACGGGACCAGTGATGCCAGGGAATTTTACCTTCACATGTTTTATGACAAAGCCAACAGGATCTTTCTTAAAAAAGGCATGGAAGGAACGGTCCCTTTTGAAACCAATCTGGCTAAATCCAGGGCCAAAAATCAAAAAGAGGAGGAGCCTGTGCAGGAAGTTGTTTATACAGAGATTCCCGATCACCTCAAATTTCAAACCGTTTTTGAGGATGTTAACAGTCTAAGCATTGTAAATCCGGTGGTCAGCAAAAAAACCGGAGTCCACGAATCTACCGACAACCTCAATGAGGTAAATGAACGAATCATTGCCATAAAAAACACCGGCATTACTGCCGCAGGTCTTAAATTCAGAATCGATAAACTCACTGCCAGAATGGACAATGAGATTTTGTTTGAAGGTTTGGAACTTGCTCAGGGCCAAAACAAGGAAGTTAATCAGATTCCTATGGGATTTTTGGCAAAAGCAGCTTTTACAGACATCTTTGAGGATTACAGGCTGGAAGCGGGCACCCGAATTTCAACCAACCTGGATGGAGCTGAATTTTTCTTTACTTATGACAACAACAAAAGGCTTATTGACAGGCGCTGGGCATTTTACCTTCGCAATCAGACAGAACGCAGCTATGTTGAATTCATTCCGCCTTTAAAATCCAAAAAACAGACATTAATTGGCATGTATAGCCTGCGATATCCCGTAGACCTGCACCAGAGTTTCAGGGCTTTTGCCAGTTTAAGAATGGATAAACAGTATTTCAAGGCAACAGAAATTACCACCTTATCTGAAGTTCCGATTTATGAAAAAAGGCTGGGTTTGCGTTTTGAATATGTTTTTGACAATTCCTATCAATATGCACTCAATATCCTGCACGGAGCCAGAATGAAGTTTTATGCAGAAGCTATGAACCAATTCAATTTTGAGCCTTCCAATAACTTTCGCGTAGACCTCAATCAGGGATTTACGGCTGTGTTGGGTATGGATGCCCGCTATTATCAGCCTGTATTGAATCACAGTATATTTGCGTTCAGAATTACTTCAGCCACCTCGCTGGGAAGCAAACCCAATATCTATTACCTGGGAGGTGTCAATAACAACCTTTTTCCATCTTTCGACAATTCCATACCGCTCCCCCAAGATCAGGACTTTGCCTTTAAAACCAATGTACCCCATCTGAGAGGTTTTAAAAGCAATATCCGCAACGGGTCAAGCTATGCGTTGTTCAATTCAGAAATCAGGGTGCCTTTGTTCACTTATTTACTGGGTAAAGACAGAGGTGCATCGCTCATAAGGAATTTCCAGCTGATTGCTTTTTTTGATGCCGGACTTGCCTGGTATGGAGCAGGACCTTACAGCAGTAAAAACCCTCTTAATTCTGTTCAGGTCAAGGATGTATTAATCGAACTCGATATTCAATATTTCAGGGATCCGCTGGTAATGGGATATGGCTGGGGGGCCAGGACACAGCTGCTAGGCTATTTTATCAGGCTGGATATTGCCCATGGCATTGAGACCAAAAAAAGCCTGCCCGCTATGTACCATCTGGGCATTGGTCTCGACTTTTAAGTATTGTCCCAAATCCCTCTTAAAAACAGAAGAGGCCTCAACTTTTTTCTTACTTTTGTAGGTCAAACTTTAATCCATGAGATCATTCAATAAAGTATTCACTCCGGCAACAGGGCTTGGTTTGGTGCTTTGGGTCGCATTATTCATTCATTCTTGTGTTCCACCCACGGATCATGTCAATGCCAACCTCAATCTGGGCTTTAATGACCCGGAGGTGAGGAAGGTACTCCAGCTTCAAGACAAGGGATTGTCAGATTCTATTTATCCGTATTTTAAGCATAAAAACCCGGGAGTCAGGTATGCAGCAGTTAAAGCCTTTGCTTCTATCAGATCTGAGAATGCCCTGGATTCTGTAGTCAATATGCTAAAAGACCCCGTGCTCGAGGTTCGGGCCATGGCCGCTTATGCCTTGGGACAAATAGGAAGCCCAAAGGCGGAAACACCCCTCATTGCCGCATTCACTGCACAGGATACCTTAAGTGTCAACAACATGTTTAACCGCCAGATCCTGGAAGCACTGGGGAGATGCGGCAGTAAGACAACCCTGAAAAATATTGCATCTGTTGTAAGTTATCGGGATAGCGACGACGAATTGTTGTTGGGTCAAACACGCGCCTTTTACCATTTTGGTCAGCGAAATATTTTTGATCCTGCAGCTTCCAGCAGAGCCATGGAACTGCTTTCCAATGCAGCTATAAGTGAACCTATAAGATTGCAGTCGGCTCACTACTTTGGTAGGTTCAAAGAAGCCGTAAGTCCCGAATTGGTGGACAGGCTTATCAATCAATTGGGAATTGAAGACAACCCCGAAATCCGCATGGCACTTGCTTCGGCAGTATCACGTACTTCGGCCACAGGCCTGGATAAAAAACTGGTCCAATTGCTCACCACTGAACAGGATTACAGAGTGAAATGCAATGCTTTGAGGGGATTTCAGAACATTGAACTGGACAGCGTAAAAGCAACGGTATTTAATCTTGTTAAAGATCCCAACCTCCATGTGGCAGCTTTGGCAGCAGAATTGATTGGGAGAAAGGGCAAAAAAGAAGAATTATACGACTATAAAGCACTGGCAACGCCGGAACTTGACTGGCGGGTAAAAACCAGGCTTTATCAATCTATGATGAAATTAACACCTTTGTTTTTTACCAAGTTTAAAAACGAATTGGCAGCAGAGGTCAAGTTTTATTTTTCAAATGCTACCGGTGCTTATGAAAAGGCTGAATGGCTGAGAGTCCTGGGTGAAGATCCTTATCAATACTTAACCCTTACCAGCTTATATGGTAAAACAACACAACCGGTTGAAAGAACAGCCATCATAGAGGCCTTTGGTAAGATTCTGCAACATCCTGAATTTATCAAAGCGTATGGTTCAAAGTACATAGAAGTTAAGTCTTACATTATCAAGTTGCTGGTAAACCTGAGTAAAAGCGGGGATTCCGGCACTGTAGCAGCAGCCTCTGTTATACTCAAAGATCCCAAATCCGGAGCTAAAGGTTTTGTGTCTGACACTACGTGGTTTGAATCCTCCAAGTCGAGATTGAAACTCCCTCAGGATGTAGAGTCCTACAATGAGCTTATGCAGGCAAGGGCATTTCTGTTTGACAGTACATACAATGCTTATAAAGCACCCTACAGTCACCCCATTGATTTCAGCGCACTGGAGGCTCAAGGCGACTCTATTGAGGTGGTCATGAAAACAACCAAAGGAAATATAACTTTATTGTTGTTTACAGACAAGGCACCCGGCAGTGTGGCCAATTTTCTTGAACTTTGCCAAAAGGATTTTTACGACAACAAATTTTTTCACAGGGTTGTTCCCAACTTTGTGGTTCAGGCGGGTTGCCCCAGGGGCGATGGCTACGGTGGTTTGAATTATACCATAAGATCTGAATTGAACCTCAATTATTATTTGGAAACAGGCTTGTTGGGAATGGCCCATGCCGGCAATCATACCGAAAGTTCCCAATTTTTTATAACCCATAGCCCGGCACCTCACCTCGATGGCAATTACACCATTTTCGGAAAAGTAAAAGAGGGCATGGATGTAGTCCATACTTTGTACCAGGGCGATAAAATCATTGATGTGATTATTTTAAAAGCGAATAAATAAATACCTACCAAATCCATGAAATCAACACCACTTACCCAAAAACACATAGAATTAGGTGCCAGGATGGCCGAGTTTGCAGGCTACAACATGCCCATATCCTATTCGGGAATTATAGATGAGCACCACGCTGTAAGAAACAGGGTCGGCATTTTTGACGTCAGCCATATGGGCGAATTTATTGTAAAAGGGAAACAGGCGTTGGATTTGGTACAAGCCATCAGTTCCAATGATGCTTCCAAACTCCAGCCGGGAGACGCTCAATATTCCTGTTTACCCAACAAAACAGGAGGAATGGTAGATGATATGCTCGTTTATCGCTTGTTCGATGACATGTGTGCAGAAGGAGAACAGGCCTTTATGTTGGTGGTCAATGCCAGCAACATGGATAAAGATTGGGACTGGATAAGCAGCCTCAATCAATTTGATACCCGCCTGATCAATATTTCAGACGAAACCGGCTTGATTGCGGTACAGGGTCCAAAAGCTGCCCAGGCATTACAAAAGCTCACAGATGTTGACCTATCTAAAATCGAATACTATCACTTTGCCAAAGGCACCATTGCCGGCGTAGAGAATGTTGTTATTTCTGCAACCGGATACACCGGAAGTGGCGGTTTTGAATTGTACTGTCAGAAAGACAATACCGCCGCTTTGTGGGATGCGGTAATGAGGGCAGGAGCCGAATTTGATATTATGCCCTGCGGCCTGGGTGCAAGAGATACCCTGCGACTAGAAATGGGATATTGCCTGTATGGAAATGACATCGATGATACCACCAGCCCGCTGGAAGCAGGCCTTGGCTGGATTACCAAATTGAAGAAGAATGCAGAATTCCCTTCAAAAGCCATTTTTGAACAGCAAAAAAAAGATGGACTGATGAAAAATCTGGTTGGCTTTACCATGAATGAAAGAAGGGTGCCCAGACACGGTTATGAAGTATGTGATGCTGCCGGATTGAACATAGGTGTAGTCACTTCCGGTACACAGTCTCCCAGCCTGGATCAACCCATTGGCATGGCTTATGTTGGTGTTGCTTATGCCAAACCGGGTACCAAAATCTTTGTGAAAATGGGTAGCAAGTTGTTGGAAGCAGAAGTAACGTCCCTTCCTTTTGTCAACGTATAATTAGTTAGCATGCCTGCCACCTGGTATCAAGCCCAAGTGTTGGATATAGAAGATGTAAATTCCGGCGTCCGCAGATTTTTTCTAAAAACCGACTCAGCATTTCCTGGGTTTCAGGCGGGACAATTCATTACTTTTGATTTGCCGGTAGGAGAAAAAAGACTACATCGTTGGAAGAGTTATTCTATTGCCAACGCACCCAATGATGACGGGTTATTGGAACTATGCATTGTTCGCCATCCGCAAGGTATGGGTACTGCTTATCTGTTTGATAAAATTTCCAAAGGCAGCACCCTTACTTTCAAAGGCCCGGAAGGAAATTTCATATTGCCCCAAAATTTGGAAAGTACCCAACTCATCATGGTTTGCACCGGCACCGGCATTGCTCCTTTTCGCTCAATGATTCAGGAAGTAACCCTTAAGCAAATACCATTTCTCCGTATGCATCTTATTTTTGGAGCCAGAAAAGTAGAAGATATCCTATACCGGGAAGAAATGGAAAAACTGGCTGAAATACTGCCCAATTTTTCCTACGATATTTGCTTGTCCAAAGAGCCATCATGGCCGGGCTATAAGGGACATGTTCACCAGGTTTACCTGGAAAAATACAAGGCCATCGACAAACAAAATTTGTTTTATCTGTGCGGATGGACCAAAATGATTGACGAGGCAGTCATCAATCTGGTTGCCAATCTGGGTTACGACAAAAGCCGGGTCAGGTATGAACTTTACGGTTAAATTTTACTCCTGCAGCTTTATACCAAAACACAAATCTCCTGCATCCCCTAAGCCGGGAACGATATAAGATTTGGCAGTAAGCTCATCATCAATGGCACCTGTCCAGATTTGTGCATGCGGAAAAAAGCGTTGGATGTGGTTTACTCCTTGACTGGAGGCAATGACGGAAACAACATGAACTTGTTTGGGTTTTCCATATTCTTCAAGGTACTCCAGAGTCTTGTGTATGCTGGCGCCGGTTGCCAACATGGGATCCAGTAGGATTAGGATTTTCCCGTCGATATTGGGGCAAGTAATGTACTCCAGTTTAATGTCAAAAGTGCCATCTTTATGGTGTGATCGATAGGCTGATATGAAACCATTTTCCACATCATCAAAAATGCGTAAAAAGCCCTGATGTAAAGGTAGGCCTGCCCTCAATATCGATGCCATCACTATGCTGTCATTGGGCAACTCAATATTGGCTTCACCCAGAGGCGTTTCCACTGTTGTCATCGAATAATTCAGGTGTTTACTGATTTCGTATGCCATGATTTCTCCTATCCTTTCCATATTGGTGCGAAATCTCATGCTGTCCTTTTGCTTTTCTACAGATCGCATTTCATAAAGAAATTTGTTGAGAATGGATTTATGAGATGATAAATTGTGAATCATGATTAACGATTTTGTAAGTTATAAATATACAGGATTTGCTACGGATATCAAAACCACCTTTTTTGATTTATTGCTACAAACTGATTATCAGCGTGGAAGCTGGGTTATATGATTTTCACCTGGATTGCAAGAACAGCTGCATTTTATAGCCCGCGTTGAACTTTTTATCAGAAATTCACTTATTTTTATACCATGTTATTAGGCAGCATAAGGCTTACATTCCATCTTTCATCATCCAGCAAAAAGGTTGGCTATCTGGGTATGCTCCTGGCACTGGCGCTGTTGAGTCAAAATGCCTGGGCCCAAGTTTCCACCAAAACCAATCTCAATGATGATCGGTTCAAAGGCATTATTTACCGAAAAGAAACCACAGGGGATCTAAGGTTGCACAACAATGGTTGGGCGGTAGCTGTCAATTTTGGAGAAATCCGAACCTATTACCGCACAAGGTATTACCATTTTGAATTGGGTACAATGCACAGTCCCAGAGAGCAAAATCAGTCCAAAAACCTCAATGTTATCGGCAACGAATTGCCAAAAGAATTTAAGCTGGGAAAACAAAACAGTGTTTTTATCCTCAGAGCAGGCAAAGGATTTAAAAGATATTTATCGGATAAAGCCCGGCGCAAAGGTGTTTCTATTGGCTACAGCCTTGAAGCGGGTCCTGCCGTTGCCCTTCTCAAGCCTTATTACCTGAAGTTTATTGAGCAGGTGGTAGTAAATGGCGAATTGGAATCCATCTTGGTGGATAAGAAGTTTAGTGAAGAAAACAAAGATGAATTTATTGACTACGGAAGCATATACGGAGGGGCACCCTTTTCGACCGGCCTCAAAGAGATTACCATTTTACCAGGCTTTCAGGCCAAAGCAGGTCTATTCTTTTCCGTAGGCGCTTTCGACGAATATGTCAAAGCGGCAGAAATTGGATTGATGGCAGACCTCTTCATTAAAAAGGTGCCTATTATGGTGGAGACTGCCGGCACCACCAATACACCACTATTTCTCAACCTTTATGTAAATTTGCACTTCGGACGCAGAAGCAATTAATTTATACATGTCACTTATCGAATTACCCATCATATCAGCAGAAGAAACCCAGCCGGCCAGATCCAGAAAACCCGAGTGGTTGAGGGTCAAGTTGCCTATTGGTGAAGACTACAAAAGGGTTCGCCAGCTGGTGGATGAATACAAATTGCACACCATTTGCCAGAGTGGCAATTGTCCGAATATGGGTGAATGCTGGGGAGCAGGCACTGCTACTTTCATGATCCTGGGCAATGTCTGTACTCGATCCTGTTCGTTTTGTGCGGTGAAAACAGGCAGACCCAACGAATACGATACCGATGAGCCTGCACGGGTTGCCGAAGCCATCAAATTAATGAGGGTCAAGCATGCAGTAATCACATCTGTCAACAGGGATGAGCTCAAGGACAGAGGCGCTGAAATATGGTACCAGACTGTTTTTATGGTCAAACAAATGAGCCCTCAAACGACCATCGAAACTTTGATACCGGATGTAAAATCCAATTGGGAAGCACTGGAAAGAATGATTTCGGCAGGTCAGGAAGTAGTATCACACAACATGGAGACGGTGGGCAGGCTATACAGACTTGTGAGACCACAAGCCAAATACGAAAGAAGTCTGGAGCAAATCAAACGCACCAAAGCCTATGGCAAGCGCACCAAAACAGGCATAATGCTGGGACTTGGAGAAACAAAAGAAGAAGTATTAAAGGCAATGGACGACCTGGTCGCCAATGGATGTGATGTGCTAACCTTAGGGCAATACCTTCAGCCCACCAAAATGCACCTGGAAGTGGCAGAATTTATTCATCCCGATACATTTGCCATGTACAAAGAAGAAGGTTTGGCCAGGGGCTTTGACTTTGTAGAAAGTGGACCATTGGTCCGCTCATCTTATCACGCCGAAAGGCATCTATAATCGAAAATATGCCTACTCCGCATAATTCTGCAGCCATCGGTAATCTTGCAGCTACCGTGTTGATGCCCGGAGATCCGCTCCGAGCAAAGTTCATTGCTGATCACTTCCTGGATAAGGTTAAACTTGTCAATGATGTGCGCAACATGCTGGGATTTACCGGAGAATACCAGGGTAAACGAGTTACCGTTATGGGTACAGGCATGGGCGCGGCTTCAACCGGTATTTATGCCCATGAATTTATACATCATTATGGGGTAAAGCAACTCATCCGCGTGGGATCAACCGGATCCATTCAAGCACATGTAAAAGTTAAGGATATTGTCATTGCGCAGGGAGCTTCCACCGATTCCAATTTTGCAGATCAATTCAATCTGCCCGGTCAGATGGCTGCTTTGGCCGATTTTGATCTTTTGTGGAGAGCTGCGTCCAATGCAAAACAGATGGGCGTTTGTTATCATGTGGGCAATGTTGTGAGTTCTGATTTTTTTTACCACGATAATGCCGATAATTGGAAGTTATGGGCTAAAATGGGCATACTTGCCTTGGAAATGGAAGCACATGCGCTTTATCTCACTGCTGCCAGAGCAGGCGTTAAAGCCCTGACATTACTAACGGTGTCAGATTCCATGGTCACCGGAGAGGCCATCAGCGCAGATGAACGCGAACAGGGCTTTGAAAAAATGGTTTTGCTGGCACTAAGCCTGCTTTAATTACCGATTTTCTTCTTTCAACCAACCGGTTTGGTGTTTTATTATTTTCAGGATCAGGTATGCCAGGCCGGTTATCACCAAAGCATTGAGTGTCCATGGGTGCGGAAGCTGGACCTTGCCCGTTTGAACATAATCTGTCCACATTTGAAAAGTTGCCAATAAGACGAAGAAAGCAAGAACCCCATTCTTCTCTTTGGCCAATACTTTTTTCCAGGAAAAATAGAGATTGGGGCTGTTCCACTGACTAAAATTTGGGATAATGGTAGGTACTTTTTGACTCCATTCTGTATAGGATTCTCCAAATTTTTTATTGAGAAAATCCTCTTCGGCCAGCATAACACGCTCATAGAATATAAAATACAACAGACTGAAAACAGCCACAAAATAAAGGTCTGCCGTTAAAGCTGCGATGGAAAGCCACATAAAGTAATTACCCAGGTACAAGGGATGCCTTACGGTGCTATAAATTCCGGTAGTATTTAAACTGTCTGCCACCTGAGTGGCAGTATTTCTGAGGAAGGTGTTGGCGGGCGTAAAACCTACCGTAAGCATGCGAATAATAAATCCAATTAAACACAGCACAACAGCCACCATTTCAGGAAAATTGATGCCGGCATGCCCAAACCATTGTGGAAATTTTGATATGCTGGAAGCAGTGGCTATAAAGGCAAATGGAAGCAAGAGCAGGGGAATGTAACTTCTGTTTTTAAAAAATACATTTCCCTGAGAAAGTAATTGATCAGCAATTTTCATTTAAATAGATTTTGCAGTTTGGGTGGCTACTTTTCTCCAGGAGATATAACCCGCCCAGGCCATTAGTAAAAATACAACATACATAAGCGTAAAAAGCATAAATCCTTTAAAAAAATTGAGGGGGATGGCAACCATATTGGAAACGATCCAGGCCAGCCAGTTTTCTACTTTGCGCAAGGCCATCCACCACATGGCAGTTGCCGCAGTGGCGGAAACCAGCGAATCCAGAATAGGCGTATTGCTGTTGGTATAAAAGTGCAACAGCGCCCAAATGGCGGCCCACGAAACGGCAAACAACAACAAGCCATTGGTCAGTTCTTTTTTGGAACACCATGCAATTGGAAAAAGGAGAGCCTCTTCTTTTTTTCGTGTCCATTGGTACCAGCCAAAAATACTCATGGCTAAGTAGTATAAATTCAATACACCATCTGCATACAGAGGGGGTTGCGCCAAAAAGAAATAAATCCAGGCCGCCAAGACCACCCCCACAATGCCGGTTGGATAGACCCAAATGTTGTTTTTTCTGGCGTACCATACACTGGCGAGTTGTGTCAGGGTTGAGACCCACTCCTGCCATCGGGTAGCCAAAAGGTCATTTAGAAATTTTTGTATTGCCTCGTTGATACTCATAATGCTGATAATCAGTCAATTATTTAATTTTTTATCGATGAAAGAGCAATTTTTGTCGAAAATAACAACTAATTCAGTCAAAAAAGTAAACATTTGCACGGAAACTGTCGTTACTGAAATAGTTTCCACAGTTTAACTAACAAAATTTAATTTGGACGTCAAAAACAGAATATTACAATGTGCGGAGGACCTGTCAAGGAAGATAGGTTTCAGGGCGGTTACCATGGATCAACTATCCTCTCAAATGGGCATTTCCAAAAAAACCATTTATCAGTTTTTTACGGATAAAGACGAATTGGTAGATGCCATTATGGAGACCGAAATCAGCAAACGACAACAGGATTGCGCCGTCCTGCATGAGGAAGCGGAAAATGCCATTCATGAAATTTTTATGACCATGGAAATGCTGACTGAAGATTTTCAGGACATCAACCCCATTGTCATCCATGACCTGAGAAAATTTCACCCTGCAACGTTTGATAAATTTGAGCGGCACAAAAATGAATTCCTGTATCAGGTAATCAGCAAAAATCTTTTGAGAGGAAAAGAAGAAGGTTTGTACAGGGCAGAAATAGATGTGGACGTACTCACTCGATTGAGGTTGGAAACGGCTATGATGGTTTTTGATCAGGATATCTTCCCCTCAGAAAAATACGATATTTTGAGAGTGACCAATGCCATTATGGATCACTTTCTTCATGGTGTTGTCACCCAAAAAGGACTGCA
>WBZX01002764.1_pt1 | contig 11666 bp, 8 predicted proteins | sample 5204211 | NCBI WGS metagenome assembly WBZX01 (sample SAMN12344362, study PRJNA552823) | activated sludge metagenome | biome: Activated sludge suspended growth; feature: Nitrification reactor; material: Wastewater; isolation source: activated sludge from nitrification reactor of wastewater treatment...
GGCAGCCCGACGCGCGAGCGAGGGGAGAGGTGCAATCGTGAAATGCAACTCCGTTGACAGTGGTATTTTCTATCATCGCGAGGTCTCCCCTGGCTGGCGCCACGGGCTGCCAACGTGAGGCATCTCTCGCGATGTTAACTGCGGGCGGCGTAGCGTCGCAGTTGTTTGACGATAAGCAGGAGCACCAGGTAAGCCAGCAGCCAGTGAACCAGCCAGTAGAGGAAGAGCATGCAGGCCAGTTCAATCGCATTGGCACGTGAGTGAATGAACGGATAAGGAAGATGCTGGAATACGACCGGCAGCAATGCCTGGGCTCCATCGACATGCTGGAGAAACGCACTGACATTGAGTGCCAGTGCCATGCCGACGGTGAGCATCACCATTCTGGTCCGCATGGCTGTCTGCAAGAGAATCGACAACCAGAGGGATACCATCATCAGCAGGACTAATTGACTGAGGGTAGTTCCCACCACCAGCACGATGGCCACTGAATCGAACACCATCGCTTCGATGATTGGTGGCAGGCACAATAGGCCGAGCCAGCGATAGCGCCAGACACATCCCCAGGCTATGTCGATCACCAGTTGGGTGTAGGTCATCGGGAGGGTCAGAAGTGTCAGCAGTGTCTTCTGCATTCGTTCTTCAGCAAGCACGGCTGATGATCGCAATAGGACCATACCCATAAAGAGAAAGATTGGGATGCGGACAAGCCAGAATTCTGAATCTCTTCCTGATCTGTGGTCGGGGCGGTATCGCATGACTGCAAGCAAAAAGACGGCAAACAGCAATGTCACAGCCACCACAAATACTAGTGCGAGCAAATCGGTTCGATCTGGAAAGTAGGTAAGCTTCCACACGACAGGGCGTATCTTGTCAATGGATGGTACAAGCCAAGGACGTTCAGCGGGTTTGATCGGTTTGGCTGCCAGGGGCGCCTCGATCTCTGACGGGATTCCTTCCACTACTGTTTCTACATGACGTTCAGCTTTCTGTTGTTTGAGTTCATTGACGTAGCCGAGCGCTCTGGCCCGGCTGATGTTTTCCACAGGTCTCTCTGAAGTGAAGAGCAGCTTGCTGCGATGCTGCACCTGGAAGGCGGCGATGGCACCACGGTAGCTGAACAGGTAGGCCACCAGCAGGTTGTAGAGCACCAGGAGTGTCAGGAACCATTCGAGGGGATAATCTCTGAATGTGCTGATAAATGTTGATTGAAACGAGGCCCAGAAGATCAGGACCGTAAGTGCAGAGAGGATGTAAAACATGAACAATCCACCCACGATCTTCATGTAGGTGAAGAAGAGGGCGCTGCCTGCGGTGGCGTGTTGTGTCGAACTGCGGATGGCGTACATGGCGAAGGCCAGCATCATGAGGAGGGCGAGGGCAGTGTGCCAGACGACTTTGACAAAATCGACACCGCCGAAGAATTGCAGGAGTGCCACTACGGGCATACCTGCCAGCATCACCGCCAGGATGGGCACGGTGCTGCCTAGCATCTTGCCGAAGACAATATCGCGTGGAGTGAGATGAGTGGTGAGCAGCAGGAGCAGAGTACCCCGCTGTCTCTCATCGACGATCGTACCTGCTACGTGGAGGGGAGTGAGGAAGGCTACAGCCAGGTATTGAATAGTGATGTAGAGATTGAAGACACCTTCCGCGAAGTAGGAGGCGGTCTTCTGGGTGATCTCTTTCTCAGCAAAGCTGATGATGAGCATGGTGAGGAGGACGGCAGGCAGAATCAGCCGGGGGAAGTACTGGTTGACTTTCCTCGCCCCCCGTAGTGCTTCCCAGAAGAAGAGCGGGCTGGTGAAACGGCTGGTCTGTTCTGGTACTGCGGCCATGAAATGAGTGTAACGGCAGGTGCAGGGAGGATGCCAGCATTTTGTGGTGGATGGCAATACGAAACAGTAGTTAGCCCCTGGCTCTTCAAGCCAGGGGCGGGACCGAGCGGCGAAGTGAGTACGTGGCGAGATATGTAGAAGTCACTCGCGAAGTGGATACCTGTTTCGCACGAACCCGCCCTGGGCTTGAAGAGCCCAGGGCTAAATGAGTCACTGGGGTAATGGGAATGTCGCGATCAACTTATGGCCAGATAACGTCATTTAGTCCATCATCAATCATCAGGTCTGGGAATCCGGAAAAACGTCCGTGTTATTGGTGACCAGGTCAGAACTATCCATGACCTTCTCAAAGGTGGGGTCATTGACCAATACCCCATCGTGCTTGTGCCACGGATTTTTAGCGACGAGGTTCTTTCGCCGTTCTTCCCTCGCCTCGCGATACCGTTCCTCGCGAGCGGTTTCGACTAACTCATCGAGTTCTTCTTCCGTCATTCCTGATGCCGCAAAGGCAGCACGAACAGGCTCCAGCAGCTTCGCTAGTGCATCATGCCGTAGTTTACGTTCAGACTTTTCTTCATGCGTTGACATACGAGGATTCTACCCGGCGGTGCAATCACTTGTCAAACGCACTCATCACACTCGTTCAAACTGTTTGTCCAGTTCCTGCTTGCTGAAGTAGAGCGAGGTGGGGCGGCCGTGGGGGCAGTGGTGGGAATCGGCGCAGAGGTGGCGCTGGGCGAGGAGGGCATCCATTTCTACGGGGGTGAGCTTGTCTCCTGCTTTGACAGCAGCGTGACAGGCCATCAGACACAACAGCTTATCCAGCAGCAGTTCGACGGAGGGTGTTTCACCGGTGGCGCTCAGGTGTTCTACTGCAGCCCGGAGTAGTGCAGCAGGCTTGGCTCGTTTCAGCACAGCGGGATAGCTGGTGATCAGCATCGTGTTGCCGCCGAAGGCCTGGGTCTCGAGCCCCAGTTGGGCCAGTTCCTTTTCATGAGCCTGGGCCATGGCGAACTGTTCCGCAGTCAGATCAACAGGTTCAGGCACTAGTAGCCGCTGGACTTCGAGTTGTCCGCCACGCAGACGTTCTTTGAGTTGTTCGTACAGGATGCGTTCATGCAAGGCATGTTGATCGATGACCAACATGCCTTCCGCTTCCAGTACCACTAGGTAGCTGTTATGGAATTGCAGCGCCCGGGGGCCATCGTAGGTTGGCGTGACGGTTTCGTAAGTAGCTGCGAGCACTTCAAGTGGTGGAGGAGGAGGTTGAACTGCTCCACCCTCGTCCCGTTTCGTTTCGATAGAAGTGGAAGCCCGATCGGGTGGTGGTATCTCAGGCAACACCGTCCGGGGAATGATAACTGGTCGAGCAGGTGCTTCGGGAAACAGGCCCGGTGTGGTTGGTGGCGAGGCTTGCAGCTTCCAGTTACCTGCGCTGCTGCTGCTGGCTGGTGGTGCCTGCAGGACATTCTGCATCGGTAAGCCATGCAGGGCCTTGCGGACAGCGGTGCGTAGCAGATGATGCAGCACCTGGGTATCGCGGAAACGCACCTCCGCTTTGGAAGGATGCACGTTCACATCCACCAGTTCGGGAGGCATCTCCAAATAGAGGAAGCCTATGCCATACCGGCCGACCATGAGAAGGCCATGCATGCCTTCCTGGAGGGCATGGCCCAGGGTACGATCACGGATGCAGCGGCCATTGACGAAGAAGTACTGGAGCCGATTGTTGCCTCGGCTCACGCTGGGGTCAGCGATGAAGCCGGTGAGTTTGAGATCCCCCTGGCCAGCTTCGATGGGGATGAGTTTGGTTCCCACCTCTTCGCCGAAGAAGCGGGTGATGCGTTCTTCCAGTGGGCTGGTGCTAGTGACGTCGTAGACATCCCGATCATTGTGCTTGAGCGTGATGCCTACATGGGGGAAGCCGAGGGCCAGGCGAATAACTGCTTCGCTGAGGTGCCCCATTTCGGTGGGGATGGTCTTGAGGAACTTCCGACGAGCGGGCAGGTTGTAGAAGAGATGTCTGACTTCGATGCGGGTGCCTGGCCTGCCGTTCCAGACATCGATCTTGCTGAACGCTCCGCCATCGCAGCGGAGTTGAGCACCTTGTTCCAACTCGCGGGTTCGGCTCTGTACCAGTACCTGGGCGACGGAGCCAATGGAAGCGAGTGCTTCGCCACGGAAGCCTAGCGTCTGAATCTTCTCAAGATCATCGGCGGTGGTCACCTTGCTGGTGGCATGGCTACTCAGAGCCAAAGGCAGATCGTCGGGGACCATGCCTGTCCCATCATCGACGACCCTGATGAGTTCGATGCCACCCTGTTCGACATCGACGGTGATCTGGGTAGCCCCGGCATCAATGGCGTTCTCCAGCATCTCTTTCAGGGCGCTGGCAGGCCGTTCAATTACCTCACCAGCTGCAATCTGGTTGACAAGGTTAGCATCGAGTTGACGAATACGTGGCATAAGACAGCTAGTTGAACAGCTTGTGATGAAGAGATGGAATTATCGTAGCAGGAGTGGATCAGAAGGCAGGATTGAGCAAGCAGGTTTATCCGAGCACTTCACTGGCATTGAGCTTCCACCCAGGAAGCGCCGCTTCCGCGTGGGCAACATCACCAGCACGAAACACGGTGGGAACATCGGGATTATTACTGGAGTAGCTGGAGATGATGTTTGCTTCGAGATCGACATCCCAGACGACGAGAGTGCCCGCTTCAAAGTAGTCTGCTCGTTTGGCTGCCATCGCTTTCTCAGCAGCTGAGCCATATTCTTCGGGACTTCGGATTTCGACAGCAAACGTCGGTGGGCCATCGACGAAGCCTTTGTCCTTCAGGGAGAGTTCGCCCACGTAGAACGAGACATCGGGGGAAAACGATTCTCGTCTAGAACGCATCTTGGGTACGCGATAGCCAAGGTTATCATCGAAGGCATAACCGAGCTTGGTGGTTCGCTCGAATTGAAACAACAGCATGTAGATCAGTGAAGCGATACGACTATGACGGATACCTGCAGCCATAAAGGTCACTATCTTTCCATCTATGAGCTCAGCTTTGCCATCGTAGCGCAGCAGATCATCAATGGTTGCCCGCTTGCTTGGCGCTAAGGTTGCAGTCATGATTTCACTCCTGTCCCTTATCGTAACCCAGCGTTAACTGGAAAACAAGCACATCACTGCTTCGTCTTCCGCATGAATCTTCGATGAATCCTCAGCGTTCCTTGCAAGAAGTTCACTCGTCTACGATCAGTCCGACTGGACATTTCCCTCGTTCATCGCCTATAGTGTAAGTATCACATCTCTCCCGCAGTCTCTCTCTGCCTCTCGTTCGTTGTTCGTTTTCTTGCAGAGACAAGCTCCATGAAGCACGGCTACTTGATCGATATGGACGGCGTATTGTATCGCGGCTCGGAACTCATTCCCGGTTCTGATCTCTTCATCCGCCAGCTACGCCGACGTGAGATTCCCTTCCGCTTTCTGACCAACAACAGCCAGCGTACCCGGCTCGATGTGGTAGCCAAGCTGGCCCGCATGGGCATTGATGTGGAAGAAGAACATGTCTTCACCTGTGCGATGGCTACCGCCCGGTTCGTGGCACAGCAGAAGCCTGGCGGCACCGCATTCGTGATCGGCGAAGGTGGGTTGCTCAACGCTCTCCACACTAATGGCATTGCGGTGGTGGACCACGATCCCGATTATGTCATCGTCGGCGAAGGGCGCACCTTCAACCTCGAACTGGTTGAGACCGCAGTGAAGTTGATCATGAACGGTGCCAAGCTGATTGCTACCAATCTTGATCCCAACTGCCCAACACAAGATGGGATGCGGCCTGGCTGCGGAGCGTTCGTAGCACTGCTCGAAACAGCCACGGGCGTGAAAGCGTTCGGCGTCGGCAAGCCCAGCCCGATCATGATGCGAGCTGCTCGCAAGGAACTGGGCCTGACTACCGACGAAACCACCATGATTGGCGACACGATGGAGACCGACATCCTCGGTGGCGTGCAACTGGGGTTCCACACAGTGCTGGTACTCAGCGGTGGTACCAAGCAGTCGGACCTCGAACACTTTGCTTATCAGCCTGATCTTGTCGTGCATTCGCTGGCAACGCTCGTGGAAGACCTGGATGCCAACGATTGGGTTCCGCCCTGGTATCGGACGGAAATCGTAGAGAAACCCAAACGGACGAAACGGGTTGTTCGCTATGCCATGTCAGCGGCGAGGCGATGAGTTACAATATAATTCATGCGTGATAGCTTTACACCTCTCCCGTTCTTTCGTTCTGGCCATCGGCAGACCTTGCTCGGGTACGCCTTGCGCAAGATGCAACGGCCTCTTGCTGCTACGCTGCATCGGGCCACTCTGCCTGATGGCGATGTGCTGCATCTGTACGACAGCATTCCCATAGGATGGAAACCTGGCGAGCCCATTGCCCTGATTGTGCATGGGCTCGGGGGTTGCCACAATTCGGGGAGTGTGCTCAAGCTATCGAAGGTGTGCCTGAAACAAGGCATGCGAGTGGTGCGCATCAACCTGCGAGGTAGTGGCGAGAGCCTGGCTGAGAATAAGAAGCCTTACCATGCAGGCTGCTCGGCAGATATCGTAGAGGTGGTGAAAACGGTGGCGTCTTGGTCGCCTGAATCACCACTGTATTTGATGGGGCTGTCGCTCGGTGGGAATGTGGTGCTCAAGCTGGCTGTCGAGAATTCGCAGAAGGCATTGCCAACACTGAAGAAGATTATTGCAGTCTCGCCACCGGTTGATCTGGAACGATGTTCGACATTGCTCGGTCAACCTCACAATAAGCTCTATGAAAAGCGGTTTGTGCAGGAGCTGAGCGACTATGCCATCCAGCGAGCCAGATTGCATCATGAACCGGCCCTCGTCTTTCCCCCTGGCATGAAACTCCGGGAATTCGATGACGTCTACACTGCCCCCCGAGTGGGATATGGCACGGTAGGCAACTACTACTCGCAAGCCAGCACTGCACCGCTCCTGCATCGGATTGAAATACCAACCCACATCCTGTCATCGGAAGATGATCCGATGATTGATCCGGAGCCCATCCGTGATTCCCCACGGTCTGCCGCAGTGAGCGTACAACTGACGAGCCACGGTGGACACCTGGGGTACGTCAGCAGCTTGCAGAAGGGAACGTGGTGCTGGATGGAGCAGTATGTGGTGAAACAATTGGATACCAACCCGAAGCGTTAGCGAGGGACATCTCGCGACATGGGTACGTCAATATCCTTCGCCCAGCAAATCTCCCTACAGTCTCGCGGCCTTCCCTCGCTCACGCTTCGGGTTGGAATGGTCTTCCCAATCCATCCCTGTTTGCCCACCTTCCCACTCCTTACCCTGCTTCTCCCCTATTTCTCATCTCATTTTTCTTGACACTCTACCTCCTTTCGGCGATGTCGCCTGTTCTTCTGGGGGAGAAGAATGCGCTGGCTTTGTTTGGCCATGTTCGCGCTATCGCTATCGTCGTGTTCACGGACCTTTTACCGTGAGCAGGCCGACAAGGAGGTGTACGCTGCCATCCAGGAGCGAAACCATTCGAGTTGGACACTGCCCAACATCGACATCACTCCTCCGCCTGCTTCGCGACTCTACGATCCATACGCTGCTGACTTCCCGCCCATGCCTCCCGATGACATCGCCGCCAGCGAGTACATGCACACGGCTGATGGCCATCATGGCTGGAAGCACTGGTGGGATCATGGCACGGTCGATTCGGTCGAACTTTCCGACTGGCGAAGCATGCTGCCTCTCACCGATGGCAAGCTCGTCTTCGCTCCTGAACTGATCATGCAGCAGGCACAGTTGCAAAGTCGAACCTATCGTACCGAACTCGAACAGCTTTATCTGAGCTCGCTTGATCTGACCCTGAATCGCTTCGAGTTTGCCACACAGTGGTATGCCATCAACCGAACAGACTACACCCACTTCGGGACGAGTAGCGTACCCAATGAAACCAACGCTCTCAGCACCATCAGTGATGTGGGCTTCACCAAGAACTTCGCGGCAGGCGGTCAGTTGCTGGTCAACTTCGCGAACAGCTTCGTCTGGGAGTTCACCGGCAAGAGTTATGTGCCGAGTTCCAACATCTCCATGACCTTCCTGCAACCTCTATTGAAGAATTTCGGTCGTCAGGTGCGCATGGAAGCCCTCACCCAGGGCGAACGCAGTCTGCTCTACCAGGTTCGTACTTTCGCCCGCTTCCGCAAGCAGTTCTACGTCGATCTCGCGGTCACTCGATATCTGGCGTTGTTGCAGCAGACTCAGTTCATCCGCAACGAAGAGACCAACGTTCTACGTCAGGAACAGAACTATGCTCGTCAACAGGCACAGCTGCTCGCCAACAAGGTGAACCCCGTTGATGTGGATCAGGCTCTCACGACTCTGCTTTCAGCGCGCTCCCGCTTGATTCAACTACGCACCAATCTCGAGAATGAACTGGATCGCTTCAAAGTCGAGCTTGGTCTGCCACCTACGATTGCTGCCAGCATGGACGATCAGCCTTTGAAGGAATTCCAGTTCAGCGATCCCAAGCTGGATCAACTGCAAGTCGATTTCGATGAACTTCAACTTGAGTTCCGCAAGCAGTTCGACAAGATCACTGTCGCCCAACTGGAACAATGGACGCAGAAGCTGACGCTGTATCATCAGCAATCGACCAGCTTTCTGAATCAGATTACTGTCGAAGCTGAACGTTGGCATTCCCAGGAGATCAAGACCAACGACGAAGTCGAGAAGGCTCGACTCATCAAATACCGTGATGGCCTGAAGGCCCAACTGGCCCAACTGAAGAAAGAGTTGGCTGACTACCCTGCTGCTCTGGAACTCTACAAACAACAATCAGCCAACCAGTCGATGGCTGATCGTAAGCGTCTCTTTGAATATCGCCTTCGCGATATGGAACTGACGGTGGGACAACTGTTCGTCATCCAGAACCAGGTACGGGTTTATTCGCTCAACCTGCCAACGGTGGCCATGTCAGAAGAAGAAGCCATCCAACTGGCGATAGAGAGCCGGCTCGATCTCATGAATGAGCGTGCCCGCGTGGTGGATGTCTGGCGACAGGTAGCCATCCAGGCGAATCAGCTTGGTGCGGTGTTTAACATCCTCGCCAACGCGGACATCGGAACCGAACCGGGTAGCAATCGTGTATTCGATTTCTCCGCTACAGCCAACCGCTACCGGGTAGGCTTCCAGTTTGAAGGTCCATTAAACCGTATGATTGAGCGCAACAATTACCGCGCCAGTCTGATACAATATCACCGTGCTCGCCGAGCTTACATGCAACGCCAGGACGAAGTGGTCCGCGACCTCCGCATCACACTCAGGCAGCTCGAAACCGATAGACAAAACTTTGAGATCACCCGACGTGGCTTCGTCGCAGCAGCCCGGCAGGTGGAAGCTGTGCCTTTGCAACTCAGGCTTGGTAAGCCGGTGGATCCGCTCGCCCAGCTGAATGCCCTGGCACAATTACTTGGCGCAAAGAACGATCTGATCGCAAACTGGTTCAATTTTCAACGCAACCGCATCCAGCTTCTCCTCGACACCGAGCAATTGCAACTGGATGCTGATGGAATCTATCGCGATGGCAACCGAACCTCTCAGCCCGAATCCATCCCACAACCCCAGCCCACCGCCGATGTCACCCCCCGACCACCCGAGCTTTTCCGTACAGGAATGGTCGGCCCTCAATGATCCCCAGGCTGCGATCACCATTGCCCCCAAGCGAAGTAGCAATGTATTGCGTACTCTCAGCTTCATCGTCATGCCGCTTGCTCTCACTGGAACACTGGCCTACAAGTATTGGCCGGCAGCCACTGCTTCAAACACGGAGCTAACCGGTTCCGTCACTCGGGGTGACATGCAGATCATCGTCACTGAGCCGGGTGAGATACAGAGTGCCAAGACCATTGATGTCCGCTGCGAAGTGGAAGGCAGGCAGATCAAGATTGTTGAAATCGCTGCTGAAGGCAAAGCGGTCAAGAAGGACGAAGTGGTCGTGAAGTTCGATACCGAAGAACTCACCAAGGCCTATCAGGATCAGGAAGTGAAGTGGAAGCAGGCCGATGGTAAAGCCAATGCTGCTCGTGAAGAACTGAAGGTACAGGAGAACAAGAAGGAAAGCGAAATCAGCAAAGCCAAGATTGCCCTCACCACCGCTGATCTCGAACTCGAGAAGTACTTTCACCACAAAGGTGAATATCAGAAACTGGTCGATACCAGCAAGTCGCTCATCGCCAAAGCGGATCGTGAGTTAGAGCTTGCCAAGGAAGAACTGAAGAACTTCCAGATCGTCGTGAACCGGGGTTTCGAGACTCCCGAAACACTTCGCCGTGCCGAAACGAAGGTGCAAGAGACCGAGTTGATGGCGACCAGCGCCAAGAAGGACCTCTACATCCTGGAGAATTTTACCAAGAAGATACAGCAGGCCAAGCTCGAATCTGCAGCTCAGGATGCCAAGGCTGAACTTGAGCGCACCAAGAGCAGCACACAAGCAGCTGTCGTCAAAGCCAAGTCGGAGCTCGAAGCATCAGAAGACACTGCCAAGATCGAAAAGCGGGCACTCGAACGACTCAAGAAGCAACTGACCGGCTGCGAGATCAAAGCTCCCGTGGATGGCATCATGGTTTATGCCAATGACCGCTACTGGGACGAGCAGAGCCGCGTCAGGCAGGGTGGCATGGTCTTCTACCAGCAGACCCTGTTCCGTTTGCCTGACCTCACCAACATGCAGGTGAAGGTAAAGGTGCATGAATCGATGATCAAGAAAGTCAAAAAGGGCTTGAAGGCTGAGGTCGTCAGCAGTGCCCTGCCCAACAAGGTACTCCATGGCAAAGTGTTGAACGTTGCCACTCTGGCTGACAACCGAGGGCCATGGGATGAACGGGGCGTGAAGGAATATGTCACCGAAGTCAGCATTGATGATCTGCCTGCGGAAGCGGGCTTTAAGCCAGGCATGTCAGCCGAGGTGCGGATCATTGCTCAGGAATTGAAGAACGTTCTGCAGGTGCCCGTGCAAGCCATTTGCGAACGGGATGGAGAACACTTTGCCTTCGTGATGAACGGCTCAGTGGCGACGAAGAAGAAGGTGAACGTCGGCGACAACAACGAGAAGTTCATCGTGATTCAAAGTGGTTTGGAAGAAGGAGACAAAGTCGCCCTCAACGCCCGCCGCCGGTTGGCACTCGAACTGAAAGCCAGCGCCCAGGAGAACAGTACCGCGCCAGCGAAAACCCCTGAGAAGACGATGGGCAATGCAGCACCCATTGCTGACAGCAAATAGTTAGCCCCCGGTCAATGACCGGGGGAAGTTTACTTTGAATGACATTCACCACAACGACAACCCCCACCGGTCACTGACCGGTGGCAAAGAACCACTCAAGTGAAACGTCTCTCCCACATCCTGAAGCTCGCCCTCCGCAACCTGATGGCCCAGCGACTCCGCTCGCTCCTCACGGTACTAGGCATCGTGCTGGGTGTGGCGTCCGTCATCATCATGCTCGCCGTCGGCGAAGCGGCCCGCTTTGAAGCCATCGAACAGATCAGACAACTGGGTGCCACCAATATCATCATCCGCTCTGCCAAACCTACGGGCGAAGAGAAGAAGGAACGTCAGCAGCAATTCATTCTCGACTATGGCCTGAAGATGGCTGACTATGATCGCATCTTTCAGACCATTCCCAGCATCACCGATGTCACTGCTACGCGTGAGTTTGTCAAGGAAGTGCGCTACCAGGATCGCAAGCTCGATGCCCGCATTGTCGCAGCAACGCCGGAACAGCAGGAACAGGCAACCCTGCGGATGGCACAGGGAC
>WBZX01002765.1_pt1 | contig 11659 bp, 9 predicted proteins | sample 5204211 | NCBI WGS metagenome assembly WBZX01 (sample SAMN12344362, study PRJNA552823) | activated sludge metagenome | biome: Activated sludge suspended growth; feature: Nitrification reactor; material: Wastewater; isolation source: activated sludge from nitrification reactor of wastewater treatment...
AGTGGCAGCAGTGCCGTTCCATTTCTGGAGCCCAGATGTGTATGAAGGTTCGCCTTCATTGGTCACCACCATGATGGCTACTTTAGTTAAGGTGTCTTTCTTTGCAGCGTTTTATAGGTTGATGTCCGGTGGTCTGCTGGGGATCGATGGATATACAAGTGATATCCTCGTGCTGGTAGCAGCAGCGACCATGATCATTGGAAATCTAGTAGCGCTCACACAGGACAATTTCAAGAGACTTCTCGCCTATTCAGGGATATCCCATGCAGGATATATGTTGCTGGCCATCCTCAGCATCAAGACCAATTCATCTTCGGCATTGTTTTTCTACGGTGCGTCTTATATGTTGGCTACCATCGGTGCATTTGCAGTAGCCATTCCGGTCTTCAATGCCACTGGCAAGGAGACTATCGATGCATTTGACGGACTCGGGCGGAAAAAACCTTTACTGGCTGGATTGCTTACGATGAGTATGCTGTCCCTTGCAGGTATTCCACCATTGGCCGGATTCCTTGGAAAGTATTACATTTTTTCCGAAGCGATCAAGAATGGATATGTAGTACTTACTGTCCTTGCTGTGTTGGCTTCTATCGTAGGGGTATACTATTACTTCAAGGTCATCCTCGCGATGTATACCAAGCAAGGGGATGAGTCTGATGTCAGGCCTACGATGCTGTATATGCTCGTCATGCTGATTTGTGTTGGCCTCAGCTTGTTGCTTGGCGTTTGGCCAGGTGGGTTGATGGGATTGATCTAAGAGAATCGTGGCCTGGAGGCCACAGCAATATTTTCCGGGCGACTTAAAAGTCGGGGCTATTCAATTAATATTGTTTAGAAGCTTCCCGATACCTTCGTTCTCCATATTGCACGTCTCACGTCTCACGTCTCATGATCATGATCCATGTAATAAACCATTCCTCAGTAAATTCGTTATCTTTTGACAATCACTTAACCATAGAGAATGTCCTACAATCCACTTACCTCCGACGAAGCCCGTGTCATCATCAACAAAGGCACAGAAAGGCCCTTTACCGGCGAATACGACAACAATAAAATGCCTGGCACATACATCTGCCGACAGTGCAATCAGCCGCTTTATAGATCTGCAGATAAGTTTGCTTCAGGCTGTGGCTGGCCCAGCTTTGATGATGAGCTCCCTGGAGCGATTGACAAGCATATAGATGCGGATGGGCGTCGTGTAGAAATAGTCTGTTCTAATTGCAAGGGCCACCTGGGCCATGTCTTTACCGGTGAGCGGATGACCGCAAAGAATACCAGGCACTGTGTCAATTCGATTTCGATGCGCTTCATCAAAGAAGGGGAAGTGCTGCCAGAGGTATTGCATTCCTAATTTGCACGAGGTAAAATCTGCACATTTTATTGATATTCAATCACTTGCATTTATTTTAACACCGTAAGGCAAATCCTAAACCTTTGTGATCGATTGATATTCAATGACTTACATACAGTGTGGCACACCTAGGTGTGGCACAATGTTTTCTTTCACCCCTTTTTCGCCTGTGGCCAGGGGTGTTTTTCTGCAAATTTGAAATTTAGTTAAAAGTGCCCTGGCGGCCCTGACAATCAATACGTTAAGACAGTGTGGCACACCTAGGTGTGCCACACTGTCTTTTTTTAAGTTTTCTGCCCCCTTTTTCCAAAGAAAAAGGGCCTGAAAACTTCCGCTTTCAAGCCCTTATATCCTTTTATCTGACAAGCCATTAAAGGCCTTCACTTTTTACACCTGATTTCCCACGGTTGCTGAGCGTAGCCGAAGCATCACTCTTCAATCCTCCCAATCTCCCCCATATCCGGATTGGTCTCAATACTGGAAGGTATAGGCGGAATCCCGCTTGGATCCTGATCAACAGGATTAGTCTGGGTCTCTTCATCCTTGGCGGTAGTGCCCTTGATCTGAAACGGACGCGGACCAATCATACGCTCGATATCAGCCTTGTGGATCACTTCCTTTTCAAGCAGAGCCTTGGCCAGGACCTCAAGATCGGCCCTGTGCTCGATCAACATCAGTTTGGCGCGTTCATACTGGCTATCAATGATTTCACGCACCCGATCATCAATCAAAGTTGCTGTATCTTCAGAATATGGCTTTTGAAACTGATCCTGTGACATGCCATAGAAGGACACATTACCCACTTGCTCATCCAATCCATATACTGACACCATACTATACGCCATCTTGGTCACATGATCGAGATCACTCTGGGCTCCTGTGGAAATCTTGTTGTAGATCACACTCTCAGCAGCACGGCCACCAAGGGCCATACACATCCGGTCAAGCAATTGCTCTGTACGCGTGATGTACTCTTCCTTAGGTGAATATTGCGCAAAGCCCAGTGTCCCAATACCACGAGGAACGATCGTCACCTTCACGAGTGGAGATGCATGCTCCAGGTACCAGCCACAGATGGCATGACCAGCTTCGTGGTGTGCTATGATTTCCTTCTCCTCCGGAGAGATCAGCTTGTTTCTCTTTTCAAGTCCACCAATCACCCTGTCCAGGGCATAATGGAAATCATCGAGATCTACTTCTGTCTTATTTCTACGGGCTGCTATCAGTGCCGCTTCATTACATACATTAGCAATATCCGCACCTGCAAAACCAGGTGTCATTTCACTAAGGATCTTTGGCTCTACATTCGGCCCTATCTTGATATTCTTGAGGTGCACTTTGAAGATCGCCTCCCTACCCGCAAGGTCAGGACGCTCGAGTCCAATCTGCCTGTCAAAACGACCCGGACGCATCAACGCACCATCGAGGATATCCGGACGGTTAGTAGCCGCCATGATGATGACCCCCTTGTCTGTGCTGAAACCATCCATCTCTACGAGCAACTGGTTGAGCGTATTCTCACGCTCATCATTGCCACCCTGGAATGCATTTCTTCCACGTGCCCTACCGATCGCATCGATCTCATCGATAAACACGATACAAGGCGCTTTCTCCCTGGCCTGTTTAAACAAATCCCTTACACGCGAAGCGCCGACACCAACAAACATCTCCACAAAATCCGAACCGGAGATCGAGAAGAATGGTACCGCAGCTTCACCAGCCACAGCTTTGGCAAGCAATGTCTTTCCGGTTCCCGGAGGACCGACAAGTAACACACCCTTTGGAATCTTACCTCCGAGCGAAGTATATTTCTTTGGATTCTTCAGGAAGTCGACCACTTCCATCACTTCTTCCTTAGCTTCTTCGAGCCCTGCGACGTCAGCAAACGTTACAGTCACCCTTGCATCTTTTTCAAACAAGGTGGCCTTGCTCTTGCCGATATTGAAGATCTGCGCTCCTGGTCCACCGGCTCCACCGGAAACCCTGCGCATCATAAATATCCATAACCCGAGGAAAAGGAAGATCGGAATCAGCCAGCCCATCAGCGGCCCCATCCAGTTTTCCTTGTCTACATAATCCGGAAAGACCCTGAGCTGCGGATCAACGCGGGCATTGAGCTCATTGATCTGATCTGCAAAAGATTCAGGTGGTCCGATATTGAATATAAACTGCGGCCGTGTCTTGCTGAAGGTAGACTCACTGAGTTTCTTGAACTCAGGCTTCTTCAGGCTTTCCTCCTTGAGAAAGACCCTGGCATCCTTTTTATTGACGACTTCGATCTTTGCCACATCCCCTGCTTCGACCAATTGCGCAAAGCGCTGGAAGTTGATAACCTCTGTAGATGCTTCGCTCAGAAACATCAGGTTGAAGACGATCAGGCCAAGGATGATACTTCCGTAAATCCAATAGGAATTGAACGAAAATTTTCCCGGCTTCCGGTCCTGGTTGTTGTTATTATTATTTTCCTGACTCATTTATTCTTTTCTAATTGCTGTTTGTAAACTGGCTTTCTAATAACGAACTGCCTGCCTATAAGGTTTTGTTTTGAGGCATACATCACGTCAGAAAACCGATCAACTATCCTCATATACCGTCCGGGGTGCGTCCCCCCAGAGTTGTTCCAGATCATAAAAACGCCGGGTTTCAGGATAAAAGATGTGCACGATCGTGTCAAAGTAGTCCATGCACACCCATTTGGCATGGTCCAGGCCTTCCACATGCCCGGGATGCAGTTTCAGTTCACTTTTCAGGCGACGTTCGATATTGCCGGATATACCCCGCACCTGGGTAGTGGAATCTCCCTCACAAACAATGAAAAAGTCCGTTGGGGCATCCTTCAATGTCCTCAGGTCCAGTAAAACTATCTTCTTGCCTTTTATATCTGTGATACAGTCGATAATCAAATCGGGAAGGCCGTTGGTCACGGCTTTTGCCTGAATGGCTTTCTTTGCGTTTGCCAAATGTGTTCTTTTTATTTATAAAATCTTCTCTCGTCAATTCCTTCTTACCTCTTGCTCCCTGCCCCCTAGTTCCTATATTACTCCAAATATACGATTATTGTTGCCCCGGAAAGGTAAACGAAGGGCAAAGGTAATGGTCTTTTGAGCTATTAATGGAGTATTTAAATATCTATAACATCCTCGATTCTACTAACAAAGAAGCCCACCGATTGTTGGCCAAAGGGCCTGTTATCAATGGTTTGACCCTGATCGCCCGTCAACAGACAGATGGAAGGGGCCAACTGGGGCGCATCTGGGTCGCCGAACCGGATAGCCACCTGGCCATGACCATCATCTACCAACCTGCCCACCTCTCCCCTGACAAACTGCCGATGCTGGGGATGAAAATCAGTCTCGGAATCGTCAGGGCGCTCCAAACTATCGTGCCTGCGCTCCAACTCCGGATCAAATGGCCTAATGACATCTATGCCGGCCAAAAGAAACTCTGCGGCATACTGATTGAAAACGCTCTGGCGGGTAGCAGAGTTCAACATTCCATCATCGGTATTGGGATCAATGTCAACGAAGCCCACTTTCCACCGGAGATTCCAAATGCAGTATCCCTACACATCCTGACAGGCATTAAATACAATCCGGACGATATTGCGATATCAATCCGAAAGCATGTTCTGGATATCCTCGATGATGAATCAATCTCCTGGAAAAATGAATATGATCAGTATGTGTTTGGCAAAGGGTACACATTTCCATTTGTCTCCGGCGATACTACCTTCGAAGCCATCGTGCATGGCATGTCCATGGAGGGTCACCTCATGTTGAAGATGCCGGATGGGAGGATCAGATCATTTGCTTCTCATGAAGTGAAGTGGGTGATAGCCTCTTAGCCCCCTGAACACTTGCGCCCTAGCCCCCTAAAGGGGGTAAATTTACATTTCAATGGGTATCAACTTCACTGTAAGAAAGTAAGACAATAAGACAGTAAGACAGTAAGAGGTGTGAGTGAGGGAGTGAGATGCCAGTACCTTAACCACATTCCATTTTCTTAAGTAGGCGGATCTAGGAAATAACTTAACTCAAAATTTTACTTTCTATTATGCCTCTGGTATTATTACATAATAATGGAAAAGGTCCCCTTCAGGGGATTTAGGGGTAAATTTGCAGCAATGGACAACATCAAAACAGCAGCCATCCTCACCATTGGTGATGAACTCATGATCGGACAGATCGTCGATACCAATAGCGCATGGATTGCCTCATTCCTGGATCAGCATGGGTGGCAGGTCACGCGCAAACTCGGTGTGCGTGACGATATCCCCCAGATCATGGAGGGGATGTCACTGTGCCTCCAATCTGCCGATCTGCTGATCATGACAGGTGGCCTGGGTCCTACCAGCGACGACCTCACCGTAGATGCATTGTGCCGGTATTTCAATTGCAATAAAGTATGGCATGAAGAAACCTGGGAACGGGTCAAGGCTATCATGAGACGATTTGGGCGCGAGCCCTCTGAAATGCATAAGCTCCAGTGCTATCAACCTGATGCTGCAGAGATCATCGCCAATGACCAGGGCTCTGCACCAGGAACAATATTCCGAAGGGAAAATAAGATCACAGTATCTGTACCAGGCGTGCCTAATGAAATGAAGCATCTCCTGAAGGATAAGATGATCGGCCTGCTCCCTAAGGGAAATCCGGTAGAACACCGCATCATACGCACGGCCGGTGAAGGCGAAACAGTATTGGGCGAAATGATCAAGGACATCGAAGCAGCCCTGCCTCCCGATATCAAACTAGCCTACCTGCCTCACTTTATGCAAGTCACGCTGAGGCTCACCAGTTATGGTCACGATAAAAAAGAATTGCTTGATCAATACACTCAACAAATTATCACCCGTCTTGGCGACCTCGTTTATGGTACAGGAGATATCAACCTCTCTAAAGCGATTGGCGAATTGCTGAGAGCACGCACACAAACCATTGGTACCGCAGAGAGCTGCACTGGCGGATATGTATCCCATTTGATTACCTCCGTACCCGGCTCATCAGAATATTATCTCGGGTCTGTCATCCCATACGCCTACGAACTCAAAACATCCCTGCTGGATGTGTCTGAGGCTATGCTCAATACCTATGGCGCAGTGAGTGAAGAGGTCGTCACCGCAATGGCGGAGGGCGTCAGAAAAAAACTTGGGGTTACCTGGTCTATTGCCACAAGTGGTATCGCCGGTCCTGGTGGAGCAACTCCCCAAAAACCAGTTGGCACGATATGGATCGCCTGCGCCGGACCAAATGGTACCAGATCCCGGCTACTCAAGCTCACCCGCGACCGTATGAGCAATATCGAATACACGTCTATTGCTTCGCTGGTCCTCCTGAGGAAAATGATGATCGAAGAAGTGTAAGAAAGTAAGACAGTGAAACAGTAAGAGGTGTGTGCGAGAGTGTGAGTCTTCTTCGCATTTTGAATGGACTATTATTCCACTTAAAAGGCCTCGGCGACCAAGAGATCGTGCGTCGTGATATGTACATACATCCGGAGGCTGAAAAACCACTTTCGCCTCTTCAGCCCCTTAGGCCTCTTCAGCCCTTAGGCCATTTTAGCATTTAAAATATGCCCAAGGTGATGCTCCCCATGCCATGCATACAACATCACTGTTTGACTGAGTTTCTGGACCCGATTATATTGCGGATGGATAAATGTTTTATTCCAATCAGTTTCACCCATAGCTTGCATCAGGGTGACCCATCTCGTATGGACACCTTCGAGAATACCAATAGAAATCTCAGGTGCCAGAAGATAATCTCCCTGTTGAGCCCAGAGCGCTTCTACATACGGTTTGATGACTGGAGCCTCTTCTGTCAGGGCAAGCTTGAAACGGATAAAGGCATTCATGTGACTGTCAGCAAGGTGATGAACGACCTGCCTGATCGTCCATCCGCCCTCGCGATAATGGGTGCCGAGCTGGGCATCATTTAATCCTGTTATTTCTTTCGAAACCTGCGCAGGAAGCACAGTAATTTTTTCTATCGCCAGCTTAATGTCAGCATGGTCAACCTCCTTTGGCATCATAAACCGGCCAATGGGATATTGCAGTTGTTCAATCGTCTTTTCCATTGGTACAAGGTAAAAAGAGATTTGCCGAAAAACGCCGGACTATCGATTGAAATGGATTTCGGAATGTTGGATGGAGGACATTCGACGATAAAAACAGGGGGTGCTATCCGGATTTTCACTATATTTCATTCCCGATATGAGTATTTCAATCAGCCTGCAGCATCAGGAAAAGGACTTCATCGAGGCCTGTATCGCCAGGGAGCGATGGGCCCAGAAGCAACTTTATGAGGAAAATTATACCCTCCTGCTCGGCGTATGTCACAGATACTCAAGCAATCAGGACGATGCCATGGACATCCTCCATGAAGGATTTATCAAGATATTATCCAACATCCACAAATACCAGCCCGGGACTTCCCTGGTGGCCTGGATGCGCAGGATCATGATCAATACGGCTATCGACTACTACCGGATGCAGTCCAGGCGCAGGACTGACGACCTGGAGACAGCATTTGAAGTGCAGACCAACGAACCCGATGCCGTGAGTAAGCTAACCGTCCAGGAAATTATCAAGTGCATACAGCAGTTATCACCCGCTTATCGTTCTGTATTTAACCTTTACGTTGTTGAGGGATTTTCTCACCGGGAAATCGCGGAAATGCTTGATATCACCGAAAGCACCAGCCGCTCTAACCTGGTGAAAGCCAGATCCAAATTGAAGGATCTGCTGTCAGTAAGACTTGGTCATTATGGGAAATAAGGAGTGGGAAAACTACTTACGGGAAATTTTAGGTGAATTCAAGACAGGCGGGGATGTCCCCCCTTGGGATGAATTTGCACAGCACGCGGACAAGGCTCCCGATGCCACAGACCTGCCTGAAAGCCTCCAGGACGAATCCCTCAGAGAAAATCTTGCCAATTATTCACCCGATAACCAGGTCACGGGATGGGAACGCATCGAAGCTTCCCTTGATGCTGCAGATCGGGAGTTTGATTCAACAGTACGCCACAAGATCAACCAATACCAACCTGCCGGAGACCCGCATTCATGGTCAGCATTCCTGACTAAGTTTTCTGCCCACAAGCTCATGCGCACCAAGATTATAGCGCTGAAGATATTTGAGACTGCAGCTGTATTGCTTCTACTCATCACGATGCTTCATCTGGGACAAAGGGGCAAACTTGATCTCTTTAGTCCGGCGCTTGCTGATTCGACAACTGTTCAAGATCAGGACATGGTCGCTCATGAAGCCTCACCCGGCATAACATCCGGCGCAATAGCTGACCAGATAGAAGGTGAAACAAATGTCCAATCAGGAAAAGCAAATGCAGCTAAGAGGAAATCGACCCATGCAACTCAAAGTGTAAAATCATCTGCTTCATCAACAGGTGATCAGGGCTTCGCAAACATTGCGGTCCCCATCAACCCAACTATTTCAACAACTGAGCCGGCACTATATTTTCCAGAAATTATTGATCCTGAAGTTGGTGAAGAAATCTCATCGACTTGGGCTACAACTGATGATGTTGAACCAATGGCATTTCCGGAAAGAACCCAACAGGATGTTATCCTATCTCCGTCGTTGCAGATTGAGCACCTCGTTACTAAATCTGTCAAGGCTATCCCGGATCCGGTTTTTGTAAGTTCGATTGGAAAGAGTTTCCTTGAGTTTGGCATGTTGGTGCAGGCAGACTACAATCAATTGAAAATGCCTGAAGACAGGGTCAACAGCGACGGCAAGCAAGTTGTATTCCCACTTCAAGGCATCACCAGTCCAGGTTATGGTGCTGGATTTACATTGGCTCTGGGCCATCCGCTTTGGGCTATCGAGACAGGACTTATCTATAGTTCAAAGAGTTTCAATCCAGGTCGTGAACTCACTGTAGGTGGAGGGATGGATAACAGTAATGTCGAATTTGAAGCTATGCGGATGCAATTGGTTTCTGCGCCTCTGCAGTTCAGGTACCGGTTTGAACCCAAAGGACGACTCAAATCCTACGCCATCGCAGGTTTCGGTCTGCACCTGATCACACAGTCTGATATTGATGTCATGGTGGAATACAATTTCCCATCCCTCAGTGAAGGCGAAGATCCAAATAACATACCTTCCCTTGCACGAACAATCCGCCAGACAAAGCGGGTGAGTGATGATATCCGCAAGAAGGCACCTTTCAGTTCACAGAGTTTTATCTCCGCCAATCTCGGTGTCGGCATGGAATACCTGCTTGATGAGCACAAGACCCTTTTCCTGCAGACAGCCTATCAATACCAGGTTCCGAATCTGCGATTTAGCAACCATGATGGCAAGCATTTGCTTTCGCTTTCCTTCCAGGCGGGTGTACGGACTCCATTGGGTAACTAAAAAGTGTAAGACAGTAAGACAGTGAGAAAGTAAGAAGTGTGTGTGTGTAGGTGCGTGAATTATCTGCTTATGAGAATAGTCTTATACAATCTAGCCTCCTATCTGCTGACTGGCAACTGATTCCTGTAGACTGAAAACTGTCCACTGATTACTGCCAATTGATTACTGCTAACTGGTTACTGCCATTTGGAAAAATATACTTCAACCAGAGGCATATCTACTGAACGATGATCCTGCCTGTCATCTGCAGCTTGTCATTTTTCAGGGTGATTTGATAGATCCCAGAATGCAATTTTTTTGTTTCTATGGTCAAGTAACCTGCATCCGTTATTCGGTATGATTCAATTAAGCGGCCTGCAGCATCCGATAAGTCTGCAGTTGACCATTGATGTCCCTCTAGCCATGTTACAGAGATCGCCTGTCCTACTGCAGCAGGCTGGGGATATATCTTCCCATCAAATGAAACCTGTTGTAATTGGATATCACTGCTCGGCTCAAGGTCATACTTATATAACTCATATCCAGTCTGAGGTGTAGTAGCATAAAAGAAAACATAATTACCTGCGATGACGAGATGATTTGGATCTGAACCTTCTTCGCCTGGATTCAGATCGACCACAAGCTTCGTTCCTTCTGTCCCGTCGCATTCGTAAAGTTCCCTATTCGTTTCACTTGATGAGGCAGCAAAGACTGCTTTACTTCCATTAGAAACAATATACCATGGATCGCTTGAGCCGGTTCCAGGATAAATATCCTTAACCATCCACACATTATCTCCATCTGAAATATACAACTCAACACCATGGTCATTGTCCAAATCTACAACTGGTATACATAAGTCTCCGTTTAGATAAGCTTCTGGATATTTCTCAGCTTTTCTATTCGGGTTTGCCAAATGACCAATGCTAGTAACGCTCAATTGGAATTCACTTGCCTCTAAAGTATAAAGGCTAAACTCATCACATAAATTAATTTTTCCCTTTACAGGCATTAACCAATATGCTGGTGTTTGGAAGTCAGTAGAAAAAATACCTGTAGAAAACGGATCACCTTGAGAAGAATATAGAACGACATCCGTTGCGAGTCCTTCACCTGTGGCAGAACCAAGAAAGAAAACATAATCACCAAGAGGTTCAAAATCCGAGAGATTACCTCCAGCAGGTCCTTCTGCTCCAATATCCAAATGATAGGTGCCAAATTCAGTGCCATCGCTAACAAACGGTTCATCCAGGTCAATATCGCCAAATTCTACAGGGGCGACATTGGCGCTAAAATATAATAATCCATTAGCTGATTTAAATTCTCGAGGCTTGCCTTGTACAATTGTATTTGTATTCATGAAAAGCTGTGGAGAGGATAACGAATCAACCCGCCATACCTCACGATCTCCATTGGATGTTGCAGCGAAATACATATAATCAAGATATACATCTCCTGGAACAGGATCACTGCCGGCTGTACCGGGCTCTATGTCCATTACCATTTGAGTTCCATCCGGGGTACCATCTGTTACCCAAAGTTCTTTTCCTGTGCCAATTGTAAATGCATTAAAATACACTTTATCAAATGCTGCAAAAAAAGAATTAGGATCACTGTCACCGGTTCCTGCATTGATATCCTTCAGCAAGTATGTACCGGATTCGGAACCGTCAGAAATCCACAACTCAACGCCCTCTGCGCTAGTTTTAGCCGGAAAAATAAAATGATCATCCAGCGCTATACCTTGATGGGATCCAGGATTGAATGCACTTTCCATTCCGGGCCAGATATCCTTCACTAAAGAGATTTGGCTAAATGCAGAAACAACAATCGCACTGGCAAAAAAAGATAAGATTGACTTTTTCATAATTGGATATTTGGGATGAATGATGTACGATAAAGTTTTGAGTGTAACATATTATTTGACCGCCAAATGTTGGTCCGGTAAAAG
>WBZX01002767.1_pt1 | contig 11654 bp, 13 predicted proteins | sample 5204211 | NCBI WGS metagenome assembly WBZX01 (sample SAMN12344362, study PRJNA552823) | activated sludge metagenome | biome: Activated sludge suspended growth; feature: Nitrification reactor; material: Wastewater; isolation source: activated sludge from nitrification reactor of wastewater...
CCGTCATCATGATGATCTCGATGTTCGTCCAGACCAAGCTGAACCCGACCCCGCCCGACCCGATCCAGGCCAAGGTCATGATGATGATGCCGTTGATCTTCGGCTTCATGTTCTTCTGGTTCCCGGCCGGCCTGGTGCTCTACTGGGTGGTCAACAACATCCTGTCGATCGCCCAGCAGTGGCAGATCACGCGCATGATCGAAGCCGGCGGCAAGGCAGCCAACGACGCCAAGGCCTGACGTGTGAAATCCGACACCATCGCCGCCATCGCCACGGCCCCCGGCCGCGGCGGTGTCGGGGTGATCCGCATCTCGGGCAGCAACTTGCTGCCCTTTGCTTTTGCGCTGACCGGCAAGACCCCCCGGTCGCGCTACGCGACCTTGGCCGATTTCAGGGCGGCGGACGGCGCCACGGTCGACACGGGAATCCTGCTCTTTTTCCCGAATCCGCACTCCTTCACCGGCGAGGACGTCATCGAACTGCAGGGCCACGGCGGCCCGGTGGTCATGCAGATGCTGCTCGCCCGCTGCCTCGACCTCGGCGCGCGTCTTGCGGAACCAGGCGAGTTCAGCCGCCGCGCCTTCCTCAACGGCAAGATGGACCTTGCCCAGGCCGAGGCGGTGGCCGACCTGATCGACGCGGCGACGGCCAGCGCCGCGCGTTCCGCAGTGCGTTCGCTGCAGGGTGAATTCTCGCGTGCCATCGGTGAACTCAACGACGAACTGATCAACCTGCGCATGCTGGTCGAGGCGACCCTCGACTTCCCCGACGAAGACATCGATTTCCTCAAGGCTGCCGATGCCTTCGGCCGCCTGCAGCGCCTGCAGGCGAAACTGGCCGAAATCTTCGACCGTGCCGGCCAGGGCCGGCTGCTGCAGGCCGGCCTGCATGTCGTCCTCGTCGGCCAGCCGAACGTCGGCAAGTCGTCGCTGCTCAACCGCCTGGCCGGCGACGAACTGGCCATCGTCACGCCGATCGCCGGCACCACGCGCGATGCGTTGCGGTCGACCATCCAGATCGAGGGAATTCCGCTGCACATCATCGACACCGCCGGCTTGCGCGAAACCGAGGACGAGGTCGAGAAAATCGGCATCGCCCGCAGCTGGCAGGAAATCGATCGTTCGGACGTGGTTCTCTTATTGGTCGATGCCCGGGCCGGCGTCGCCGCCGCCGACCGCGAAATCCTCGCCAAACTGCCGGCGCGCTTGCAGCGAGTCACCGTCCATAACAAGATCGACCTCACCGGCCGCGCCGCCGAGCGCCACGACGAGCCCGACACGGTGGCGATTTCGCTGTCGGCGCGCTCCGGCGCCGGCATCGACCTGCTGCGCCGGGAACTGCTGCGCATCGCCGGGTGGCACCAGGCCGAAGACGTCTTCATCGCCCGCGAACGCCACCTGCGCGCGCTTGCCACGGCGCAGGAACATGTTGCAGCGGCGCGCAAGGTCGTCGAGGGCCGCCTGCCGGCGCTCGAACTCTTCGCCGAGGAACTGCGCCTGGCGCAGCATGCGCTCGGCGAAATCACCGGCGAATTCACCGCTGACGACCTCCTCGGCGTGATTTTCAGCCGTTTCTGCATCGGCAAGTAGGTGGATTTCCTCGATCCGGGCCTGCTGGCGCTCGTTGTCGCCGCCTTCGTCGCCGGTGCCATCGACGCGGTGGTCGGCGGCGGCGGGCTGATCCAGATTCCGGCGCTGTTCGCCGTCCATCCCGGCGAGTCGGCGGCGACGCTGTTCGGTACCAACAAATGCGCCAGCGTCGTCGGCACCGCCAATGCCACCTGGCGTTACGCGCGCCGCGTCGTCATGCCGTGGCGGACCATCCTGCCGGCGGCGCTCGCCGCCTTCGCCTTTTCCTACGTCGGGGCCGCCGCCGTCGCCTGGCTGCCGAAGGACGCGGTGCGGCCGCTGATCCTCGTCCTGCTCGTCTTCGCCGCGGTCTACACCCTGATCAAGAAGGATTTCGGCGAGCAGCACCGGCCGGCCCACAGCGGCCACCGCGAACTGGTCTACGCGGTCCTGCTCGGCGGCGTCATCGGTTTCTACGACGGCTTTTTCGGCCCGGGCACCGGCAGCTTCCTGATTTTCCTGTTCGTCCGCTTTTTCGGCTTCGATTTCCTGCACGCCTCGGCCGGCGCCAAGGTGGTCAATGTCGCGACCAACCTCGCCGCCCTCGCCTATTTTCTGCCCAACGGCCATGTCCTGCCGCTGCTGGCGGCGGCGATGGCGGTGGCCAACGTCAGCGGCTCGGTCGCCGGCACCTGGCTGGCGCTGCGCCACGGCAGCCGCTTCGTGCGCCAGGTCTTTCTGGTGCTGGTGGCGGTGCTGATCGTCAAGTTCGCCCGCGATACCTTGGCGCCTTTCCTGTAATCCGCGGACGGTATAATCGGGGCCGCAGTCGAAGGGAAACTTGATGTCACAAACCAGCATTTTTGGGTATTTTCGGCGGTCGACCGCAGCTGTCCTGGTCGCCCTGCTGGCGGCCTGCGCCGGTGGTCCGGGCGGGACGCAACCCGATACGGCGGCGCCCAGATCGCAGAAGACGACCTACCTCCAGTCCGGCTACGCTTGCTGCAACCTGCGCTACGACGGCGATCAGATCAAGGATTCCAACCTCGGTCAGCTGCCGTTCATCGCCGCGGGAACGCCGATCCGGGTAAAGACGATCGACGACTACGTCGCCCAGGTCGACGTCGACGGCCGACCGATGCGTCTGGTGCTCGAGAATCGCGGTGCGGAAACGATCCAGCAGTGGCTGGCGCGGCTTGTCGTCGGCGAAGACCCGCGCACCAGGCTGGCCGCTTTCCCGCCCGCCGTGCGCGAGGCGATCAGGGCCGGCAAGCTGGCCAAGGGAATGACGCGGGAACAGGTGATCATGGCCGTCGGCTATCCGCAGACCAGCGACAAGCTGCCGCTGGACGGGCCGCACTGGCGCTACTGGTGGTCCGGTTTCTCGCCCTATTACGTCTATTGGTCGCGCGACAAGGTCAGCCGCATCGACGGCCAGGGTGAAGTCGTCGGCAACGTCATCTTCAAGGGCAGATAATCCCTGCTGCCGCGCAACCATTCGCAAGGATCCGCTGATGGAAGAACAAGCTGAGGCAATGCAATCCCGGCACTGCGACGTGCTGGTGATCGGCGGCGGGCCGGCCGGGTCGACGGTGGCGCCGCTGCTGGCGGAGATGGGCTACCAGGTGGTGCTGCTCGACAAGGCCCGCCACCCGCGTTTCCATATCGGCGAATCGCTGCTGCCGGCCAACCTGCCGCTGTTCGAGCGGCTCGGCGTCGCCGACGAGGTGCGGGCGATCGGCATGCAAAAATGGGGCGCCGAGTTCGTTTCGCCACATCACGACCACAAGCAGGCCTTCCATTTCGCCGAGGCCTGGGACAAGGCCATGCCCTACGCCTACCAGGTCAAGCGCGCCGAGTTCGACACCGTGCTGATCCGCAACGCGGCGCGCAAGGGTGTCGCGGTGCATGAGGGCTGCAAGGTGCGCAGCGTCGATTTCCTGCCTGCCGACGGCGGCGCGGTCGTACGCGCCCGCCATGACGACGGGCGCGAGGAAGAATGGCAGGCGCGCTTCGTCGTCGACGCTTCCGGCCGCGACACCTTCCTCGCCAACCGCTTCCAGATCAAGCAGCGCAACCCGCGCCACAACAGTTCGGCGGTCTATGGCCACTTCGCCGGTGCCCGGCGCAACGAGGGCCAGGCGGAAGGCAACATCACCATCTTCTGGTTCGAGCACGGCTGGTTCTGGTTCATCCCGATGCAGGGCGGCGTCACCAGCATCGGCATGGTGACCTGGCCGTATTTCATGAAGACGCGCGGCTCGCGCAGCCTCGAACAGTTCCTCGCCGACGGCATCGCCCTCTGCCCGGGCCTCGCCGAGCGCCTGCAGGGCGCCGAACGGGTCAACGAAGTCGAGGCGACCGGCAATTTCTCCTACGTTTCCGAACGCAACCACGGCCCCAACTACCTGCTGCTCGGCGACGCCTACGCCTTCATCGACCCGGTCTTTTCTTCCGGCGTCTGGCTGGCGATGCACAGCGGCGTCATCGGCGCCGAGACCATCGACACCTGCCTGAAGAATCCGGCCGCCGCCGGCGCCGCGCTCAAGCGCTTCGACCGCCTGATGAAGCGCGGGCCGAAGGAATTCTCGTGGTTCATCTACCGCGTTACCAATCCGATCATGCGCGACTTCTTCATGGGGCCGAAGAACATCTTCCGCGTCAAGGAAGCGCTGCTTTCGGTGCTCGCCGGCGACATTTTCGGCAAGACACCGATCTGGCATTCGCTGCGCCTGTTCAAGCTGTTCTACTACACCGCCAACGTCCTCCAGCCGCGCCGCGCCTTCCATGGCTGGCAGCGCCGCCGCTTCAACATCCGCCGCGTCGACGATCCGGCCGTCCCCGCAGGCTGACGGTGCTGGAACTGCTGACCCGCCTGTCGCCAGCCGACCTGCCGGACGCCGCCAAGGCCGGCTGCGTGCTCGGCGGTGCCGGCCTTGGTCTGGCGCTCCCTGCCGGCGTGCCGGCATGGCCGGAACAGCGCATTTTGGCTCCGCTGACGGGGTCGACCGCAACTGACCAGCATGAACTCTGGCGCAGCGCTGTTTCCTGCACTGCCGGTAATTCGCAAGGCATCGCCTGGCGCCGCGCCGGCGGCGTTCTCTACGGTGTCATCGAACTGGCGGAAGCCGACTTTGCCGGCGCCGGCGCCGGCGCGCGCTCGCCGCTGCAGGCCGCCAGCCAGGAAGCCTATGCCCGCATCTTCCGGCTGCTCGATGCGCAGGGATTTCCGCACCTGTGGCGGGTGTGGAACTACTTTGCCGACATCAACGGCGAGTCGCACGGCCTCGAGCGCTATTGCCAGTTCAACATCGGCCGCCAGGATGCCTTTCTCGCCTGTGCCCGCCGCGCCACCGGCAACGTGCCGGCTGCCTGCGCCATCGGCCTCGCCGGCGGGCCGCTGAGCATCGCCTTCATGGCTGGCGAGCAGCCGGCGACGGCGATCGAGAACCCGCGCCAGATCAGCGCCTACGACTACCCCGCCGACTACGGTCCGCGCAGCCCGACCTTCTCGCGTGCCGCGCTGGCCGCGCTGCCGGGCCAGGAAATCCTCTTCGTCTCCGGCACCGCCAGCATCGTCGGCCACCGCACCGTGCATGCCGGCGACGCCGCCGCCCAGTGCCGCGAGGTGCTGGCCAATATCGACGCCGTGATCGCCGCCGCCAATCGCCAGTGCCGTTCGGCGGCCTACACGCTCGACGATCTGAGCTACCGCGTCTATGTCCGTCACGCGGCGGATCTCGGCCGGGTAAGGGAAGCGCTGGCGGCACGACTCGGCGCCGCTGCCGACATCGTCTGCCTGCTGGCGGATATCTGCCGCGCCGATCTGTTGCTGGAAATCGAGGCGACGGCGATCCATGCGCTGGCCGGATGACCAGCACGCCACCCGCCGGCAATCCCTTGTGGATGGCCTACGAAACCCTCGCCATGCTGCTCGGGCTCGGCATGCTGGCGCTGCTCTGCCTGCTCTGGCTGCCCTTCGCATTGCTGCTGCAGTGGCTGCTGCCGCGCCGCCTTGGGCAGCCGCTCGGGCGGTGGGCGATCATGGCCGGCTTTCGCTTCTACCTCGGCTTTCTGCGGCTGTGCTGCGCCTGCCGCTTCGATCTTGCCGAACTCGACCGCCTGCGCGATGCCGGGCCGCTGATCGTCGCCGCCAACCACCCTTCCCTGCTCGATGTGGTGCTGATCGCCTCGCGCCTGCCCGATGCCGTCTGCGTCATCAAGGCGGCGCTGCTCGACCGGCTGCTGTTCGGTGCCGCGGCGCGTCTGGCCGGTTATATCCGCAACGATGCCCCGCTGGAAATGGTTCTTGCGGCGCGTGACGAGTTGCGCAGTGGCGCGCAACTGGTGATCTTTCCCGAAGGCTCGCGGACGGCCGTCTTTCCCGTCGACGCCTTCGCGCCGGGAACGGCGCTGATCGCCTGGCGCGCCGCGGCGCCGGTACAGACGGTGCTGATCGAGTATTCCACGCCCTACCTCGGCAAGGCCTGGCCGCTCTTCCGGCGCCCCGCCCTGCCGCTGCACTGCCGCATCCGGCTCGGCCGGTGCTTTCCGCCGCCGGTCGATTTCGCGGCGTTCAGCAGCGAGCTGGAGGCCTGTTTCCGTTTGGAATTGGCACCAAAATCCCCGTCGACCGCAACAGCCGCTTCCTGAACCCCGGTCATGCCCACTGCCTCATCCACCCACCTCGTCATCATCCCCAGCTACAACCCGGGTCCCGGTGTGGTCGCCACCGTGCGCGCGGCGCGCGCGCAATGGACCCCGGTCTGGGTGGTGGTCGACGGCAGCACCGACGGCAGCGCCGAGGCCCTGCAGGCGCTGGCGGCGACCGACGACGGCCTGCAGGTGATCGTACTGCCGGAGAACCGCGGCAAGGGCGCGGCGGTACTTGCAGGCATCACGCGCGCCGCCGCCGCCGGGTTCACCCATGCGCTGACCATGGATTCCGACGGCCAGCACCCGGCCGACCTGATTCCCGCCTTCATGGCCGCGTCGCAGGCCGATCCCGGCGCCATGGTGCTCGGCAAGCCGGTGTTCGGGCCCGAGGCGCCGGCGCTGCGGGTCAACGGGCGCAAGGTGTCGAACGGCTGGGCCAATCTGGAAACCCTGTGGATGGGCGTCGGCGATTCGCTCTACGGCTTTCGCGTGTATCCGATTGCGCCGCTGATGCAGATCATGCGCGCCAACCGCTTCATGCGCCGCTTCGATTTCGATCCCGAGGCCGTGGTGCGCCTGTGCTGGGCCGGCGTGCGGCCGGTCAACGTCGATGCGCCGGTGCGGTACCTGTCGGCGGAAGAAGGCGGCGTCTCGCATTTCAAGTACCTGCGCGACAATACGCTGCTGACGTGGATGCACACCCGGCTCTTCCTCGGCTTCCTGCTGCGCCTGCCCATGCTGGCCTGGCGGCGCCTGCGTTCCTGAAACCCGATCCCGCCCCTGCCCGACATGACCCCGAGCGAACCGCGCAATGCCGCCCTGAAAGCCGATCCCCGGCTCGATGCCTATTTTTCGGACGAGGACGAACGACGCCGGGTAACACGGGAAATGTTCGACCAGGCGGCACCCGGCTACGACGAGGCCGAACGCCTGACCGGCTTCGGTTCCGGGCCGTGGTACCGGCATGAAGTCCTGCGCCGCAACGGTCTGGCGGCGGGCATGCACCTGCTCGACGTGGCGGCCGGCACCGGCCTCGTCACCGTCGCCGGGCTGGCGCTGGTCGGGCCGCAGGGCCGGGTGCTCGCGCTCGATCCCTCGCCCGGCATGCTTGCCGAACTGCGCCGGAAGGTCGCCGTCGAGACCATCGAAGGCTATGCCGAGGCGATCCCGCTGCCCGATCAGCATGTCGATTTCATCTCGATGGGCTACGCGCTGCGCCACGTCGGCGACATGGACCGCGCCTTCGGCGAATACCACCGCGTGCTGCGCCCCGGCGGTCGCGTCTGCCTGATGGAAATCAGCCGCCCGCAAAGCCGGCTCGGCCAGTGGCTGCTGAACGGCTATCTCGGCACTGTCGTTCCCCTGCTGGCGCGTTTCGGCCGCAGCCGGGCCGATGTCGGCCGCCTGTGGGCCTATTACGGCGACACCGTTTCCGCCGCCATCGAGCCGGCGCAGATCCTCGATACCTTGCGCCGTGCCGGCTTCGAGGACGTGCATTGCACCGTCACCTACGGCATCTTCCGCGAATATCTGGCGCGCAAGCCCGCCCCGGCGGCATGAACACCACCGAAATCTTCCTGATCGCGATGACGATCATCTTCACCGTGCCGTGGCTGATCTGGCGGGTGGGGAAAACCGACTACTACGCGCCGCTGGTCGTCGTCCAGATCGTCACCGGCATCCTGCTCGGCCCCGGCATCCTCGGCCGCTTCTTTCCCGATTACTACGCCTTCGTCTTCACGCCGACGGTCGTCCAGTCGCTGAACGGCATCGCCTGGTGGGCGGTGATGCTGTTTGTGATGATCGCCGGCATCGAACTCGATCTGAAAAAAGCCTGGGCGCACCGCCGCGAAAGCAGCATCACCGCCGGGCTGGCGCTCGGTACACCGTTGCTCTTCGGTTGTCTTGCCGCCGCCGGCCTGCTGATCGCCGACGGCTGGATGGGACCGCGCGCGCTGACCTGGCAGTTCGTGCTCGGCGTCGGCATGGCCTGCGCGGTGACCGCGCTGCCGATCCTGATCCTGCTCATGGAAAAACTCGACATCCTGCGCCAGCCGATCGGCCAGCGCATCCTGCGCTACGCCAGCCTCGACGACATCGCCATTTGGGGTGTGCTGGCGCTGATCCTGATGGACTGGGAGCGGGTCGGCAAGCAGGCCGCCTTCCTGATCGCCTTCGCCGTCGCCGGCTATGCCTTCCGCCGGCTGATGCAGCGCCTGGCCGAGCGCGACCGCTGGTACGTCGCGCTGGTCTGGCTGGCGGCCGTCTCTTTCGGCGCCGACTGGGCCGGCCTGCACTTCATGGTCGGCGCCTTCCTCGCCGGCGCCGTCATCGAAGCCGACTGGTTCGACCAGGAACGCATGGACCAGCTGCGCCACCACGTGCTGCTGGTCATGATGCCGGTCTTCTTCCTGAGTACCGGCCTGCGCACCGACTGGACGGTCGGCGGCGCCACGGTCTTCATCGCCGCCGCCCTGCTGCTCGCCGCTTCCGTCGCCGGCAAGCTGATCGGCGTGCGCCTCGCCGGCCGCATCCTGAACTGGGCGCCCGGCGAATCGAGCATCATCGGCTGGCTGCTGCAGACCAAGGCGCTGATCATGATCATTTTCGCCAATATCCTGCTCGACAAGCAGATCATCACGCCCGAAGCCTTCACCGCCCTGTTGCTGATGGCGGTCGCCAGCACCATGCTCACCGTGCCGGTGGTGGCGCCGAAGCTGGCGCGGCTCAAGGAACTGATCCTGCGCTCAGCCTGAGGACAAAAACATGACCTACAACCCGACTTACGCGGTCGACGCCCCGGAACGGGCAGAAATCGACGCCCTGCCCGGCTCGCTATTGCTGGAATTCGGCGTGGACTGGTGCCCGCACTGCCAGGGCGCGCAGCCGGCCATCGAGGAGGCCCTGCGCGGCCATCCGGCGCTGCGCCACGTCAAGATCGAGGACGGCCCCGGCCGCCCGTTGGGGCGCTCGTTTCGCGTCAAGCTGTGGCCGACGCTGATCGTGCTGCGCGACGGTCGGGAAGTGGCGCGCGTGGTTCGCCCGACCGCGGCCGGCGACCTGCGGGAAGCCCTGTCCGCCGCCTCTGGCGGCTAGCTGCCGGCCCGGTGCCGGGCCTTGACGCGGGCGATTTCGTCGAGCTGGAAGCGCAGCGCGGTGACGGCGTCGCGCTCGGCGTCGTCGAGCTGCTCCAGCTTGACGTGCTTGATCAGCACCGCCAGAGCGTCGCCGATGCGTCCCAGCTGCTTGCCGTAGCTGCCGACCTCGTCGAGCACTTCCTGTTCCAGTTCCGGGTTGCTGCTGCGCCCGAGGTTGATGTTGACCAGCCCGACCTGGCTGCTGGCCGAGCCGAAGGTCCAGGTCCACGGATTGATCGCCTGCGTGACGTCGCCGGAGAGCGGCATCTGCAGCGCCGGCCAGGCGGGGTTGTGGAAATAGCGAAGCAGCGGCAGCCAGGGATTCGCGGCGGTCGGCGCCGCCGATGCGAGGCGCGGTTGGAAGTTCGGCATGGCGGTCTCCTCGGGAAGTGATCCGGACAGATCATCCGGCATCGGCCCGTCCCATGCAAGATGGATGCGGGGCCGCCTCAGATCATCGCGCCGTTGATCGAGATCACCTGCCCGGAAATGTAGGCGGCCTGGTCCGAAGCGAGAAAGGCGACGAGGTCGGCGACCTCCTCGGGCGTGCCGGCGCGCTGCATCGGCACCAGCCGCTTGATCGCCTCGGCGTCGAAGGCGCCTTCGCTCATCTCGGTGGCGATGATGCCGGGTGCCACGGCGTTGACCGTGATGCCGCGGCTCGCCAGTTCGAGCGCCAGCGACTTGCTGGCGGCGTGCAGGGCGCCCTTGGCCGCCGAGTAATTGACCTGGCCGCGATTGCCGGCGATGGCGGCGACCGAGGAAATATTGACGATGCGTCCCCAGCGGGTGCGGATCATCGGCAGGGTCAGCGGCTGGGTGACGTTGAAAAAGCCGTTGAGCGAGACGTCGACCACGGCATGCCACTGCTCGGCGCTCATGCCGGGAAACACCGCGTCGGCGTGGATGCCGGCGTTGTTGACGAGGATCTGGATGGGGCCGGCGTCGAGCAGGGTTTCCAGCGCGGCGCTGGTCGCGGCGCGCTCGGTGACGTCGAAGGTGACGGCCTCGGCGCTGCCGCCGGCGGCGACGATTGCGGCGACCACCGCTTGCGCCTTGGCTATGCTGCGGTTGGCGTGGACGATGACGTGATGGCCGTCGGCAGCCAGGCGGCGGCAGATCGCCGCGCCGATGCCGCCGCTGCCGCCGGTGACGAGGGCGCGTTTCATGATGGGTTTTCCTTGGCGGCGTCGAGGATGACGGCAGCGCGGCCTTCGACGAGGCTGCGCCCGGCGTGGGCGACGGCGAACCGGTAGAGGATGTGGTTGCCGTCGCCGGACAGGCGTTCGGCGGTAATGGCCAGTTCGCCCGGCAGGTCGTCGAGGCGGTCGACATGCAGCGCCACGGCGCGCACGCTGGCCAGGTAGCCGCGGCGTGGGCGTTCGCCGGCGGCGGCGAGCAGCGCACCGTGCACGGCCATCGCCTGTGCCGCGTACTCGATACCGGCGGCGGCGCCGAGACGGCCGTCGGCGCGCAGCGGATTGGCCGGGTCGGCATGGCTCACGGCGCGGCAGGAAATGGCCGTTTCCGACCAGTCGACCACGGCAGCGAGCAGGCACATGGCGCCCTGGTGCGGGATGCGGGCGGCGATCCCGGCGTGGTCCAGTGGTCTTTTTCGTAATTGGCGTGACATGACGAAAGTGCAGGATTTGTGCCGCTGGCTAGGCGCGAACCGCAGCGATAGCCGTTGCTATCGCGAGGATGAGCAACAACGCCAGCGGTGCAAAGACCAGCTTTCGTGTCACGTTTTTTGCGAAACAGACCACTAACATGGCTGCAGATCGACCCGCAGCTGCAGCGGTGGAAGGTAGTCGAGTCCGACGCTGCCTGCTTCGCTGCGGGCCAGCAGCTCCAGCAACGGCAGGCCACGTAGCGCCGGGACGGTGGCACGCAGGGTTTCCAGCGCCGGGTCGGCCAGTGTCGCCGGGGCGTCTTCGTCGAGGCGGGCGGTAATGCTGGCCAGCGCGCGCGCCCCGCGTTCGGGCGTCAGCAACAGCGCGATGCCGGCGACGTCGGGCAGCGGGCGCTTGCTGTGCAGCGGCTCGGGGTACTCGCTGTCGTAGGCGATCAGCAGGGTCGGCTGGCGGTCGACGACGACCTGGCCGAGGGCGTCGAGCAGCCCGGCGCCGAAGCTGGCGTCGTAGGCGCACAGCACCTGGCACGGCGCCCGCGACTGGGTGGCGATGCCCCAGTAGCCGGCGGCGGCGTTGTGCACCGAGTTGTGGAAGCGGGTCGGCGAAATCTGGCGGTCGTCGCTTGCGAGCTGTTCGCACAGCGCGTGGCAGTTGTGGCC
>WBZX01002768.1_pt1 | contig 11653 bp, 10 predicted proteins | sample 5204211 | NCBI WGS metagenome assembly WBZX01 (sample SAMN12344362, study PRJNA552823) | activated sludge metagenome | biome: Activated sludge suspended growth; feature: Nitrification reactor; material: Wastewater; isolation source: activated sludge from nitrification reactor of wastewater...
CCAGCGGGCCGGCCTGGTCCAGGCTGGATGCGAAGGCCACCATGCCCCAGCGCGAGCACACGCCGTAGGTGGGCTTGATGCCGGTGATGCCGCAGAAGCTGGCGGGCTGTCGGATCGAGCCGCCGGTGTCGGTGCCGGTGGCCGCGGGCAGCAGGCGCGCGGCCACCGCGGCGGCCGAGCCGCCGGACGAGCCGCCGGGCACCCGCGCCGGGTCCCAGGGGTTGCGCACCGGAGCGAAGGCGGAGTTCTCGTTGGACGAGCCCATGGCGAACTCGTCGCAGTTGAGCTTGCCCAGGCTCACCGCGCCCGCGGCGGCCAGGCGCTCAACCACGGTGGCGTCGAACGGGCTGGCGTAGCGCTCGAGCATGCGCGAGCCGGCCGTGGTGGGCTGGCCACGGGTGACGAAGATGTCCTTGTGGGCGATGGGCACGCCGGCCAGCGGGCCGAGCGCCTCGCCTGCCGCCCGACGCGCATCGACCGCGCGCGCCGCCGCCAGCGCGCCGTCGGTGTCCAGGTGCAGGAAGGCGCCGAGCCCGGCCTGCGCCGCAGCCCGCCCGGCCAATTCGCGCACCGCCTCCTCGCTGGACAGTTCGCGCCGCGCCAGCGCCTGTCCGAGCGCAGCCACACCCAGCGCGTGAGCCCCGGCGCTCATTCGATCACCTTGGGCACGAGGAACAGGCCGTCCTCGACCGCGGGCGCGCTGGCCTGGTTGGCGCTGCGCTGGTCGGCCTCGGTGACGCCGTCGTCGCGCAGGCGCAGCGCGGCCGGCTGCACCGCCGCCAGCGGCGTGTAAAGCGGCTCGACGCCACGGGTGTCCACGGCGCTCATCTGCTCGACGATGCGGAAGAAGCCATTGAGCTGGCCGAGCATCGCTTCGGACTCGGCCGGGCTCAGTTCGAGCCGGGCCAGGTGAGCGATGCGGCTCACGTCGGCAGGGGTCAGCGACATGTTGAAACGGGGTGCAAAGGTGAAACCGGCAGTGCATTCCCGCACGGAGGACCGGGGGGCTTGGGGTATTATCCCCGCCCATCGACGAACCCTCGCTCGCTGTGTGCGGCCGGGGGTTTTCTTGCAAGTGCGGCCTCACCCAGGGCCACGTTCTCCCGCCATGTTCGCATCGTTCCGTCGCTACGTTTCCACCGACCTGGCCATCGACCTCGGGACGGCCAACACGCTGATCTACGTGCGCGGCAAGGGCATCGTGCTCGACGAGCCGTCCGTCGTCGCCATCCGCCACGAGGGCGGGCCCAACGGCAAGAAGACGATCCAGGCCGTGGGCGCCGAGGCCAAGGCGATGCTGGGCAAGGTGCCCGGCAACATCGAGGCCATCCGCCCGATGAAGGACGGCGTCATCGCCGACTTCACGGTGACGGAGCAGATGCTCAAGCAGTTCATCAAGATGGTCCATCCGCGCTCGCTGCTCCGGCCGAGCCCGCGGATCATCATCTGCGTGCCCTGCGGCAGCACCCAGGTCGAGCGCCGCGCCATCCGCGAAAGCGCGCTGGGCGCCGGCGCCAGCGAGGTCTACCTGATCGAGGAACCGATGGCCGCGGCCATCGGCGCCGGCCTGCCGGTGGCCGAGGCGTCGGGCTCGATGGTGGTGGACATCGGCGGTGGCACCACCGAGGTGGGCGTCATCTCGCTCGGCGGCATGGTCTACAAGGGCTCGGTGCGGGTGGGCGGCGACAAGTTCGACGAAGCCATCATCAACTACATCCGCCGCAACTACGGCATGCTGATCGGCGAGCCGACGGCCGAGGCCATCAAGAAGGAGATCGGCTCCGCGTTCCCCGGCAGCGAGGTGCGCGAGATGGAAGTCAAGGGCCGCAACCTCAGCGAGGGCGTGCCGCGCAGCTTCACGATCAGCAGCAACGAGATCCTCGAGGCGCTGACCGATCCGCTCAACCAGATCGTCTCCAGCGTGAAGAACGCGCTTGAGCAGACCCCGCCCGAACTGGGCGCGGACATCGCCGAGCGCGGCATGATGCTCACCGGCGGCGGCGCCCTGCTGCGCGACCTGGACCGCCTGCTCGCCGAGGAAACCGGCCTGCCGGTCCTGGTGGCCGAGGACCCGCTGACCTGCGTGGTGCGCGGCTGCGGCATGGCACTCGAGCGCATGGAACGCCTGGGCTCGATCTTCACGTCCGAATGACCCCCGGGGCCTGACGTGCCCCTCGGCACCCTCGACCGCACCCCACCGCCCTTCTTCCGCCAGGGCTACTCGGCGTTCACCAAGCTCGTGTTCTTCACGGCGCTGTCGGTGTTCCTGATGGTGGCCGACACGCGCATGCAGGTGGTGGCGCCGTTGCGCGCGGCCATCGCCGCGGCGCTGGCGCCGATCCAGCGCGCGCTGCTGGTGCCGGTGGACATGATCGTCGGCGGCAGCGACTACTTCCGCGGCCTGGCCAGCGCGCTGGCGGGCGAGGATTCTGCGAGGCGCGCGCTCGCCGCACAGGCCGAGCGCGCCCTGGCCGCCGAACGCCTGGCCACCGAGAACAAGGAACTGCGCGGGCTGCTCGGCCTGTCTCCGTCGCTGACGGTGCGCTCCCAGGCTGCGCAGGTCATGTACGAGGCGGCCGACCCGTTCTCGCGCAAGATCTACATCGACCGCGGCCTGAACCAGGGCCTCGTGCTCGGCGCGCCGGTGATCACCGAGGCCGGTGTCATCGGCCAGGTGACGCGGGTGTACCCGCTGTCGGCCGAGGTCATGCTGCTGACCGACCGCGACGCCGCGATCCCGCTGCTGAACACGCGCACGCAGCAGCGTGCCGCGGCCTTCGGCGGCGTGACCCAGGGCAGCGCGATGGAGCTTCGCTTCGTCGCCTCCAGTGCCGATGTGCAGGTGGGCGACCTGCTGCACACCTCGGGCGTGGACGGCATCTATCCGGCCGGGTTGCCGGTGGCGCGGGTGACCGCCGTGGACCGGCAGGCCGAGGGCACCTTTGCGCGCATCACGCTGGCTCCGGTGGCTGCGGTGGACGGCGTGCGCCATGTGCTGGTGCTCGAGCCACTGCGGGTGCAGCTGCCGCCGCCGCCCGCGGCAGAGCCTGCGTCGGCGCCGCGCGCACCGGTGAGGTCCCGCAAGTGAGCGCGGCCGGCCGCGTCCCGATGCCGTCGCCTGCGTCGTGGGGGATGCCGCGATGAGCCTGATGCCGCGCGGCGACCAGCTGCTGCTGCCCGCCAACCCGTTCTTCATCCTCGTGTCGCTGCTGCTGGCGCTGGCTTTCAACATGCTGCCGCTGGGCCGCAGCCCCTGGCTGCCCGACCTGCTGGCGCTGACGCTGGCGTTCTGGGCCGTGCACCAGCCGCGCCGCGTGGGCGTGGGCGTGTCGTTCTTCTTCGGCCTGGCGATGGACGTGCATCAAGGCTCGCTGCTGGGACAGCACGCGCTGGCGTATGCGCTGCTCGCGTTCGCGGCCGTCGCGCTGCACCGACGCATGCTGTGGTTCCCGGTGATGCAGCAGGCGGCCCAGGTGCTGGTGCTGTTCATGGCGGCGCACCTGGTGTCGCTGGTCGTGCGCCTGGCCGCCGGCGACCTGTTTCCAGGCTGGAGCTATTTCTTCGCCCCGTGCCTGGAAGCCGCGCTGTGGCCGGTGGCCACCTTCGTGCTGCTGGCGCCGCAGCGCCGCGCGCCGGACCCGGACGAGAACCGGCCGCTGTAGCCGACCCCATGACCGAACTGCGCGACGTCGAACGGGAACTGGACGGCTTCCGCGCCCGTCTGCTGGCCGCCGCACTGTTCGTGCTGTTCTGCTTCGGGCTGCTGGTGGCCCGTCTGGTGTACCTGCAGGTGATTCAGCACGAGAAGCTCGCCACCCAGGCCGAGGCCAACCGCGTGGCCGTGGTGCCGGTGGTGCCCAACCGCGGCCTGATCGTGGACCGCAACGGCGTCGTGCTGGCCAACAACTACTCGGCCTACACGCTGGAGATCACGCCGTCGCGCCTGGCCCAGCCGCTGGACGCGACGATCGACGCGCTGGCCGAGGTGATCGACATCACCGCGCGCGACCGCCGCCGGTTCAAGCGGCTGCAGGACGACAGCAAGAGCTTCGAGTCGCTGCCCATCCGCACCAAGCTGAGCGACGAGGAAGTGGCCCGCTTCGTGGCGCAGCGATTCCGCTTCCCCGGCGTGGACGTCAAGGCCCGCCTGTTCCGCAACTACCCGCTGGGCGCCACCGGCAGCCACATGCTGGGCTACATCGGCCGCATCAACCAGGCCGAGAAGGCGCAGCAGGAGGAGTGGCCCGAGGAGGACGTGGCCAACTACCGCGGCACGGAGTACATCGGCAAGCTGGGCATCGAGCAGGCCTACGAGGCCGAGCTGCACGGCCGCACCGGGGTCGAGCAGGTGGAGACCAGCGCCGGCGGCCGGGCCGTGCGGCGCCTGTCGCACCAGCCGCCCACGCCGGGCAACACGCTGGTGCTGTCGGTGGACATCAAGCTGCAGGCCCTGGTGGAGCAGCTCTTCGGCGAGCGCCGCGGGGCGCTGGTGGCGATCGACCCGCGCAACGGGGAGGTGCTGGCCTTCGTCAGCAAGCCGACCTTCGACCCCAACCTGTTCGTCGACGGCATCGACGCCGACAGCTGGCGCGAACTCAACGAGGACATCGACAAGCCGCTGCTCAACCGGGCGCTGCGCGGCACCTACCCGCCGGGGTCGACCTACAAGCCGTTCATGGCCATGGCCGCGCTCGACAGCGGCAAGCGCGGCCCTCACACGATCATCCAGGACAACCTCACGTTCAGCTTCGGCGGCCGCGTGTTCGGCAGCCCGGAAAGCGACCGCCCCGGCCCCAAGGACATGCGGCTTGCGATCGTGGGCTCCAGCAACGTGTACTTCTACACCCTGGCCAACGAGATGGGCGTGGACCTGATCCACGACGAGCTCAAGCCGTTCGGGTTCGGCCGCAAGACCGAGATCGACCTGCAGGGCGAAGTCACCGGCGACCTGCCGTCCACCGACTGGAAGCGTCGCAAGTTCTCCAAGCCGGAGCACCAGAAGTGGTACGCGGGCGAGACCATCTCGTTGGGCATCGGTCAGGGCTACAACAACTTCACCATGCTGCAGATGGCGTCGGCCACGGCCACGCTGGCCAGCGGCGGAAAGCGCTTCCGGCCACGGCTGGTCAGCCGCATCGACGACGTGGTGACCAGTCAACAGCGGCGCGTGGCCAGCGACGCGCTCGATCCGCTGCCGCTCAAGCCCGACCAGGTGGCGGTCATCCTCGACGCGATGGGCGGGGTGCCCCGGGAGGGCACGTCGCGCGCAGCCTTCGCCGGCGCCGCGTATTCCAGCGGCGGCAAGACCGGCACGGCCCAGGCGGTCGGCCTGAAGGCGGGCGAGAAGTACAGCCAGATCAAGGCCGACGAGCGCAAGCGCGACCACTCGCTGTACGTGGCATTCGCGCCGCTGGAAGCGCCCACGGTGGCGCTGGCGGTCATCGTCGAGAACGCCGGCTTCGGCTCCACCTCGGCGGCGCCGATTGCGCGGCGGGTGTTCGACTATCTGCTGCAGGGCCAGTACCCGAGCGAGGAGGACATCGTGGCCACGCGCGAGGGACGCTCCACCGCGCCGGTGGGCAAGCCGCGCACGGTCGCCGAGGTGCCCATTTCGGCGCCCGCAGGGAGCACGGCGCCATGACAGGGCCCGCCCGATGAGCACGATCTTCGAGCAGCCGTCGCTGTGGCAGCGGGTGCGGCCGGTGCTGTTCAGCTTCGACGGCCCGCTGTCCACCGCCGTGCTGCTGCTGGCCGGGCTGGGCCTGCTGACGATGTACTCGTCGGGCTTCGACCATGGCACCCGCTTCGTCGACCACGCGCGCAACATGATGATCGCCGTGGTGCTGATGTGGACCGTGTCGCAGGTGCCGCCGCACCGCCTCATGGCGCTGGCGGTGCCTCTGTACACGGTGGGTGTGGCGCTGCTGATCGCCACCGCGCTGTTCGGCATCAGCCGCAAGGGCGCCACGCGATGGCTCAACGTCGGCCCGACCGTGATCCAGCCCAGCGAGCTGCTCAAGCTGGCCACGCCGATGATGCTGGCGTGGTGGTTCCAGCGCTGCGAGGGCCGGCTGCGCACTCCCGAGTGGACCGTGGCGGCGCTGATCCTGCTGGTGCCGTTCCTGCTGGTGGCCCGCCAGCCGGACCTCGGCACGGGCATCCTGATCCTGTCCGCCGGTCTGTACGTGCTTTTCTTCGCCGGCCTGTCCTGGAAGCTGATCGTGCCGGTGATGGTGCTGGGCGGCGTGGGCATCGTGGCGCTGATCGTTTCCGAGCCCGCGATCTGCGCGCCCGGCGTCGACTGGCCGCTGCTCAAGGAGTACCAGCAGCACCGCGTCTGCACCCTGCTCGACCCCGGCAAGGATCCGCTGGGCAAGGGCTTTCACATCATCCAGGGCATGATCGCCATCGGCTCGGGCGGCGTCACCGGCAAGGGCTTCATGCAGGGCACGCAGACGCACCTGGAGTTCATTCCCGAGCGCACCACCGACTTCATCTTCGCGGCGTTCGCCGAGGAGTTCGGCCTGCTCGGCGCGCTGGCGCTGCTGCTCGCGTTCACCTTCTTCATCCTGCGCGGCCTGATGATCGCCGCCGAGGCGCCCACCCTGTTTGCCCGGCTGCTCGCCGGGTCGATCACGCTGTCGGTCTTCACCTACGTGTTCGTGAACATGGGCATGGTCAGCGGCATCCTGCCCGTGGTGGGCATTCCGCTGCCCTTCGTCAGCTATGGCGGCACGGCGATGGTGACCCTGGGCGTGGCCATCGGCATCCTGATGTCGATCGCGCGCAGCCAGCGGCTGATGCGCAGCTAGCCCGGCAGGCCTATGCCGGCTGCATCGGCAGCCGCACGCTCACCCGCGTGCCGGGCGAAGGCCCGCGCGGATGGGTGGGTTCGATCTCCACCGCGCCGCCCTGTCGCTCGGCGATCTCGCGCACGATGGCCAGGCCCAGGCCCGAGCCGTCGACCTCGGTGCCCAGCGCCCGGTAGAAGGGCTGGAACACCAGCTCGCGCTCGGCCTCGGGAATGCCGGGGCCGTTGTCCTCGACCTGCAGCACCACCACCTTGCCGTAGGGGTCGGGCAGCAGGCGCACGGTGACGGTGCCGCCGCCGGGCGTGTACTGCACCGCGTTGTCCACCAGGTTGCGGATCAGCTCGCGCACCAGCACCGGCTCGCCCAGCATGCGCGGCGCCGCGTCGTCTCCCGCGGCCGGCCCCTCGTAGCCGAGGTCCAGCCCCTTGGCCAGCGCGCGCGGCACGAAGTCGTGCACCGTCTCGGTGGCCAGCGCCGGCAGGTTGAAGGACTGCACGCGGCGCGCCTCGCCGGCGTCCTCGGCGCGGGCCATGGACAGGAGCTGGTTGACCATGTGCGCGGCGCGCTGCGACGAGCGAGAGATCTGCTGCAGCGAGCGCTTGACTGCCCGCGGGTCACCTTCCTCCACGTCGCGCTGGGCCAATTCGGCCTGCATGCGCAGGCCCGCCAGCGGCGTCTTCAGCTGATGCGCGGCGTCGGCCAGGAAGTGCTTCTGCGCCCGCAACGAGCGGTCCAGCCGCCCCAGCAGTTCGTTGATCGCGCCCACCAGCGGGCTCACCTCCTCGGGGGCGGCGCGCTCGTCGATGGGGGACAGGTCGCCCACCGCGCGCTGGCGGATGCGGCGCTGCAGGTGGTCCAGCGGACGCAGGCCGCGCATCAGCGCGAACCACACCAGCACCACCGCCAGCGGCAGGATCGCGAACTGCGAGAACATCACGCCGCGCGCGATCTCCGTGGCGAGCTGCGAGCGCTTGTCCAGGGTCTCGGCCACCTGGACCAGCGGGGGCGTGGAGTCCTCTCCGATGACCAGCGGCATCCACAGGTAGGCCACCCTCACCGTGCGCCCGTCGAGGTCGTCGTCGCGGAATCGCACCTCGCCGTCGGGCTGCGGCGGCCCGTCGGGCACCGGCAGCTCACGGTCGCCGGCGATGCGCTCGCCGCGCGTGCCCAGCACCTGGAAATAGAACTGGTCGGGCTGGTCGCCGCGCAGGATCGCCGCCGACGCGTCGGTCAGCGCGATGCGCGCCACGGGGCTGGCGCCGCGCCCCGCAGGCACCAGCGTGACGCGGCGCGACAGCGTGCGGGCCGTTTCGCCCAGCTCGCGGTCGAACGGCCGGTTGGCAATGTTCTGGGCCGACAGCCAGATGATCACCACCGACATCGGCCACAGCAGCAGCAGCGGCACCAGCAGCCAGTCGAGGATGTCCCCGAACAGCGAGCGCTGCGGGCGCGTATCGGTCGCCGAAGCGTCGTCGGCGCGCACGCGCTCAGCCGGCAATCTTTTCCAGGCAGTAGCCCAGGCCGCGCACGGTGGCGATGCGGATCGGGCCCTGCTCGATCTTCTTGCGCAGGCGGTGGATGTAGACCTCGATGGCGTTGTTGCTCACCTCGTCGCCCCACTCGCACAGGCGCTCGACGATCTGGTCCTTGCTGACCAGGCGGCCGGCGCGCTGCAGCAGCACTTCCAGCAGCGAGATCTCGCGCGCCGACAGGTCGATCATCTGGTCGTTGATGTAGCAGACGCGCCCGGTGGCGTCGAACGACAGCGGCCCGTGCTTGAGCACGCTGCTGGCCGTGCCCAGGCCGCGTCGCATCAGCGCTCGCACGCGCGCCTCCAGCTCCTGCAGCGAGAACGGCTTGGCCATGTAGTCGTCGGCGCCCAGGTCCAGGCCCTTGACGCGCTGGTCGACGCTGTCGGCCGCGGTCAGGATCAGCACCGGAGTCGTCGCGCCTCGCGCGCGGTACTTGCGCAGCACCTCGAAGCCGTGCATCTTGGGCAGGCCCAGGTCGAGGATGACGAGGTCGAACTCGTGCGACGCGAGTGCGGCGTCGGCCTCGTTGCCCGAGGCCACATGGTCGGCCGCATAACCGGCGGCGCGCAACGACCGCAGCAGCCCGTCGGCCAGCACCTGGTCGTCTTCGGCTATCAAGACTCGCATCGGCCGTCTCCTCTTGGCTCTTTGAGCCCGATTCTATGAACCGCCGGACCGCCGGGCTTGACGAAGTCGGACACCTGTACGAATATCCAGTTGTCGCGCATAATCGCGCCGCCCCACCCACCACCCGCCGGAGACCCCATGGACGCCCCCGTCAAAGCCCTCAACACCGAGAAAGCCAAGGCCCTTCAGGCAGCGCTGGCCCAGATCGAAAAGCAGTTCGGCAAGGGCTCGATCATGCGCCTGGGCGACGGCGAAGCGGTGGAAGCCATCGAGGCCGTGTCCACCGGCTCGCTCGGCCTGGACATCGCCCTGGGCATCGGCGGCCTGCCGCGCGGTCGCGTCGTCGAGATCTACGGCCCTGAATCGAGCGGCAAGACCACGCTCACGCTGCAGGTCATCGCCGAGATGCAGAAGACCGGCGGCACCTGCGCCTTCATCGACGCCGAGCACGCCCTGGACACCGGCTACGCGCAAAAGCTCGGCGTCAACCTGCAGGAACTGCTCATCTCCCAGCCCGACACCGGCGAGCAGGCCCTCGAGATCGTCGATGCCCTGGTCCGCTCCGGCTCGATCGATCTGGTGGTGGTGGACTCCGTGGCCGCCCTCACGCCCAAGGCCGAACTGGAAGGCGAAATGGGCGACAGCCTGCCCGGCCTGCAGGCCCGCCTCATGAGCCAGGCACTGCGCAAGCTCACCGCCACGATCAAGAAGACCAACACCATGGTCATCTTCATCAACCAGATCCGCATGAAGATCGGCGTGATGTTCGGCAACCCCGAAACCACCACCGGTGGCAACGCGCTCAAGTTCTACGCCTCGGTCCGCCTGGACATCCGCCGCACCGGCAGCATCAAGAAGGGCGAGGAAGTCATCGGCAGCGAGACCAAGGTCAAGGTGGTCAAGAACAAGGTGAGCCCTCCGTTCAAGACGGCCGAGTTCGACATCCTCTACGGCGAAGGCATCAGCCGCGAAGGAGAGATCATCGACATGGGCGTCAATGCCAAGGTGCTCGACAAGAGCGGCGCCTGGTATGCCTACAACGGCGAGAAGATCGGCCAGGGCAAGGACAACGCACGCGAGTTCCTGCGCGAGAACCCCGAGCTTGCTGTCGAGATCGAGAACAAGGTTCGCGAGTCGATGGGCATCCCGCTGCTGCCCACGTCCGGCGCCGACGGCGCCTGAGGGGCGCCCGCCCGATTCCGGCGCCAAGATGGCGCCGCCCCTTTCGCTGAAGGCCCGGGCGCTGCAGTGGCTGGCCCAGCGCGAGCACAGCCGCACGGAGCTGCGGCGCAAGTTGATGCGGGCCTGGCGGCAGCGTGCGGAGCGCGCAGCCGCCTTGGGCCGTGACGCGCCGACGGGCGACGTTGCTGCGGGCGACGCCCTTGCAGGTGACGCGGCCAGCGCGGCGCTCGAGGTCGACGCCCTGCTCGACTGGCTGCAGGCCCACCGCTACCTGAGCGAAGCCCGCTTTGTCGAGTCGCGCGTGAATGCTCGCGCGGCGCGCTACGGTCAGCGGCGCATCGCCCAGGAGCTGGGCCTGCATGGCACCACTCTCGACGCCGACACCGCCCGGCAGCTCGCAGCCAGCGAGTTCGACAGGGCACGGGCCGTTTGGCAGCGCAAGTTCGGCGGCACTGCGGCCGCCGACGCGGCCGGCCGCGCCAAGCAGATGCGCTTCCTGGCCGGTCGCGGATTCGCCGCCGACGTGATCCGCCGCGTGGTGCGCGGCGCGGGTGACGACGACCTCGCCGGTGACTGACGCGTCGCTGACACGGTTTTGGTGCGCCGCACCATGCTAAATTCACCCGCGCCCGCAACCGCCTCATCTAGCGGCTCTTCCTGCGCCGCGATCGCCCCATGAAAATCCACGAATACCAAGGCAAGGAAGTCCTGCGTCAGTACGGCGTGCCCGTGCCGCGCGGCTATCCCGCGTTCTCCGTCCGCGAAGCCAGCGAGGCCGCGCAGAAGCTCGGCGGCGGCGTCTGGGTCGTCAAGGCCCAGATCCACGCCGGAGGCCGCGGCAAGGGCGGCGGCGTCAAGCTCGCCCGCTCGATGCCCGAAGTGGAGGCGCTGTCCGGCCAGATCCTCGGCATGCAGCTCAAGACGCACCAGACCGGGCCCGAGGGCCAGAAGGTGCGCCGCCTGCTGATCGAGGAAGGCGCCGACATCAAGAAGGAGTACTACCTCGCCGCGCTGACCGACCGCGCGACGCAGAAGGTGGCGATGATGGCCAGCAGCGAAGGCGGCATGGACATCGAGGAAGTGGCGCACTCGACGCCCGAGAAGATCATCAAGGTGTTCGTCGACCCGGCCACCGGCCTGACCGACGCGCAGGCCAGCGAGCTGGCCGACGGCATCGGCGTGCCCGCCGGGAGCAAGGCGCAGGCGATCGACGTCTTCCGCAAGCTCTACGCCTGCTACATGGGCACCGACGCCAGCCTGGCCGAGATCAACCCGCTGATCCTCGAGGGCAACGGCAACATCAAGGCCCTGGACGCGAAGTTCAACTTCGACAGCAACGCGCTGTTCCGCCATCCGGAGATCGTCGCCTACCGCGACCTCGACGAGGAGGACGCGGCCGAGATCGAGGCCAGCAAGTTCGACCTGTCCTACATCAGCCTGGACGGCAACATCGGCTGCCTGGTCAACGGGGCCGGCCTGGCCATGGCCACGATGGACACC
>WBZX01002770.1_pt1 | contig 11644 bp, 5 predicted proteins | sample 5204211 | NCBI WGS metagenome assembly WBZX01 (sample SAMN12344362, study PRJNA552823) | activated sludge metagenome | biome: Activated sludge suspended growth; feature: Nitrification reactor; material: Wastewater; isolation source: activated sludge from nitrification reactor of wastewater treatment...
ATCGTCTTGAACGAGGTTTTCTGCAGGTCGCCGTGGCCATCGACAATCGTCGGGTCGTCGACATAGACGTTCCAGACCGGACTGCTCGGCGAGTGCCGGACGAACAGCTGTCCGTCGCCGATCTCTCGAAAACGCTCGCTATCGTCGTAGATATTCCGCTGCACAAAGGTCGCGCCGCCACAGAAGGTATGCCGCCATGCCGGCCGGCGTGACTTGGCGTTGCCTGCCGACAGCGGCGTCAGCCACGGCTTGGCCGGGCTGCCGTTCAAGTCTTCGCCGACGAGCATCCGGGCGGCGTTGAACTCCTCGGCGGCCAGCGTGCACAGCATGTCCTTCGAGCCCGGTTCCGCCTGAACCACCGCCTGCCCGCCGCACACGCATTTCCGCATGGCGTTTTCCAGCGCATCGCCGCCGGCCGCCGCGGCATCTTCGCAATACGCCTTCAGCCCGTCTTCGTAGCCGCTGCGGTCCTTCGCCTTGACGGGGCTGTGCGCGCCGACCAGCCGCCCGGCGCCGACCAGCAGGTGAGTCTGGTAACGCCGCACATGACCAATCGTGTTCTTGTGCGCTTCGGCTTCCTCGTGCCAGATGTATCCGGTTTCGTCGTCGCCAAAATTGGAATTCATCGATTTGGTATTGACCAAGCTGGAACGGGTGAAGCGAAAGGCAACGCGTGTGGCGAAATCGTTCCTCGACGTCACCGCAACCAGCACCGGCCGCTGGTTGGGACAGAACGCCCCCTTCCCGCCCGGCGCGACGCGTGCGCGGGCCGACACCGCCTGATGCAGCGGCTCGAACCTCACCCCCTCGAAAGCCGGATTGATCAGCAGGATCAGATCGGCGTAGGAGCGGACGAGCGCATCGCCTTTCTCGGCGTCCTTGCAACTGCCGGCGGTCGGAACCACATCCAGCCCCTGCGTCACGTTATCGATCAGTTGCCCGGCAACCGCGTTATAGACGATCAGTCCGCCAAACGAATGGCCGACGATCAGCAGGCGTACCGGTTTGCACTGGTAGGTCGCGAACATCGTCTCGACGTCGTCGCCCCCGGCGTCACGCTGACTCTTCTGGGACTCCTTACACCGTGCATCGAGCCCGCGCGCGTCGTTGATGCGGTTCTGAAAAGTCCGCAGCAGGCTGAACAACTCGCGCGCCGAACCGACGGCCATGTCCTCGGCGGTATTCTTCCGCTCGAGCACCGAAGGGTATTCCCACAGGAAGTAGAAGGGTTCCTTCCACCACGCATCCCCCGAAGCCTGCAATCCGGTAGTCGTCGACAAACCTCGCCAGCCAAGATAAACGCCGATGACCTCGCGCGGGCAGGCCGACGGATTCGGATGGGGCGGCGCCTGCTCGCCCAGCGCGGTGTAGGCGAGCGTCTCGCGGGCGACCTTGACGTTCTCGTCGTCGTAGCTGGCGTTATGCCGCCAGCCATGCACGAAGGTCACGATGGACACGTCGCCGGTGGCAAAGCAGCCCGTCTTCTCGTCGTAGGACGGCGTGCCCTCCGCCAGTCGGCGCCGCTCCTGCAGATAGCCGATCAAGGCATCGATCTGGCGGCGGTCGAAGAAGCGCCCCTGCTCGTCGAGCTCGATGAAAAACAGCGTGTACGCTTTCGTCCGCTCGATCGACGCTGTCGTCCGGCACAGGTCGGGGTTCTTGCCGGCCGCCTCGGCCTTGCTCCGGCAGTCGTCATGCCACCGGTCGTAATCGGCCAGATCCCGCGTCGTCACCAGCGACGACCGGATCATCGCGTTCGGCGTGCATCCGCCGAGCGCCAGCGCGGCGACCAGCGCCAGCAGGAGTCGCACCACACTTCTCGTTGGGGAATGCATGTGCGGCCTCCATTCGGTTGATGGACTTCAGCCGGGCTACCTGACGCCGGCGAGAAAACTGTCGAGCCTGGTGGTCATTTCGGAAAAATAGGGATTGAAGGTCAGCCGCCGCAAGGTGTACTTGCGGATGCTCTCCTTGTCGTTCTCGCCGTAGACGACCTTTTCTTTCGAAGCCGGCGCGCCGCAGGATTTCTGCAGCATCGACGGCGTGATGCAGGCGCAATACTTGGCACGATCCTTGTCGTTGTCGTAGTGTGTGCAGTTGGCGTAATCGCCGTGGCGCCCGTAATGGGGGTTGTCGGGCCGCACGGCGAAAGCGGTGTGGGCGAAGTCAACCACCCCCTCCTTCTCGATGGCCGCCGGAAGGTACTGGACGCGCGCGTCGCGCAGCGCGCGGGCCACATCGGCATCCTTGTCCGTCGGCGCGACCAGCATCATGCGGCTATCGGGGCCGGTCTTGCGCAGGAAGAAGTCGATCGAATCGACCGCGTTGATCGTGCTGTCGCTGCGGCTGAGCGCCATGAACACCGGCATCCTGAGCGGCTCATGGGCGAGGCGCTCGATTTCCTCGTCGAGCCGATAGATCTGGTAGCCGGCCGCAATGCTGAAGGATTCGTACTTGGCAAAATCCTGGTCGGCGTGCAGATCGCTCCATTCGAGCCCGGTGCCGCGCACGACGCCGCCGAGCAGATGGGGCAGCACTTTCAGGCGCAGAAAGAAACCGGTCGGCCGGATCGCCGGCGAAAAGAGCATCAGGCTGGCGATCGGCACGTCGAGTTCGGCCTGCTTGTAGGCCCAGTAGATCGACAGCGCGCCACCGGTCGAAAAGCCGACCAGATGCACCCGGCGGGCGACGCCGCGGAAGGAGTTGATGCCGAAGCGGGCCGCCGCCGCCCAGTCTTCGTAGGTCGCCCGGCCGAGATCGCCCGGCGCCGTGCCGTGGCCGGGCAGCAGAATGGAGCGGACCACAAAGCAGCCCGGGCGGGCGGCGAAGTAATCGCCGAGGTCGCGCATCAGGAAGGGCGAATCGGTTAGGCCATGCATGAGCAGCACGCCTTCGGTGTTGTCGGGCAGACAGTGCGTCTGCCGGCCGGCCGGCGCCGGCCATTCGGCGGGCGCCGTCAGGCCGACGCGCTCGGCGCGCTGGGCGTCGCTCTCGCCTTCGATCTTCCAGCGCGAACGGGCGATCGCGCCGCGCGCGACTTCCAGGTACTGGTCGAAGGCCATCGGCGCCTGATCGTCGCCCCACAGGCGGAGCGGCACATCGGTGGGCTTGTAGCGCTCGTCGGCCGGCGGACGCTTCTGTGCGAAGCTGGAGCCGGCGGCCAGACTGATCGCTGCCGCGACCAGCGCGACGAGGGATTTGACGAGTTTCATCCTGCATTTCTCCTGCACAGCGATTCCGGGGGACGGGTCATCCCCGCCGGCCCCGCAAGCGGCGGCCCGCGGCGCCCCATGCCGATCCTGCGGTGCCGGACGGCATGACGTCCGGTGCCGCATTCATGACATGGCGTTTTAAGCTTAACGATAGGCGCTGCCGCGCGGCAAGACAAGGCGCACCGCAGCGGCGCTCACGGGCGCCGTCTCACAGCAGCGGGGCCAGCCACCGTTCCGCTGCGGCCACCGTCATCCCGGTGCGCCGGGCCCAATCTTCGAGCTGGTCGCGGCCGATCTTGCTGACTGCAAAGTAGTGGCTGTCCGGGTGCGCGAGGTAGAAGCCGCTGACCGCTGCCGCCGGCGTCATCGCGAAGCTGTCGGTGAGTCCCATGCCGGTGCGGGCGGGCACGTCGAGCAGCGCGAACAGGCCACCCTTTGCGGTGTGGTCGGGGCAGGCGGGATAGCCGGGCGCCGGGCGGATGCCCCGGTAGGCTTCGCGGATCAGCGCGTCGTTGGACAGCGCCTCGCCGGCGGCGTAAGCCCAGGCTTCCCGGCGCACCTTGGCATGCAGCCATTCGGCGGCGGCTTCGGCGAAGCGGTCGGCCAGCGCCTTGAGCATGATCGCGTGGTAGTCGTCGTGGGTCCGCTCGAACGCGGCGAGGCGGGTTTCGATGCCGAGTCCGCCGGTCACCGCAAAGGCGCCCACGTAGTCGGCGACGCCCGATTCGCGGGTCGCCACGAAGTCGGCGAGGCAGTAGTTCGGCTTGCCGGCCGGGCGTTCGTGCTGCTGGCGCAGACCGTGCCAGGTCATCAGCACCTGGCTGCGCGATTCGTCGGCGTAGAACTCGATGTCGTCGCCCACCGCGTTGGCGGGGAAGAGACCGAACACCGCGCGGGCCTTGACCCACGGGTGGGTGTCCTGCTCGGCGACCATGCGCGCGAGCATCACTTCGGCATCGGATTTGAGTTCGCGGGCGGTTTCGCCGACGATCTCGTCGTCGAGAATTTTCGGGTAGCTGCCGGCCAGATCCCAGGTCTGGAAGAACGGGCCCCAGTCGATGAAGTCCACCAGCTCGGCCAGATCGATGTCGAAGGACTGGATGCCCGTTTGGGCGGGCACCGCGGGCGTGTAGGCGGGGTCGCCATTCCACTTGAAAGCGTTGGCGCGGGCTTCGTCGAGCCTGACCAGCGTGACGCCTTTTTTCTGGGCGTGCTGGGTGCGCAGCTTCTCGTAGTCGGCGGCCACCTCGGCGGCGTAGCTGGCACTCCGGCCTTCGGACAGCAGGCTGGTGACGACGCCGACGGCGCGCGAGGCGTCGGGCACGTAGATCACCGGCTTGTCGTAGTGCGGGGCGATCTTGATTGCCGTGTGGGCGCGGCTGGTGGTGGCGCCGCCGATCAGCAACGGAACGTCGAAGCCCTGGCGCTGCATCTCCGCCGCCACATGGCTCATCTCCTCGAGCGACGGCGTGATCAGGCCGGACAGGCCGATGGCTTGCGCGCCGTGCTCGCGGGCGGCGTGCAGAATCTTGTCGCAGGGCACCATCACGCCCAGGTCGACCACCTCGTAGCCGTTGCAGCCGAGCACCACGCCGACGATGTTCTTGCCGATGTCGTGCACGTCGCCCTTCACGGTGGCGACGACGATCTTGCCCTTGCTGGTGGCGCCGGTGCGCAGCTTTTCGGCTTCGATGTAGGGGATCAGGTGGGCCACCGCCTGCTTCATCACGCGGGCCGACTTGACCACCTGGGGCAGGAACATCTTGCCGGCGCCGAAGAGATCGCCGACCACGTTCATGCCGGCCATCAGCGGGCCTTCGATGACCGCCAGCGGCGGCTTGCCTTCGGCTTCCAGCCTGGCGCGGACTTCCTCGGTGTCGGCGACGACGAAATCGGTGATGCCCTTGACCAGCGCATGACTGAGGCGGGCCTCGACCGGCTGCGCGCGCCACGCGAGATCCGGCCCGGAATCCTTGGCCTTGCCTTCCTTCACGGTCTGGGCGAATTCGACCAGCGCCTCGCCGGCGCCGCCCGGCGTGGCCACCGCGCGGTTGAGGACCACGTCCTCGACCTTCCGGCGCAGTTCCGGCTCCAGGTCGTCGTAGACGCCGAGCATGCCGGCATTGACGATGCCCATGCTCATGCCGGCCTTGATGGCGTGGTAGAGGAACACGGTGTGGATCGCCTCGCGCACCGGATCGTTGCCGCGGAAGCTGAAGCTGACGTTGGAGACGCCGCCGCTCACCTTGGCGTGGGGCAGATTGGCCTTGATCCAGGCGGTGGCCTCGATGAAATCGACGGCGTAGTTGTCGTGCTCCTCGATGCCGGTGGCGATGGCGAAGATGTTCGGGTCGAAGATGATGTCTTCGGGCGGGAAACCGATGCCGGTCAGCAGCGCGTAGGCGCGGGCGCAGATTTCCGTCTTGCGGGCGTAGGTGTCGGCCTGGCCCTGCTCGTCGAAGGCCATCACGATCACCGCCGCGCCGTACTGGCGGCACAGGCGCGCCTGGCGCAGGAACTCGGCCTCGCCTTCCTTCATCGAGATCGAATTGACCACGCCCTTGCCCTGGATGCACTTCAGGCCGGCCTCGATGACGCTCCACTTGGACGAGTCGAGCATGATCGGCACGCGCGAGATGTCCGGCTCGGAGGCGATCAGCTTGAGGAATTTCTCCATCGCCGCCATCGAATCGAGCATGGCTTCGTCCATGTTGATGTCGATGACCTGGGCGCCGTTCTCGACCTGCTGGCGGGCCACCGCCAGCGCGTCGTCGAAGCGGCCTTCGAGGATCATGCGGGCGAAGGTGCGGGAGCCGGTGACGTTGGTGCGCTCGCCGACGTTGACGAACAGCGAGTCGGCGCCGACGTTGAAGGGCTCGAGGCCGGACAGACGCAGCTTCTTCTCGATGTACGGAATGCTGCGCGGGGTGACCAGCGCCACGGCGTCGGCGATCGCCTTGATGTGGGCCGGCGAGGTGCCGCAGCAGCCGCCGACGATGTTCACCAGGCCCGAGCGCGCCCATTCGACGATCTCGACCGCCAGCTGCTCCGGCGTCTCGTCGTAGCCGGTGGGCGACAGCGGATTGGGCAGGCCGGCATTGGGGTGGGCCGACACGAAGGTGTCGCAGACGTTGGCCAGTTCCTCGACGTACTGGCGCAGCTCGCGGGCACCCAGCGCGCAGTTGAGGCCGAAGCTGATCGGCTGGGCGTGGCTGAGGGAGTTCCAGAACGCTTCGGCGGTCTGGCCGGACAGCGTGCGGCCGGAGGCGTCGGTGATGGTGCCGGAGATCATCACCGGCAGGCGGCGGTTGAGATCGGCAAACAGCTTCTCGACCGCGAACACCGCCGCCTTGGCATTGAGCGTGTCAAAGATCGTCTCGATCAGCAGGATGTCGGCACCGCCGTCGAGCAGGCCCCTGGCCGAATCGTAGTAGTCGTCGACCAGCGCATCGAAGCTGATGTTGCGAAAACCCGGATCGTTCACGTCCGGGCTGATCGACAGGGTGCGCGACGTGGGGCCGAGCACGCCGGCGCAGAAGCGCGGCTTGGCCGGGTTGGCGGCGGTGAATTCGTCGCACAGCCGGCGCACCAGCCGCGCGCCCTCGACGTTGATCTCGTAGGCCAGGTCGGCCAGCCCGTATTCGGCCTGCGACACCCGCGTGGCGTTGAAGGTGCAGGTTTCGATGATGTCCGCGCCGGCCTCGAGGTAGTCCCGGTGGATGCCGCCGACGACGTCCGGGCGGGTCAGCACCAGCAGGTCGTTGTTGCCCTTCAGATCCTTGCCGTGCTCGGCGAAGCGCGCCCCGCGGTAGTCGGCTTCGCCCAGCCGGTGCTGCTGGATCATGGTGCCCATCGCCCCGTCGAGGATCAGGATGCGGTGGGTCAGGAGGGACTGGAGTTCGGGCGTACGGTCGGGCTGCATGGCGGTTCCTTGAAAAGACGGCCGGGGCGCGCAAAGAAAAACGGCGCGACAAACCGGAAGGTTTGCGAGCGCCGTTGATCGGTTGCCGAGCCTGGCCTGCTCGACCATCACGCGGATGGGCAGGTCGCAACGCTCCTCGGCAAGATGCGGATTTTAAGGCGTTTTCCCCTGCTCTGCCAAGATCGCGCGGGCGTCGTCGCGCCACCACGCGAGCGCCGCATACCAGCCTTCCCAGACGCAGCCGTTGCAACCGCGGCCGCAGCAGCTGTCGGGCGGCGGCGGCGGGTGGCGGTGGCCAAGGCCGCGGTCGGCCAGCAGGGCGCGGATCGCGGCGATCTGCGCCTCGGCTTCGGGCAGGTTGGCGGGACGGCGGTCGAAGGGGCTGGTGCTCATCGGAATCTCCGGCGGGGTGGCGAACATAGCACCGCGCCAGCGCAACGAAAAGACCGTCGCACGCCGCCGCCGGACCGATAATGACAGCATGGACACGTTCCTTCCCGCCTGGCTCGAAGCCTTCCGCGCCCGTCTCGGGGCAGAGGTGATCGAGACCCACATCTCCTGGCTGCTGCTGGCCGGCGATTTCGCCTGGAAGCTGAAGAAGCCCATCGTGCTGCCTTTCCTCGACTACGGCAGCGCCGCCCGCCGGCACCATTTTTGCGAGGAAGAACTGCGCCTCAACCAGCGCTTTGCCCCCGACCTTTACCTCGGCGTCGAGGCGGTCGCCGACAGCGGCGAGTGGGCCGTGAAGATGCGCCGCTTCGCCGCCGGGCAGCGTCTCGACCAGCTCTGCGCGCGTGGCGCGCTGGAGCTCGCGCAGCTGTCGGAGCTGGCCGCCGGCGTGGTCGCCTTCCATGCCGCGGCGGCCGTCGCCGGCCGGGAGGCGCGCTTCGGCGAACCCGAGCAGGTGCTGGCGCCGGCGCTCGCCAATTTTGCCGATCTCGCCGCGCGGCACCCCGCCGCTGCCGCCCGCCTCGCCGCACTGGAGGGCTGGACACGGGACGAGTTCGCGCGCATCCGCCCGACCCTCGCCGCGCGCAAGACGGCCGGCCGGGTGCGCGAAGGCCACGGCGACCTGCATCTGGGCAACCTCGTGGTGCTCGATGGCCACGTCACGCCCTTCGACTGCATCGAGTTCAACGACGACCTGCGCTGGATCGACGTCGCCTCGGAGATTGCCTTCACCTGGGTCGACCTGCTCGACCACCGCCGGCCGGATCTGGCCGCCTGGCTGCTCGACGCCTGGCTGGCCGCCTCGGGCGATGTGGACGCGGTGACGGTGCTGCGCTTCTACGCCGTCTATCGCGCGATGGTGCGCGCCAAGGTGGCCGCCATCGGCGGCGACGGCGCACGCGCCGACGATTACCTGCGGCTCGCCGCGCGGATCGCCGCCCCACCGCCGCCGCGGCTGACGATCACCTTCGGCCTGTCCGGCTCGGGCAAGACCCACGCCAGCGCGGCGCTCGTGCGCGACGACCCGTTCGCCGCCACGCTGCGCCTGCGTTCCGACGTCGAGCGCAAGCGCCTCCACGGCCTGACGCCGCTGGCCGGCAGCCGCTCGCTGCCGGGCGACGGCATCTACACCGCCGATGCCACCCGGCGCACCTACGCCCATCTGGCCGACAGCGCCGACCGGATGCTCGCCGCCGGCTGGTCGGTGATCATCGACGCGGCCTTCCTGCGGCGCCCCGAGCGGGACGCTTTCCGCGCGCTGGCGGCGGCCCGCGGCGCCGGCTTCGCGATCCTCGCGTGCACCGCCCCGGTCGCCGAACTGCGCCGCCGCCTGCACGCCCGCCGCGACGACGCCTCGGAAGCCACCGTTGCAGTGCTCGAACGGCAGCTCGGCTGGGTCGAAGCGCTGGGCAGCGGCGAGCTGGCCGCCGTGCTTCCCCCGTGCGCGCTAGCGCCGCAGCGCTAAGCTCACCACACACCGCCCGGAGAACCCCATGCCCCGACAGCCGCCAGCCGGACCCGGCGCCGTCCGCTTCGTCGATTTCGCGATCCGCGCCTGGCGCACCGACCCGCAGCACGTCGAAGTCATCGCCCACTCGACGCCGGTCGGCGGCATGCGCCAGCCCGTCAGCGTGCGGCAGGCGCGCATCCGGCCGGCCGACATGGAGATGGGCTTCAGCCACTCCCTCGAACGGGCGGCGGAAATCGGCCGCGACCTGGCCCGCGTGCTGCTGCCCGATGCGGTTCACCGCCTGCTGCTCGAAAGCCTGCGCTGGGCCGCCGACCGGCCGGACATCGGCCTGCGCCTGCGCCTGTGCCTCGACGACGAACTGATCGACCTGCCGTGGGAATGCCTCTACCGCCCGGAGCTGACCGGCCCGGCGCTGCCGGCCGGCTTCTTCCTCGCCGACGGCGACCTGTCGCTGGTGCGCGAACCGCCGATCGTGCTGCTGCCCGCCGGCACCAGCGAACGCGCCCAGCGCCTGCTGTTTGCCGGCACGCTGTTCGACGGCGAGATGAACGACGCATGGCTGGTTCGCGACGAGTTCGCCACGCTCCGCGAGCGCACCGCGGCGCTGGCCAGCCGGGTCGCCTTCGACTTCGTGGCGACCACCGACGCCGCCGAAATGGACGCCCGCCTGGCCACCCCGATCGACATCTTCCACTACGCCGGCCACGTCGAAGCCGACAACGACGACGCCCATTTCCTGCAGTGCGCCCATTTCGACGACCGGAGCGGCTTCACCGAGGCCGCCCCGGCACCGGCGCCGTGGACCCGCGCGCGCGTGCTGGCGCCGCGCCTGAAGGCCGCCGGCACCCGGCTGGCGGTATTCAACGCCTGCAACAGCGGCCACTGGAACTTCGCGCGCCCGTTCATGCAGTCGGCGCTGCCGACCTTCATCGGCGTGCAGGGCTCGGTCAGCAACGACGCCGCGCTGGCCTTTTCGGCCGAACTCTACGGCGCGCTGGCGGCCGGCCTGTCGGTCGACGAAGCGGTGACCCAGGCCCGGCTGGCGGTGCTCGACGTGGCGCTGCGCGACCCGTCCGACATGCCGGCGGCGCAGCGCACGGTGCAGGTCTCGGCCAACGACTGGCTGCGTTTCATGATCTACATGCCGACCGGCGACGCGGTGCTGTTTCCGCGGCCCGAGCGCGGCGGCGAGAAGCGCCAGGCCCGCCAGCGCCGCGCCGACCGGCTCGAAACGCTGTACGCCACGCTGGCCAGGCTCAACGATTCCGAACAGGCGCGGATCGTCTCGGAACTCTACCGCTCCCGCGTGCTGATCCTCGGCCGCTTCGACGCCGCCCACAAGCCGACGCTGGAGGCCCTCGGCCGCGCGCTCGAAGCCCATCCCAACCACTACCGCAAGCACCTGTTCGACTACGCGCCGCCGGCCGGGCGGAACCTGACCGAATGGGTGCGCACCCACGCGCTGATGTCGCGCTTCATCGTTGCCGACATCAGCGACCCGAGCAGCGTGCCGCACGAACTGGCCAGCGTCGTCCCGACCTCGCCGTCGGTGCCGATCGTGCCGATCATCCGCGAGGGAGCGAAGGACTACAGCATGTTCCGCGACCTGCGCGCCTACCCGTGGGTGCTGCCGACCGTCACCTACCGGGACGACGACGACCTGCGGGCGCGCCTCGACGCCGACATCGTCGCCCCCGCCGAAGCCCGCGTGGCCGCCTGGCAACCGGCGTGAGGCCGGCGGCGGCGTCCCCCAAAAGCACACAGCCCGGCGCGGGCCGGGCTGTGTGCCGAAACGGAACCTGCGGAAGCGTTTATGCAGCCCGCTTCTGCTCGCCGCCGACAAAGAAGCTGGCGATATAGGTCAGCAGGCCGACGAGGAACATCACACCGGTGCCTTCACGCAGCCAGTAGAAGATCGCCAGCTGGTCCTGCGCCGCCATGAACGGGATCGGCGTGGCGCTGTAACGCTGCAGCCACACCTGCAGGATGCCGGCCGCGGTGAGGAACAGGGTGATGAAGACCATCGCGACGGTCATCAGCCAGAACGACCACATTTCCATCACCTGGGCCTTTTCGCTGTTGGCGGCACGGCCGCGCAGGATCGGCATGGCGTAGCTGATGATGGTGATGACGACCATCGCGTAGGCGCCGTAGAAGGCCATATGACCGTGGGCGGCGGTGATCTGCGTGCCGTGGGTGTAGTAGTTCACCGGAGCCAGGGTGTGCAGGAAGCCCCACACGCCGGCGCCGAGGAAGGACATCACACCGGTGCCCAGCGCCCACAGCGTGGCCGCCTTGTTGGGGTGCTCGCGGCGGCGGCGGTTCACCATGTTGAACGCAAAGACGGTCATCGCGAAGAACGGGATCGGCTCCAGCGCGGAGAACACCGAACCCCACCACTGCCAGTATTCCGGCGTACCGATCCAGAAATAGTGGTGGCCGGTGCCGATGATGCCGGTGACCAGGGTCAGGGTGATGATCACGTACAGCCACTTCTCGATCACTTCGCGGTCGACGCCGGTCACCTTGATCAGCACGAAAGCCAGCAGCGAGCCGAGGATCAGTTCCCACACGCCTTCCACCCAGAGG
>WBZX01002772.1_pt1 | contig 11640 bp, 12 predicted proteins | sample 5204211 | NCBI WGS metagenome assembly WBZX01 (sample SAMN12344362, study PRJNA552823) | activated sludge metagenome | biome: Activated sludge suspended growth; feature: Nitrification reactor; material: Wastewater; isolation source: activated sludge from nitrification reactor of wastewater...
GATTGTCGGCGGCGGCGAGCATGACGATGTGGCGACGATCACCGTTCCCGCGAGCAGATGCGATCTGCCCGAGGACTACAACGTGGTCATGAGCGGAGTTCGAGGTCGTGTCCGGATCGCTGCCGCGTGGTTCGCGGTGGCGGGTGCAGTCAGCGGGTGCGGTTCCGGCGGCGGCGACTCGGCGGCGACGACGTCCGCTGCACCCGACTCGACCGCCGCTGCCGCGACCACCACGGAGGCCGCAGCCGAGACCACGGTCGGGACGACGGCGGTGGCCACCACCGAGGCCCCGTCGACGACGGGCGCTCCTTCGACCACGGCACCGTGGACACCGCCGTTCGAGCACGGGTGCGACGAGACCGGTCCCACACGGACGGCACCGCCGACGTACGACGAGGCGGCGCTCGACCGGTTCGGGCCGATCGGCGCCGAACCGGCCGTCGAGATCGCGCTCCCGTACGACCTGACGGGTCGTCCGGCGCGAACCGGTGCGCTGCGGGTGCCGGGCGGGATGCTGCTCACGGTGCGGAGCGATCAGTACGGCGGCACCATGCCCGGGTCGATGGTGCTCGTCGTCGACCACGACGGCATCGTCCGCTGGACACGGTGCTACCCGGGCTACGTGCAGACGTTCGCGGCACCGGCCTCCGACCGACCCGACGCCATCGTGCTCACCACCTCGAGCGGGGCCTTGCCGAGCGACGCGTCGACGTCGTTCGTGTCGCTCGCCGACGGCTCCGACGTGGGGTCGCTCGACGGCCTCGTGGCCGAGAGCGCGCTCCCGACGCTCGAGCGCGGCTGGATGATCGAGACCGCCGGCGGCTCGGTGGCGGCGGTGACGCCGATGGCCGATCCCACGGCGCCGGCGCCCGACACCGACGTCGTCGGCCTGCTCGACCTGGTCGACATGACGCTCGACGTGATCGCGGCACCGGAGGACGGCTCCGTCATGGTGACGGCGGACGGCACGGTCGAGGCGTGGCCGTCCGAGCCCGGGAACGGTGACCGTCAGGTGTACGTCGACGGCAGATGGGTGGACGCGCCCGGCGGTTCCGGCACCGGCCATGTGGCCGCGGGTTTCGACTACCGCGCCTACCCGGAGGCGACGGTGCTCGCAGGCTTCGAACCCGACGGTTCGGTGCGGTGGCGACGCGACGACATCACCATCCCGGTGGGCGAGGGCGTGTTCTCGGCCGTGAGCGACGACGTGGTGATCGCCGTGTTCTGCGGCACCCCGGTGACCACCGCGGACCTGGGCTGCGACGACTTCCGTAGCGGCGGCTTCTCGGTCGAGACCGGCGCGACGCTGTGGCTCGACCTGGGTGGTTTCCCGACGGCGTTCGGTGACGGCGCCGCGCTCGTCACGGGCGCGGCGCACGGACACGACTGGGTGATGATCGACGTGCACACCGGGGCGTTGATCCGCGAGGACCAGGTGTGGGACGGCGAGCCGACGCTGTTCGGCGAGGAGTGCTGCGGCGGCGACGAGTTCCTGCGGGTCGACCAGTACGGCGGCGTGCTCTACACCGTGGCCGATCAACTCGTGCGCGTGTGGTTGCCGGCCGACGTCGCCGCGCCCACCACGTTCGTCGATCTGACGGGCCGCGCCTGACGGGTCAGCGACCGGCGGCGAGCAGCACCGCGTCGAGGCGTGAGAAGTTCTCGTCCATGCCGTCGCCGCTCTCGTCGAAGTCGGCCATCTCACTGCAGTGGCCGACCGACGTGTACACCGACGTCCCCTCGACGCGGCAGCGACCGCCCGGCAGGTCGACGAACGCGAGCGTCTCGAGCGTGGGACGCCCGGGATCGCCGAGGTACTCCCAGGTGTGCACGATGCGTCCGGGCGAGACCTCGTGGTACGAGCCGACGAACCGGAAGCCCTGCCCTCCGCCGTGGATCGTGTAGTCGAACGAACCGCCGGTCGCCGCGTCGAAGCGGTGCAGCTCGCACGAGGTGCCGGCCGGACCCATCCACTGGACGAACAGATCGGGTTCGACATGTGCACGCTGCACGAGCGCCGCCGGCGCGTCGAACTCGCGGCTGAAGCCGAGGACGGTGTCGCCCACCCTGGTGTGCTGCGTCGGACGTGGTGCGTTCACGGGAACACCCAGCGGGTGGCCTTGGGGCCGAAGTCCTCTTCGCGCTCGATCATGCCGTAGGCCTTGGTGGGGGCGACCTCGTAGAGGGCGTTGCTGCGGAAGAAGCCGGTCATCTCGTCGTGCTGCGACGGGTCGTCCCAGTACTTCGTGACCCAGGCCGCTGCGGCGCGGCTCACGGCGTCGGCGTCGCGGTCGGGATCGACCCGACGGGCGACACCTTCGACCGACACGCACTCGACCGTGTCGTCGATCATCACCGCGCAGTTCGGGTTGGAGGCGAGGTTGCGCACCTTGCGTGCGTTGGGCGAACACGAGAACCAGAAGGTGTCGTCGGCCAGCCAGGCTCCCCACACGGGCATCGCCGCGGGACGGCCGTCGGCAGACACGGTGACCACCCAGTAGTTCTTGTTGCGGATGAGGCGCTCCTGCGCCCACTCCCACGGCAGTGCGCCGTCGAGCTCGGCGGGCACGCCGTAGTCGGACATGGCGGGACGTTCGACGCGAGGCATCACCCGAACGTATCTCCTGCGACGACACACGATCAGGCGACGGCGGCTCTGGGAGACTGTGCCGCGATCCCGCGCCCGGGCGAGACAGGAGACGCGCCGAGATGAGCAATCCCGACTTCGGACCGACGATGCGGCGCGAGCTGCACGTCGCCCGGCTGGAACACCTGCGCGCGGAGATGCGACGTCGCGGCCTGCCGGCGCTGGTCCTGCTCGACTCGGTGAGCATCCGCTACGCCACGGGTGCGGCCAACATGGAGAACTTCACCACGCGGGTGCCGTCGCGCTACCTGGTGCTGGTGGAGCCGGGCCCGGCGGTGCTGTTCGAGTACCGCGGGTGCGAGCACCTGGCCATCGGGCTGCCCACCATCGACCGGGTGGAGCTGGCCGAGGGCCTCAACGTGGTGTCGTCCGACGACGACGTCGACGGTGCGTCTCGTCGCTTCGCCGACGCCGTCGCTGCCGTGGTGCGTGACGCCGATCCCTCGATCGACCTGATCGGGATCGACCGGCTGCCGTTCCAGGCCGTCGACGCGCTCCGGGCGAAGGGGTTGTCCCTCGCCGACGCCGACCGGGTGCTGGTGCCAGCACGCGCCCGCAAGCTGCCGATCGAGATCGAGTTCATGCGAGAGGCGATGCGACGGGCCGAGGCGTCGATCGCCGAGATGGAGCAGGCGATCGTGCCCGGCGCGACCGAGGCCGAGATCTGGGCGGTGTTCCATCGCAGCCTCATCGCACGCGAGGGCGAGTTGATGGTGAGCCGCCTGTTCCAGAGCGGGGCGCGGACGTTCCCGTACTTCCAGGAGTGCTCGACGAAGACCGTCGAGTCGGGCGACCTCGTGTGCCTCGACACCGACGCCGTCGGCATCGAGGGGTACAGCTCCGACCTGTCGCGCGCGTTCCTGTGCGGCGACGTGGAGCCGACGTCGGCGCAGCGGCGGCTGTACGGCCTGGCGCGCGAGCAACTCGAGCACAACGCCGCGCTCCTGGGGCCCGGGGTGTCGTTCGAGAACGTCGCGCGCAGGGCGTGGCCGATCCCGATCGAACACCGGCAGAGCCGCTACTACTGCATCGGCCACGGGCTCGGTGTGAGCGGCGACTGGCCGAACCTGCCTCACCTGCCCGAGTCGGGGCCGTACCCGATGCCCGGCGAGTTCGAACCCGGCATGGTGTTCTGCGTGGAGAGCTATGTCGGGTCGGCAGCCGACGGACAGGGCGTGAAGCTCGAGGACGAGTTCCTGATCACCGACACCGGTGTCGAGCGGATCAGTTCGTACCCGTTCGACGCACGCCTGAGCAGCTGAGCCGGCGGCCGCTCGTCAGAGCCAGCGCTTGGGGATCGGCAGGCGGTGACGGATGCGGGCGAAGGCGAGCAGACCGGCGTTGATCATGCGCGTGTTGTCGAAGCCCTTCACCTCGGTCGGGTGCAGCTTCAGGGTGGTGCTTCCGTTCGATCCCGCCTCGGCGGCCAACTGTTCGTACGCCTTCGCGCCGAGCGCGCCGAAGTAATGCACGGCCATGTCGTGCGAGAGCGTCTGGTCACCCTCGAGCATCTCGACGGTGCCCTCGACGATCACGGCGCGGTACGGCGGGCGCTCGTCCTGGACGGTGACGCACACTCGGCCGTCGCGCCGCAGTGCGTGGTACTTGGCCGAGCCGGCCTCGACGTTGAACCACAGGGTGCCGTCGCGGTAGGCGTACCAGAGCGGTACCTGGTTGGGCCGGCCGTCCTTGCGCAGGTACGAGACCACGGCGATGTGGTTGCCGGCGAGGAACTTCTCGAGGGCGGGACGCTCGAACGCGGGCGAGCCGCCGAGCGGCGCGAAGGGCAGGTCGGCGATCCGGCTGCCCACGGAGCGGTTTACGGTGTAATCCATGAGCGGCACTCTACGGTGTACGGCGTAAACTCGCAACCGTGCCCCGCGAGCCCCTGTCCGTCACACGCATCGTCGACGCCGCACGCCGGCGCATCGACGCGGAGGGTCTCGATGCGCTGAGCATGCGCAAGCTCGGCGCCGATCTGGGCGTCGAGGCGATGGCGCTGTACAAGCACGTGCCCGACAAGGACGCCCTGGTGAGGCACGTGGTCGCCTCGGTGTACGAGGAGATGGAGGTGGCAGATGCATCGCTGCCGTGGGACGTCCGCCTGCGCCACGCGGCCGACGAACTCCGACGGGCCGCGCTCGCCCATCCGCACCTGATGCGCCTCGTCGTCACCGAGCCGCCCGCGACGCCGGCGGTGCAACGGCGCATCGACAGCGTGCTGGCCGCGTTGCTCGACGCGACGGGCGACGAGGCCGTCGCGGTGCGCCACTTCTGGGTGTTCGTCGCCTACGTGTCGGGCGCGTTGTTGGCCGAGACCGCGGCGATGGTCACGGTCGACGGCGAAGTGGCCGCGCTCGACGTCGCGCAGTGTCCGGTGCTCGCCACCCTGGGGCCGCGGCTCGCGCAGTGCGACTTCGCGACCGAGTACGCCGCGGGACTCGACATCGTGATCGGGGCCGTGCCCCGGCGACGGGGTGCGCGTCGACCGAGCCGCTGACGCTCAGACGCGGCGCGGCGCGCGTGCCAGGAACGCGCCGGTGTGCTTCGACACCCGGAACACGCCGTCGTTCGCCCGCATCACGTCGGTGACGATCGTCCGCAGCCGCGCGAGCTCGTCGGCGGTCGCCTGCATCGCCGAACCCGACGACGTCATGAACGCCATCAGGTCGTCGGCGTCGGTGACGTGCAGGGTGTCGTCGTAGCGGTGCCACACGACCTCGTCGAACACGTCGACGAGCACGGCCGCGGCCGCGGCCGGCGTGAAGCCGCGGTTGGCCTCGTAGCGGCCTGCCTCGCCGAGCACCTGCACCCGTACGTCCTCGATCTCGCGCAGGTGATCAGGCCCGTTGGTCATCAGCACGAACAGACCGCCGTCGCACATCACGCGTGCCATCTCGCGCACGGCGTCGGCCGGGCCGAGCACGTGATAGAGCGCGTAGGTCGACACGGCGAGGTCGAACGACGCCTCGGCGAACGGCAGCGAGCGCGCGTCCGCGACCTGACCGGTCACCTGGGCGAAGCGACCGGTCGCGGTCGCTCGGACGACGGCCTCGTCCACCATGCCCGGCGACAGGTCGCTCAGGGTGAGCCGCACCCCGTCGGGTACGACCTGCGACGCGTGTTCCCAGAGGTAGCCGGCGCCGCAGCCGACGTCGAGCACGTCGCCGTCGGCCGGCCACGGGATCATCGCCGACAACCAGTCGAACGCGAGCTGCGGTGCGGTGCGGTAGGCGACGTGCAGGCCCGCTCGCTTGGCCAGGTTCGACGAGTCGCGGTACTGCACGTCTCGCAGGTGCGCCACGTCGGGCTCGATGCCAGGTTCGGGCTCGGGCTCGGACTCGGGCTCGATGGTCATCGCCGGAGCCTATGGGCGCCTGGTCAGGCGGTGGCCGCGACCCGCTCGACCGGCAGCTGCAGCTCGACGATCCAGGCCCGGTCGGGACCGCAGTCGATGTCCTGCTCGCGGCTGTAGCCGAGCGCTCGGTAGCCGTGCTCGTCGATCCACGCCAGCAACGCCTGGTAGGTGGTGTCGCAGTCGTCCATCGTGCCGCGGTGGATCGCTGCCGCGACGAGGTCGAGCACGGGCAGCTCGACCACCTCGAAGCCGGCCGTCGTCGGGTCGGTCGCCGGCCGTTCGCCGATCTCGATCGTCGCGTGCACGCGCACCCGGCCGTCGGGCGTGTCGTCGTACCACGCCGTCGACGGCCCGGTCATCGCCACGCCTGCTCGCTCGAGCGCGGCCATCAGCTCGGGGTAGAGCGGCTGGATCACGGGACCGATGTCGGCCGGTGCCCACGACTCGGCGACCGCGCTGACCTGCGCGACCAGACGGGACGGCACGGACTTGAGTTCGACCTGCAACGACGAGGTGGACATGGTGGGCTCCTTGGGGTGATCGAGGTGACGGACGAACTCGTCGATGCCGGCGACGGCGCGGTGGGCGTCGTCGATCGAGGTGACGATCTCGGCTCGTCGGGCGACGAGCAGGGCGCGCAGCTCAGCGTCGGTGCGACGCGCGTGGACGATGTCGGTGATCTCGGCCAGCGGCAGGCCGAGAGCCTTCAGCGCGACGATGCGCCTGAGGACGTCGAGCTGCCCGGCCGCGTACTCGCGGTAGCCGGTCGACGGGTCGACCTGCTCGGGGACGAGGAGGCCGATCTCGTGGTAGTGCCGCAGCATGCGCACCGACACGCCACCGAGGCGGGCGAGGTGTCCGATGCGCAGCGAGCTCACGCCCTCATCGAACCACCTCACACCATGTCAGGGTCAAGGAGTCTCGCCGAGTTCGCCGGTCGCCGCGGGGTCGGGACGTGATGAGAAGCGGAGGTATCGGGTGCCGTCGATCGACGCCGCCAGGCCCAGCCGGGGGTCGACGCCGGCGATGCGCCGGAGCTGTGTGCCGGCGGGCAGCGCTCCCTCGCCGTCCGAGAGGACGAGCCCGGGGACGCACCGGAGCGTGTCGGGATCGAGCACCAGCGGGTCGCCGTACGGACCGTCGAGTTGCTCGGCCGACACCGTCTCGCCTCCGGCCTCGTACTCGATCCCGGCCAGCCGGAACCGCATGGCGGGGTCGCACACCGAGGTGACACCGGACGACGTCTCGTCATCCGACCCGCTGCAGGCCACGAGCACGAATGCTGCGAGGGCGGCCGCGGCGAGGGCGCAGGCAGCGCGGTTCACGGCAGCAGATCGCGCAGCAGGTCCGAGCCGAACGAGCACCTGCAGCCGAGGGTCGGCCATCGGGCCGACTCGTCGGCGGTGGGCGTACGCCACTGGCGAGTGGTCGAGTCGTACGCGAGGTCGGGTGCACTCGGTGCCGGCGGATCGAGCTCGGGGTGGATCACGTCGAACAGCGCGATCGTGCCGTCGCCGCGCGCCTCCCACAACTGGTAGCCCATCTCCGGGATGTCGCCGACGTCGACCGTGGTGGACGTCCAGGTGCCGGTCGCCAGGTCGAGCGCTCCGACCGTGCCGGGTTCGTTCACCTCGAGGCCGGGCGGGACTTCACCACCGAAGTCCATGAACAGCGGCGCCACCGCGAGCTGGTCGCCGACCACCGCGACCGACGGTCCGGTGAGCGCGAACGGTGGGTCGTCGACGCGAGTCCATGTCTGCGTGTCGGGCGTGTAGGTGGCGATGCTGCCGTCGGGCAGCAGCTTCACCACGGACTCGCCGACGATCACCTCCAGGTACCAGTCGCCCATCTCGTGCGGTGCGTTCCAGCTGCACCCGGTGCCGCACTCGAGCCAGTCCGGGATCGGGATCGCGGTCCACGTGTCGGTCGTGACGTCGTAGTCCCAGGGTTGTGTGAGCGGGGCGTTGGCGTCGGCTGCGCTGTCGAGGCCGAGCATCAGCGCGTGGGTGCCCACCGTCGAGGTCACCCACAAGAACTGCTTCGGCGGCGGTGGCGACATCGGCGCGATCTCCAACGAGTCGTTCACCACGACGCCCTCGAATCGATCGGGCTCGTAGAAGCCGTTGCCGACGTCGTGGATCGACTGGTTCGCGACGACGAGTCGATCACCGAGCAACGCGACGTAGGGCAAGGTCTGCGTATCGTCGAACACGCCGAGGTCGATCGGCGCCGACCACGTGCGGTCGTCAGACGACAACTGCCACAGCCGGTAGGTGCCGTCGACCGGAGAGAGGACGACCGGCCGACCGCCGAGACCGCTGATCGACGGCGAGCGCGTGGTGGAGATGCCCTCGGGCAGGTCGATCACCCGGCCGTCGGCGAACAGCAGGCCGCCGTCGACGTCGGTGGGTTGGCCGAGCGAGTAGGCCACGATCACCTCGGCATCGGTGCCGTCCCCGCCGATCGTGTAGCCGTGCTCGCGACCCGCGGCCTCTTGCTCGGCGATCCACTCCTCGAGCGACACGCCGGGATCTGCTGGCTCGGCAGTCGTCGACGGCTCGGCCGTCTCCGTCGTGCTGGGTGCGAGCGTCGTCTCGGTCGCGGTCGACGGCGGAGCCTCCGTGGTGCGCGCTGCCGTGGACGCCGGTGCCGTCGTCGCGTCAACGCCGTCGCCGTCCGAACCGCACGCCGATGCGCCGAGCACCGCCAGCGCGACGAGCGCGCCGATCCCCCACCGATCCGTCCTGCGAGCCATCTGCCCGACCTCCCGTCGACGCTCCGTGACGCTAGGCCGACGAGCACCTGAGGTCCCGTCAACGCCGGGAACTGATCCCGAACCGACACGCGAACGCAACCGCACCGTCGTGAGGCTCGTCACCTCGGCTATCACTCGGTCGAGGCTGCCGAACCCATGCTCTCGGAGGTGACGATCGGTCAGACCGTCGGCCGGTTCGGCGGGGTCGCGCGTCTGCTCCCACCGATGGTCGTCTGCGACCCGATCCGGGAGCAGACACCGCCATGCACGGGGCGCCGACCGTCGCGCCTCGGTACGGCCGTCGCCTCCGCTTCCAGAGCATGGGTTCGGCCGTGATCCATGCACGGCCGAGCCCCGACCGGCGACGAGGCCCGGGGTCATCGCACGGCGACGAGCGGGTCGCTGGCGATCCGGCTCTCGGCACCGTTCGGGCCGGCGGGCAGCGAGCCGCGCACGGTGACCCGGCGCATCTTGCGCTCCTTGGTGCCGTAGTCGTCGGTGGCGTAGTGGGCCGTCGTGCGGTTGTCCCACACCAGCACGTCACCGGCGCGCCAGCGATGCCGCAGCACCAGTTCGGGCTGGAACATGTGGTCGTACAGCAGCGCCAGCAGCCCGTCGCTCTCGACCCGCGACAGGCCGACGACGTGGGTGGTGAACCCCGGGTTGACGAACAGGTTGCGCCGACCGGTCGTCGGGTGCACGCGCACCATCGGGTGGATCACCGGCGGCACCTTGAGCGCGTCGTCGTACAGGCGCTGGGCGTCGTCGCGCCCGAGCGCCGTGTCGAACGGCTCGCCCCAGTACGCGAGCGGCGAGATGCGGTGCACCGCCTCGAGTTGGTCGACCGCGTCGCGCAGCGCGGGGTGCAGCCGCTCGTAGGCCGAGCGCGTGTCGGCCCACTGGGTGTCGCCGCCGGACTCGGGCGTCACGTCGCCGACGAGCACGCTGATCGCCGGAGGCGTGGGCATGAACGTGACGTCGGTGTGCCACATCGCGTTGCGTCCGCCGGCCGCGCCGTCGAGTTCCAGGATCTCGGGATGGTCGGGGTGCCCCGGCACCACCGGATGCGCGGGCGTGAGCTCGCCGAAGTTGCGGGCGAAGGCCACCTGCTCGGCATGGGTGAGGAACTGGTCGCGGAACACGAGCACCAGGTGCTGTTCGAGCTGCGAGACGATCCAGTCGCGATCGACGCCGTCGGCGAGACACGCGCCCGAGAGTTCGAGGCCGAACGTGCCGGTGATCTGCGTGGTGGTCCAGGTGTTCCCGTTGGTGCTGGTCATCTCCCGCTCCCTCGTCGTCGCCAGACGTGGCAGGGTAGATCGGATATCGAGCGGAGAGGTAGGTGGACATGGCGACGCAGGGGTTCCAGGGGTTCTACGTCGAGACGCGCAGCTACACGTCGACCGCGGCGTTCTGGGCGGCGCTGGGGTTCGAAGAGGTGTTCGCCACCGACCACGGATCGGGGCAGTGGGTGCACCCGTCGGGCGGGCCGTACGTTTTCATCGCCGAACAGCACGACGGCGAGCTGACCACGCACCCGATCCTGTCGGTCGCCGACTCGACGGCGTTCCCCATCGACGGCCTGCACGTCGCACGGCCGTTCGAGCCGCAGCACTGGGGCGTCACCGAGGCGATGCTGCACGACCCCGACGGCCGGGACGTCAGCCTGCAGGCGCCGCTCCCCGCAGGCGTCGACGGTGTCGACGCCGACGCGCACCACGCCGAGAAGTACGGCCACTGAGCTCGTCTCGACGTCGGCTCGGCCTCAGCCCTGCGCCCGCTCCCCCATCGCCGCCTTGGCCACGATCGTGGCGATGCGCGAGCTGCGCGTCTCGGGCTTGCCGGCGCTGACGACCCAGAACAGCATCATCTTGCGGGCGCTGGGCGGGAAGCCGTCCCAGGCTGCGCGCGCCGGCGGGTTCGCGTCGAGCGCGGTTCGTAGATCGTCCGGCTCGATCAGGTCCTCCACCGGGTCGAGGATCGTCCACCAGCCGTTGGCCTTCGCGACGTCGACCGCGCGACGTCCGGCGTCGGTCATCAGCCCGGCCGCCTCCATGTCGGCGACGCGTCGGCGGTTGAGCCTCGTCCAACTGCTCTTCGCCTTGCGCCGGGTCATCAACTGCAGCGCGCGTTCGTCGTCGAGGACGTTCACCGTCGAGTCGATCCAGCCGAAACAGAGCGCCTCTTCGACCGCGTCCGGATACGGGCACCGGGGACGGTCGACCGACGAGCGCCACGAGCACAGCCACACGCCGCGCTCGGTGTCGTGGTTGGCCGTCAACCACGCACGCCACTGCGCTCGCGAGTCGGCGTGGTAGATCGGGAAGTCGAACTTCCAGGTCGCCGGATGGTCCGACGACGAGGGCGGCACGGTCGGCTTCACTCGGCTCATCCACGTGGAGCGTACGGCTCGTCGGCCTACGCTCGCCTGCCATGACGGCCACCAAGATGCCCGCCTCGTTCATCTTCCACGGCGGCGGTCCGTGCTTCTTCATGGACTGGAACCCGCGCGACGAGTGGGACGAGCTCCGCGCCTGCCTCGAGCACATCGGCCCGTCGCTGCCATCGACACCCACGGCGATCGTGGTGATCACCGCGCACTGGGAGTCGCGCGACTTCGCGATCAACGCGATGAAGTCGCCGCACCTCGTCTACGACTACGGCGGCTTCCCGCCGCACACCTACCAGCTCACCTATCCGGCGCCCGGCGATCCCGCCCTTGCCGAGCGGATCGCGTCGATGCTCGGCGGTGTCGGCATCGCGCACCACCTCGACGACCAGCGCGGCTGGGACCACGGCGTGTTCATCCCGTTGAAGGTGATGTGGCCCGACGCCGACATCCCGGTGGTCGCGATCTCGGTGCGAGCCGACTTCGACCCG
>WBZX01002773.1_pt1 | contig 11638 bp, 7 predicted proteins | sample 5204211 | NCBI WGS metagenome assembly WBZX01 (sample SAMN12344362, study PRJNA552823) | activated sludge metagenome | biome: Activated sludge suspended growth; feature: Nitrification reactor; material: Wastewater; isolation source: activated sludge from nitrification reactor of wastewater treatment...
CACGCCGAGCTGCCCGAGGAGCGCGAGTTCGTCGCCTCGATCGACACCTTCAAGACCTCGCGCAAGGCGCCGCCGCTGGCGCTCAGCGAGGAGCAGGTCAAGGCCCTGCCGGTACCCGAGAAGCCGGCCGCCCCCGCCGCCGAGCCGATCGGCCCGACGCGCAGCTATCCGCCGCTGGAGCCGGGCAAGTGAGCACCAAGCTGCGCATCGCCGTGGCCGGCGCCTCCGGCCGCATGGGCCGCATGCTGATCGAGGCCGTGCGCGGCAGCGGCGACATGGTGCTGGCCGGCGCGCTCGACATCGCCGCCAGCCCGGCGCTCGGCCAGGACGCCAGCGCCTTCCTCGGCGCGGCCAGCGGCGTGGCGATCACCGCCGACCTGCGCACCGGCCTGGCCGACGCGCAGGTGCTGATCGACTTCACGCGCCCCGAAGGCACGCTCGCGCACCTGGCGGCCTGCAAGGAGCTGGGCGTGAAGGCGGTGATCGGCACCACCGGCTTCAGCGAGGCGCAGAAGGCGCAGATCGCCGAGTACGCCAAGGCCAACGCCATCGTGCTCGCGCCCAACATGAGCGTGGGCGTGAACGTGGTGCTCAAGGTTCTCGAAGTCGCCGCCCGCGCGCTCAAGGAGGGCTACGACATCGAGATCATCGAGGCCCACCACCGCCACAAGGTCGACGCGCCCAGCGGCACGGCGCTCAAGATGGGCGAGGTGGTGGCCGCCGCCGTCGGCCGCGACCTGAAGGACTGCGCCGTCTACGCCCGCGAAGGCATCACCGGCGAGCGCGATCCCTCGTCGATCGGCTTTGCCACCGTGCGCGGCGGCGACATCGTCGGCGACCACACCGTGCTGTTCGCCGGCACCGGCGAGCGCGTCGAGATCCGCCACCAGGCCACCAGCCGCGCCAACTTCGCGCAGGGCAGCCTGCGCGCGGCGCGCTTTCTCGCCACGCGCGCCACCGGCCTGTACGGCATGGACGCCGTCCTCGGCCTGAACTGAGCATGACAGTGCCCCCAAGCTCACTTCGTTCGCTGCCCCCCAAGGGGGCGCTCAGTGGCTTCGGAACGGCCGGGCGCCACTGACATGGGTGGCCTGCAGCATTTCTGGGAACAGGGCGATCTCATCACGCGCGGCGTCGCGGTGTTGCTGCTGCTGATGTCGGTCAGCGCCTGGGTGCTGATCGTCTGGAAGGGCTGGCTGCTGCGCCGCGTGCGCTCCGACATCGCGCGCGCCGTGCCGGCCTTCTGGGCTGCGCCCACGCTGGCCGAGGGGCAGCGCCAGCTCGAGGCCTTCGACCGCGAGGGCGCCTTGCGCCCGCTGCTCGCCGCGGCTACCGCCAGCGCGCGCGGCGGCACGCTCGAATCGCGCGGCCAGCTCGCCTCGCAGCTGACGCGCCGGTTGCGCGACGCGCTGCATGCGGTGCTGGCGCAACTGCAGTTCGGCCAGGTGCTGCTCGCCTCGATCGGCAGCACGGCGCCCTTCATCGGCCTGTTCGGCACGGTCTGGGGCATCTACCACGCGCTGCTGGCCATCTCCGCGGCCGGCGCGATCACCATCGACAAGGTCTCCGGCCCGGTCGGCGAGGCGCTGGTGATGACGGCCGCCGGCCTCGCCGTGGCCATCCCCGCGGTGCTGGCCTACAACGTATTCGGCAAGATCGTCGGGGCCTGCGAGGCCGAGCTGGAAGGCTTCGCGCACGACCTGCGCGAGATGATCACCGGCTCGGCCGAAGAGAGCTGAGGACGCCATGGCCTTCGGCCGCCTCGAACGCAGCACCGGCCCGCAGCCGATGAGCGACATCAACATGACGCCGCTGATCGACGTGATGCTGGTGCTGCTGGTGATCTTCATGATCACCGCGCCGCTGATGAGCTCGGCGCTGCGCCTCGACCTGCCGCGTGCCGAGGGCGCGCAACCCAGCGACGCGCCGCAGTCCATCGAACTCGCGATCGACGCCCAGGGCCGGCTGTTCGCGGCCGGCGCCGCGGTCGACGAAGACGCCTTGCGCGCGCGCGTCGCCGAGGCCGCGCGTCTGAATCCCGCCACCGAGGTGCAGCTGCGCGCCGACCGCAGCGTGCCCTACGGCCGCGTGGCCGAGCTGATCGGCCTGGTGCAGAAGGGCGGCCTCAGCCGCATCGGCTTCGTCACCGAGACGGCGCGGCCCTGAGCTGAGCTTCGCGGGAGGGCGCCGCCGCAGGGGCGCTTCCTATAATCGGGCGCCTCTCCCGCAGCGCGCAGCGCCCCGTCATGAGCCCCGACTTCAAGCCCGCCGAGATCGAGCGCGCCGCCCAGGCCGCATGGAACGCCGCCGACGCCTACCGCGTCACGGAAGATCCGCGCCGGCCCAAGTTCTACGCCTGCTCGATGCTGCCCTACCCGAGCGGCAAGCTGCACATGGGCCATGTGCGCAACTACACCATCAACGACATGCTCGCGCGCCAGCTGCGCATGAAGGGCATGAACGTGCTGATGCCCATGGGCTGGGATGCCTTCGGCCTGCCGGCCGAGAACGCGGCCATGAAGAACCGCGTGCCGCCGGCGAAGTGGACCTACGACAACATCGCCCACATGAAGGGCCAGATGCAGGCCATGGGCCTGGCCATCGACTGGAGCCGCGAGGTCGCGACCTGCTCGCCGGCCTACTACAAGTGGAACCAGTGGCTGTTCCTGAAGATGCTGGAGGCCGGCATCGCCGAGCGCCGCACGCAGGTGGTGAACTGGGATCCGGTCGACCAGACCGTGCTGGCCAACGAGCAGGTGATCGACGGCCGCGGCTGGCGCAGCGGCGCGCCGGTGGAGAAGCGCGAGATCCCCGGCTACTACCTGAAGATCACCCAGTACGCCGAGGAGCTGCTCGAGCACGTGCACCAGCACCTGCCCGGCTGGCCCGAGCGCGTCAAGCTGATGCAGGAGAACTGGATCGGCAAGAGCGAGGGCGTGCGCTTCGCCTTCCCGCACCAGATCAAGGGCGCCGACGGCAAGCCCATCGGCGACGGCCGCCTCTACGTCTTCACGACGCGCGCCGACACCATCATGGGCGTGACCTTCTGCGCCGTCGCGCCCGAGCATCCGCTGGCGCTGCACGCGGCGCAGACCAACCCCGCCGTGGCCGCGTTCATCGAGGAGTGCAAGGCCGGCGGCACCACCGAGGCCGAGCTCGCCACGCAGGACAAGAAGGGCGTGCCCACCGGCCTCACGGTCGAGCACCCGCTGACGCACGAGCCGGTGCCGGTGTGGGTGGGCAACTACGTGCTGATGAGCTACGGCGACGGCGCGGTGATGGGCGTGCCCGGCCACGACGAGCGCGACTTCGCCTTCGCGAAGAAGTACGGCATCGACATCCTGCAGGTCATCCACGTCGACGGCGAGCCGCACTTCAGCTACGACCACTGGCAGGAGTGGTATGCCGACAAGGCGCGCGGCGTCACCGTCAACTCCGACAACTACAGCGGGCTGCACCACCGGCAGGCGGTCGATGCGGTGGCGAAGTCGCTCGCCGCCAAGGGCCTGGGCGAGAAGAAGACCACCTGGCGCCTGCGCGACTGGGGCATCAGCCGCCAGCGCTACTGGGGCACGCCCATCCCCATCATCCACTGCGATGACTGCGGCTCGGTGCCGGTGCCCGAGAAGGATCTGCCGGTCGTGCTGCCGGAAGACCTGATCCCCGACGGCTCGGGCAACCCGCTCAACAAGTCTGCGGCCTTCCTGAACGTGGCCTGCCCGAAGTGCGGCAAGCCGGCCAAGCGCGAGACCGACACGATGGACACCTTCGTGGACAGCTCGTGGTATTTCATGCGCTACTGCGACCCGAAGAACGACCTCGCCATGGTCGGCGCTGGCACGCAGTACTGGATGCCGATGGACCAGTACATCGGCGGCATCGAGCACGCCATCCTGCACCTGCTGTACGCGCGCTTCTGGACCAAGGTGATGCGCGACCTGCACCTGGTGAAGGTCGACGAGCCCTTCACGCGGCTGCTGACGCAGGGCATGGTGCTCAACCACATCTACTCGCGCAAGGGCGACAAGGGCGGCATCGAGTATTTCTGGCCGCACGAGGTGGAGAACACCTTCGACGAGGGCGGCAAGATCACCGGCGCGAAGCTCAAGAGCGACGGCTCGGCCGTGAGCTACGAAGGCGTGGGCACGATGTCGAAGTCGAAGAACAACGGCGTCGACCCGCAGGAGCTGATCGACCGCTACGGCGCCGACACCGCGCGCCTGTTCGTGATGTTCGCCTCGCCGCCGGAGCAGACGCTGGAGTGGAACGACGCCGGCGTCGAAGGCGCGAACCGCTTCCTGCGCCGGCTGTGGAACTTCGGCGCGAAGAATGCCGAGGCGATCCATGGCGCGGGCGCCGTGGGCGGCACGCTGGACGAGGCCGCCAAGGCGCTGCGCCGCGAGGTGCACACGGTGCTGCGCCAGGTGAGCTACGACTACGAGCGCATGCAGTACAACACCGTCGTCTCCGGCGCGATGAAGCTGCTCAACGCGCTGGAAGGCTTCAAGGGCAACGCCCCCGCGGTGTTGCGCGAGGGCTTCGGCATCCTGCTGCGCGCGCTCTACCCGGCCTGCCCGCACACCACCTGGGTGCTGTGGCAGAAGCTGGGCTACGGCAAGCAGATCGGCGAGCTGCTCGACGCGCCCTGGCCGCAGGTCGACGAGGCCGCGCTGCTGCAGGAGCGCATCGAGCTGATGCTGCAGGTCAACGGCAAGCTGCGCGGCGCCATCCAGGTGCCGGCCGATGCCGACAAGGCGGCCATCGAGGCCGCGGCCCTCGCCAGCCCCGACTTCCAGAAGTTCTCGCAGGGCCTGGCGATCAAGAAGGTGATCGTGATCGCCGGGCGGCTCGTCAACGTCGTGGTGGGATGAAGCGCAGAAGCGCGCTCGCTGCGCTGGGCGGCATCGCCCTCGCCGGCTGCGGCTTCGAGCTGCGCCGCGCGCCCGAGCTGCGCTTTTCCAGCCTCGCGCTCGCCGGCTTCAAGCCGAAATCCACGCTGGCCGACGAACTGCGCCGCCAGATCGGCACCAGCACGACCACGATCGTGGCCGACAGCCCGGCGCAGGCGCAGGTGGTGCTGGAGGCGCTCACCGACGCGCGCGAGAAGAGCGTGGTGGCGAGCACCGCCTTCGGCCAGGTGCGCGAACTGCAGCTGCGCTCGCGCTTCGGCTTCCGGCTGCGCACGCCACAGGGCCGCGAGCTGATTCCCGCCACCGAGATCCTGCTGTCGCGCGACATGAGCTACAGCGAGAGCGCCGCGCTCGCCAAGGAGCAGGAAGAAGAGGCGCTGTACCGCTCGATGCAGAACGACATCGCGGCGCAGGTGCTGCGCCGGCTGGCCTCGGTGCCGGCGCTCTGAGGCGATCACCACCATGCAGGTCCGCGCCGAGCAGCTCGCCCAGCACCTCGCCAAGGGGCTCAAGCCGCTCTACACGGTGTGGGGCGACGAGCCGCTGCTGGCGCAGGAAGCCGGCGACACGATCCGCGCCGCGGCGCGCGCGGCCGGCTGCACCGAGCGCCAGGTGCACACCGTCAGCGGCGCGCACTTCGACTGGAGCAGCCTGCTCGGCGCCTCGCAGGCGATGAGCCTGTTCGCCGAGCGCCAGCTGATCGAGATCCGCATCCCCGGCGGCAAGCCCGGCAAGGACGGCTCGGAGGCACTGCAGCGCTACTGCGAGCAGCTCAGCGACGACATCGTCACCCTGGTGCAGTTGCCGCGGCTCGACCGCGCCCAGCAGAGCAGCGGCTGGTTCACCGCGCTCGACGCCGCCGGCGTCAGCGTGCGCGTCGATCCGGTCGAGCGCAAGGCGCTGCCGCAGTGGATCGCGCAGCGCCTGGCCGCGCAGGGCCAGCGTGTGCGCGGCGGCGAGGAGGGGCAGCGCAGCCTGGCCTTCTTCGCCGACCGCGTCGAAGGCAACCTGCTCGCCGCCCACCAGGAGATCCAGAAGCTCGCCCTGCTCTACCCGGCCGGCGAGCTGGGCTTCGAGCAGATCGAGGCGGCGGTGCTCAACGTCGCCCGCTACGACGTCTTCAAGCTCGGCGAAGCCGTGCTGGCCGGCCAGGTGGCGCGTGCGCTGCGCATGCTCGAAGGCCTGCAGGCCGAGGGCGAGGCCGCGGTGCTGGTGCACTGGACGCTGGCCGAGGACATCCGCGCCCTCAAGCGCGTGCGCGATGCGGTCAGCGGCGGCAAGCCGCTGCCGATGGCGCTGCGCGAGAACCGCGTCTGGGGCGTCAAGGAACGCCTGTTCGAGCGCGCCGTGCCGCTGCTCACCGACAACGGCATCGCCGCCCTGCTCGATGCGGCGCAGGTCTGCGACGGCCTGGTCAAGGGCCTGCGCCACCCCGACTGGCCGCTCGATGCCTGGGAGGCGCTGCGCCGCCTGGTGCTGATGTTCATCGAAGCGTTGTCGACGGCGCCGCGCGGCGCCCGGCCGCGTCTGGCGCTGCGCGCCTGAGGCGCGTCAGAGATTCCGTCAGCCCATCAGCGCGAGCAGCGCCAGCACGTCATCCTTCGTGCGGTAGCGCCCGAACGCCGCCTCGTCCTGCTGCCGCACGATGGGGAAGGTGTCGAGCACGTAGGCCGCGTCGTCGCGGCCCAGGCCGTAGAGGTGGAAGAACAGCGCGTCGAGCGCGGCCAGACGCTGGCGCCGCTCTGCATCGTTCCAGGTGACGGGCGGCAGCACCTGGCCGCGCGCATCGACGTAGCCGAGGTCGCGCGCGAACGGCGCCAGGTCGTGCGCGGTGTAGCTCAGCGCGAGCACCTGCGGGACCACGAAGTCGGCCACCGTCGGATGGGGGCTGTGCCCGTTCATCAGCCCGTCGCTGCGCATCCGCTCGGCGAATGCTCTCGGCAGGGGTTCGTCGAAGCGCTCGGGGGCGATGACGGGGAGTTGCTCGAGGACGAACCAGTTGACCGAGGTGCTTTGCACCTTCTGCCGCGCGACGAAGTCGAAGGCGAGCGCGTTCAGGTTCGCCAGCAGCAGCGGAGCGACGCGCGCATAGGCATCGTCCGACGTACCCTGCATCGGCATCAGTAGCGGCAGCTTGTTGCCCGCTGCCGTGCTCGGGACGATCGCGGCGATCATCGTTCGCACATCGGTCGCGCGTGCGATGTCACGGAACCCGAGGGCCCATTCGAGGCGCAGTGCCGCCGGCACGGAATCGCGGCGCACCCAGTATTGGGGCGTCGGAACGGCGCCCGGATCGGCCTTCTGCGCCGACGTGAGCGTGGCGCCCGACGCGGCGTTGTGCAGGTTCTCCTCGTTGACCGTCACGCCGGCATGCCGATGGTCGTACTGGTGAACCATGCGGCCGACGTAGAGCGGCACCGCCAGGTCATCGTTCTTCTGCCAGCGCCCCAGCGCCGCGGGCGTGTAGCCGCTCTTGACCAGTTCCTCGCGCGTCATGAAGAGCTGCGAGTCGCTCGTCATGTTGAACATGCCTTGCATGAACTTCACGGGCCAGGCACGCCGTTCGGCCTGCCGCCCGAGCGACTCGCTGGCCCCGCCATGCTTCACCAGCACCGGGTGCTCGCGGTACAGGCGCATGGTGATCTCCGCGTCGCGCCGGCTGCGGAAGATCGGCGCCGCGCCGGTATTCGGGTTGACGAGCGCGAAGTCCTCGGCCGCCAGTTCGATCGTCCGGTCGCCGTCGTCGAGTTCGTCGAGGTCGTGCAGGAAGAAGGCGCAGCGCGTGTTCCCGAAGACTCGCCTTTGCCCGCCGAAAACCAGCGCGCAGAACTTGAAGCGCGAATCCACATCGGGAAAGTAGCTGCCGCCAGGGTTGCCCCGGTTCTCGAAGTCGAACAGTGCCGCGAGCCGCTTCGTCGTCGCGATGCCCTTGAAGAACTCGGCCGAGCCTTTGTCGGCGGCGATGCCACTGGGCGTGAGCAGCGCGACGACGCCCTGCGGCGCCACCAACGACTGCGCGCGCTCGACGAAAAGCTTGTACAGGTTGCTGCGCCCCTCGGCCAGAAGAGGAAAGTCGCCCGACTTGGCGAGCACACGCGCGTTCGCTTCCGCCTGATCGACTGCCGCCTCGAACTGAAGTGCCAGCGGCGTGCGCTTCTTCCGCTGCTCGGCGATCAACTTCTTGCGATCGGCTGCACGCGCCTGCAACGCGATGGCGGGCTCGCGCTCGGCGAACCACTCCACCTCCTGCATCTGGACCATGTCCCACGGCGGATTGCCGATCACCACATCGAAGCCTTCGTGTCCCGAACCGAAGGCGTTCGGGAAGGCCGTCCACCAGTGGAAGAAGGTCTCGCGCTGCGCGAGCGCGCGCACGCGCGCGAGCAACTCGTTGGCCGCACCGACGGCCGCACCCTCGCCTTCGAGCTGGCCCGCCGCCAACACCGCCACCAGGTTGCGCTCGGGCGAGAGCAATTCGGCCAGCGCCGCGCGCAGCGCTTCGTCGCCCAGCATCGCCAGGCCCTTGCTCGTGGCCGGCGGCCAGCCGGGCAGCAGCCAGCGCAGCGCGCGCCAGAAGTCGAGCAGCGCGTGCAGCGGCGCCACGCGCTGCTCGGCCTCGGCGGCGAGCTGGCGCGACAGCTTCACCTCGGCGATGTCGACGTCGGTGAGGTCGGCCACCTGCGCCAGGCTGCGCGCGGCGAGTTCGAGCCGGTCGAGCTCGGCTTTCTGGAAGATCGTGCCGAGCTTGTTCAGGGCCTCCTGCACCGGCGCGAGGCGCTCGCCGTGCAGGCTGTCGCCGCACTTCAGGTGATGGTCGAGGAAGGACAGCGGCGCGCCGACGGTGAAGGTGTGCAGCCACAGCGCGGTCTTGGCGAGCTCGACCGCCATCACGTTCTTGTCGACGCCGAAGACGCACTTCTTCAGCACCATGCGGCGCACGATGTGGCGGTCGTCGAGCTGCGCGTCGCTCACGGCCCAGCCGTGTTCCTGCGCCTGCTTCTTGATGCTGCGCCGGATGTGTGCGATGCGCGCGACCACCGGGCTCTGCCAGGGCTGGCCGCGCTCGGCAAGGTGCGCCGCCCAGCGCTGCTCGCCCACCTGCTGCTGCGCGGCGGTGACCGCTTCGAGCACGCGGTCGGCCAGGTCGTCGACCAGCGCGACCAGGAAGTGGCCGCTGCCCATGGCCGGGTCGCAGACCTTGAGTTCGAGCAGCGCGCTGGCCGGGTCGGCACGGTCGAGCTGCTCCCACTGCGGCGGCGTCAGCGAATCCTTCTTGCGCCAGTGCTTGATCAGCGTGTCGAAGGCCGCGCCGCGCTCGCCGGCGAGCCGGCCGACCGATTCACGCAGCAGCAGGCGCACCAGGTCGTCGTGCGTGTAGTAGCTGCCCGAGACCTTGCGCGCGAAGCTGGCCGGGCGGGCGACGATGCGGTCGATCTCGGGCTTGTCGCGGTAGTCGTCCTCGGCCTGCACCTCGTGCACCAGCGTGTATTCGAGCAGGCGTTCGTAGATGCCGCCGAGGTGCGAGACCGAGAGGTCGCGGTAGTTGATCCAGCCGCGCAGCAGCTCCTCGGTGCGACGGCTGAGCGCGTCGATGATGGGCGCCATCACCGCGTCGGGCACACGCGTGCGCTCCAGCAGCAGCGAACGCGAGCGGTCGAAGAGGCCACCGTTGTAGGCCGGCATACCGATCGCGTCGTCGCCTTGATCTATCAGGTCGAAGCAACCCTTGAGCGAGAGCCACAGCTTGACCATCGTGCTCGACCACTTCGCCCCCGCATCGACCTTGTCGCGCACTTCCTCGCGCAGCGCGCGCACGCTGTACTCGCGGTAGCGCGGGTCGTTCACCGGCAGCAGGCGGCGGTCTTCGGCGTAGAAGAGGAACAGCAGCCGGTACAGCAGCACCAGCGCCGCCTCGCGCACCTGCTCGAGGTAGGCGGCGGTGTAGCGCTGGCGCGTGAACTGGCCGTAGCCGATGCGCTCCTTCTCGGCCTGCAGGTCGCCGCGGGCCAGCGCCTGCGCGAGCGCCGGGAAGATCTCGTCGAAGACCCGCGCGCCCAGATCCTGCGAGACCTTCTCCTCGTACAGCCGCGCCTCGGCCAGCGCGTAGGCGTGGAAGCTGCGGCCCTCGTCGTCCCAAGGCTGGGTGAGGAACGCGGCGCGGTTGAAGAGCAGGAACAGCAGCTTGAGGCCGTGCTCGGGCGCATAGCCGTCGAGGTCGGGCTGCACGCCGGGCAGGCCGAGCAGCGCGGCGACGTCGAGCTCGAAGAACTCCTCGGCGCGCGAGCGCGCGTCCTGCCAGTACAGGCGCCAGGTGCCGCCGTTGGTCAGCAGGCCCCACTTGACCGCGCGATCGCTCGTCACCTCGGCGCGGCTCAGGTAGCGCAGCATCTGCGACGAGGGCGCTCCGGGGTCGCCGGGCTCGGCGCTGTCGCCACGGTCCAGCGGCCGCAGCCAGCGCTTGGCTTCGAGGATGGCCAGGCCGTGGCGGTAGCGGCGGTCGTCCTTGGATTCGGCGAGCGCACTCGCCTTGCCCTGCGCATCGGCGAACAGCAGGATGTCGGGCACGTCTTCGCGCCGCTTGTTCGAGAGATTCACCTGCGGCAGGTAATCGTCGCCCCAGCCGAGTTCGACCAGCACGCGCTCGATCACGAGCTGCTCGGTCTGCGCCTCGTTGAGCACGCTGTCGGCCTTGAACGACGCGTAGATGGCGCGCAGGCGCGCGATGAAGGCATCGAGCGCCGCGTCGTCGAGCGCCTGCCAGGGCGCGGTTTCCTGGATGCCGTGACGCAGAAAGTCCTGCGTGAAGAGTTGGCCCTGCATGGCGGCGCAGTGTACGGTGGGCCTGGTTCCGCCCTAGTAGCCGCGGGCGCGGTCGACCAGATCCGCCAGCGGCGCCCCGGCGCGCAGGCGCTTCACGTTGGCCGCGGCAACGGCCGCCGCGCTGCGCGCATCGGTGGCCGCCGCGACATGCGGCAGCAGCGTCACCCGCGGATGCGACCAGAAGCGATGCTCGCTCGGCAAGGGCTCCTGGTGGAAGACGTCGAGCACCGCATGGCGCAGGTGGCCGGCGTCGAGCGCGGCGAGCAGCGCGTCGTCGACCACGTGCGCGCCACGCGCCAGGTTCACCAGGCTGGCGCCGGGGCGCATCGCGGCCAGCGCCGCCGCATCGACGATGCCGCGCGTGGCCGGCGTCAGCGGCAGCAGGTTGATCACCACGGCCGCCGCGGCCAGATGCGGCGCCAGCGGCCCGTCACGCGAGCCCCAGGCCGTGACCGGAAAGCCGTTGACCGCGAGGCGCCGCGCCACCGTCGACCCCATCTGGCCGCGCCCCAGCACCAGCACCAGCAGCTCGTCGGCACGGCGCTGCGGATGCGGGCGCCACTGCACGGCGGCTTGCTGGCGCGCGTAGTCGAAGAAGTCGCGCTGCAGCGAGAGCACGGCCCACAGCGCGGTCTCGGCCATGGCCTCGTTCATCGCCGGATCGACCATGCGCGCGATCGGAGTCTGCGGCGGGATGCTGTCGTCGGCCAGCAGCTTGTCGACACCGGCCCACAGCGACTGGATCAGCGCGAGTTTCGGCAGGCCCTGCAGCGCGCCGCGCGGCGGGTTGGCGACGATGGCGATGTCGACGTCTGCGTCGGCCTCGAGCACGAGGGTTTCGTCGGGCAGCGCGGCGCCCAGCAGCGTGAGCCACTCGTCACGCTCGCCGGCGTCGAAGCGGCCAGTGA
>WBZX01000110.1_pt1 | contig 11637 bp, 12 predicted proteins | sample 5204211 | NCBI WGS metagenome assembly WBZX01 (sample SAMN12344362, study PRJNA552823) | activated sludge metagenome | biome: Activated sludge suspended growth; feature: Nitrification reactor; material: Wastewater; isolation source: activated sludge from nitrification reactor of wastewater...
GAGCGGCCCTTCGCCGATCGGCTTGTGGAAGAAGTTCCAGCCCCTGCCGGAGGTGACGAATCCCACGCGGCCGGTATCGGCGCCGGCCATGACGTAGGCGGCACTCGCCGCGGCGATGCCTTTGCGCTGGCTGCGGCCCGGGCCGGGTGGGTGGGTTCCTCCATCAGATGGGTCATCAGGTGGTGGGAGTCGATGTGGATCCCGCCCTGATCGCGGCTGCTGAGGTCGATCATCCCGGTCCCCGGTGGATGGTGGGTGATCTGGCTCACCTGGACCTGGCCCCGCGAGGCGAGGCCGAGCCGTTCGACCTGGCCGTCCTGGCCGGCAACGTCTTGGGCTTCGTCGCCCCTGGGACCGAAGCAGACGTCCTGCGCCGTGTCGCCGCCCACGTTCGCCCCGACGGTGCCGTCGTCACCGGGTTCCACCTCAACAAGGTCCCCTTGGAGGTGTTCGATGCCGCCGTAGCCGCGGCAGGTCTGCGCTTGGAGCACCGATTCGCCACCTGGGACCTGCGCGCCTGGCACGATCAAGCCGACTTCGCCGTCTCGGTCCTGCGGACCTGACGCCGACCTCTGGTGCACCTGGGCTCATCAAAGGTTCGGCCCGCTAGGTTCGTGGCAACTCACTTCAGCCTGATCAGGGGAAACAATTGGCTGCCAGATCTCTCTCCCGCCTAGTACGGGGCGTTGCCGTCATGTCCGTTGCCGCCACGTTGGTGGTGGCGTGTTCGAGTTCGGACAACGCCGACCAAGCCGGTGACGACAAGGGGGAGGCCTCGACGTCCACCGTGGCCGTCCCCGAGGCCGATCTGGTGCTGGCCGTGGGGGACGAGGCTGTGGCCCAGCTCGACGAGCGCTACCAGTCCTACAACGTCGAGATGGTCGAGGTGACCGGCGGCTACTTCTGGGCGCCGTACGAGGCCGAGGGTGCCAGGGTCTACCGGCCACCGATCGATCTGACGTCTGAACGGCTTCGCAACCTGGCCCGAGAGCTGGGGCCGGTCTACATCCGGGTCAGTGGCACCTGGGCCAACTCCACCTACTTCGACGCCGATGGAACCACCGGCGGTGAACCCCCACTGGATACCAAGGGGTCCTGACCGCTGACCAGTGGAAGGGCGTAGGCGATTTCGCTCGGGCGTTGGACAGCGAGGTGGTCACCTCCTTCCCGGCCAACACCGGGGCCCGGGACGCGGCCGGACTGTGGTCAGATGAGCAGGCCCGCCCGCTGCTGACGTTCAGCCGGGAGAACGACGTTCCTGTGGTGGCCGCCGAACTCTTCAACGAACCGAATCTGGGGGTTGGATTGCCGCAGGGCTACGACGCCGACGCGTTCGCCCGGGACTTCGAGGTCTTCAGAACCATGGTCGACGAAGTGCAGCCCGACCTGTTGATCGCCGGAGTCGGCGGGTCCGAGGACGTGACCCCGATGATCATCGATGCGCCCATCAAGACCCGGGACATCTTCGAGAGGGTGAGCCCCGCCTTCGACATCGTCAGCTACCACTTCTATCCAAAGGTGTCGGAACGGTGCGGCAACACCGAGACTCCCGACGTGGCGCTCACCGAGGAGTTCCTCAGCCGGGTGGAGGTCGACCGTGACTTCTACGAGGCCCTGCGAGACGAGTTCGAACCCGACGCGCCGATGTGGATCACCGAGACCGCCGAGGCCGCCTGTGGCGGCGACCGCTGGGCGTCCTTTTTCCGAGACGTGATCCGCTACGTCGACAACAACGGTCGCCTGGCCAGGGGCGACGGAGACGTGGTCTTCCACAACACGCTGGCGGCTAGCGACTACGGCCTCATCGACGAGGAAGGCTTCATGCCGCGGCCGAACTACTGGGCCGCGGTGCTGTGGCACCGACTCATGGGGCCGACTGTGGTCGGGATGGATGGCGACGACCATGCCGAGCTGAACGTCTACGCCCACTGCACACCCGGATCCGACGCTGCCTCGGTTACCTATGCGGTGGTCAACCCGTCACCGACAGATGCCCGTACCGTCACGACCCGTTCACCACAGGCCACCGTGTACCACCTGACCGCTGAAGACCTCGACAGCACCCAGATCTCGCTCAACGGTAAAGACCTGGTAGCCGCCGACGACGGCACGCTGCCCGACCTGGTTGGCGAGAAGATAGAGGGGGTCATCGAGGTGGCGCCGGCCAGTGTGACCTTCGTGGTCGAACCGACCGACAGCAAGGCCTGCGCCTGACCGACACCGTCTTGTCCGGTAGCCATCGAGGAGAGATCCGCTCGATGTGTCCAGGATGACAAAGAGCACTTTCCCGGGTCACGCGCTATGACGTACAACCAAGATACGTATTCGCGGGTGCGGGCCCGACCGAAGGAGAGACCATGCGACGTAGCCGAGTTTTGATGGTGGGGGTCCTCTCCGCCGCTCTGATGCTCACCGCGTGCTCGAGCGATGATGGCGAGGATGGCGCGGCCTCGACCACCGCGCCGGCGGAGACGGGAGATTCCGGTGACACCACCGGGACCACGGTCAGCGGTGGTCCCAGGGACACCTCCGGGACGGAGTCGTCACCTTCGACGGGGGCGGACCTCGATGTCTGTTCGATGGTCGACGAGGAAACGGTGACGGCCGTCATCGGTGAACCCGGCACGCCCACCGCGGGAGACGTTCAAGCCGGCATCCACTCCTGCACCTGGTCGCGTGAGGGAGAGACGGTGCCGGCCCTCAGCGTTGGGATCTTGGTCCACGACAGCGCCGAGGCTGCCCGGGCCAGTTTCGACATGTCACGTGAATCGGCCGAGAGCGAGATCCTCAACCTCGGCGATGCCGCCATCTATTCGGAGGCGTTCGGTCTCACCGTTCTGCACGGCGTCCATGAGATCACCGTCGACAACAACGGGGATAGCGAGAAGCAAGCTGACCTAGAGGTGGCACAGATGATCGTCGACCACTTCGAGGCTTGAGCCTGGATCCGCCGAAAGGCGGAGCCTTCCGGCGGAGTTGATTCGCCGGCCTTACGGCCGACGTCTTCGCTGCTACGACCGGCAAAGCCGATCTCCGCAGGTCGGGGGCTCCGCCACGAAGGGCTCTGCCCCCGAACCCCCGCCCAGTCCTCTTGCTTCAGCTGGTTAGACAGCCGAACACTAACGGTGTGGGTGGTGTCCGGAACCGGGAACGGTCGCCTGTCACATCGGGTGGCGATATGGCCACAGACCCCTTCCGTGGAACTAGGTTCCAGCGCGTGCGTGAGAGCGCAGTGCTGGTCCAGGGGTTCGCCGAACCGGGCTTCGAGTCCGTCGACGCGGCCTTCCGGCGCAACTTCACCGACCACGGCGACATCGGTGCGGCAGTGTGCGTCTACCTCCACGGTCGTCCGGTGGTCGACCTCTGGGGTGGATTCGCGGATCGCGATGCAGCGCGTCCGTGGCAGAAGGACACCCTTCAACTGGTGTTCTCCACCACCAAGGGGGTGGCGGCATCGTGCATCCACGTGTTGGTCGAGCGGGGTGTGCTCGACCTCGAAGCCCCGGTGGCAAGGTACTGGCCCGAGTTCGGGACTCACGGTAAGCAGAACACAACGCTGCGAATGGTCCTGTCCCACCAGGCCGGTGTGCCAGCCGTACCCGATCAGGTGAGCCTGGAAGACGCACTGGGCTGGGATCGGGTGGTCGAGGCCATCGCCGACCAGGCCCCTCTGTGGGATCCGGGAACCGCATCGGGGTACCACGCCCGAACATTCGGCTGGATCCTGGGTGAGGTGGTTCGCAGGGTGACCGGCCGCAGCGTCGGACGGTTCCTGGCCGACGAGGTCGCCGGACCGTTGGGACTCGACTTCTTCATCGGGCTTCCGGCCACGGAGTTGGGTCGCCTGGCCCGCCTCTACCCACCGGTGGTGGCTCCCGAGGTGCAAGAACTGATGGACTCCTTCATAGGCCCCGACACCTTGCTGGGTCAGGTGTTGGCCCGGCCCCAGGCGCTGGCCGGGTACGGCGAGATCTGGAACCGGCCCGAGGTCCTGGCCGCTGAAATGCCGTCTTCCAATGGGGTCGGTACCGCCCGCTCCGTGGCCCGGCTGTACGCGTCGCTCATCGGCGAAGTGGACGGGAACCGCTTGATCTCGCCCGAGACCCTGGCCCGCGCCGTTGCCGTCCAGACCGACGGCCCAGATCGGGTGATCGGGCTACCCATGCCCTTCGGCCTCGGTTACATGACGCCCCCGCCCTTCGGTCCCCCGGGGTCGTTCGGCCACGCCGGGGCGGGCGGATCGCTCGGGATCGCAGACCCCGATGCCGGATGGTCGATGGGCTACGTCATGAACCAGATGGAGCTTGGAATCACCGGTGACGCTCGGGGTAGTGGACTGGTCGAAGCGGTGGTGGAGTCGCTTTCGGCCATGAGACCCGGGGGAGAACCGAGGCCCGGTGGAGAACTCCGACCGGGAGGACGGTGAGCCGGTGAAGGTCATGTCGGGGCTCGACGCCCGCTTCCTCTACTCGGAGACACCAAACGCCCACATGCACACCATGAAGGTGGTGGTGGTGGACCTGGCCGGTCGCCGCGAGCCGTTGTCGCCGGAGTCGCTTCCCGACCTGATCGAGGAACGGCTCAGTCGAATGCCGGTACTTCGTCGACGGGTGGTGCCTGCGCCCCACAATCTCGGGAATCCCGTGCTGGTCGACGACCCCGACTTCGACATTGCCAACCACCTTCGTACCGTCCAGGCCGCGCCGCCTGGTACCCAGCGCCAATTGGACGAGGTGGTGGCCGACATCGCCGGTGTGGCTCTGCCTCGGGACCGCCCGTTGTGGGAGATGACCGTCGTCACCGGATTGGAAGGGGGGCGCGTGGGTTTCGTGATGAAGCTTCATCACGCGCTGGCCGACGGCGTGGCCTCGGTGGCCCTGCTGGAGAACGCCTTCATCACCGACGAAGCCGCCGCCGTGGTGGACTCATTCCGACCCGAACCCATCCCTGACTCGCGTGCCCTCTACCGGGCCGCAGCGTCGGGAGCGTCAGTGGCGTTCAAGACCGTTCCCCGTGTCGTCAAGCGGACCGCGTCGGGGGTCCGCCACGCCCGCCTTGCCCGCAAGACCGTGACCACGCCGCTACCGGGTCCCTTCGCCGGCCCCAAGACGCCGTTCAACGTGGCGCTGACCACCGATCGCACCTTTGCTGGTCTCGCCGTCCCGCTCGACGTCCTCATCACCGCCAAGCGCACCGCGGGGGTGACGCTGAACGACACCTTCCTGGCTTTGTGTGGCGGTGGCATCCGGCGTTACCTGGCCCGAATGGGAGAGCTTCCCGACAAGTCGATGGTGGCTTCGGTGCCGATGGCCACCCGCACAGACCTCCACCGCCTCGGGGGAAACCACGTCGACAACATCTTCTTGCCCCTCGGCACCGACCTGGCCGACCCGCTCCAGCGGATCCGCCACATCAACGACTGCTCGGTGGCGGTGAGGCGCATACGCAAGGAGTTCGGACCCGACCTGTTCGAGTGGCGATCGGGTCTGGTGCCCGCGAGCTTCCACGGTCTCCTGCCCAAGGTCTGGGGTGCGACCGGGCTGGCGGACCACCTCCGACCTCCTCTGAACGTGGTGGCATCGTGTGTCCGGGGGCCGCGAACCAACCTCGAGATAGACGGCGGACAGGTCACCTCGCTCTACTCGTGCGGACCCATCCTCGAAGGGATCGGCCTGAACATCACGGCGTGGAGCTACGTGGACACGATGTACATCTCGGTCCTGGGCTGTTCGGCCTCGCTATCTGACCCGTGGCTTCTCAGCGCGGACCTGTCCGACGAACTGGAGTCCTGGGCCACCAGATTCTGACCAACGGGGGTCTCCGACCCTTCACCACTCCCCGGGGAGGCAGCAATGAACGCAGTTGCATCCAAGGATCAACCCAATGCAACCGAAGACATCGATGGCGACGGGTCTCCTAGTCGAGCGGGCGGCGACCAGGGTGCGCCCGCGTGGTGGCATCCCGCAGCCACCGTGGCCAAGGTCTCATCGGTGCCCAAGGCGGTGGAGAAGAAGCTGGCCCGCCAACCGCTGGCCCGAATGACCCTGGCCTGGCCCCGGACCGTCCGCTACCTGGTCGGAGAGGTGTTGGGCGAGGACGTGCCCGGTGTTCCCCCGGCCCGGCTCACGCCGTCGCTGGTCGGCCACGTCGTGATGGACGAGTCGATCATGGCTCTCGCCGTGGGGCCCAACCGCTTTCCCCGCCGGGCCGACTACGTGCGGGTCGGCGACGAGCTGGCCCGGGCCCACGACCTGTTCACCGAACGGGGATGGTTGGACGACCCGATCTCGTTCCACCAGACACCCCCGCCCATGGAGGAACCGGTCCGCACCAAGGGATGGGCCTTGGGCCAGAGCTACGAGCGGATCTGGTGGCCGAGCGGTTACCAACCTCACCTCGGTGTTCCCGGCACCGACCGGTGGCTGGCGTTCGAATCCAACCGAACCGCGTCGGCCTGGGTTCTACGCCACCGTGACCACAGCCGTCCGTGGGTGGTGGCCATCCACGGCTTCGGCTGCGGCTCCACTTTCATGGACCTGTTCAGCTTCCGGGCGTCGTTCCTGCACAAGGAGCTCGGCGTGAACGTGGCGGCCATCGTGCTGCCGGTACACGGGGCCCGTCGCCCCAGCCGGTTCAACGGTGAGGAGTTCCTGAGCTTCGAGTTCATGAACAGCGTGCACGGGCTGACCCAGGCACTTTGGGACGTGCGCCGGCTGCTGAGCTGGGTGCGGGCCCAGGACCCCGACGGGCTCGGTGTCTTCGGGGTGTCCCTGGGGGGTCTGGTGGCTTCGCTGGTGGCCGCCGTCGACCCCGATCTCGACATGGTCATGGCCGGCATTCCGGTGGTGGACTTCCCCGGTCTGATAGAGCACCACGCCCCCCGTCACCTCCAGATGCGCAGCATCGAGCACAACATCCTCAACGGCACCGCTCAAGATGTCCACCGGGTGGTCTCGCCGCTGGCCATGCCGGTGGCCGCGCCGATCGGTGCCCGGGCCATCTTCGCCGGCCGAGCCGATCGCTTGGCCACCACCGAACAGGCTCGCAAGCTTTGGGAACACTGGGACGAGCCGGAGACCTCGTGGTTCCCCGGAAACCACGTCGGATACCTGTGGTCCGATGTGGTCTGGAAGTTCGTGGCCTCAGCCATGGACAAGCGGGGCCTGACCGCCTAAGGGTCGATCCGCCGAAAGGCGGAGCCTTCCGGCGGTGGGATCGTTAGCCGATTACGGGGAACTGGCGCTCTTCGGCCAACGCGTCGAGGGTCTCCTGCATGCGGCCGGTCAGCTCGTCGTAACAGGCCTGGACGATGTCAGGATCCTCGGCCGCTTCGGGGCCGTACTGGGCCGTCCAATCGATCGGTTCGAGCAGTTCGACGGTGACCTTGGCGGGCATGGGCAAGGTGGGTATTCCCGGTGGCATGATGCCGAGCGGGCCCAGGACCAGGGGGAAGACGCTGACCCGGAACCGTCGGTCCAGTCCTAGCCATCGGGCCAGGCTCTCGCCGCGGGTGAGCACGATCACCGATTCGTGAGCTCCGACCGAGACGGCCGGTACGACCGGGACCTGGGTGCGGAGGGCCAGTTTGACCACGCCTTTGCGTCCGCCGAAGTCGATCTGGTTACGGGCCGACCACGGACGGAACACCTCGTGGTCGCCGCCGGGGTAGTCGATAAGGATCGAACCGCTGCGCAAGATGGCTTCCGCCGAAGCCTGGCCTGCCTCAACCGCGCCGCCTCGTGACATCACCGGTCCGATACCGGGGAGGCCGAGGAACAACGAGTGCATCAGAACGTAGATGGGATCGTCCTCGCCCCGTTCACGCCACCATGCGCTGAGCAGGATCGGAATGTCGGGGGGAAGTTGACCTCCGGAGTGGTTGCCCACCACCAGCATGGGTCCACTGGACGGGAGGCGGTCGAAGCCCCGCACCTCGGAACGGAAGTACGAGGCGTAGGCCTCGAGGAACGGGCGAGCGGCCCGGAGGAAGTCCGGGTCCCGGGCGGCGCCGGGACCCGGCTCGTTGTCTGACACGACGTCAGATTAGGGGGTACGTCGTGACAGGGTCAGACCGATGCTTTGCCCAGACCGTCGAGGGCGTTCTCGGTCACATCGATGAGGTTGATGGCGAGTCGGTTGGACGCGTCGACCACTTGGTGGGTCATTTTGAAGGCGGCGTCGATGACCTGGCGCCGAGGTCCATCGTCGCCGATGTCGGGGAAGGAGTCGTTGACCGTATCGACAAACCGCTTGATGGCATCGATGGCCGAGGATTCGTTGGCCTGAAGTCCCTCGATAAGGCCCTGAAGGCCGTCGGCGGGCTTGTCGGCGGGCTTGGTGGCGGTAGCAGTGGCAGTGGGCATGGCCCCTCCTCGCTGGCGGGAGCCGGGTGCTCCCGGACAAGGCGAGCTTTACATCGAAGTCACCAGAAGGCCACCAAACGGTCAGGAGTCACAGGCTGTGGCCAACGTCTCGCTCCCCGTGCTAGGGACCCGATCCGCCGAGAGGCAGTGCCTTCCGGCGGAGTTCGGACGCCGGCCTGCCGTTCCTCAACAGGGTCGGCAGGTCGGTAGTCAGCGGGGGCAGAGGGCCCACAGGTCGAGGTCGAGCAGGACCCCGGGGGCGTACTTGCCGTCCTCACCCTTGAGGGTCATCGATTGGTCCCGGCCCTTGGTGGCCACCAGTCGGAGGCGCAACGCCCCGACGCCGGGAGCCGCCGTCTCCGCCTTGTCGAGGACCTCGGACCAGGCGTACACGGTGTCACCGGCGAAGGCGGGGGCGGTGTGGGCCCCGGCGTTGACGGCAGAGACCAGCTGTGCGTTGGCCAGACCGTTGAACGACAACGCCCGAGCCATCGAGATGATGTGTCCACCGTAGATGAGGCGATTCCCATCGGGCCGAGCCTCGACGTTGAAATGAACCTTGGCGGTGTTCTGCCAGAGACGGGTGGCCATCATGTGCTCGGCATCAGAGAGGGTGACGCCGTCGACGTGATCGATCTTCTCTCCCACCTCGTAGTCGTCCCAGCGGTGTTGCTCACCGGCGGCCACGAAGTCGTAGCGCGAAAAGTCGAGGCCGGTGGGAACCACCAGATCCGAGGGATCGACCACCTTGGCCAACTCGGGCACCACGGTCTCGGGTGCTGGTGCAGTCTGGTCCCGCTTGTTGACCATTACCCACCGGGCCCAGTCGATGGCGACGTCACCGTTCTGATCGATGGCGGTCGAACGCACGTAGACCACTCCGGTCTTGCCGTTCGAGTTCTCCTTCAGACCGATCACCTCAGAGGACGTGGTGAGCGTGTCTCCGGAGCTGAGAGGACGATGGAAGCGCAACTCGGCGTAGCCCAGGTTGGCCACGGCGTTGAGGGAGACGTCGGGCACGGTCTTGCCGAAAGCGATGTGGAATCCGATCAGCTCCTCGACGGGGGCATTGGTCAGGCCGCACGCAGCCGCGAAGGCAGCCGAGGACGGAACCGCGAAGCGGGTGGGATAGAGGGAGCCGTAGAGGGCACGGTCGCCATCGGTGATCGTGCGGGGGGTGGCGTGCGCGATCACCTGGCCGACCGTGAAGTCCTCGAAGAAGTTGCCCGGGTTGGTCTTGCTCACCTGTCCTCCATCGGGGGTGTGTCGGAGCCGCTTCGGTTCCGCTCGATCGACCGGAACCCTAAGTCGCCAAGCGGATCTGTCACGACTCGCCCTGCCCCGTGGACGGGTCGGCTCGTGTCCTCATTGACCCGTCATCCGAAGTGCTCGGCCTGCCGGCGGCGGTTGCTTCGGTGGTAGCTCGTTGGGCTGGCGCGGGTCGGTCCATGGGTCTCCCGGGTAGGTTCGAGGGCCGATGACGGCGTCTGACATCCCCGCGGCCCCACCAGCCGTCCGGCCCCGCGGCCGTTACCGGGCCCCCATGCGTCTACGGACCACCGTGGCGTTCGGGATCATCGCCTTCGCCGTGTCGACCGTGGTGGCGTTGGTCTGCTTCTTGGTCACGAGAGAGACGCTGGTGGTCCAGCGCGAGGACGGTGCCGAACGTCAGGCGTTCCTCAACGCCCGGGCAGTTCGGGCCGAGTTGCGGACCCAACAAGCCGCACCGCTCGATGCTCTGGCCCGGGTTCAAGCCAGCCCGGATGGTGCCGCCCTGCTCAGGATCGACGGACGCTGGTTCGCCAGCGCCGTCGGGTACAGCGGCGAGGACGCCCCCGACTCGCTCCTAGCGGTCGTCGACGCCGGGTCGGCCGGGCGTCAGCGGGTGATTCGTGACGGTGAACCAGTCGAGGTGGTGGCTACTCCCATTGTCGACGTGGACGCCGTCTACGTGGAGCTGGTCCCCATGGGGGAGGTCGCTGGAACCCTTCGTCGTCTCCGTAGCGCCCTCACCATGGCCGTTGTCGGCGCGGCCAGCCTCGGCGCGTTGGCCGGTTGGGCAGTCAGCGGTCGCGTTCTGCGACCGGTTCGGCGTATGGCCGACGCCGCCAACGAGATCCGACAGGGCGCGACCACCAAGCGTCTGGAGGCTGACGGCGATGCCGACCTCGAACCTCTGGTGCTGTCGTTCAACGAGATGGTGGAGGACCTGCACCTGAGGATCGACCGTGAAGCACGCTTCGCCTCCGACGTCAGTCACGAACTGCGGTCCCCGCTGGCCACCATGGCCGCGGCCCTGTCGATCACCCGTCGACGGGTGACCGACGACGCTGGTCTGGAAGCGCTGAGCATGCTCGAGGGTGAGGTCGACCGGTTCAGTGAACTGGTGGCCGACCTGTTGGAGATATCTCGGGCCGAAGCCGGTGTGGCCGAGGTCCATCTGGAGTCGGTCGACCCGGTCACCTTCGTCAAACGGCTACTCGACTCGACCGATCGAAGCCACATCCCGATCGAGTCACAATGCAGCCCGGGCCTGACGGTGTCCTTGGACAAGCGCCGCATGGGACAGGTGCTGACCAACCTTCTGGTCAACGCCGACAACTATGCAGGAGGCGCCACGAAGGTGGAGATCGGCGAGACCGACGACGAGGTGTGGATTGCGGTGGAGGACTCCGGCCCCGGAATTCCCGACCACCAGCGCAGCTACGTGTTCGAACGGTTCGCCCGAGGGGACGGGGCAGAGGCCCCTGGTACCGGGCTCGGTCTGGCGCTGGTCAACGAACACATGCGACTACATGGCGGAACCGTAGATCTGGGCGATGCCCCCAGCGGTGGTGCTTGTTTCACCCTGCGGTTACCGAAGGAGGCCCGATGAGCGTGGAACGTCCTATCCGGTCAGTCGCGGCTGGGCTGACGGTCGTGGCGATGCTCGGGCTCGGTGCCGGGTGCGGGGTCGGTCCAGACCACGAAGCCACCCGGCTGGCCGATGGCGAGGTGCCGTTCGAGTTGCTCGAGAAGACCGACGAAGCCGAGGTGACGCCATCGTCGAGCGAGGAGGTCGCCGCCTTGTTCTTCGTGAAGGGTGACCGGCTGGAACCGGTGTTCCGGGAGGTGGCAAACGATGCTTCGCCCGCCGACGTCTTGGAGGTGCTGGTCTCGGGCCCGACGCGGTAGGCGCCTTCGATACGGCCCCGACCCTCGGCGCCGTCGACGCCCCGCTCGAGCAGCGCGAACACACCCACGAGATCGACGATGCTCGGCGCGCCCTCATTCA
>WBZX01002775.1_pt1 | contig 11633 bp, 9 predicted proteins | sample 5204211 | NCBI WGS metagenome assembly WBZX01 (sample SAMN12344362, study PRJNA552823) | activated sludge metagenome | biome: Activated sludge suspended growth; feature: Nitrification reactor; material: Wastewater; isolation source: activated sludge from nitrification reactor of wastewater treatment...
GCAGGTTTGCTAGCCCAAGAATGAGGATAACAGGCGTGCCAAGCTGCGCACCCGCTACGCCGCTGACCACAGCAAACGTTGTGATGATCCCATCCAGTCCGCCATACACCATCTCGCCCAGGTATTGACTGCCTGCACCGCCATGTTCTTCATTTGCCGTCGATATGGCATTATCCGTATGAGCCAGTGCAGATGCTTGTTTATCACCGCGTTTGAATGCCTTGCGAGCGTCTTCAACTCTTTTCGAGAATGACATTTTTTCCTTTCACCGGCGTACCGACCCAACTATTTTCCATACCACATGCGCGAGAGGAGATTATCCTTGAGCATGAATTGATGATAGAACGCCGCGCCGACATGCAGCAGAACCAGTAAAAGCAGAGCAGGCACAATGAAGCCATGCAGCATCCGCGCCGTGAAATCGAAGAAGTCTGCGGGGAGTTGAGAACCTGACCTGCCGAAAACAATCGGCACCAACCCTGCCTGCATCGAAAGCGACATGCCGCTGACCGCCGTCAGAAAGACCAGCAGATACAAGGCATAATGCACTGCTTTACCGATCCAATCGAAGAAAGCATTGCCCGCTGAAACGTGTTCAGGTTTGGGGAGTTTCATGCGTGTGATAAAACGTGTCACGATCACAACCAGTGTAAAAATTCCCACGCCCATATGCAATGCCAACGGCGCAAGTTTGTTCGCATCGTTCGGCAGCCCGCTCATGGATTTGCCCATCACAAAGGCAGCGACCACCAAAAGCACAACCAGCCAGTGCAGTGTCACTTGTATGGGATGATATTTTTTAGGGGATGTTTTTGTCATATTGTTCTCCTTGAAAATTTATTTTGTCTTTTGCGCCGAAGCACGAATCAGCGCAAGAATGACCAGCCAGACCGCGAGGCGAAAAGTCATCGCCAAAATACTTTGAGTTGCCACAACATCACGAAATGCCAGCAGCAACAAAACGGTTGCACCTGCATGAACTCCGAAGAAGATCAGCGCAGAAGCCCCCGCGTGGCGGCTCTCCCTCCAAAGCAAAATAGCTGGAATGAAAACCGTCAGCACGCCCATCACAAAGTTATAAACAGGCAGCCAACCCAGCACAGAGTAGCCGGGATTCCAACCGCGCATTGCCATGCCGCCCGCAAAGATCGAGAGAGCGCCAATCACAAAAGCAAGCACGCCTGCGGTCTTCATTTTGGAGATCACGCTTCACCCTTCGCGCCTAAAAACACTACGCGCGTTTTTGCGTTCATGCCACGTTTCACGCCGCTTGGCACCACCACCGTCACGCCGGGTTTGATGGCAAAAGTTTCATCGCCCACCGACATCAAGCCTTCACCTTCGAGAAAGTGATACATCGCCGCCTCGCCAGGGTGAACGGGAATTTGCCCGCCCGCCTCCAGCCCAACGACCAGTGATTTGAACTTTGGCGTATCAATTAAAAACTGCGGCTTGGGTCCATCTGCTGCAAAGACCGCTTTTGATTTTATTTCTGCAAAATAGATTTGACTTGTCTCAGACATATCGTCTCCTTTGATATGCCTGACTTTACTGGAAGTCCCCGCCTACTGCCCCGACTTTTGTCGGGTTTTTCGACCCAAACCTCAATCTCCCCGAATCATGGCTCGCTCCGCCAAATTGATATCATTACACGAGCGAACTACCGAATAATCTCTATTACAATCAACCTATCCTCGGAAGTAATCAACTACTGATAATGCTTTTCACTGCATATGGATAAACCATGAATTCTAAACAACCAAGGCATACTCCGACCTTCCGCACATCTCAATTTGCTGTACTAAACAAGCTAATCTCAATGACTCATGCATGGACCGATACCCAAACAGTCTTATCAACGGCATTGGAGCAAGCTGCACAACTAGCAATGGCAGATGGGGCAGAATGTCATTTGGTTAATTCATCTGGGGAATTGCAGTTTACGACTCAGTACAACTTAGACATCGTTTTTATGTCCGGCTCTTTGGATATTCGGTTTCCCATTGGGAAAGGCTTACCTGGTCTTGCAATTTCAAACCAAAGTGCTTTTTTAATCCCTGATATCGAAAACGAAGAAAACTATCAACGGCAGCATCTGGCACAGCAGGCGCGTTATTGTTCGCTGATATGTGTCCCGCTTTCCGGCATGAACTCACTTCTGGGCACAATTATGCTGTATTTTAGAAAAAGAATTCAACCAGATGCTGTTTTGCTAGAAATTCTGACTGCCATTGGACAACACCTTGGTGTTTCAATTGAACGCGCGCATCTCTTTCAGCAAACCTCAGAACAATTAAAGGAGTTACAAATATTGCAGACTGTGGCAAATGCCTTGAATCGTTCTGCAAATATTCAAGAAGCTTTGGAACAAAGCTTGGAGGCTGTTGTAACAACCATGAATATGAGGTGCGGCTGGGTTGTACTATTGGATGGTTTCCAAAAGAACCGACTTGCGGCGTCCTACAACCTTCCACCCGAATTAGACCCTGCCGACTGGTCTGCCATGCGAACCCACTGTCGTTGTATTGAGTTGCTGCAACTCGGAAAGCTGGATGCAGCAATCAAAATCGTTGAATGCCAACAACTAAAAAAAGTTAAGAGTCCCGATTACCCTTATCATTCCCATGCCAGTATACCTGTTCGTGTTGGAACTTTGCTGTTAGGCAATCTCAATATAGTGCCTCCATCAGGCTCTGCCATTACAATTGATAATTATCGACTCTTCAACTCCATTGGCGATCAGATTGGAGTTGCAATTGAGCGCGCTCGCTTGTATGAACAGGCAAAGGAACAGCGCACTCTCGAACAGCAAATCCTGCTCGGGCATGGACAAATGCTTTTGGGAGAACGCAAACTGCAAATCATCGTGAACCAAACCATAAAAGTCGTTTCTAATGCGTTACGGGTTGAATATGTTACATTGGTTTTGGTTGCCTCGGATGGAAAAATTTCCCTGGAAACTGATTTGGGATTCTCGCTCCGGAAAACACAGGATACTGTTGATGTTTTGCTTGCCGATAACTCCGCCATAATTCAATCTATTCGATTGAAGATGCCCATCATTAATCCAGACATTAATCTTGAAAGACAATTGAAAACAAACTTGGTAGATGAAAATATAATAATGACATCATCATTGATTGTTCCAATGTTAATGGGCGAAGAGGCGCTAGGCAGCATAGCAGTATATTCCCAATCTCCCCGGCAATGGAGCGAAGATGAGATTCGTTTGCTTTCCCTGCTTGCCAATCAGACAGCAATTGCCATTGAGAATACCCGCCTGCTTGAAGCTGAGCACACTGCCCGTAAACATGCAGAAATTCTCCACTTGCAAACAATACAACAAGCTCAAGATCTGACCCTGGCATACGATACAACTATCGAAGGCTGGTCTCGCGCACTCGATTTGCGCGACAAAGAAACAGAAGAGCATACCTTGCGCGTTACCAACCTAACTCTTCAATTGGCTCAAGCTTTCGATATTAGCCATGTCGAATTAAAACATATAAAGCATGGTGCATTACTCCATGATATTGGAAAAATGGGTATACCCGATAATATTCTTCGAAAAGCAGGAGAACTAAGCGATGATGAGTGGGTAATGATGCGGCAGCATCCTCAACTTGCTTATGAAATGCTGTCTCCGATTGCATATTTACTACCCGCGTTGGATATTCCGTATTGTCATCACGAAAAATGGGATGGTACTGGCTACCCACGCGGGCTAAAGGGGGAGGAAATTCCGCTGGCTGCACGACTATTTGCCGTGGTGGATGTCTTTGATGCGCTGACCAGTGATCGCCCATATCGCCCTGCATGGGCAAAAAATAAAGCTATTGAATATATCCGCCAAAAGGCAGGTTCACATTTTGATCCAAGCGTTGTAGAAGTGTTCTTAAGATTGATTGATAAGAAATAATATGCAATGTACTTTGTCTGAGGTGCTATCTCATAGTGTCGGGTTTTCAACCCAAACATTAATCTTCCTGAAGCATGGCTCGCTCCGCCAAGCCTGCACGGTTCAGAATACGGATGTGTTGTTTATCCATCTCGATCAGCCCCGCCTTCGTCAATTCACGAATTACACGACTGAGTACATCGGGCACAGTTCCCAAGTGTGCCGCCAACTCCGTCTGATTCGTCCAGCGGCGGCGTTCAATTACATCCCCCTCGGTTGAATCCAATAATAGTTTGGCAAAGCGTGCTTCAACCGTCTTTAACGACAGATCCGCCGCAAGCGTGACCAGGCTGATAATCTTATCTGCCATGTTGCCAATAATCTGCAACGCCGTCTGCGGATATTTCATCACCACTTCTTCTAACGCATGGCGTGGAATAAGCCAAATGCCCGACTCTTCCAAAGCCACCGCCGTCACCGGGTTGGGACGTTTCGCCAGCACGCCGATCTCATTGAAGATCTCACCCGCATCCAAAAAACGTAAGACCTGTTCTCGTCCATCAGGCGCAGTCCGCAGAGCTTTCAACGAACCATATTGCAAATAATATAAATTCGACTCGGTATCACCCTCCCAAAATACGACCGCATGAGGCGGAAATACTTTCCACATGGCACTATTGGCAAGAGCTGTCATGGTTTCATGATCCAGTCCGCGCAGGAATTCAAAATCTTGCAGTCGTCTGAGAAGTATATCGTTTTGCATTAGGGTCCTTGGCTATGAATCGTCTTATTCATATTTTGATAATACTTTATCACACTTGTTTATAATGATCTTTCCTTAATAAAAAGGACTGTCGACATGAAGTCGACAGTCCTTTTTATTAATTTACTTAGCTTTTAATAGACCTCATGAATGGTGTTGTAGACGTTGAATTTGCCAGTAGGGGTGATAAGGTCTTTGATGCGGGCAATTTCTTCGAGGGTTTCATCATTGTAGATAACGATTTCGCCTGTCTTGCCTGGCTGATCAGCAGAACCCCAGATACTGACCCAGACTTCGGTACCATCCATATTGTATTCAAAGTGGACAGCACGTCCGTAATCTGCAGCCTCCCAACATTTGTAAACTTCTGTGGGATTTTCCTTGGCAATGACACATACGGTGCGTTGAAGTTTTTCATCTGAGTTCAACACAAAGTCTACCCAAACCCATTTACTATTGGGATGTGTCTTGACGAACAGACTGCCCGCGCCGGGAAGTTCAATATTGCGGACAACCTTCCAGGCGCTGTCGGGGTTTCCTTCAGGATCGGTGCCAATGGCGATGAGAGAGTTGGCGCTGAGGTGTGGCGTGCTCCAAACGGGACCAAATTCAGGGTCGATCCAGTTGGCGCCGCGTCCGGGATGGGGAACTTCCGGTGTGTCTACCATTGCTTCGAGATCACCTTCAAGCGCATCCACCACCACAATCTTGTTGGACTGATTGGCTGCTACCAGGAAGTAACGTTGCGTTGAGTCCCAGCCGCCATCATGCAAGTACAAGGCAGAGTTGATCATCTTGATAGTCAGGTTCATCGGGTCTTGATAATTAACAAGCCAGACCTGCCCGGTCTCTTTAACATTGACGATCCATTCGGGCTTGAACTCAGAGGCGAGGATGGCAGCCACGCGCGGATCACCCACATAAGTGTTGGTGTCAGCGGTGTAGCCGCGCACGCTGGTAATTTTCATTGGTTCGAGGGTTTGCCCATCGAGAATGGTGAAATGGGAAGGCCAGTAACAGCCGACGATGGCATATTTATCGGTGAAATCGCCCAATTCGCCTTCATATTTACTGACTTCAACCGAACGAGCATCGTAACAAGTTTGTACTTCAGCAACTTTTTCAGGGATTTCCATCCAAAGATCGACAAGCGCAAGCTTGCCATCACGTCCAATCACGTAGACATAGCGTCCGGTAGCGGACATGCGTGAGATGTGAACTGCATAACCAGTATCCACTTTGGCGACGATTTCATAGGTATCGCCGTCAATGATCGCTACCTGACCAGCATCGCGCAGTGTGACTGAGAAGTAATTCTGCCAATTACGTGTGGTTTGCGGTTCGGTGGGGCGGTCTTCGGGAGCAATGAAAACCTTCCATGTTGCTTTCATTTGTTCCATCGACATTTCAGGCGGGGTGGGCGGTTCGTTCTGCAGGTACTTTGCCATGATGTCGGTTTGTTCCTGCGTGAAGAAGCCCTGTTTGCCCCAGTCGGGCATACCTTTGAGGGTGCCATTGAAAATGATCGAGGAGAGGGCAACGGTTCCTTTTGCAAGAGTCAGGTCGGGGGTGAGGGCAGGACCTGTCGCGCCTTTTCGCAGCGTCCCATGACAGCCCGCGCAACGATCAAAGAAGGTTTGTTTTGCCCATGCAAAATCTTCTTCGGACAGGGAGACATCGGCGTTGGATGTATCCACTGCAACATTTGCATCTGTCATGATCGATTCACCACCTGGCAGGGTCGCAAGGTAGCCAACAATCAGGTTAATCTCTTCACTGGTGAGCGTATCTTTTAGCGTGGCGGGCATCAGACCGGGTTGGCACATTCCAGCCGGGCAGTGCTGCGAAAGATAGGCTTCCGGGTTGGTGATCGATTCGAGGATAAATTCCTCGGCAGTCTTAGCCTTGCCGGTGTAGCTGCCATCCGCAATGTGTTCTGCGGCGACGGTGGAAATACTTGCAAGGTCAGGACCAATTACGCCGACAGCGCCCGGGATGCCGGGGATGGCATGACAGGCGCTGCATCCACCTTTGGTTACGGCGTCTACAATAGCTTGCGGTTCGAGTTCCACTGTTTCAACAGCGATGGGTTCTTCAGCGGGCGCGCACGCCCAAACCAGAGCCATTAACCCTAGGAGCAGCAGGGCAAGGCTCAACATACGAGACGTTCTTTTCATATCATTCTCCTCGTTCGGAAGGTTGTTTTTGTTTGAGGCTTAAGGACAGTGCATTCAAGAAGTCTTTTTCATCGAGTTGATATGACGCAACAACATAAGCAAGCGTGCAAAATCGCGCGAAATGGCAGCCCACACATGCTGTTTTGAATTGATTAAAAACAACAAGCGTTTGGGGAGCCTTGCTTAAAGTGTTTGCCACAGTATCTTCGTGAATGTTTAGCGCCTCATTCATCGAAGCGTACAATAATTTATTTCCCCATCTTTTTCATTGCGATAACGCAATTTACGCCTAGTTAGTTATTTGTTTCACAATGTCACTTATTCTTTATGTCCCTCCGCGATTTGCATAAGGGCGTGCGGATCCAAAATTTGAATACGTTCCCTGCCTGCTTTGATAATGCTCTTTCGTTCCCATTCACTGATCAAGCGGCTGACCGAGAAGACAGTTGCCCCAGTCATTTCCGAAACATCTTTTCGAGAAAAAAATAACTCAATTCCTGCATCTTTGCCTGAACGAATTCCAGACTGTTGCGCAAGACGAATTAATGCATTAGCGATTCGCTGTTCGACTCGATTTGTGGCAATTTCCCGATATCTAGTCTGCAACTCTTGAATATAAGTGGTCATTAAGTTCATTAGATCAAAAGACAGGTATGAGCGGGTTTCCATCATGGTGCGCAGGAAGTGGCTGGGAATGGCAATCGCTGTACTGCATTCAAGTGTTTGAGCCATTGCAGGATAAATTGCGTCTTCCCCACGCGTAGCGCCCAATGCCCCGAACATCTGCCACGGATAGATCGTCCGTAAATTGACCTGCTGCCCATTGGGATTTGATTGCATCAGTTTGACCTGCCCAGTGACCAACACGTACAGGTATTTGGCTTCGTCGCCTTGAAGAAAGAAATATTCTCCTTCTTCAACGGAACGTACAATACTGTTTTTTAAGATCAAATCCAAATCAGCGTCTGTTGCATGTTGAAAGACACTGATCTTGCGAAGATCGTTCAAAGATATGTTCATGGTGTTTTTAATTCTGTTTTTCTGCTTTGTAGAACAGAGTGAACCGTCATGCCAATAAAAACGAGGATGGCAATTTCATTCAGCAGCCCACTCCACATGCGCAATGTATGCAGGTTGGCATAATTCGCAATGACGCGAACAGCAAGCGAGCCGTGCAATAACCCAAGATTAATATAAAAAGCGGGCTTAAAGTCAATGGGTACACCAAGAATGGCGGGGAAGATGATGGGGGCGTGACCGAAGATCATGGAGATGACGAAGCCGACAAAAACGGCATGAAGAACCGCATCGTATCTTGGACCTGCCACCTGCGCGCCAAATCCCAAACTTAATCCGCCGCTGATGCCGAGCCAGATGAAGCCCAGCGCGAGGCACCAGGCAATATAACGTGTGAGTGGAAGTTTATGCCGAACATTGCGCCAGGCAATATCATTACGCAGTGACCAAAGTGGTAACAACAGTAACCCTAGTCCGCTGAGGCGTGTGCCGAGCTGAAGGTTGAACAAGGCGAGGATGATGCCAGCTATAAAAATTGCAATGATGCCGCCGAAGAGAATCTGCTGCATTTGTGTAGGACGCAGAACACGACTTAGCTCAAGTCTTTCGCCCGCAATGGTCAGCACGAGGAATGCCATCCAGAAAAAGACGACTTGATAGATTTGCCAGCCGAATGTCCATAAGAGATTCCCTATGAGCCACGCAATTGCGCCGAAGAACATGGTTACAGTATGCAATGCAAATTCACGGCGGACGATCTCTGCCAGAATGGCAACTCCACCGAGGCTGGCGAGCGTTAGGAGGATCACGCCAAAGGGTAGATTTGGAAAAATGATGGCGACTAGCCAACCCAGTCCAGAAAGAAGCGGGGGCAGGTACATCCACTTTTGTTTCATCGCAACGGCACGTTCCAATGTGATGAGAGTCCCTAAAAATCCAGAGATCATTACGGGACCATGTAACATGGCAAGCGATGGGGTGAGCGCAGGCAACTTCCAGCCGAGGCGCATGAGCCCTGCCCATAGTGCGGCGAGCAAACCAAGGATGGCAAGGATGAGAAAGGGCAAAGGGTGACGGTTGGGAAATGCTTTCATGGGGTTATTCTACACCGTGTTTTTGTGCTATTTTTAGGATTGGCGATGCATCATGCCTGAGGGGTATAATTTCAAGATAGTGCTACACCAAAAAGGTAATATATGTTGAAGAGTCTTCAAGGCAGATTAAGCGCCTTGTTTTTTGCATTTGTTCTGCTTGTGCTTACTTCAGTAGGCGCAACGTTTTGGGGCGTAAGGACTCAGCAAAATGATGCACTGATCATCAACCTTGCCGGTCGGCAGCGGATGTTGGTTCAATTGATGGTGCGGCTTGCGGTTGGAGAGCAGGAAAATGGGGCGGCGAGTGAAATGCTGGTGGATGCAGAGAATACGTTTGAGCAGACACTTACGGCACTTGAGCATGGCGGATCAACCCTCTACTTACCAGATAATTATGTTTTGATCCCTAAAACAAATAACCCTGAGATATTGGAAGCATTACAAGATGTGCGCCAAAGTTGGGTGGAATTCCGCACGGCGATTGATGCGGTTGACGAGATATCGACGAATAAGTTTGGTAACTCATCCGCCATTGAAGAGATTGAAACCCTATCTGCTATTCTTGCTCAACAAGCGGATGTGGTTGTGCAGTTATATGAGGCAGACTCAACGGCGAAGTTGAGTATTTTACGCAACATTCAATTGGGGTTTTTATTCTTTGCATTGGTATTGCTCGCCGGTGGGGCATGGGTGACACGCCAGTCTGTGTTGAAACCTTTGTCTGAGTTGGGAGTGGCGGCTGAAAATTTGGGAGGGAATGATCTTGAAACGCCCGTGCAGGTGCAGGGACCAGAAGAAATGCAGAGGTTATCTCAATCATTTGATGGGATGCGCCTTGGATTGAAATCTGCCCAGCAGGATTTGATTGACCTGAACGATACGCTTGAGAAACGGGTTTCTCAGCGGACACGGGAATTGGAAGCACTTAACGTCGTCACCCAGGAAATCACTTCACGCCTTGATATTCAGCAGGTGTTAAGTTCGGTGACGAATAAAACCAGCGAACTTTTGAATGGGGATGTTTCATTCTTGTGTTTGTTGGATGCGAATCAGCCTTTGCTTAAACTCCAAACATTTAGCGGAAATGCAGATGCAGCAGTTGATGATACAACCGTCATAAAAAAACATGATCTGACAGATTCTATTCTTAATAGTAAGAGGGCTGTGGTTTGCGGTATTGATACCTGTCGTGAAGGCTGCTCGATCCTGTCTGATAAATATCGCAGCAGTCATATGGCAGCTCCTTTACGAAGCAATGATCAGATCATTGGTGCATTATGCGTAGGTAGTACCAGCACACAAAGATTTGGCGGTGAATCCACCGATCTGCTCACGAAACTTGCAAATACAGCCGCAATTGCCCTTGAAAACGCCCGTTTGTATGAACAGGCAGAGCGAATTGCCACACTTGAGGAGCGCCGTCGTATTGCGGCAGACATGCACGATGGGCTGGGGCAGACTTTTAGGTATTTAGGGTTGATGACTGATCAGGTGGTTGAATTGCTCTCCAATGGAAAGAATCAGGCAGCCTTGGAAAGATTGCATTTGACTCGCGAGACCATCGAAAAAGCCACAGGAAATGTACGCAAAGCCATTAATCGGCTGATGGATGAAAACCCGATCAACTCTGACCTTTGTGATCAATTGCAAGGTGTGGCAAAGGAGCTTTCTGCCCAACATAACGCCATGATTGCGTGGCGATGTGAAACCGCATCCCCATGCAATTGTCCGCCTCTGGTAAACGAACAAGTTATTCATATAGTACGTGAAGCGTTAACCAATGCGATTTCTCATGCTCACCCAACCCAGATCATTGTGCAATTTACCAAAAGAGATCATGTTTATGAGTTGCTGATTGCCGACAACGGAAAAGGGTTTGACTCTTCCCAGCCCAGCCCAAATGGACATTTTGGTTTGCAGATCATGAAGGCAAGAGCTCTGCAAATTAACGGGCAACTTGAAGTCAAATCCATGCCTGGAATGGGGACACAAATTATTCTATCGTTCCCTTTGAGCAATAAGGAATAAACTTCAGATGAAGAAAATACGTGTTATGTTGGTGGACGATCACGCTTTGTTTCGTGAAGGTCTAGCAGTCATTATTGGATCTCAGCCTGATATGGAGGTTGTAGGCAATGCAAACGACGGGCTTGAAGCGGTGATCAAAGCGCAGGAACTAAAGCCAGACCTGATCCTGATGGATGTTCAAATGTCAACTATGGATGGCTTGGAAGCGACCCGCCAGATCAAGCAGCTTCTTCCTGATACGACCATTGTGGTGCTGACCGTTCGTGATGATGACGAAAAATTATTTGAGGCGTTGAAAAGCGGCGCACAGGGATATTTATTAAAGGATATTCGATCTCATATTATGGTGGAAATGCTGCATAGTGCCTTGAATGGTGAAGCCGCCATTACACCGTCGCTGGCAGGGCGGGTTCTTGCCGAGTTTCGGCGCATGAGTTTGAATCAAAAAAGTGGCGATGACCTTCCAAATGAAGATAACGCGTTGACTGAGCGCGAATTGGAAGTGTTGTCCCTGGTTGCCAAAGGCGCGTCTGACAGGGATGTGGCTGAAAAATTAACGGTCAGCCTGAACACAGTCAAGACTCACATTCGCAATATCCTCTCCAAGCTGCGGGTAAACTCTCGCAGAGAAGCTGCAAAGCTGGCGCAAAGCAAAG
>WBZX01002776.1_pt1 | contig 11632 bp, 5 predicted proteins | sample 5204211 | NCBI WGS metagenome assembly WBZX01 (sample SAMN12344362, study PRJNA552823) | activated sludge metagenome | biome: Activated sludge suspended growth; feature: Nitrification reactor; material: Wastewater; isolation source: activated sludge from nitrification reactor of wastewater treatment...
CCTGGGAATCGGTCAAGCGCCATTTCCGAGAATTTGGCATCGACACGCAGGCGCAGGATTTCACCGTGGCCGGCATCGGCGACATGTCGGGCGACGTCTTCGGCAACGGCATGCTGCTCTCGCCGCACATCCGGCTGGTCGCCGCCTTCGACCACCGCCATATCTTCATCGACCCCAACCCCGACGCAGCGGCGAGCCTCGCCGAGCGGCAGCGGCTGTTTGCGCTACCGCGCTCCTCCTGGGCCGACTACGATGCCACGCTGATCTCGGCCGGCGGCGGCATCTATCCGCGCAGCGCCAAGTCGGTGCAACTCTCGCCCGAGGCCCGCGCCACCCTCGGCATCGAGGCCGAAACGCTGACGCCGCAGGAACTGGCACGTGCCGTGCTGCTGGCGCCGGTGGACCTGCTCTACAACGGCGGCATCGGCACCTACATCAAGAGCAAGCGCGAAAGCCATGGCGATGTCGGCGACCGGGCCAACGACGCCATCCGCGTCAACGGCGGCGAGTTGCGCTGCCGCGTCGTCGCCGAAGGGGGCAACCTCGGCTGCACCCAGCTCGGGCGCATCGAATACGCCTTGAAGGGCGGCCGCATCAACACCGACGCCATCGACAACTCGGCCGGCGTCGATTGTTCCGACCACGAGGTCAATATCAAGATCCTGCTCAATTCGGTGATCGAGGACGGCGAACTGACCGAGAAGCAGCGCAACGCCCTGCTCGTCGAGATGACCGAGGAGGTCGGCCGACTGGTGCTGCGCGACAATTACTTCCAGACCCAGGTGCTGTCGATCACACGCTCCCGCGGGCTGCACCTGCTCGACGAGCAGCTGCGCTACATCCACTATCTTTCCAACGCCGGCCGGCTCAACCGCCGCCTCGAATACCTGCCCTTCGACGAGGAGATCGCCGAACGCAAGGGGGTCGGCATCGGCCTGACCACGCCCGAACTGGCGGTGCTGCTGGCCTACCACAAGATGGAGCTGTTCGAGGCGCTGCTCGCCTCCGACGTGCCCGAAGACAGTTACATTTCGACCGCCCTCAGCCGCTATTTCCCGCAGCCGCTGCGCGAGCGCTTTCCGTTGCAGGTCAGGCGCCACCCGCTGCGCCGCGAGATCATCGCCACCCATGTGGTGAACAGCATGGTGAACCGGGTCGGCCCGAGCTTCATCTTTCGCCTGCAGGAAGAGACCGGGGCCGCACCGCCGGATATCGTCCGCGCCTACCTCGCGACGCGCGAGGTATTCGGCGTGGTGCCGCTGTGGCAGGACATCGAAGCGCTCGACAATCTGGTTGCCGACACCACGCAGACGGCGATGATCCTCGAAGGGCTGCGCCTGATCCAGCGCGGCACCCTGTGGTTCCTGCACCACCGCGACCATCTGCGCGACCTGGCCGCCACCCTGGCGCGCTTCTCGGGCGGTGTCGAGGCGCTGGCCACCAGCCTGAACGAGGTAGTAGCCCCGCTCTACCGGGCCGAACTCGACGAAGTCGTGAACCGCCTCGGCGCCCAGGGCGTGCCGCCGGAACTGGCGCGGCGCGTGGCCGGGCTGGAGGAACTGTACTCGGCGCTGGACATCATCGAAGTTGCCGGCGAAACCGGCGCCCCGGCCGAACGGGTTGCCCTCGTCTATTTCAGGCTCGGCGGCGAACTCGACCTGCACTGGCTCAGTCGCCAGATCACCGCGCTGCCCGCCGACACGCACTGGCAGGGCATGGCCCGTGCCGCGCTGCGCGACGACCTGTCGACCCTGGCGCGCAACCTCGCTGCCGAAGTGCTGCGCACCAGCCCCGGCGAGACGGAGACCGATGCCCTGATGGCCGCCTGGAAATCGCGGCGCACCTTCCAGTACGAGCGCTGCCGGCAACTCTTCGCCGAGATTCGCGGCAGCGCCACACCGGACATGCCGATGCTGTCGGTAGCGCTGCGGGAACTGCGCGCGCTGGCATAGGCGGCGGCGACCTCCTGCAGGGCGGGACCGGAACAGTTTACAAGAATCCGGCAGCCGGAATCTAACGCTGCTCCCGCCCGCGCACCGGTAACCGGGGAATTCCTCGCCCAGCTGCGGAAACGCATTGGCGCCGTCCGGGTCAAAACTCAACCTCGCCCACCAAGGAGACATGCCATGGCGTCCGGATTCGGCGGCAGCGCCCGCCCGCTGATCGCAGCCCTTGCCTGGGGGCTGGCCGGCATCGCCGGCGCCGGCGGCTCGAACTACGGCGTGACGCCGGGCGCGTTGCCGGAAGTCTCGGGCAAGGTCAGCGAATGGCCGGTGCCGACCCCGAAATTCGCCCGCGACCCGGCGCCCGGGCCGGACGGCGACATCTACATCGCCGTGATGAACGGCAACCGTATCGCCCGCTTCTCGCCGGCGACGCAGCGCTTCATCGAATGGGAACTGCCGGCCGGCGCAAGGCCACACGGCCTGGTCGTAGATGGCAACGGCATCGTCTGGTACACCGGCAACGGCAACGGCACGATCGGCCGCCTCGACCCGAAGACCGGCAAGGTCACGGAATACCGGGCGCCGTCGGGCGGCGACCCGCACACCATCGTCATCGCAGCCAACGGCGACCTCTGGTTCACGGTGCAGGGCGGCCAGCGCGTCGGCCGCCTGGTGCCGGGCAGCGGCCGCATCGACGAGTACCCGATGAGCGGCAACCCCTACGGCCTGGCGATCGACCACCAGGGCGTCGTCTGGATCTGCCGCCTGGCCGGCGATGCACTCGGCTGGATCGACCCGAAAACCGGCCAGACCGGCGAAGTGGCGACCGGTTCCGGCTCCCGCCCGCGCCGCATCGCCACCGCGCCGGATGGCAGCCTGTGGGTCGCCTACTACGGCAACGGCCGGCTGGCGCGCCTCGACCCCGGCGCGCGGCGCATCACGAAAACCTGGGAACTGCCGAAGGAAGGCGGCAAGGGCGCCTACGCAGTGACTGTCGATGGCGCCGGCCGCGTCTGGGTCAACGGCATCGACACCGACACCGTGTCGCTCTTCGATCCGGCGCGCGAAACGTTCCGCATCATCGCCCTGCCCTCCAGGGATGTCGGCATCCGCAAGGCCATCATCGACGCCCAGGGGCGCTACTGGTACATGGGCAGCCACAACGGCCGCCTGGGCGTGATCGAGTAGGCGCACGGAAGGCTGCCGGGACAGGCCGCTCGTCACTACAATGGCGCCTGGCGAACACAGGGAGCAAGCACAGTGCGTCTCGACAAATGGCTTTGGGCCGCCCGTTTCTACAAGACCCGCAGCCTGGCCTCCGAAGCCGTGACCGCAGGCCGGGTCAAGGCCAATGGCATTGCGGCCAAGCCGGCCAGGGAGGTCAAGCCCGGCGACCGCCTGCAGATCCATGCCGGCGACCAGCACTGGGAAATCATCGTCAAGGGACTCAACGAACAACGCCGTCCGGCGACAGAGGCCCAACTGCTTTATGAAGAAACCCCGGACAGCGTGCAACGCCGCGCCCGCGAGGCGGAACTGCGCCGACTGTCGCCGCAGCCGGTGCCGGAGCAGAAGGGCAGGCCGACCAAGCGGGACCGGCGGCAGTTGAATCGGGTTCGGGAAGGGTAGGCCAGTTCGCGGAGGTCTCAAGAACCTTCCTTTGGCCATGGCTGCTATCCGAAAGGCCTTCGGACCGCCCAAGGTCCATTGCCTGCGGTCAACCCAGAAACCCCCCCTAAATTTGAGCCCCCTTCAGCGCACCTCGAACACCCGCGCCTCGTTCCGCACCTGGTAGGTCGAGGTGATCGCCGTCAGGTAGCTTTCGCGCTCCACCCCGTCCTCGTCCTTGAGCACGGCGTGGCAGTTGAAGGTGGCGTTGACGTAGTTCTGGGTGACGTCGCTCGAAGTCAGCCGTGAGCTGATGCCGTCGACCGTCACTTCGTAGAACACCCAGTTGGCCGGCACGTCGACCCAGCGTTTGACGCGGCTTTCGGTGGAATGCAGGTGGCGGCTGTTGGCGTTGCCGGTGATCGGGAACAGGTTGGTGGCGTCACCGACGCCGCCGATGTGCTCGTTGAGCAGGTGGCCGCGGATGTACTTGTCCGGGCTGGCGGCGCCGGGGTCGGTTTCGAGCTTGCTCATCAGCGTGCCTTGCGCACCGGAGCGCGGCGGGCTGCCGGGGTTGCGGCGGCGGTAGTCGTCGTTCATCCAGTCGATGCTCATGCCGACGCCGACGGTATCACCGCCCAGCGTGCGGGTGCGCTGCAGGTAGCGGGTGACGCGCGGCGTCGCGGGGTCGTCGAAGATGCCGAACAGGGTACGCAGGTTGCTGACGACGATGGCGTCATCCGGGTTGGCGCGCAGCGCAGTGCGCGTGGCGTTGATCAGCGGCACGGCGTCACGCTTGCGGCGCGAGGCGTTGGCCGCGTTGGCCGCGCTCAGGAAGCGGTCGAGCCGCGTCTCGACCGGCTGCGGGTCGCGGCTGGCGACCATCGGGCGCGGATTGCGCTCGTCGCCGACGAAGTAGACCTCGTGGCTTTCGCCGCCGGCGGTGCGGAAGGGCTTGCGCTGGCGCCACCATTCGGCGACCCGCCCGGCGGCGCCGCGCACCGCGCCCATGACGCGCCGCCCGAGGCGGACGATCCAGTCCACCACGCGGTCAAGCGCGCGGTCGATCGGCGCGCGGATGCGGTTGATGATGTTGGTCACCGCATCGCTGACGCGGCCGAGGCCGACGAGGCGGGCGAGGAAGCTGATGACCAGGGTCAGCAGGCCGGCCATGGTCTGTTCGACGCGGTTGGCGGCGGCGGCGATAACGCCGCTGGCGATGGCGGCGATCGAATCGATGACGGCGGCGGCGACCTGGGCGATCTGGCGCAGGCGTTCGATGAAGAACATCACCGTGTTGTAGATGGCGATGATGGCCTGGATGAAGGCGCCGGCCGGGTTGAGCATGCTCACCAGACGGGTTATGGCGGCGGTGACGATGTTGTTGCGGACGAAGGCCATGATCTGCTCCATGACCATTTCGCGCAGGTTGCCGAGGCTTTCGCGGATGCGCCCCCAGGCTGCCGCCGGCCCGTCGCGGACCAGCGTGACGACGATGTCGAAGCCCGTTTCCATGGCGGCGACCGCCGTTTCGCCGACGACGCGGACAAGCCGCGCGCGCAGGTTCTGCCAGGTCAGGCCGAGGACGCTGAGCACGAAGCGGACGATTTCCTGCAGCGTCAGCGCCTGCGGGATGTAGATGTTGGCGCCGGCCATGGCGCCGGTCAGCCAGCCGATCAGCGACGCGCGCAGGTGGGTCAGGATGTTGGTGGCGAACTGGCGCAGGCCATGGATGCCGGCACGCACCAGGTTGCGCACGAAGCCGACCGGATTGCCGACGATGGTGCGGAAGGCGCCGGCCGCCCGCCGCAGGTAGGGCATGACGCTGGGCGCGACGACGTCGAAGATGATTTCGAGCAGGCTCATCACCTGCTGCCCGGCCCAGCTGAAGAAGCGGCCGGCGAAGTCGCCGAAGACGCGGACGATGCGGGTGAAGGTCTGCACCGGCGTCAGCAGGTCGGCGATGCCGAGGCTGCGCAGCGTGGCGACGAACATGCCCGGCAGCGCCGCGACGAAGCCCGTCACGCCTGCCAGCGCGCCCTGGAACCAGGCCCAGGCACGCGGCACCGCGCGGCTCTGCTGCAGGTTCTGCCAGACTTCCTCCTGGCCGATCAGGCGCATGAAGCCGCCGATCAGGGTTTCGGCGGTGCGCGGCACCGGCTCGCCGGTGATCGGGTTGCGCCCGAGCACGGCGCACAGCAGATCCCAGCCGCGCGTGCCGGCGGCGAGACCGGCCAGCGGCTGCAGCACGGCGTCGCGGATGAACTGCAGCACGCCGGAAACGAGGTTGCCGATCAGGGCGCGGATGCGGGCGATCGGCTCGCTGACGATGCGCCGGGCGCGTTCCCAGACGCCGCCGAGATCGAAGATGTCGCTCCAGCCCAGACTGCCGAGGAAACGGTCGATGGCCTCGCGGATGCTGCCGGCGACCAGCCCGAGGCCGTCGATCTGCTGTTGCACCCAGCCGGCAACGCGGTCGACGATGCCGTAGCCGTCGAGCGCCCGGGTTATCAGCACGCCGCCCGGCATCAGCTCGACGACGGCGCGCAGCAGGTTGCCCGGCGAGCGGTCGACAGCCTGCATATTGATCGGGTTGCGCCCGAGCACCAGCGTGAACATGCGGAAGCCGGGAATCGCCTCGGCGTGACGGGCGAAGAAATCGAGCGCATCGCCGATGCCGAGACGCTGCACGGCGGGCGGGCCGAACTCGGTGACGGCGACGTCAGCGCTGCGCTGCAGCGTCCGCCCCTGCGGCGCGGCGCCCTGCTGGATGGTGTGGGTCAGCTCGTGGGCGATCAGCTGGCGGCCGTCGCCGGTGTCCGGGCGGAACTGGCCGGCGGCGAAATGGATCTGGTTGCCGACCGTGAATGCGCGCGCCTGCAGCTGGCGGCTGCGCTGCGCGGCGCGCTCGTCGGTGTGGATGCGTACGGCGCTGAAATCGGCGGCGAAACGCGGCTCCATGAACTGGCGCACGCCTTCGGGCAAGGGCTGGCCGCCGCTGGGGGTTGGCGCTGCCCGGACGGGGGCCGCCGGCGTGCGTGGCGGCGGGCCGGCGCGCTGCAGCGTGCGCGGCGCACCGAACACGCGCGGCAGTGCCGTCGTCGCCGCTGCCGGCATGGTGACCACCTGGCGGGCGATGTGCCGGGCTTCGACCTCGGCCGCGTCGCCCGGCGCCGAAACGCGCAGGCCCTGACACTGCACGCGCGCCGCCGGGGCGCTGTGCGCCACCTCGGCCGCCTTGACCGCCGCCGCCGGCAGCGGCGGTGCCGGGCGATTGACGAGGCGGGCGGCGGCTTCCATGGACGGCCGGGCTAGAAGCCGCGGCCCTCCTTGAGCAGTTCGCGGCGGATGCCGGCGTCGACATCCTCGCCGGCCAGCCGGCCGTCCCCGCGCACCAGCGCGCGCAGGGCGGCGTAGCGGATGACGTTGATGATGGTACCGCCCGAGATTTCGTGGCGCTCGGCCAGTTGCGCGAAATCGAGGTCGGGATCGGGCATCAGCCGCGCCGGCAGCGCCTCGGTCCACAACCGGTAGCGCTCGGCCGGCTGCGGCATCTCGAAGGCGATGACCGACTGGAAGCGGCGCATGAAGGCGTCGTCGATGTTGCCGCGCAGGTTGGACGACAGGATGACGACGCCGGGAAAATCCTCGATGCGCTGCAACAGGTAGCTGACTTCCTGGTTGGCGTAGCGGTCGTGCGCGCTGTCGACGCGCGTGCGCTGGCCGAACAGCGCGTCGGCCTCGTCGAAGAACAGTATCCAGCCGCGCTGCCCGGCGAGGTCGAAGACGCGGGCGAGGTTCTTCTCGGTTTCGCCGATGTACTTGGAAACGACCATCGACAGGTCGATGCGGTGCACCTCACGGCCGCACAGCTTGCCCAGCAGGCAGGCCGAGAGCGTCTTGCCGGTGCCGGAGGGGCCGTGGAACAGGCTGGTGTAGCCAGGGCGCAGGCGGGCGCCGAGGCCCCAGTCGACCAGCAGGGTGTCACCATGGACCAGCCAGTCGCGGATTTCCTCCAGCTGGGCCAGGGTCGCCGGCGGCAGCACCAGGTCCGACCATTCGAGGCCGGTGGCGACGCGCTGCGCCGGCAGGATTTCGCCGTCGTCGCCGGCGAGGTCGATGGCGAGCGCCGCCAGCAGCGCCGACGTCGGGCGCAGGGCGGCGGCGAGCGGCGATTCGCCGGGCGGCGGGCGCAGCGGTTGCAGCAGATCGTCGCTGCGCTGGCCGGCGGCATCGGCCAGGCGGCGCAAGGCGCGCAGGCGCTCGCCGAGGTCATCGCCGGCGAGCAGGAAGGCGGCGGTCTCGCCGGTCGGGATGAAGTGGCCGGAGGCCGCGCCCTGGAGCCCGCCGAATTCGCTGAAGCCGCGCTGCGTCGCGCCATTGCGCGCCCACAGCACGTCGAGCAGTTGTGGGCGCAGCTGCGGCGCCAGTGCCAGCAGCAGGAGCAGGCGCTGCGCCGGCGGCAAGGCGCGCTGGCGCAGCAATTGAGCGTAGGGCGAATCGCTGGCGGTAAGGTCGGGCGGCGCCAGTTCGCCGGGCAGCGGCGGGCTGCGCGAGGGGTCGGCGAAATAGGCGTCGAGCCGGCGCTGCAGGACCGCCGCCAGCCAGTGCAGATCGGCCGCGAGGTCGCGCGCGGTGGCGTTCAGGCGGGCATCCATTCGACGTGCAGCGGGCGCCGCATCCAGGGCAGGCGGACGATGGCGATGCCCCACGGCAGACGGTCGAGCAGCAGGTCGAAGCCTTCGCATTGCGGGCGCAGCAGCCAGCCGTCGGGCGCCGGATAGAGCAGGCCGGCACGCTGCAGGAAGGACAGGCGCAGGCCGTCGACGCTGGTCCCGCCGAGCGCCGGCCAGTGCTCGACGACGGCCGCCAGCAGCGCCCCGCCCTCGTCCCGTTCGGCGGCGCCGAGCAGGCCGGCGGCGACCGGCAACGGGTCGTCCGGCGCCAGCCCGAGCAGCAGCTTGGCGACGCCGAGCTCGAATTCGTAGGGCGCCTCGCGCCCGGTCGCCAGCCAGTGCAGCAGGGCGGCCGCCCGCGGCAGGCAGGCCGGCGGGAAAGGCTCGTCGCGCGGCGGGTCGGCGGCGACCCAGCCGAGCGCCGCGAACAGGCGTGGCAGATAGGGATGAAGCAGGACAAGACCACAGGCAGACAGCGGCAGCCCCGGCACATTGTCGCGGTCGACCGGCAAAAATGGCCGTTTTTCGGGGTCGACCGCAACCGGCGGCATGGTGGCGGGCGGCGGCTGGATGGCGGGCGGCGAGCGCTCGGCTCCGGCCTCCGACAGGTGGGCGACTTCCCGCCAACTTTCGCGGTCGGCGGCGGATAGCGAAGCAAGCTGGGCGGCGCAGGCGTCGACGGCGGCGCGCCATTCGCTGCGCCAGCGCGTCACGCCGGCCGATTCGCCGGCGACCAGCAGCAGGCAAAGCGCCTGCAGGCGCAGCGCCGGATCGGCCGGGCGGCCGGCCTGCAGGTGCTGCAGCGCGGCCAGGACGGCGGCGACCCGGCCGCCGCGGGCGGCGGCCTGGCGTGCGGCGAAGGCCGCCCACGCCGCGCGACCGCCGGCATCGAGCAGCTGCAGGAAGCGGAAGAAGACATCGACCCGCCGCTGCCCGGCCGGCAGGTCGACCAGCAGCTGCAGCCAGGCCGCCTCCGGCGCCGTGCTCCAGCGCGCCGCCTCGTCGGCCAGCCGCTGCGCCACGTCGGCGCTGTCGTGGCCGGCGTCGAACCAGTCGATCTGGCCGCTGACCAGATAGCGGCGCAGGCGGGCGCCCGCCGACGCATCGCGCGGCCCGACGCGCGTTTCGGGCGGCCCGTCTAGGGCCTCGGCCAGGGCCAGCCGTGTCGCCGCGAGGAGTTGTTCCGGCAGTTCGTCGGCCAGGCGGTCGACCGCCGACAGCCTGACCTTGATCTCCAGACGCGGCAGATGGATGTCGCGCTCGCCGTCGTCGAGTTCGGCGAAGACGCGCTCGAGCACCGGCAGCAGGGTCAGGTCGCTGTCCCGCCGCAGGGCGCTGCGCAGCGCGAAGGCATCGGCGGCGCTGGCGGCCGTGACCTGCCAGCGCTGGCGGCGGATGCGGTGGGGACGGTTCATGGCGGCCGTCTCAGAAATTCCCGAAGCCGATGTTCATGATGTGCGTCATCGCCTGCGCCGACGTGCCGGACATGTTCTGCGTGCGGTCCTGGGTCGCCTTCAGGTCGACCTTCATCTGGTCGAGCACCGCCTTGTCGCCGACCGTCGCGATGCCCTGGTTGATCGTCGCGTAGACGGTAGTCGCCTCGCTGCCGGTGCGCACCGTCTCGGGCGCGGTGATCGCGAAATGCTCGGTAGTCGCCTTGACGACACCGCCCAGTTCGCCTTCGAGGCGCTTGATCTGCGCCTCGACCGTGCTGCGCATGTTGGCCGGCAGTTTCTCGTCGGCGCGCATGTCGCGCAGGCTCTGCAGCTGTTCCTTCTTGCCCTCGACCTCGGCCAGCAGATTGTCGAGCAGCGCGTCGCCGGTGGCGTACTTGCTGCCAGCCGTCGCCCTGGCGCCGGTGTTCTTGAGCACGTCGCCGAGGCTGCCGAGCGATTCGCGGAAGAACTTGGAATAGTTCTCCTGGATCTTCAGCTCGGGCAGGATCTTGGTCGCCTTGAAGTCGTCGAGCACCAGGTCGAGCGGCCGGATGACCTTGACCGGCAACAGGTCGTCGGGCAGCCGCGCCCGGATGTCGGGGAAGACGAGCTGCGGTTCGTCCTTGTCGCTCTCGTCGATGTCGTCGATCCAGTAGGGCAGCATCAGGTCGCCGATGACCACCCCGCTGTCGTCGTAGGCAAGCACAAAGGTGCCGCCGGGCGCCGCGCCGCCGGCATGCGCCAGCCCGGGATGGTCGGCGATCATGTTGGTGAACAGCAGGCGATCCTTTTTGTCGTCGTCGCGCTTCTTCAGGATGTCGCCCAGCCAGTTCACCCACAGGTGCGATTTCGACCCGGCGACGCTGTCGACCGGCGACACCAGATCGCTGCGCATGATGTCGCCGAGGCCGGCCTTGGCCTTGGAGGTCGTTACCACCGCCTCGTCGAAGCGTACCGTCCAGTTCATGGTCTGCGCGGTGAACGCCTTGTAGCTGCGCGCGGCGAGCGGGCCGGGCTGGTCGGCGCTGCCGAGCAGCTCGCTTTCGGTCGTCTGCAGCTTGGCCTTCGCCCCTTCCATCTGCTTGACGAGATCGGCGTTGAGGACGTTGGTCGACGGCTTCTGCACCGCCGTGCCGGCCGCCTTGATGTCGCCGATCAGGCGGCTGCTGTAGGCGATGTTGTCCTTGAGGTGGCTGGCGAGGTCCTGGCGCAGCAGGTAGTGCAGGCTGTGCAGGCTGGTCTTCTTGAACTTCGGCCCGCGGATGACCAGGTCGCGCCGGTTGTGCAGCAGCACGCTCATCACCGCGATCGGCAGGTTGCGCTGGCGGACCAGCTTCTCGATGGCCGGCTCGGCGTCGTCGACCTTCATGCCGAGATGGCCTTCGATGCGGAAGAAGTCGCAGGCGCCGAGATCGCGCCCGAAGGGGTCGTCGGCGGCATTGGCCTCGGGCAGCGGCGTCCAGAAGTAGCCGAGGTTGTCGTCGCTTTCGCCGCGCCGGTGGCGCTGCTCGTTCCACAGCGGGCGCAGGCGCTCGTTGTCGCGGTAGTAGATCGGCACGGCGCGCAGTTCGAGCGGCGCCGTTTCGCCCCGGCTCGGCGTGATCTTCGGCTGCGGCAGGGTGCTGGCGGGAATGGCGAAGGCGGCAAGCTGCGCCGTCATCCGGTTCATCAGGTGGCGCACGCGCTCGCGGGCAGCACCGCCGCCGGCCAGCCACGGCGCCGGGTAACGGCCGCTGCGCAGCTGTGCCGGATCGGCCAGCGCCCCGAGCAGCAGGTGCTTGGGAAAGGCCCCGGCTGGCGGACAAAGCACGCTGTCGTCGGCGAACAGCGCGGCGCGCAATTCGCCCCAGGTGGCGACGAGATCCTTGAGGAAGGCGTGGTAGTACTGGATGCCGAGCCGGGTGTCGGCCACCTTGCCGACAATGGCGTCGAGCTGGGCCGGCCAGCGGGCGACGCCGGGCAGGTC
>WBZX01002777.1_pt1 | contig 11629 bp, 10 predicted proteins | sample 5204211 | NCBI WGS metagenome assembly WBZX01 (sample SAMN12344362, study PRJNA552823) | activated sludge metagenome | biome: Activated sludge suspended growth; feature: Nitrification reactor; material: Wastewater; isolation source: activated sludge from nitrification reactor of wastewater...
CGGCTTCTACCTCTCCGGCCATCTGTTCGACCAGAGCGGCGACGAGGTGCGGCGCATCGCGCGGCGCCGCAATGCCGACGTGGTCGACAGCCGCGAGCCGCAGCTGCTGGCCGGCATCGTCGGCGACCTGCGCGTGGTCAACGGCCAGCGCGGCCGCGTCGCCATCTTCAAGCTCGACGACAAGACCGAGGCCATCGAGGCGGTGGCCAACGAAGACCTGCTCAACGCCCACCGCGAGCTGCTCAAGGACGACGAGCTGATCATCGTGCAGGGCAAGGTGCAGCCGGATCGTTTCTCCGGCGGCCTGCGCCTGAACGTCACGCAGGTGTGGGATCTGGCGGCGGCGCGCTGCCGCTTCGGCAAATACCTGCGCGTCGAGGTCAACGGCAGCATCCCGCCGGTGGCCGAGGTGCTGCGCGACTACCCCTCGCGCCGGCTGCAGACCGAACACGGCGATCTGCCGCAGGGCCTGACGATCCGCCTGGCGCTGCAGCGCGAGCGCGCCAGCGGCGAAGTCGATCTCGGCGACGCGGCGCGCTTCTACCCGACCGACGAAGCCATCGCCCGCTGGCGCAGCAGCGCCAGCCAGGGCAGGGCGGAAGTGGTGTACGAATGAGCCCGAACGCGCGGGCCGAGCGCCGGGCCGCTCCCAAGCCGGCCCGCATCCCCTCGGGGGATCGGCCGCCGTACTCGGCGGACGAGGGGCGGTCATGACGCCGACCACCGGACTCGTGCTCACCGGCGGCGGTGCGCGCGCGGCGTATCAGGTCGGCGTGCTCAAGGCGGTGATGCAGATCCGCCGCGAGTCGAATGCGCCGCCGGGCAACCCGTTTCCGGTCATCACCGGCACCTCGGCCGGCGCGATCAACGCCGCCGCGCTGGCCTGCCGCTGCGCCAACATGGACGAGGCGGTGCGCGTGCTCGCCGAGGTGTGGGAGAACTTCCATGCCGACCAGATCTACCGCGCCGATTCGCTGGGCGTGATCCGCAGCGGCGCGCGCTGGCTGACGCTGTTCTCGCTGGGCTGGCTGATCGCACGCTGGCGCCGCGCGCGGCCGCGCTCGCTGCTGGACAACGCGCCGGCCGCCGACCTGCTTCAGCGCATGGTGGGCAGCAACTCGATCAAGCAGGCGATGCACGAGGGCCACCTGCAGGCGCTCGCGGTCACGGCCTCGAGCTACGGCTCGGGCCTGCACGTGACCTTCTACGACGCGGTCAAGGAGATCCTGCCCTGGACGCGCTCGCAGCGCATCGCGGTGCGCGCCGACATCGGCGTGCAGCACCTGATGGCCTCGTCGGCGATTCCCTTCGTCTTCCCGGCCGTGCCGCTGCCCATCGAAGACCGCATCGAGCACTTCGGCGACGGCTCGATGCGCCAGGCCGCGCCGATCTCGCCGGCCGTGCACCTGGGCGCCAACCGCATCCTCATCATCGGCGCCGGCCGCATGCACGAGCCGCCGGGCGCGCGCGCCCACAGCGATGAATATCCGAACCTGGCGCAGATCGCCGGCCATGCGCTGTCGAACATCTTCCTCGACGCGCTGGCGGTGGACGTGGAGCGGCTGCAGCGCATCAACGCCACGCTCAAGCTGCTGCCGCCCGATGCGCTGGCGCACACCATGCTGAGGCCGATCGAGACGCTGGTGATCGCGCCCAGCCAGCGCCTGGACGACCTCGCCGCCAAGCACATCGGCAGCCTGCCGGCGCCGGTGCGCGGCATGCTGCGTGCGGTGGGCGTGTCGGGCCGCGGCGAGGACGCGCGCGGTGCGGCGCTGGCGAGCTACCTGCTCTTCGAATCGCCCTACACGCGCGAGCTCGTCACGCTCGGCGTGGCCGACACGATCGTCAGGCGCGACGAGGTGCGCGCCTTCTTCGGCTGGACCTGAAGCGAAGCGCCCCGCATCGAGCGGGGCGCGTCCGACGATCTCAGGGCCGGGTCACTTCTTGGCCGTGGCGGCTTCCGATGCCTTGGCCGCGGCGGCCTTGGCCTTCTCGGCTTTCTTCGCTTCCTTCTCGGCCTTCTTGGCTTCTTTCTCCGCCTTCTTGGCTTCCTTGTCCTTCTTGGCCTTTTCCGCGGCAGCGGCCTTGGCGTCAGCCTTCGCGTCGGCCTTGGGCGCAGCGGTCGCGGCAGGGGCCGGCGTGGGCGCCGGTGTTGCCGCAGCAGCCGGTGCCGCACCTTCCTTCTTCGCCGCGGGCGCTGCAGGGGCGGCAGGGGCTGCGGGCGCGCCCTTGAACGAGGTGCCGTTGACGGTCAGGCCACCCTCCGAGAACTTGGCGGCGTTGTGGTCTCCCACGCCCTTGACGCGGTCGATCAGGTCGGCCCAGTCCTTGAAGGCGCCCTTCTTGCGCTCCTCGACGATCTTGGCGGAGATGGCCGGCCCGATGCCCTTGACGGCATCCAGATCCGCCTGCGAGGCCTTGTTGACGTCCACCGACGCGGCGAAGGCCGCGGCCGCGAACAGGGCCAGCACGATGGCGACAAGCTTCTTGATCATGGGTTACCTCTTGCTTGGATGGATGGGCGGAGTGCCCCGCAGAGAACGTCGTCTTCGCACCCGGCGTTGACCTCGCCCACCCTGACCAAGCCGTCACTTGCCTGTCTTGTCGGCCGGCTTGTGCTGCGCCGCGCGGCGCGGCGACTTGAGCTTCGCCGGCGCGGCCGCGGCCGTGTAGGCCTGGCCGTTGACGGTCAGGCCGTCGGCGGAGAACTTGCGCGCGTTGCCGTCGCCCACGCCCTTGACGCGGCCCTGCAGGTCGGCCCAGTTGTTGAAGCTGCCGCTCTTGCGCGCCTCGAGGATGCGCGTGGCCATGCTCGGCCCGATGCCCTTGACGGCTTCCAGCTCGGCCTGGCCGGCCTTGTTGACGTCGGTGGCGGCGAAGGCGGCGGCGCAGGCGAGCGAGAGGACGGCGGCGCTGAGAAACTTGAACATGACGTGGCTCCTGGGGGGTTGGCGAGCCGCGGAATTGCGAGCTCGGGAGCCAGTGTTCCGGCGCGCTCTCGCGGCGTGAATCGCCACCGCGGGCCACCCGGCCGGCCGTCCCCCGGCGGGGGGACGTGCGGAAGTCTCAGTCCGGCACTCAGCCCTGCGCGGCCAGCCAGTTGACGTAGCGGCCCACGCCCGTTGCCACGTCGGCGAAGACATGGTCGCAGCCGGTGGCGCGCAGCCGCGTCAGGTCGGCCTGCGTGAAGCACTGGTACTTGCCGACCAGCGCCTCGGGGAAGGGGATGTACTCGACCAGCCCGCGCGACACCAGCTCGGCCAGCGGCAGCGCCGCTTCCCCCTTCAGGGTGCGTGCCGCGTTGACGGTGGCCACGGCCACGTCGTTGAAAGGCTGGGCGCGGCCGCTGCCGAGGTTGAAGATGCCGCTTTGGCCCGGGTTCTGCAGGAACCACAGGTTGACCGCCACCACGTCGTCGACGAAGACGAAGTCGCGCGACTGCATGCCCGGGCCGTAGCCGCCGTACTCGCCGAACAGCTGGACCTTGCCGTGCTCGCGGAACTGGTTGAAATGGTGGAAGGCCACCGAGGCCATGCGGCCCTTGTGCTGCTCGCGCGGGCCGTAGACGTTGAAATAGCGGAAGCCTGCCACTTGCGAGGTTGCCTTGGGCAGCATGCGCCGCACCACGTTGTCGAACAGCAGCTTGCTGTAGCCGTAGACGTTGAGTGGCTGCTCGAAGGGCGGCTCCTCGCGGAACGAGGCGCTGCCGCCGTAGGTGGCGGCCGAGGAGGCGTAGAGCAGCCGCGTGCCCTGGTCCTGGCAGGCGTCGAGCAGATCCTTCGAGCAGCGGTAGTTGGTGTCGAGCATGTAGCGCCCGTCGTGCTGCATGGTGTCGCTGCAGGCGCCCTGGTGCAGCACGGCGTCGACGCGGCCGAACTCGCGCCGCGCGAAGCGCGCGTAGAAGTCGGTCTTGTCGAAATAGTCGCTGATCTTCGCGCCCAGCAGGTTGCGGTACTTGGGGCCGTTGGTCAGGTTGTCGACGGCGATCACGTCGTCGATGCCGATCGCGTTCAGGCCGTGGACGATGTTGCTGCCGATCATGCCGGCCGCGCCGGTGACGACGACTTTCATGCGAAGAGTTCCTCGTAGGAGACGCTGGCGGTGCCGAACTTGCCGACCACGATGCCGCCGGCGCGGTTGGCCACCGGCATGGCTTCGCGCAGCGAATGGCCGCAGGCCAGCATGGCGGCCAGGGTGGCGATGACGGTGTCGCCGGCGCCGGTGACGTCGAACACCTCGCGCGCCTGCGCCGGCACCTGCGCGTGGCCGGCGGCGTCGAAGAGCGACATGCCTTCCTCGCTGCGCGTCAGCAGCAGGCCTTCGAGGCGGTGTTCGGCGCGCAGCTTCTGCGCCCGTTCGTGCAGCTGCGCCTCGCTGCTCCAGGGGCCGATCACTTGCGCCAGCTCGGCGCGGTTCGGCGTGATCACCGTGGCGCCGGCGTAGCGGCCGTAGTCGCTGCCCTTGGGGTCGATCAGCACCGGCTTGCCGGCAGCGCGGGCCAGCTCGATCATGCGCGGGATGTGCGTCAGACCGCCCTTGCCGTAGTCGGAGAACAGCACCGCGTCGTGTTCGGGCAGGGCGCGTTCATAGTCGTCCAGCATCGCCGCCAGCACCTCGTGGTCGGGCTGGTTCTCGAAGTCGATGCGGATGAGCTGCTGCGAGCGGCCGATCACGCGCAGCTTGACGATGGTGTAGAGCTGCGGGTCGCTGCCCAGCAGCGCGGTCACGCCCTGGCGCTCGAGCAGCTTCTTCAGCGTGCGCGCCGGCTCGTCGTCGCCGACCACCGTCAGCAGCGTGGCCTGCGCGCCCAGCGTCTTCACGTTGAGCGCCACGTTGGCGGCGCCGCCCAGGCGCTCCTCCTCGCGGTTGACGCGCACCACCGGCACCGGCGCCTCGGGCGAGATGCGGTCGACCGCGCCGAACCAGTAGCGGTCGAGCATCGCGTCGCCGACCACCAGCACGCGGGCGCGCGCGAGTCGTTCGCGGGAAGGGGTGGTCATATCAGAGATCCTCCTGGCGCAGCGGCGGGTAGGTGTCCCAGCCCAGGCAGCCGGGGCACTGCCAGAAGTAGTTCTGCGCCTCGAAGGCGCAGGCGGCGCAGCGGTAGCGCTGCAAGGGTTTCGCGGCGCGCGCGACGGCGTCGCGCACGGCCTTGGCTTCGTCGTCGCCCGAGGCGAGCAGGGCCTGCGCCGCGCTCAGCGAGCCGTTGTGCTGCAGGTGGGCGAGGGTGCGCTGGCGCTGCCGCGCCGCGTCGCCATCGAGGCGGCCGATGGCGGCCAGCAGGTCGCTGCTCGGCTGGCGGCGATAGAGCGCTTCCAGGCGTTCCAGCGCGGCATCCGCCTCGCCGAGCGCCTTGGCGCTGTCGGCATAGTCGGCCGCGACGAGGTTGAACGCGGCCGGGTGGGCCGCCATCAGCGTGCCCCAGTGCAGCAGCGCCGCGCGGTGATCGCCGCGCGCGCGCTCGCGCTGGCCGGCCATGATCAGCGGCCGCGGCGACTGCGGCGCCGCCTCGCGGGCGCGCTGCAGGGCCTCGTCGGCCTCGGCGCGCTGCTGGCGCGCATCGGCCTCGGCGGCGAGCTCGCACCAGTGGTGCGCGATGCGCGTGGCGAAGGAGCCGCTGCCGCTGCGCTCCAGGCGGGCGGCCACCTCGGCGGCGGCGCGCCACTCGCGCGAGCGCTCGTGCAGCGCCAGCAGCGCGAGGCGCGCCTCGGTGTCGAACACCGTGCCCTCGAGCGCCTCGAAGGCCTGCTGCGCGCGGTCGAACAGGCCGGCCTTCATGAAGTCCTGCGCCAGCGCGTGCTGGGCGCGTTCACGCTCGCTGGCGGGGAGGTCGGCACGCTTGAGCAGGTGCTCGTGCACGCGCACGGCACGCTCGTACTCGCCACGGCGGCGGAACAGGTTGCCGAGCGCGAAGTGCAGATCGGAGGTGTCGGGGTCGTGCTGCACCGCCTCGATGAAGGCATCGATCGCCTTGTCGTGCTGCTCGTTGAGCAGCAGGTTCAGGCCCTGGTAGTAGGCCTTGGGCGACTCCTTCTGCTCGCGCTTCCACTGGCGCAGGTCGAAGCGCGAGGCCAGCCAGCCGAGCGCGAAGGCCACCGGCAGGCCGAGCAGCAGCCACTGCAGGTCAAATTCCATCGCGCGGCGGGTGTTCCGGGGTGAGGGTGGGCAGCGCGAGCTGCGAGCTGTCGTCGGCGTCGCCGTCGTCGCTGCCGCGGCGCCGCCTTGCCACGCTGCGCTGGCGCCACCAGCTCGGCAGCATCGCCATGATGCCGAATACGCAGCCGAGCGCGAAGGCCGCGAGCACCACGAACACCATGTTCGTGCGCCACTCGTGGCCGAAGAACCAGCGGATGGAGGCTTCGTGCTGGTTGTTCAGCGCGAAGGCGAAAAGCAGGAAGAAGAGGGCGGCTCGAACGAGCCAGACGAGCAATCGCATCGGGTCTCCCGCGTCGATTCTAGCGAGCGGGGCGTGCGGCTCAGGGCTGGGTGGAAGCCTTGTCGGCAGCCGGGCTGCCCTCGTCGGGGTCGATCACCGGCACATGCGCATCGACGGACTCGCGCAACGCCTTGCCGGGCTTGAAGTGGGGCACCAGCTTCTCGGGAATGATCACCTGCTCGCCGCTGCGCGGGTTGCGGCCCACGCGCGGCGGCCGGCGATTGATCGAGAAGCTGCCGAAGCCGCGGATCTCGATGCGGTGCCCGCGCGCGAGCGCGTCGGACATCGCATCGAGGATGGTCTTGACGGCGAACTCGGTGTCGCGGTGCGTCAGCTGGCCGAAGCGTTCGGCCAGCTGCGCCACGAGATCGGAACGGGTCATTGGAGCCCCTCGACCGACGAGTACGTCGGCCGATCCCCCGAGGGGATGCGGCCCGGCTCGGGAGCGGCCCAGCGCTCGGGCCGCCGCTCCGATGACACGTTCAGCGTCATCACGGGTCTTATTCGCCCTTGTTGTCCAGCTTGGCGCGCAGCAGGGCGCCCAGGCTGGTCGTGCCGGCGGTCTCGCGCTCGTTGGCGGCCGACAGGCGCTGCATCGCTTCCTGCTGGTCGGCGCTGTCCTTGGCCTTGATCGACAACTGGATCGAGCGCGTCTTGCGGTCGATGTTGATGATCAGGGCGGTGACTTCGTCGCCTTCCTTCAGGATGTTGCGGGCGTCTTCCACGCGGTCGCGCGAGATTTCCGAGGCGCGCAGGTAGCCGGTCACGTCGTCGTTGAGCTGGATCTCGGCGCCGCGCGCGTCGACCGTCTTGACCTTGCCGTTGACCGTCATGCCGCGGTCGTTCACCGAGGTGTAGCTGGTGAACGGATCGCTGTCGAGCTGCTTGATGCCCAGCGAGATGCGCTCGCGGTCGACGTCGACGGCCAGCACCACGGCCTCGACTTCCTGGCCCTTCTTGTAGTTGCGCACCGCGCTCTCGCCCGGCTCGTTCCACGACAGGTCGGACAGGTGCACCAGACCGTCGATGCCCGCGGCCAGGCCGACGAACACGCCGAAGTCGGTGATCGACTTGACGGGGCCCTTGACCTTGTCGCCGCGCTGCACGTTGGCAGCGAACTCTTCCCACGGGTTCGCCTTGCACTGCTTCATGCCCAGGCTGATGCGGCGCTTGTCCTCGTCGATCTCGAGCACCATGACCTCGACCTCGTCGCCCAGCGAGACGACCTTGCTCGGCGCGACGTTCTTGTTGGTCCAGTCCATCTCGGAGACGTGCACCAGGCCTTCGATGCCCGGCTCGATCTCGACGAAGGCGCCGTAGTCGGCGATGTTGGTGACCTTGCCGAACAGGCGCGTGCCCTGCGGGTAGCGGCGCGAGACGCCGTGCCACGGGTCGTCGCCCAGCTGCTTGATGCCCAGCGAGACGCGGTTTTTCTCGGCGTCGAACTTGAGCACCTTGGCCTGCAGTTCCTGGCCGACCTGCACCACCTCGCTCGGATGCCGCACACGGCGCCAGGCCATGTCGGTGATGTGCAGCAGGCCGTCGATGCCGCCGAGGTCGACGAAGGCGCCGTACTCGGTGATGTTCTTGACCACGCCGTTGACGATGGCGCCTTCGGTCAGCGTCTCGAGCAGCTTGGCGCGCTCTTCACCCATCGAGGCCTCGACCACCGCGCGGCGCGACAGCACCACGTTGTTGCGCTTGCGGTCGAGCTTGATGACCTTGAACTCCATGGTCTTGCCCTCGAACGGCGTCATGTCCTTGACAGGACGCGTGTCGAGCAGCGAGCCGGGCAGGAAGGCGCGGATGCCGTTGACGAGAACCGTCAGGCCGCCCTTGACCTTGCCGTTGACCGTGCCGACGACGAATTCGCCGGACTCGAGGGCCTTCTCCAGCGACAGCCAGGAGGCCAGGCGCTTGGCCTTGTCGCGCGACAGGATGGTGTCGCCGTAGCCGTTCTCGAGCGCATCGATGGCCACCGAGACGAAATCGCCGACCTGGACTTCGACTTCGCCCTGGTCGTTCTTGAATTCGTCGATGGGAATGTAGGCTTCCGACTTCAGGCCGGCGTTCACCACCACGAAGTTGTAGTCGACACGGACGACTTCGGCCGTGATGACCTCGCCGCTGCGCATCTCCGAGCGCTTGAGCGATTCTTCGAACAGGGCGGCAAACGATTCGCCGCCGGTGCTGGTGGCTTGTTGGGTTTGGGACATGGAGTTTCTCGGTGCAGCTTCCGCTGCGGGGTTGAGTTGAAAGAACCGGCGCCTCGGGCGTGCCTTGCGGCACTGGAGGGAAGGCGCCGAACCTTGACCCGCTCGGCTTTAGCCGAACGGCCTGCGCTGCTCCCAGGCTTCCAGAACTTGTTCCATCGAGGCTTCGACGGTGAGCTCGGAGTTGTCCAGCAGCAGCGCATCTTCTGCCGGCTTCAAGGGTGCGACGCTGCGGTTTCTATCCCGCTCGTCGCGCGCTTCAAGCTCGGCGCGAAGGGTCGCGATATTAGCCGAAATTCCCTTTGAAATCAACTGCTTGTAGCGCCGCTCCGCACGCGTCGCGGCGCTCGCGGTGAGGAACACCTTGAGCGCGGCGGAAGGGAAGATCACCGTGCCCATGTCGCGCCCGTCGGCCACCAGGCCCGGGATGCGCCGGAACGACAGTTGCAGCTGGCGCAGCGCCTCGCGCACGGCCGGCCAGGCGGAGACCTTCGACGCCATCGCGCCCACGTCCTCGGCGCGCAGCGCATCGGCCACGTTCTCCTCGCCCAGGTGGGCATCGCCGCCGATGAAGTGCAGCGGCAGCGTCGCGGCGATGCGCGCCAGCGAGGCTTCGTCGTCGGGTGCCACGCCGATGCGCATCGCGGTCAGCGCGGTGGCGCGGTAGACCGCGCCGGAATCGAGGAAGTGGTAGCCCAGCGCCTTGGCCACCGCGCTGGCGAGCGTGCCCTTGCCCGAGGCGGTCGGGCCGTCGACCGTGATCACGGGCACGGCCTCGAGGCTGGTGCGCACCAGATCGAACAGGGCCTCGAAGTAGTCGGGGAAGGTCTTGGCGACGCACTTCGGGTCGAGGATGCGCACCGGCACGCCGGCGAACGCGGCCAGCGAGAAGCACATCGCGACGCGATGGTCGTCGTAGGTGTGGATCGCCGCCGGCGTGAGCGCGGCCGGCGGCGTGACCTCGATGAAGTCGGCGCCCTCGACCACGCCCGCACCGAGCTTGCGCAGCTCGGCGGCCATGGCGGCGATGCGGTCGGTTTCCTTGACGCGCCAGCTGGCGATGTTGGTCAACCGCGTGCTGCCGGAAGCGAACAGCGCCATCACCGCCAGCGTCATCGCGGCGTCGGGGATGTGGTTGCAGTCCAGCGTGATGGCTTTGAGCGGCCAGGCGCCGCGGCGCACCTCGAGGAAACCGGGGCCGCCCGTGACCTCGGCGCCCATGGCCCGCGCTGCGTCGATGAAGCGGATGTCGCCCTGGATCGAATCGGTGCCGACGCCCTCGATGCGCACCGGCGCATCGGCGCCGGCGATCGCGCCCAGCGCCACGAAGTACGAGGCCGAGGAGGCATCGCCTTCGACGTGCACACGCCCCGGCGAGCGGTAGGCACTGCCGGCGGGAATGACGAAGCGCTGCCAGCCTTCGCGGCGCACCGCGATGCCGAAGCGCGCCAGCAGGTTGAGCGTGATCTCGACGTAGGGCTTGGAGATCAGCTCGCCTTCGACCTCGACGACGATCTCGCCATCGGCCGCCACCAGCGGCAGCGCCAGCAGCAGCGCGGTGAGGAATTGGCTGGAGACGTCGCCGCGCACGCGGATCGGCTGCGCGGTGCGCAGCGTTCCGCCCGCCTGGCCGTGCAGGCGCAGCGGCGGGTAGCCGGCCTGGGCCGTGCAGTCGACCTCGCAGCCGAGCTGGCGCAGCGCGTCGACCAGATCGCCGATCGGCCGCTCGTGCATGCGCGGCACGCCGGAGAGCGAGAAGTCGCCGCCTTGCGTGGCGGCCAGCAGCGCCAGCGCGGCCGTGAGCGGCCGCATCGCGGTGCCGGCATTGCCGAGGAAGAGCTTCGCTTCGTGCACTGCGAGCCGCCCGCCGAGGCCGGTGATGCGCAGCACGCTGCCCTGGCGCGCGAGGCGGCAGCCGAGCTGCTCGAGCGCGGCCAGCATCACCTGCGTGTCGTCGGAGTCCAGCAGGTCGTGCACCTCGGTCGTGCCGGCGCTCAGGCCGGCCAGCAGCAGCACGCGGTTGGAGATGCTCTTCGAGCCGGGCAGGCGCACCGTGCCGGCGGCCTGGGCGAAGGGGGGAAGGTCGAGGAAGCGGGTCGTGTACATCGGCGCGGCGTGTGGCGCGAGGGCAGCGGAGGGTCAGCGGTTCGGCTTGCCCGCACCCATGTGCCAGCCGCCGCGCGCCTCGGAGGCCTTGTTGATCAGGTCTTCGAGCGCCTCGGCGTTGCCCGACTTCATCACGTGCTCGAAGGCGTCGAGCGCATGGCGGAAGCGCTGCGACTGCTTGAGGATCTCTTCGCGGTTCGACATCAGGATGTCGCGCCAGACGGCCGGGTCGCTGGCGGCGATGCGCGTGAAGTCGCGGAAGCCCGGGCCGGCCAGCGAGAGGAAGTCACGCCCCGCCGGCTGGTTGGCGACCGAGTTGAAATAGGAGAAGGCGAGCAGGTGCGGCAGGTGGCTCACGGCGGCGAAGGCCGCGTCGTGGTTCTCCGGTGTCATGCGCAGCACCTGCGCGCCGATGGCGGCCCAGCAGTCGGTGGCCTTCTGCACCAGCTCGGGCGTGGTCTGCGGCAGCGGCGTGAGGATCACCTGGCGGCCGCTGTAGAGCGACGCGTCGGCGTGCGCGATGCCGGCCACTTCCTTGCCGGCGATCGGGTGCGCCGGCACGAAGGAGGGCACGCGCTCCTTGAGTACGCGGCGCGCCGCGTCGACCACGTCGCGCTTGGTCGAGCCCACGTCCATGAACAGCACGCCCGGCTCGACGAGGTGGCGGATCGCCTTGAAGGTCGATTCGGTGGCCGACACGGGCACGGCGATCAGCACGATGTCGGAGCCCGAGACGGCCAGCAGCGCCGATTCGGCGGCCTGGTCGATCACGCCGAGCTGGCGTGCGCGCTCGGTGGTGGAGGGCGACTTGCTGTAGCCGATGACGCGCTTGACCAGGCCGGCGCGCTTGAGCGCCAGGGCGAAGGAGCCGCCC
>WBZX01001775.1_pt1 | contig 11628 bp, 6 predicted proteins | sample 5204211 | NCBI WGS metagenome assembly WBZX01 (sample SAMN12344362, study PRJNA552823) | activated sludge metagenome | biome: Activated sludge suspended growth; feature: Nitrification reactor; material: Wastewater; isolation source: activated sludge from nitrification reactor of wastewater treatment...
GTCAGCAGCTCCGTCAGATACACCGCGAGGCCGATCATTACATGCGGCGCGCCTTGCAGGATGTCCACGTTCTTTTTGACCCACGAGTCCTTGCCCGCCCAATCGCCCAGCGACCTTATCGCCCAATTGATTAGCTCTGTGCTAACCTGCGCCACTGCGCCGCCGCCTAGATCGATTGCGACGCGCGCTCCCTTGCTTGTGTTGGTGGAAGGTGCGCTAAGTGCTGCCCGTGCGCGCGCCGTCATTTTGGCACTACGCGATGGCGTTCCAAGGCTTGACTTGATGAGTGCAAGGCTGTTGGCACTCTCTTGCAAATTCGCGAGTACGTTGTCGCTTAGATCGGTCTTCCGTTTCATTGTATCCCCCAACGATTCAGCTCGTCGTCGCTCGGAACTTCCGTGCGTTGAGCAAGCGTGTCTAATACGAATGCGGTGGATTCGCGAAGTTCATATGCCGCGAGTTGGCCACTCCAATCCTGTAAATTCATCACAAGATCGTACGCTTTACGGGCAACTGCCTCTGTCGCAAAGCCGCGCAGGATCGTCTCACTCGGCAAATGGATCAAAAGGTAGGGTCTTGTTTCCTCTACATCGTTTACCACGGCCAAATCAGCGCTTGCCTCCATGGGCCTGACCGTTACCCTCTTGCCCGTGCCAGGCTTGCTGTAGCGTACGGTGTTCGGGCGAAGAAAGCCCCTCGGCAGCCTGATGCCCCACCATTGTTCCGTGGTTAGCGCGGCAGCCGTATAGGAGAAATCCGTCCGATTGGTTGACACGTAGCGGAAAAAATCGGCATACGTTCGTTGATCAAAATCTGCCAAGGTTTCGACGGTGATGCGCTTGTCATTCGCTTCCACAAGGTCGAAGCCATCACCAGTCCGAATCGGAACAAGAAAATCGAACGCAGTACGCTTTACCATATCTACAATCTCAGTGCGCCATTCGTTCAGACGCTTTCGCCAGCTTGCGCTACAAACCTTGAGCCCCAATAGTTCAAACGTCCCGCTGGCACGAACTTGCTCAAACAGCGCAAGCAGTTGACCCTTGAGATCTTCGTCTGGGTACGCCGGATTGGACTGCTGTTCGATTGGTGAATAACCTTGCTGAAGTGCAGGCCCTATGCTGCTGAGATAGTTCCCGTTCCTAAAATCAGAATCATCAAACAGATCACGCGATTGCCAAGTTACCTCACCAAATCGACGCCAGCCATAGACGCTGCTTTGCACTCGTCCAATTTCAACCATCTGAGCAAGGGTCCAATCTTGGATCACTGGGACCGTATTCTGATCGATGTCGTGGTCAATGAGAACATCACGATCGAGATGCGCAAGTATCCAGGTATAAGGCCATATATCACTTGGTATTTGCTCGATACCTCGCCGTAGCTTACGTGACTCTTCCTCGATAATCAGCCGACGCTCGGCATCAAGAGACGTGTTCCGCAGTGACTTCGTGCGAGACAACAAGGCTTCAAAATCACGCCATGCTCGGTTTGCAATCACTTTGCGTCGTTTGGCTTCCTGTGATGCCCTGATCGATTCAATCGCCGCTTTCGCGCTCTCCTCATCCCGAGTGAGAAACAATACCATCGATTCGGAATCGACCTCATTGTCCGCAGCAGGATTGGATAGCGAGTTGTCTGCTGAATCAATGAGATCGGACATCCAGCGTAGCTTTCCAAGTATATACTCGTAACGAACTACGTCAAGGGAACGTCGCGCCATTAAGACTTTTATATCGACATTACTTTGTAGATTACCTTGGCGTACAGCTCGACCGTTGCGCTGGCGCAGCGTATTTGGCTCCCATGGTAGATCCAAATGATAGACAGTACACGTCCGACGATGAAGATCTATCCCTTCGTATGCAGCTTGATTGGCAATCACGACATCAAACTGCGGCTCAATCTCTTCGACTTCGATCGTTCCATCTGGGGCCACGACCGCCGGGACTCCATTGAACTGATCCGAGATCGCCAGTCGTCTCTGTGCGTCGGGAACAACCTCCCCATTGATCACTGCGATTCGCTCTCTCGGAACCCCGGCCTCTACCAGCAACTCCACCAGCCACCGATGCACAGCCACGTTGTCGCAAAACACGATTTGTCCACAGCCTGGGTTTACAGCAATCATCTGCACACAGCGGTCCAGCTTGGGCGCGTGCATGTCTGCAACCTTGCCCGCCGAAGCGTAGCTAAACTGCGTCTTGAGCTTCTTTGTTTTGGCCCATCGCCGTTTGGCTGCGTTGAATAGATGCTCCGTCGCATCTGCCCAAACGCTAACCGCTTCTGTATTTTGCTGCGCCTTTGCAAAAAGCGAGTCAATGTCCATGCCCGCCGTCTCTTTCCAGCCTTCGTAGACAAGTGCAATCAAAGCAAGTCGCCGATCCTTTTCTTCCCGTGGGAGATCTGGGTGACTAAAGGGCAGCTTGAGAAATGCTGTGTGTTCCTCTGTAACCGGGCCATCCACGAGCAATGGATGCACGGTGCATAGTTGCATTCGAGTTAATAGGGAGAGCGCTTGATTTTTCAGACGATTGGCCTGTGGTCCCCCCGTGGCATGCCCAAGCTTCTTGAGCGTCGCAGTGTATTTATCAGCCAGTCGATAATACACTCTTTGCTGTGATTCTGACATATCTACCAGTATTGTCTCGCTCTTGCTTTCTGGTAGCTTGAGTCCTACATCTTGTGCAGTCTTAAATTCGGCATAGCGAAAAATCACATCGCGAAGCTCGACAAGGTTCCGAAATCCTGACACTACTGATTGAACCTTCACTTCCATGTCTGGCTGTACAATCTCTCGTCTTTCAATATATAAATAGCGTTCAATAAAGCTCTCGACGGTCGGGATGCCAACATGCAGCCATGCTTTCTCATTGACCAAATTGATCAGTGTAAAATACTCAATGGGCGAATTTTTTGCTGGTGTTGCGCTCAGTAAATAGGTACCACCTGGCGATTTAATTCGATCTGATAAGTTGTGACGGTAGGCTGCAAGCTGATATCCACGCTCGCTACCACTCTGTATCGCGCCAAGATATTTAGGATTTCCACCTTCCAGTGAACCGACGGCCCAAATATTCTTAAAATTTTGCGCCTCATCAACCAGCAATAGATCGATGCCGATCTCCTCAAATGTTATGCCATTTGTAGCGGTGTCTGCTGCCTTGTCAGCGGCAAATAGCTCCAGCGCTTCGCGATGCAATGCTTGCTTCCGCTCACTCATGCTGGCGAGCTTATCGGTGAGCGCGATCAGCCGCTTTTCACGCTCAATTGTTTCTTTCAGCAGTTTCTCCGCGACCTCTTCACGAATCTGCTCTCGCTCTTCGTTGCTGACTTGATCCCATCGCTCCTGACCTACAAAGGCTATGGCTTTTTTGTCGGACACCCTGGGTGGTTCAAGCTCTTTGCCAGCTTTGTTGCGATCAAGGGCTCGCTGGATGGTGTCCGCAAAGTCTCGCGTATCAAGTTCCAGTTTCCGTGCAAGCAGTGGCGTGCTCATCGCAAATCGTTTCCACGCTTCTGCCCGCAACCCGATCGACGTGAAAAATGAATAGGGCACGATCGCGACATCGTACTGGCCCGCTTGGAATCGTCGCCATTTGGCCTCGCGCTCTTCTTGCGTGTCTGGCGCAGACACCCAGATACCAGATTTGTTCAGACGACGGTTGGAGCCGACGACCACTACGCGATAGTCCGGCAGGCAGCGCAGCGTGTCGCGATACCACTTCCAGACCAGCGTATTCGGTACGACGATAAGCGGGCGACGGCATACGCCTCTCTCTCGTTGCAGCGCCAACGTAGCAATGCCCGAAAACGTCTTACCGACTCCTGTGTCAAAAGCGTTGAGTCCGCCGTTGTAGTGCGTAAGACGCCGCACAACTGCGCACTGATGTGGTTTGAGCACGATCTGCGTGCCCCAGCGAGCGATTTGCAGTGGCGCAGAGTCAAACTGCGGCACCACAAAGCTCCCTGTCACATAGGCCGATTCGATCAGATCGATCCGCGCTTGGTCGCCTTGCAGCCACGTCCGAAAGTGCATGGTCTTGGCGGCGGTGTACGCGAGTCGAGTACGCTCCAGCGCCTCCTCCGACGACTCTTCCTCTCCATTCTCATCAACCCGTTTCTCATACGACGGTTTGAACAGCTCCAGATCGAGGTTGATCCAGCCAAACAGAATCGACTCCTCGGTCTTGGTTCCGATTTTTCGCTCCAGATAGGCGTAGGGAGTGCCAGCAAAGGTCAGCAGGTTGCCATCGCGCTCCAGCTCGCCCACGGACTTCCCAAGTACCTCCGACATCCACGCGCGAAGCAGTCGCAAGGGAATCCACGTCAAGCGAGGCGTTGGATCGATCTCTGCGATCGTTGGAAAACGGATCAGCGTTCGCAGCCTTGCCACTTGCGCAGCCGCGATGGGATCGGTCTTGCGGACGACCGCTCGGACATACCGCTCACCGACCATGCCCGAGTAGTAATCACTGTCAGGCATCCAGACCGGCGGCTCGGTCCAGTCTTTTGCAAAGGTAGCGCGGACAAGCTCGGCAATCAGGGTGTCGTCGTCGGGATTTGTGAACCCCAGCCCAGCACGAAATTCACGCAGCGCCACGTCTGTAAACGGTCCGCGCTCTCGGAACAGCCAACTGGCCGTATCCGCAATCGTGTCGGAGCCGGTGTACCGAGCCGCAACCTGCTGTGCCTGCGCAAGCACAGGAGCGATTGAGCCGTCGCGCTGCCAGACTGAGAGCAGGGCGGCGATGCCTTCGACTTGGCCGTAGTTCTCGACTTCGCTCAGTCGGTTCGACAGAGCAAACGCAAGCACGTCATCCAGCAGCTCGCGATGGCGGGCACGCGCTTGCGCCAGCGAGGTCAGCGTGCGCTCTGCGACCAGATCGAGGTACTTCGCAACGCGCCGACCCAGCGCACTCGCGCTGGCGACCGATTCGGGCAGCTCCGCGAGCCGTTGCCGCTCACGCTGCACAGACTGAGGCACCTCTCGGACCAGACGCTCGACCTGGCAGGTCTTGCAGCGCTCGCGGAGGATCGGATTCGGAGGCAGCGACACGAACTCGCCGACGACTTCGTAGCGATACGCCTCGTCGTCTTCGTCCTCGCCCTTCTCGCGGCCCAGTACGTGGGCTGGGTGCTCCAGAAAGTAGCGACCATCGACGATGAAGCGATCTTCTTCGAGAGCGCTCGACAGCCTGCCGCCGCGTGACTCAAGGATGACTGCGTCGGTGACAATTCCGGCCCCCGGATAGATGCTCGATGGAAGCCGGAACGCCGCCACCAAATGATGCTCGCGGAGCACTTGCTCGCGGAGCTTGGCAAATGGCGCAGCCTTCGACGACATGAAGCCGTAGGGAATGATGAACACCGCGAGTCCCCCCTCGGTGAGTAGGCGCAGTGTCCGTCGCACAAAGTACCAGTACGCGCGCTTTTCGCGGTAGCTCAGGTCGGGATCGATCGCCGCCTCGGCACCTCGCTGCCCAAACGGCGGATTGCAGAGCACGAGTCCGAGCTTTCCGTCGAGCCGTCCAGCGGTGGACACAATCCACTGCTCAAACGAGGTGTGCTGCACCGTGATATCGGGTCGCGCTCGACGCAGTAGCGCTGCCGAGAGCTGGCTGTATTCCAGCGCCGTCCAGCTCAGCGACTCAAACCCCGGCGTCGAAAAAGCGTTTACCAGTCGCCCGATGCCTGCGGATGGCTCCAACGCCAAGATCTCGCCCGACTGGTGACGGGGCAGATACGGTATGCGAGGTCTGAGCAGCTGCGCCAGCGCCACGGCTACATTGCTCGGCGTGTAGTATTCGTGCAGCAGCGCCTTGTCATCAGGCACAAGCCCTGGTGGCAGATACGTCCTCGCGGCTTCCAGCGACAGCCCGCCCCAGCCGGTGTAGCGCAGGATCGACTGTGCATCACCTGGACGCGGCTGCGTCAGCACGGTGGCGATGGCCTCAAAGTTCGCCTGGGTCCGCTCGCTGACTCGGACGGGAGACGGCTCCGCCAGCAGCATGGCCAGCGCTTGTGGGCCTAGCGCCAGGTTCGGGTCGGGCTGAGGCAGGTGCAGCTTGCGACCGATCGGCACCGCGACTTTCGCTTCCGAGAGAAGCTGGAGCCGTAGTTGCAGACGGCGCTCGGCCTCTTCGTCGCCCACAATCCCTTCGAGCTGGGTCTGCTGGACCAATTCCTCAAGCCGCTCGCCGTGTGGAGCAAGGTCAACCGTGCCTCCGATGCTGACTTGGCGCGCAAACCACGTTCCCGCCAGCTCGACGAGCAAGCGCTCGTTCGTGTCGTCTGACCAATACGCAGCGCGCGCAAAGCTTGCGAAGTCATCGCGCTCGATGATGCTCGGAAGCTCGTCGAGCGAAACGGCATCTGACTCATACACGACCAGCCGCTCCCCAGCGAGGCCCGGCACCAGGCGATAGACCGACTTACTCTCTGCCTCGATTGCCGTCGCGTCCAGGTCAAGCTCTTGCGCCAGCTCGCGCACGGTGGCGGTCAGGTCAGGACGATGCGCCAGGACACGCGACAGCAGCCACTTTTGCTCAGCGAGGTCTGCCTTCTGTGCCCACGCTCGTACCGTAGCGGCGGTATGCCCCGCCCACTTGTTTCGATTCTCAGTGTCTAGGCTCTCGATCGAGGCAGGCGACTGATAGTGCTGACGGAGTGCCTGCAAGATGGTCGCATGCACGGAAGCTCGGTTGCGCTCGAAATAGCGTCGCAGGAAGTCGCTCTCCACACCAGCCGGAGGCGATGCCACGAGCGCAGCCTCCACCTGTCGTGTCACCTCCGTTGCGACTTCCATGAGTTCCATGTTCGTGGCCTGTCCTTGGGGGTTACTTGCCGGTCGGCTTCGTCAGCTTCGCCAGCACGGCTGCCAGCGTTTCCCCGAGCGCTGCGGTAACGGCCCGCTCTTGCTCGGCTTCCGTGAGTTGCTTTTGTTTCTCTGTCGATGTGGCCATTGATTTGTTCTCCGCTTTGGCTGTCGTCTTCTTGGCTTTCGCCTTCTTCGGTTTCGCTGTTTCAGTCGCAGGTCTTGGCGTCTCAACCGCTGCTCGGGCCTTCTTCTTGGTCTTGCGCTCTTTGGGCTTGACCGAGAGATCCGGCGACTCTGCACGCTCGGGCACGCTCAGCTTGGGCAAGTGCTTGCGCCACACACCGTAGGAAGCCGCTGCGTCCTCCGTTGCGCGGTTCGCATCCACCTCGAGCAAGTGGCTCCGGGCGATGTCGATCGCTTCTCGCAGCTCGGCCTCCAGCTTGGCGAGCTGGGACTTCCGGCCCTCGGCCTGCGCATCGTTCCTGGGCGGATTCGCTGCCACACGCTGCGCAAAGGCCCTGATCTTCTCGTTGATCTTCTTCGCTCGCTCGGCAGCCTTGGTCGCAGAGCGCTTCGAGCCTTCGATGTAGGCCGATTCTCGTGCGTCACTCAGCGGGAAGAGCCGACCGCGTTCAGCGTGCAGCGGAGCACGGGCCAATCCGCGCGAATACCGCACTTCGATAGCAGGCGATGCAAAGATCTTCTTTCCATCGCAAGTGCAAGTCGATTGTGCTGTCTGCTCTGGCGTCCGGCCTGCTCGCCACAGCGCATCCCACACAGGCTTGAGCTTTAGCGCCTCCTCGTGGTCCATTTTTGCGCCTGGGTAGACTTCTGCCAGGTACGCAAGGAGATTGGCATAATGGTTCCCTGATGGCTCTTTGCCCTCTCGTGAGGGCAATACGCGCAGTTTGCTGGTCATCCAAGCCTCCTGCGCACTTCGCGGCGCACGCGATCAATGATAAGTGTTCCAAACTCATTGATAAATTCATCTGTAGCAATCCTAAGCGCTTTTCCTTGCAAAACCGACACAGTGAAGTCGCTTATTTCGATTGGATTCTTACAGTGACCGCAGACCAGCCGATCGAGACGAGACGGACGCCGCGTTACTCGATTGGCCTCTCCGCAGCCTGTACACAACACGGCTCCAAGCTCATCGGCCCACGCCTGCCTTGCCTGGGTGTACTCTTTCCTGCGGTCTTCGTCTTCAAGCACCTCCCATGCAAGGTTGACGAACGTAGCTTCTTCTTGGCTACCACCTCGGTCGGTATGCACCCGCCTCATGGTATTGCGATATGCTGATCGAAGCTCAGACGTTGTGCTGCCAGGCTTAACACCAAGTGCGCGCCAAAGATTCTTTGTGTGCATACTCATCGGCGGTTCCTCACAAGCTCAGTAAGGTCTGAAAGCTTGCCTGACTCCAGCATTTCAAGAAGCCGTTCGCTCGATCCAAGCAGGGTCAGGGTTCCGGCCTTGGCCAGCTTCTTTAGTCGCTTCCGCTGAATTGTGTACACGCCATCGATCGGTGCTGCAAGCTTCGGTATCATGGTGTGAAGTTTGTCTTCGCGCACCAAATCCGCCAATCTCGCACTATCTCCGCCGGTCAGTCCAAGGATGTTTGTCTCAGCGAGTTCCAATAGCTCGCTCTTGGTAATTTGAAAGCTGTCAGGTAATGACGAATTGTTACCATCAGCAGCATTGTCTTTTTCCATGCTGATTGCGGTCTGTGCAAAACCAAGCGGCCCTGATGTGGCCCCACTCGCCAAAAGACTGAGGACTGTATCTTTCTTGGCCTGGCTCGGCTTCTCTCGTCCAGTGATAGCACTGCCAATGGTTGCGGCAGCGTTGATGGCCGCAATCACAATTCCGGCATAATCCGGCGGTGGTGGCGGCGGTGGTGGTGGCGGCGGTGCGGGCTGGAATAGAGGATCTTTGACCCGGCGGGCCACCTCATCGCTCATGCGTAGGAGGCGACTCGCCGCATAGTCAATGGCATCAAAGTGGCGGATTGCTTTTTCTGCGAAACCCGCTTGGGCTGCGTATAGTTCCTTTCGGAAGGCAGTGCCGAGCTGTTGCCACTCGCCAATCTCGCGGGTGTACTGCGATTCCTTAATGAGCGCCATCTTCTCAAGCTCGACAGCGCTCGAAGTAGCCTCTTCTGTCTGTATGACATATGACCGCAGCTGTGTGGCCTGCGCCACGCTGATTTCGTGTGGCAGGTTTGGGTCGCGGTCCAGATTCGGCACGGTCGGAGCTGCTGGCAACGTGCGCTGGATCGTTGGTGGTAGCGAGGGCGGTTCCGGTGGTGTCGGAGCATGAGTGGCCTGGCCTGGCTGTGTTTCGGTCAGCCGTCCAACGATTTTGGCTATCTGGTCTTTCAGCGGATCTGACGCTTCCGTTGACGGTTGCGCTGAAGGAACATTGGCATCCGATTTACTACCGTTTGGCCCCGGAAAGAAAATCGAGCACTTCCGCCTTACTTCATGCTTAGCGGCGTTATATGTATCAAAAAATGCGAGTCCGACCAAATTTTCTGGTGTATGTGACGGGGGCAAACACCCAGTGTTGGGAATTTGATATGGACCATTTGCTGATGAAATCGTAATTTTGACATATTTTTCCTCTGGTTTTAGGGCTGCGCAAAGTGCTTCAGCATTGGAGTTTCTCATTCGTACACCTTCACATTACGCGATCCGTCAGTAATTTTGCAGCGCGCGCTGATTCTCTTGATTCTGATCTGAAACTCTTCAGATGGAAGTTGATTGAGTAAATGGTCATATAGAATCACTCGATAGTCTCCGGCGTCTGGAAGCGCAGGAAGAACAGAGCATGGTAATGGCGAGGCATTTTTGGGGTAATGCCACCAGACCAATGTATTCGGTGTGCGTGTTGCCAACCTAAAGAAGCCTGCTCCTCTGCGCATGCCAAGCTCTGTAATTACAGCACACGGATCGTCTGTCGGTATCGAATTGCAAACAGAGTGCTCACCAATACGTCGGCACTCTTTGGAACAGTATCTAGCGCTCCAGTGAGCACGTACCGGCAATGGCGCTCCGCATTGCTTGTTTGCACAATGTCGCATCGCTAATTCAGCTTGACCGATTCGTTAGCGATTGCCAAGAAAATTCAATCACCGACGAGAAATGACTCATGCATGGTATTCATTGCGAAGTGATATGCACAATACCAATTCATTAAAATGAATTGCTATGTTGTTGCATTGACAACTCATTCCATCGATATCAAGTGCTGAAAGATCATGCCGTCATATTTCTTGCTTCAATTTTGCATCAAATGTGTGCATCAGTTTTTTGCATCAAAAAATGGCATCAAAAAATGGCATCAAAAGATGGCATCAAAAAATGACATCAAAAACAGGTGCAATGATAGGCTCTCAATGCATCGCTCATGCAAGAAATACACCTTGATTGAATCACAAGAGATTTCCAGCGCTTACCTGAATGTGGTCATGTTGGGCACAGTGTCATGAAATGCATATAAATTTGACGTATAAATGTGATGCATAAATTTGACGTATAAATGTGATGCATAAATTTGACGTATAAATGTGATGCATAAATTTGGTGCCTGCATGTCGTGCAAAAAGATGATGCCACGATCATGTGCAAACATCCGACGGGATGAGCCAACGTGTTCCTCTCAGTCGCGAGGTGCTGAAGTAGAGCGAACTGCGAACCGCTCTGCCCGTGATGCGGAGCCGTAGGGTAGAAGTGCGAGGAGTCGAGGCGAGTGATCGTCGGTGGCGAAGCGATCTACAAGTGCGACTGCTTTTTGCGGCCAACGACGAGGCCGGTGCTCAGGTGGATCTGGCGTCCGCAGTGCGGGCAGTCGAGTACCGAGCGATCGCGCACCCAAGGCTGCGGCTCTTTGCGAATCAGTCGGTGACAGCGGCAGGCGATGCCATCGGTGCCGATGATGCAGCGCTCGACGGAACCGAGCACTTGCCCATCGCGAGGATCGAAGAACCGAAGGCAGCCTATGCAGTATAGGCATGTACCGCGATCGGCTCGTGGATATCCCTGCTTGGTGCAGCGGGAAAAGCCTTTTTGTTTCGCAGAGTTACCACAATAGCACAGCGGATCGCTGCTTGGATGAAGCACATAGTCCAGCAGCTCGATTGTTCGAGACAACCCCGCACAAACCGGCACAACCAGCGGACTGCGCAAGCCCGCTCGAAAGAGCTTCGTGATCACGTCTGGCGAGTCTTGGTTCTCGTCGAGAAATTGCAGCAAGGAACAAGGTTCCGTTGCACCATCCAGGCGAACGAACAAGTGCCGAAGTACCGACGAAGAAAATCCCGAGCGCGCGGCCAGATCGAGCAGCCCGTCCGCACTTCCCCAGCGCCACGCAAAGCCATCTGTCCAGCCGCTTCTCACCGAGGCTGCGGCACATTCCTCCAGCTGCCTCGGATCGACCATCGTTTCTAGCGCAATGCTCATCGATCGCTCCTTTTCCACCCAAGCTGCTCAACGGATTTCTCCGATTGTCTTGACCACGCGCAGTGGCTCGTCGGCTTCCCACGGCGGCAGAACCTCTGCGCAGACGCGCCCGAGCGCACGAAGCTGCCCCGAAGCCAACTTGGCGGCTGCTTGAGCTGCGCATTGGCCCGTCGGCGAAGGCTCTGAACCTCCTTGTCGATTGGCCCGGTCTGAACAGGACCGTGCGCGCATTCCCAACACCCGATCACTGGCTTCCGCATCGATCGCTCCTTCCCTCTCTCGGTTCACTGACGGGCATCCTGACCACTGGCGTCTGCCGCTTGCCCAGCCGCTCGATCGTCCGCTCAGACG
>WBZX01002783.1_pt1 | contig 11604 bp, 9 predicted proteins | sample 5204211 | NCBI WGS metagenome assembly WBZX01 (sample SAMN12344362, study PRJNA552823) | activated sludge metagenome | biome: Activated sludge suspended growth; feature: Nitrification reactor; material: Wastewater; isolation source: activated sludge from nitrification reactor of wastewater treatment...
ATGGATGCGGGCCAGCAGTTCGCGCGGGTTGAAGGGCTTGGGCAGGTAGTCGTCGGCGCCGACTTCGAGGCCGACGATGCGGTCCACGTCTTCCACCTTGGCGGTGAGCATGATGATCGGGGTGACGTCGTTGGCCGCGCGCAGCCGGCGGCAGATCGACAGGCCGTCCTCGCCCGGCAGCATCAGGTCCAGCACGATCAGGTCGATCGTCTCTCGGGTGAGCAGCCGGTTCAGGGCCTTGGAGTCCTCGGCCAGCAGCACCTCGAAGCCCTCCTGGGTGAGGTAGCGGCGCAGCAGGTCGCGGATGCGGGCGTCATCGTCGACGACGACCACGCGGTCAGGGCGTGCTTGGGCAGGTGCGTTCATGAAAGGGCCACTCCGGATTTGTAACTTCGGTCGATGTTACAAGTCGGGATAGGCCGAAATCGTCGGTCTGACCGGCTGTTACAAGTATTGCGCCTAGGTCCGGCGCGTCAACGCCAACTGTTCACGCCGCGCTGTCTACAGGGCCCGGCAATCGCCGCGCCCGACCCCCAAAGGATGCTCATGCCCACCCTTTCGCCGACTGTTTTCCGACCCCTTCTGGCCTGGCTCGCCGCCGCCGCCCTGGCGCTGCCTGCTTCAGCCCAGACGCTGTTGCCTGCGCCGATGGAGGGCGTGGTCAACCTGACCGCCACGGCCAGCGTCGAGGTGACGAAGGACGTTCTGGGCGTGGTGTTCGCCGTCACCCGCGAGGGCAGCGACGCGCAGGCAGTGCAGGCCGCCCTGAAAGTGGCACTCGATGCGGCTTTGGCCGAAGCGCGCAAGGCGGCCCGCCCGGGCCAGCTGGACGTGCAGACCGGCAACTTCTCGCTCTACCCGCGCTACGCCAGCCCGGGGTCGCGACCCGGTGCGCAGCCTGCGATCACGGGCTGGCAGGGCAGTGCCGAACTGCTGGTGCAAGGTCGCGACGTGCCCGCGGTCGCCCAGCTCGCCGGGAGGATCCAGACGATGACCATCGCCCGTGTCGGCTATTCACTGTCGCGCGAGGCCCGCGAAAGGGTCGAGGCGGATGTGCAGGCGCAGGCGGTGTCCCAGTGGCGCGCGCGCGCCGGACAGTTGGCCCAGCAGTTCGGCTACGCCGGCTATGCGGTGCGCGAGGTGTCGGTATCGACCAACGAGCCCGGCCCGCAGCCGATGGCGATGATGGTGCGTGGCAAGGCCATGGCCGGGGACGAGGCGCTGCCCACCGAAGCCGGCAAGGGGCAGGTCAGCGTCACGGTGAGCGGCGCGGCGCAGATGCTGCGCTGAGCGCGCCGGAGCGGCGCCAGGCGGTCGAGGCTACTGCGCGGCCCAGCCGCCGTCCACGTTGAACGCGGCGCCGCGGATGTTGTCCGCCGCCGGCGTGCACAGGAACACGGCCAGCTCGCCGAGTTGCTCTGGCGTGGTGAACTGAAGCGAGGGCTGCTTTTCCGAAAGCAGTCGGCGCTTGGCCTCGGCCCCGTCCACGCCGTCGGCGGCGGCCCGGGCGTCGACCTGCTTCTGCACCAGCGGGGTGAGCACCCAGCCCGGGCAGATCGCGTTGACGGTGACGCCCGACGTGGCCGTCTCCAGGGCCACGGCCTTGGTAAAGCCCACGATGCCGTGCTTGGACGCCACATAGGCGCTCTTGTTCGCGGACGCCACCAGACCGTGCGTGGAGGCCACGTTGACGATGCGACCCCAGTTGCGCTTGCGCATGCCCGGCAAGGCCAGGCGCGTGGTGTGGAAGGCCGAGGTGAGGTTGATGGCGATGATCGCGTCCCAGCGGTCCACCGGGAAGTCCTCCACCGCCGCCACGTGCTGGATGCCGGCGTTGTTGACGAGGATGTCGACGCCACCCATCTCGCGTTCGGCGTGCGCGATCATGTCCGCGATCTGGTCGGGCTTGCTCATGTCGGCGGGGTGGTAGCCGACATCCGGATCGAAATCGATGAACTGGGCCCGGGCTGCGTCCACGTCGCCGAATCCGTTGAGCATGACGCGGGCGCCGTGCATGGCCAAGGCACGGGCAATGCCCAAGCCGATGCCGCTGGTCGAGCCGGTGACGAGTGCTGTCTTTCCTGTGAGCATGGAAACTCTCGCAATGGGATTGTTAGCATCGATTATCCGTTGGGAGCTTGAAATTGACTGACGAGCCGCGCCTGTCCTCCGTGCAATGCCTGAGCCCTCGGGGCCTTCACCGCATGGCCTACTGGGAGTGGGGTGACCCCGCCAATGCGCGTGTGCTGTTGTGCGTGCACGGGCTGACGCGCCAGGGGCGCGACTTCGACACTCTGGCCATGGCCCTGAGCCGGCACTACCGGGTGGTGTGCCCCGACGTGGTCGGCCGCGGACGGTCGGACCGGCTGGTCGATCCGATGGGCTACCAGGTGCCGCAGTACGTGGCCGACATGGTCACGCTGCTGGCCCGCCTGGACGCGCAGACGGTGGATTGGGTCGGCACCCCATGGGCGGGCTGATCGGGTTGGGGCTGGCGGCCCAGAAGGGATCGCCGCTGCGTCGCCTGGTGCTCAACGACGTCGGGCCCAACATCGAGCCGGTGGCGCTGCAGCGCATCGGTACCTACCTGGGCGTGCCGGTGCGCTGGCCCACGCTGCAGGCCGCCGCGGACGCGATGTGGGCGGTGTCGCAAGGGTTCGGTCCGCACACGCCCGCCCAGTGGCTGGCCCTGTCCGAGCCCCAGGTGGTGCAGGACGCGGACGGCCAGTACCGACCGCGCTACGACCCGGCCATCGCGGTGCCTTTCGGTGCCATGACGCCGGAGCTGGCGCAGGCGGCGCAGACCCTGCTGTGGCAGGCCTGGGACAGCCTCGCGCTGCCGACGCTGTTGCTGCGCGGCGCCGACAGCGACTTGCTGTCGGCTGCCACCGCGAAGGCCATGACAGAACGCGGGCCGAAGGCGCGGCTGGTGCAGTTCGACGGCGTGGGCCACGCGCCCACGCTGGTACAGCCCGACCAGGTGGCGGCGGTGAGCGAGTTCCTGCTGGCGCCATGAAGTCGCTCGGCGCGGCGCGCCCCGACCTGCCGGCGCCGATCGTCGCCCTGACCCTGCAGCCCGGCGAGTCCGAGCCGGGCGACGACGGGCGCTCGGCCCTGGTGCGTGCCCGGGCCTTCGCCGAGCCGCTGTTGTCGCCTCATGCGCTGGACACGGGCGAGAACGCGCTGGCCCATGCCGACGGCGTGGCGCAGGTCCTGTCGGCCATCGGTGCTGCGCCGTCCATGCAGGCCGCGGCCTATCTCGTGTATGCCGGCGACTGGCTGCACAAGCCCGAGGATGTCGTGGGCAAGGCCTTTGGCGATTCCTACGCCGGCCTGGTGGGCCACACCCGCAAGCTGGTGCAGATCCAGCGTGCCGCGCGCCGCGCGGTGCCGCTGGACGACGCCCAGGCCCAGGCCGAGCAGACCGAGCGCGTGCGCAAGATGCTGCTGGCCTTTTCGCGCGATCTGCGCGTGGTGTTGCTGCGCCTGGCCTCACGCCTGCAGACGCTGCGCTGGCACGCCGCGGCCCGGGTGGAATGCCCGGCCGACGTGGCGCGCGAGTCGATTCAGGTCTTCGCGCCGCTGGCCAACCGGCTGGGCATCTGGCAGATCAAGTGGGAACTGGAAGACCTGGCTTTCCGCTTCCTGCAGCCTGACGACTACCGGCGGGTCGCGCGCGGCCTGGACGAGACCCGCGCCGGGCGCGAGGCCGCGGTGGAGGCGTTTCGCGTCAGCCTTGAAGCCGAACTGCGCAGCCACGGACTGGCGGCCCAGGTGCAGGGCCGACCCAAGCACCTGTACAGCATCTGGCGCAAGATGCAGGGCAAGCAGCTTGCACTCGATCAGGTGATGGACCTGGCCGCACTGCGCGTGGTGGTGGCCGACGTCGATGCCTGCTATGCCGTGCTGGCCCGCGTGCACGCGCGCTGGGCGCCGGTGGCCGGCGAGTTCGACGACTACATCGCCAAGCCCAAGGCCAATGGCTACCAGTCGCTTCACACCGTGGTGCGCACCGACGAGGGGCGCGCGGTGGAGATCCAGATCCGCACCCGCGCCATGCATGAGCACGCCGAGTTCGGCGTCGCCGCGCACTGGGCCTACAAGGAGGCGGGCGCCAAGGGCTATGCCGGCGTCAGCGCCGCGGGGGACGACGAGCAGCGCATCGCCGACGCGCGCAAGGCAGTCTTGCGTCAACTGCTGGCCTGGGAGCGCGATTTCGCGAGTGAGCCGGACACGGTCGCCGCGGGCAGCGACGAGCGCATCTACGTGTTCACGCCCCAGGCCACCGTGGTGGAGCTGGCCGCAGGGTCCACCCCGGTGGACTTCGCCTACGCGGTGCACAGCGACCTCGGCCATCGCTGCCGCGGGGCGCGTGTCGACGGCGTGCTGGTGCCCCTGAACACGCCCTTGACGAACGGCCAGACGGTGGAAGTGACCACGGTGAAGGAGGGCGGCCCGTCGCTGGACTGGCTGAACCCGGAACTAGGCTATCTGGCCGGGCAGCGCTCGCGGGCCAAGGTGCGGGCCTGGTTCAACGCCCAGGCGCTGCGCGCCACCGTGGCGCGCGGCCGCGAGCTGGTTGAAAAGCTGCTCCAGCGCGAAGGCCGCACCGCGATGGAGCGCGACCAGCTTGCGGCGCAGCTGGGCTTCAAGGGCGCCGACGCGCTGTACGAGGTGGTCGGCAAGGACGAGTTCTCGCTGCGGCACATCGAGCAGCTGCTTCGGCCGGCGGCGCCGGCGCCGGTGGACGGCGCCCCGCTGCTGCGGCCGTCGCGCGCCACGCAGTCTCCGGCCCGGGGCGGCGTGCTGGTGGTGGGGGTCGACTCGCTCATGACCAGCCTGGCGCGTTGCTGCCGGCCGGCTCCGCCGGACCCGATCGACGGCTTCGTCACCCGCGGCAAGGGCGTGGCGATCCATCGCCGCAACTGCAGCAACCTGCGCCACATGCGCGAGCGCTCGCCGGATCGCGTCATCGCCGTCGAGTGGGGCGGCTCCCCGTCCGACGCGGCGCTGTATCCGATCGACGTCATGGTGGAAGCGCAGGACCGGCCCAGCCTGCTGCGCGACATCACCGAGGTGTTTGCCAAGGAGAAGGTCAACGTCACGGGCGCCCACACCCAGAGCGTGCGCGGCGGCGCGGGCGTGACGGCCTGGATGACCTTCACCGTGGAAGTGGCGAGCAGCGAACGCCTGGCCCAGGTGCTGCGGCTGGTGCTCAAGGTGCCTGGCGTGCGCGGCGCCCGACGGCGCTGAGGCCCGGCCCGGCCGGCTGCCAGGCTGCAAGGCGCTGCTACACTACCGACCCTTCAGGCGCGTAGCTCAGCTGGTTAGAGCACCACCTTGACATGGTGGGGGTCGGAGGTTCGAGTCCTCTCGCGCCTACCAAATTCGGTAGGTGAATCAGGCACTTGGCGGAAACGCCCGGTGCTTTTTTCTTTTGGTGCGTCGACACATCGCCGAGCAGGGCCTTCTGCGCCATGTCGCGGTCTGATGTGCGGCAGCAGACGGGCTGCAGCCGCTCCACAGTGCAAGTGGCTGACCCTGACGCGGCGCGCGATGCAGTCTGCGGCGTCGCAGGCAGGCATCGGGGCCGCGGCCCGTGCGGCCTGAACCGACCGGCGCAGGATGCCAAACTACGGCCCGCCCAGCTTGCCCGACCGACGCCACACCACCATGCACTTCGACCACAACGAGACCCTCGAACTCGCCCTGGCGCGCAATGTGCGCGACGCGCTGATGGAAGACATCGGCCGCTGCGACTGGACCGCCCAGCTCGTGCCGGCCGGCCGCCGCGCCCGGGCGCAGGTGGTGGCCAAGGAGGCGGCCGTGGTGTGCGGCCGGCCCTGGTTCGACGCCTGCGTGCTGGCCACCGACCCGTCGGCCAGCGTTCAATGGGCCGCGGCCGAAGGGCAGGCCGTCGCGGCGGGCACCGTGGTCTGCCAGATCGAGTCCGACGCCCGTGCACTGTTGTCGGCGGAGCGTCCTGCGCTGAACTTCCTCCAGATGCTCTCCGGCGTGGCCGGCACCACGCGCCGCTACGTCGAAGCGATCGACGGCGCGTCGCCCAACCCGCGCGGCTGCGCCGTGCTGGACACCCGCAAGACCCTGCCGGGCCTGCGCCAGGCGCAGAAGTACGCGGTGCGCGTGGGCGGGGGCCGCAACCACCGCATGGCCCTGTGGGACGGCATCCTGATCAAGGAGAACCACATCGCGGCAGCGGGGGGCATCGCGCAGGCGCTGGCCGCGGCCGGCGCCCTGAATGCCGGGGTCGGCGTGCAGATCGAGGTCGAGAACCTCGCCGAGCTGCGCCAGGCGCTCGACGCCGGCGCCACCAACGTGCTCATCGACGACTTTTCGCCCGACGACCGGCGCGCCGCGGTGACGCTGAACGCCGGCCGGGCGCTGCTGGAAGTGTCCGGCGGCGTCGACCTGGAATCGATCCGCGCCATCGCCGCCACGGGCGTGGACCGCATCTCGATCGGCAAGCTGACCAAGGACGTTCGCGCGGTCGACTACTCGATGCGCGTGGTGGGCTAGGTTCCGGCGCGGGCGCGCCAGGCCTGCACCGCCGACTCGGCGGCGTCGCGCGCGGCGGCGGGCAGGAACGAATGCCGTGCCGCCTCGACCTGCATCCGGGCCAGGTCGTCGTCGCCCAGCGCGGTGTGCCGGCGCAGCAGCGCCAGTTCGTGCGACAGCCGGGTGCGCGACATCAGCCGGTTGTCGGTGTTGATGCCCACGCTGAAGCCGGCGCGCCACAGCGACGCCACCGGATGCGCCTCGATCGACCCCGCCGCGCCGGTGTGCACGTTGCTCGACGGGCAGATCTCCAGGTGCAGCCCCCGCTGCAGCGCCTCGTCCACCAGACCGCGACGCGTCGGGTCGGCCAGCGCGTCGGCCAGCCGCACGCCGTGCCCGATGCGCGTGGCACCCAGCCGGGCCGCTTCGATCACGCGTTCCGCGGCGTCGGCCTCGCCGGCATGCAGCGTGAGCGGCAGGCCGGCCTCACGGGCGGCGGCCAGCGCCTGCGCGTGGTCGCCCGGCGGATGCCCGACCTCGGCGCCGGCCAGGTCGAACCCGACCACGCCGCGGCCGTGCCAGGCGATCGCCAGCTGGGCGGCCCGCAGGGTGTCGGCGGCACTCAGGTGGCGCATCGCGCACACGATCAGGCCCGAGGGCAGGGCACTGCGGCGCAGACCGGCCAGCATGGCCTGCACGGCCTCGTCGCCCGACAGGCCGTGGGCCTCGAACAGCAACGGCGCGATGCGGAACTCGGCCAGCACGCAGCCGTCGGCCAGGGCGTCCTCGGCGGCCTCGTACGCCACGCGCTCGAGCCCTTCCGGCGTGGCCATGGCCGCCACCGTCAGGTCGAACCCGCGCAGGTACTCGACCAGGCTGCCGGCGTGGACGCGGGCGTCGAACCAGCGCCCCAGCGCAGCGGCGTCCGTCGCGGGCGATGCGAGCCCCCTTGCGGCCAGCAGGTCCAGCAGCGTCTGCTCGCGCAAGCCACCGTCCAGGTGCTCGTGCAGCAGCACCTTGGGCATCGACACCAGGCAGGCCGGCTCCATCGGTGGCGATCCTAGTGCAGGCACCGGGGCGGACGTGGCGCGCGGCTTGCTATCCTGCACGGCACTTCATCGATCCCGCAAAGGAAGCCTCCTCATGAACCGTTGCGCCAAGGCCTTCGCGGCCCCGTTCGCCGTCGCCGTCGCGGCCGTGTCGTTCGCCCCGCTCGCGGCGGCCCAGGCCCAGCCCGCGGTCATCTTCGACATGGGTGGCAAGTTCGACAAGTCGTTCAACGAGGCCGCCTTCAATGGCGCGGAGAAGTGGAAGAAGGAGTCCGGCAAGGCCTACCTGGAGTTCGAGATCTCCAACGCCACCCAGCGCGAGCAGGCCATGCGGCGCATGGCCGAGCGCAATGCCAGCCCGATCATCGGCGTGGGGTTCTCGCAGGGCTCCGCAATGGAGAAGGTGGCCAAGGAGTTCCCGAAGCTCAACTTCGCGATCATCGACTTCGTGGTCGGCCTGCCCAACGTGGAGTCGGTGGTCTTCCGCGAGCACGAGGGCAGCTTCCTGGTGGGCATGATGGCCGCGATGGCCAGCAAGACCGGCAAGGTCGGCTTCGTCGGCGGCATGGACGTGCCGCTGATCCGCAAGTTCCAGTGCGGCTACGAGCAGGGCGCGAAGTACGCCAACCCGAAGGTGGAGGTGCAGGCCAACATGACCGGCACCACGCCCACCGCCTGGAACGACCCGGCGCGTGGCGGCGAACTGGCCAAGGCGCAGTTCTCCAAGGGCGTGGATGTGGTGTTTGCCGCGGCCGGCGGCACCGGCATCGGCGTCTACCAGGCGGCCAAGGACGCTGGCAAGCTCGCCATCGGCGTGGACAGCAACCAGAACCACCTGCACCCCGGCACCATGCTCACGTCGATGGTCAAGCGGGTTGACGTGGCGGTGTACAACAGCTTCAAGCAGCACAAGCCCGGCGTCACGTCGCTGGGCCTCAAGGAAGGCGGCGTGGACTACGCACTGGACCAGCACAACGCCAAGCTCGTCAGTGCCGACATGAAGGCCAAGGTCGACGCCGCCAAGGCCGACATCGTGAGCGGCAAGATCAAGGTCGTCGACTACATGGCCGCGAACAAGTGCTCGTGACCCGATGACGCCGCCGCGGCCGCCCGTCGCGGTGGCCATGCGATCGATCGACAAGCGCTTCGGCGCGGTGCAGGCCAACCGCGCCGTGGACCTGACGGTGCCGGCCGGCACGGTGCACGGCATCGTGGGCGAGAACGGCGCCGGCAAGAGCACGCTGATGTCGATCCTGTACGGCTTCTACCAGGCCGACGGCGGCACGATCGAGGTGGATGGCAAGCCGGCGCGCATCGCCAGCTCGCACGACGCCATCGCGCTGGGCATCGGCATGGTGCACCAGCACTTCATGCTGGTGGACACGCTCAGCGCACTGGACAACGTGATGCTCGGCGCCGAGCCGGCCTGGCGCCTGACCGTGGCGCGGCGCATCGTGCGCGAACGCCTGGACGTGCTGATGCGCGACACCGGCCTGGTGGTCGACCTGGACGCGCGCGTCGAGGACCTGCCGGTGGGCGAGCGCCAGCGGCTGGAGATCCTCAAGGCGCTGTACCGGGGCGCGCGCATCCTGATCCTGGACGAACCCACCGCGGTGCTGACGCCGCACGAGACCGAGCAGCTGTTCGTCACGCTGCGCCGGCTGCGCGACCGGGGCAGCACCATCCTGCTGATCACGCACAAGCTCAAGGAGATCATGGCCCTGTGCGACGCGGTCACCGTGATGCGCGGCGGCGCCGTGGTGCTGGACACGCCCATCGCCGCCACGTCGGTCGACGCGCTGGCCGAGGCCATGGTCGGGCGCCATGTGCACCTCGGCCGGGTCGCCGGCTCCCAGGGCGCGCCGGGCGCCGAACTGCTGCGCGCCGACGGCCTGGGCTGGCGCGACGCGCTCGGCGTGCCGCGTCTGGACCAGGTGTCGCTGGCGCTGCATGCCGGCGAGATCGTCGGCATCGCCGGCGTGTCGGGCAACGGCCAGAGCGAGCTGCTCGACGCCCTGGCCGGCTTGCTGGCGCCGCATCAGGGCACTCTGTCGGTGGGCGCGCAGCGCTTCGATGCCGCGCGATGGATCACGCCGGACGTGGCCCGAACGCTGGGCATCGCCCACGTGCCCGAGGACCGCCACAAGCGCGGCCTGGTGCTGCCGTTCCTGGCCTGGGAGTCCGCGGTGCTGGGCTACCAGCACCAGACCCGCTACAACCGGGCGGGCTGGCTGCAGCCTGCGTCGATGCGCGGCGACTGCGACCGCATGATGGACGCGTTCGACGTGCGCCCGCGCAACCGCGAGCTGCGCTCGTCGAAGTTTTCCGGTGGCAACCAGCAAAAGCTCGTGCTGGCGCGCGAGGCTGCCCCCGGGCCGCGCATCCTGCTGGTGGGCCAGCCCACGCGCGGCGTGGACATCGGCGCGATCGAGTTCATCCACGCCCGCCTGAGGGCCATGCGCGACGCGGGCAGCACGGTGCTGGTGGTGTCGTCCGAGCTCGACGAGATCCTGGCGCTGGCCGACCGCGTGCTGGTGATGAACGCGGGCCGCATCGCCGGCGAACTGCCGATCGAGCAGTGCACGGAGGCCGCGCTCGGCCGCCTGATGGGCGGCGAAGCCCAGGCCAGCCCGCTGGCAGCATGAGGAGCGCGAAGCGATGAGCAGCTCGCACCCGGTGGAGATTCCGCGCTGGATCGACCTGGTGCTGCTGCCGCTGTTCAACCTGGCTCTGGCCTTTGCAGTGTCGGCCGGCGTGCTGCTGGCCATCGGGCAAAGCCCGTCGCAGGTGCTGGCGCTGCTGGTCAAGGGCGCGTTCGGCAGCGCGGGCGGCATCAGCTACACGCTGTACTACGCCACCACCTTCGTCTTCACCGGCCTGTCGGTGGCAGTGGCCTACCACGCGGGCCTGTTCAACATCGGCGGCGAGGGCCAGGCCATGATGGGCGGGCTCGGCGCCGCGCTGGTGGGCCTGGCCTTCGGCGCGCACTGGCCGGCGGCCGTGCTGCTGCCCGCCATGGTGCTGGCGGCGATGGCCTTCGGCGTGCTGTGGGCCGCGGTGCCCGGGGCGCTGCAGGCCTGGCGCGGCAGCCACATCGTCATCACGACGATCATGTTCAACTTCATCGCGTCGGCACTGCTGATCTACCTGCTGGTCAACGTGCTCAAGGAGCCCGGCAACATGTCGCCGGAGACCCGCGCCTTCGGACCGGCAGCGCAGATGCCGGGCATGCACGCGATGCTGGCCGTGCTGGGGATCGACTGGCCGCGCACGCCGCTCAACGCCAGCGTGCTGCTGGCGCTGGCGGCCCTGGTGGGCACCTGGATGCTGCTGTGGCGGTCGGAGCCCGGCTATGCACTGCGCACGGTGGGCCATTCGCCCGACGCGGCGCGCTATGCAGGCATCCGGCCGCGGGTGCAGATCGTGGTGGCGATGTCGATTTCCGGCGCGCTGGCCGCGCTGGTGGGCATCAACGAGATCGCCGGCGTGCACAACCGCCTGATCGCCGAGTTCGTGGCTGGCGCGGGCTTCACCGGCATCGCGGTGGCGCTGATCGGGCGCAACCATCCGGTGGGCATCGCGCTGGCGGCGCTGCTGTTCGGCGCGCTGTACCAGGGCGGGGCCGAACTGGCTTTCGAGATCCAGGGGTTCTCGCGCGACATGGTGTTCACGCTGCAGGGTCTGATCGTGCTGTTCGCCGGTGCCATGGCGCAGGTGGCGGCCCCCTGGCTGGCACGCGCGTGGTGGGCGCTGCGTGGTGGACGCGGTGTGCGCGGGCCGGCGGCCGACGCGGGAGCAGCTGCCCATGGATGACATCGCGCTGACCCTGGGCACGCTGCTGGCGTCCACGCTGCGCGTGGCCACGCCGCTGATCCTGTGCGCGCTGGCGGGCACGCTGTCCGAACGCTCGGGCGTGATCGACCTCGGCCTGGAAGGCAAGATGCTCGCGACCGCGTTCTGTGCCGCGGCCGTGGCCGCCACCACCGGCTCGCTGGTGCTGGCGTTGGGCGCGGCGCTGCTGCTCGGCGTGGCGCTGTCG